>WNFE01004773.1_pt1 | contig 11650 bp, 10 predicted proteins | sample 5400451 | NCBI WGS metagenome assembly WNFE01 (sample SAMN13153344, study PRJNA577476) | soil metagenome | isolation source: 200 cm saprolite under Douglas fir tree site 2 hole 2 | place: USA:California | collected 2015-04-18
TCGAGGGGGTTCAACGGTTGGGGCGTTCCCCCCGTGGAGGAGACTTTGGATAAGACAGCCCCGATGTCCGGCGTGAACACAATTGTGCCATCGTCGCCCCAGCTTCCGCCGCGGTCAGTGGGGGCGTCGCAGAGGGTGACCGCCACGCCGCCCTGCGCAGAGATTTTTTTCAGTTTGCCGTCAGCGAAAAAACCGATCCACTGGCTATCGGGCGAAAAGAAGGGATCGCGGGCATTCTCCGTCCCGGAAAGCGCCGTGGCCTGCAACGCGTCAAGCGAGCGGACGTAGATGCGCCGTTTTTCATCTGCGCCGATGGCAACAAGAACCAACCGCGTGCCGTCAGGGGAGAGCAGCGCGGAAGCCCCGAGGCTAGTGTCCAGGCTTGCGTCCACACCGATCTCCGCGTTCAGGCGCACCTCCTGCACAGCCTGCAGCAGCTTTGGTGCGCGCAGCAGGAATCCGATTGTGAAGATGATGGTCGTGAGTGCCAAGATAGCTGCTACCTTCCAAGCTAGCCGCCCGGGCACTTTGCGATGCGAAACCAGAGGCGCCGGTACATGCGCCTGAGGCCCCGCCTCAGCGATCCACTTCAACTCCAATTCCAAATCGCGCGCCGTCTGCCAGCGATCTTCGGCGTCCTTTGCAAGACATCGGCGGATGGCACGCTCCAGAGCCGGGGGCGTCATCGGCTGCAGTGTGCTGATCGGCTCCGGGTCCTTCTCCAGAACTGCCGAGGCTACGCTGAGATTGCTCTTGCCCTGGAAGGCGCGCCGCCCGGTCACCATTTCGTACAGCACGGCGCCGAACGAGAAGATATCGCTCCGCCCATCCACCTCTTTGCCTTCCACCTGCTCGGGCGACATGTATTGGAACGTTCCTACAATCGTGCCCTCCTGGGTCACGGGCGCCACGCGCGTCGCTGCGACTGTCAACGTATTTCCCGTAGAAAGGGGCACCGCCGCTTTCGCTAGCCCAAAATCCAGCAACTTCACACCTGACTTTGTCAGCATGATGTTGCCGGGCTTCACGTCGCGATGTACGACACTGTTGCGGTGCGCCTTGTCGAGCGCGTCGGCGATCTGGATGCCGAATTTCAATACCTGCTCCAGCGGCAGCGGCCCTTTTTCCAGTCGCGCGGCAAGCGTTTCGCCTTCCACGTACTCCATGACCAGGAAATCGACGCCGTCTTGACGGCCGACATCGTAGAGCACGCAGATGTGCGGATGATTCAGGCTGGAAATCGTTTTCGCTTCGTGCTCGAAGCGCTGCCGCAGAGTTGGGTCGCTGGAAAGATGTGTCGGCAGAATCTTGATGGCGACGGTGCGCTCCAGGCGCGTGTCGCGCGCGCGATACACCACACCCATGCCGCCCGCGCCCAACGGCGCGACGATCTCGTAGGGACCGAGTTTCGTACCATTCGTCAGGGCCATTTGTGGGACGGAGTATACACCCAGAAAATGCGCCTAGAACCTATCGCATGAGTACTTCCGCTATCATGCAACCCCCCGTCCCGGTCTGACCGGGACGGGTTACAACAACCGGGCATCTTGTATGAGTATGCTGTAGCCGGGGTCTTCAGAGTCTGCGTGAGAACTACAATTCGTGACCGATTTGTGTCGCACCTACGGTGCTCAGAATTATTATTGCTCCTGTTCCCAGCCCTTCCGGGCTGGGCTACGTTGTGTCGCGCCTCCGGCGCTCTGGCTTTGGCGCGGTCGATTTGCGATCCTCGGGTCGTAACTCGCGACTCCTGATGGGCGACTTGTAGTTTGAACCCTGCGATTTGTGAATCGCAACTCAGCGCCGGAGGCGCGGAAGACCGTAGCCCAGTGCGGAAGCACTGGGTACACGGCATATCAAGATTCCAAGCGCCGTAGGTGCGGCACATGCCTCTGATGGCTAAGCTTAGACCGACAAAGGCTCTCCGGTTGTCACACAGACTCTTCGGACCCGGGAATTTTCTCCGGCGTTCGGATAGCTGCAAACACGCCTCCTGTTGCCTGTTTGCCTCATTCAAGACGCTGTGGGCGTTGTAGGCGCGCGGCGGGTGTGGCAGAGTCAATGCGTGATCCCTCTTGCCGCGTTTTTGTTCGGTCTGGTGGTTGGAAGTTTTCTGAACGTGTGCATTCTGCGCATACCAGAGGAGAAGTCGATTGTCCTCCCGTCGTCGAGCTGCCCCAAATGTGGAAAGCCGATCGCGCCGTACGACAACATTCCCGTCCTCAGTTGGCTGATCCTCGGCGGAAAATGCCGCAACTGCAAGACGAAGATTTCGCCGATGTACCCGGCCGTGGAATTGTTGACCGGGCTTTTGTTTGTGGCCTGCGTTTTTGTTTTCGGTGTGACCGTGGACGCTCTCAAGTGGGCGATCTTCTCGGCCTTGCTGGTCGTGCTGACGATTACGGACCTTCGCGAGCGCATTCTTCCGGACGTGGTCAATTTCTTTGGGGTGGGCGCGGGTCTCTTGTTCAGCTTCTTTACCAAACCCGTGGATGGAACCGCACTGTGGATCGCAAACCGCTGGTTCGACTTCCCTCCTCCGCAGGCAGCTCTTTCTTTCGTCGACGCCGTCCTGGGCGCCGCGGTTGGCAGCGGATTGCTCTGGGCTGTGGCCGAAGGATATTTCCGGCTGCGAGGGCGCGAGGGCATGGGACTCGGCGACGTAAAAATGATGGCGGCCGTGGGCGTTTTTCTGGGGTTGAAGCGGACGTTGATGACCGTGCTTGCAGGATCTCTTCTGGGAAGCGTGATCGGTATCGTTCTGATCTCACTTTCAAAGAAGGACCGCAACTATGAACTGCCGTTTGGTACATTTCTCGGAGCAGGAGCTTTGCTGGTGCTGTTCTTCGGGACTCCGGCATTGCAGTGGTATCAATCTCTTCTGGCGGTGAAGTAAGACTTGCGACTCAGCATTTTAGCCGCGCTGGCAACCCCGAGTTTGGGGTCGGTCTGGTTTCTTACGGGAGTCTTGTTTGTCCTGGTGTTGGCCGCCGCTGTTCTTGCGGCGGTTGCGGTGCGCCGTTTCCTGCGTCGCGGCTCGCGGCAGTTGGACGATCTTGGCATGCGGAGCCCGCGCAGTGACAACCCAACCGCATTCATGGCTGCTTCGATGCAGGCCGTCATCCAGAAACTTCGCGACCAGGAAAAAGAACTCGAAACCCTCCATCGTGACGAGCGCGCGCGCGCGCAACAAACCGAGCGCTTGAGTGAAGCGGTGACGCACAACATGCCCGCCGGCCTCCTGCTGATCAATTCGTCGGGATTGATTACGAGCGCGAATCCGGCCGCCGAACTCGCCCTCGGCGTAAAGGCTCTTGCCTATCGCCGTTATAACGAAGTGCTGGGCTCGGATTCGCGCCTTTCACAACTCATTGCCGGGTGCCTGGAGCAGGGACGAACATTCCGCCGTGAAGAGGTGGAATACATGGCGCCTTCGCACGATCTTCGTCAATTGGGCGTGACAATTTCTCCGATCCTGCGCGGCGCCATCGAAGTGACCGGCGCCATTTGCCTGCTGAGCGATTTGACCGAGCTTGCCGCGCTGCAAAAACAGATTCACATGAAGGAAAATCTCGCCGCGCTCGGAGAGCTTTCCGCCGGCATCGCGCACGAGTTCAAGAACGCGCTGGCCACAATTTCAGGCTACGCGCAGATGATCCGCAGTGAGGCGAAACCCGGGACGGAATTGCGGGAGCACGGCGAGAAAATCCTGGACCAGACACGCGCGCTGACCCACGTGGTGACCGAGTTCCTGAAGTTTGCGCGCCCACTCGACCTCGCCGACGAGCAAGTGACCCTCCGCCCGTTGATCGAGCGCGTTCTGGCGGAAGTATCCGAGGCGGTGCCAGGAGTGCCCGTCACTTGCGAGGGGGAATTCGGCGACGTGTCCGGCGACGACGCCCTTCTCCGGCAGGCCATTTTGAATCTTGCGAGAAATGCAGCAGAGGCCGCCGCGGATAATCCCGGCGGCGGGCGCGTGATCCTACGGGGTGAGATCGAACAATCAGGCGCTATGCAGGGCCAGCGAATCTCCATCGCCGACAACGGACCGGGGATTCCCGCCGAGGCACTGACCAAGATATTCATGCCCTTCTATACGACCAAGACGAATGGGACCGGGCTAGGCCTGGCCGTCGTGCAGAAGATCGTCGTTCAACACGGCGGAACCATCGAAGCGCGCAACCATCCTCTTGGAGGCGCCGAATTCATCGTATGGTTACCTTTTGTACGCGATGCGGTAAGAGCGATTGATTCGGCCGCCGCGCGCATCTAAACTGTGGGAGAAATGCTCCGCCCATTGCCCCCAGAAAGGCGGCTTCCGATCATGAACGCAAAACGCATTCTATTTGCGGCGCTTGTCAGCGCTTTGATGCTTTCTCCCACTTTGCTGATGGCGCGCCAGCCCCAGGAGAGTGTCGCTGACGCGGCCCGCAGGGCGCAGGCCTCCAGGAAACCGCCCGCCAAGCCTACCACGGTGATTACAAACGATGACCTTGATACCATCAAGGGAACAATCTCCGTTGTTGGCGAAATGCAGGCGCCACTCGTGGAACAGACCGGGGGAGCACAGGACAAAACCAAGACACCGGCTGCCGACGACAAAGGTAAGGCGCCCGCCGCAAATGACAAGACCAAATCTGCGCCCGCGGATGACAAGTCAGCTCCGGCCAAAGACGAAGCGTATTGGAGAAAAACCTTTACCGACGCCCGAAAGAAACTTGCCGACGATGCACACGAACTCGACATCCTGCAGCGCGAATACAACTTGAAACAGCAGCAGTATTACAGCGACCCGAACACGGCGATGCGGGAACAGTTTAACCGGCAGGATCTGACGGACACCAAAACGAAAATTGACGACAAAACTGCCACAGTGGCGCAGGACAAACAGGCTATCTCCGACCTTGAGGACTCCCTGCGCCAGGCGGGCGGCGAGCCCGGGTGGGCCGCCGCGCCGTAGGTATGTCCCCTTTTCTCGTATGGAAATCTCCATTTCGCGGCAAGGCAGGCGCCTGAAAAAAATTCGCCGCGCGATTTTGTAGCGTCGGCATCTTGCCGGCGACGTTGCGGTGTGTTGGCCGATTAAGAAACCGCCGGCGGGACGCCGGCGCCACGAAAACATTTGCTCAACGACATCATCTACAGGTTCAGTTCCACCCAGTCACACCGTTATGAGAAACATGGTCTCTACTATTTTCCAGCTCATTCTTCGGGGTTGTTCCTCCTCCAACACCGGATAGCGGACAACGCACAAGGCTGCGCGGCCAGGCACTCTGCGCCGTAGAAACATGGTAGAACAAAGTTCGATGGAACCCCTTCTCCTTGTCGAGGACAAACCGGAACTGCGCGCCATGTTGCGCAAGGCGCTCGAACGCGCCGGGCACAAAGTGGATGAGGCGCCGGACGGCTCGGCGGCCGTCGCCAAGGTGCGGGCGCGGCGTTACATGCTCGTCCTCACCGACCTGAAACTGCCCGGATGTTCCGGCATTGACGTGCTGCGCCAAACCAAGCAAGCCGATCCCACCATTCCCGTCATTCTGATCACCGCCTACGGCTCGGTGGAAGAGGCCGTCACCGCGATGAAGGAAGGCGCATACGACTTCATTCAGAAGCCAGTGGACCTCGAGCATTTGAATCTGCTTGTGGAGCGCGCGTCGCAGCAACAAGAACTCATGCGCGAAAACCTGCTGCTGCGCGAGGAGTACACCGAACGGTATGGTTTCCCGCGGATCGTGGGAGAACACAAGACCATGCAGGAAGCCACGCAACAGGTGCAGCGCGTTGCCGCGACGGATTCAACCGTGCTGCTTCTCGGTCAAAGCGGAACGGGCAAGGAGTTGTTTGCCCGCGCCGTCCACCATCTCTCCCCTCGCCGCCAGCAACCTTTCGTCGCGCTGAATTGCGCCGCGATCCCCGAGGGCCTGGTCGAGAATGAGCTGTTCGGGCACGAGCGCGGGGCCTTTACGGGCGCGGGTTCCCGCAAAGTCGGGAAGATGGAGCTGGCGAATCGCGGCACGATATTTCTCGACGAAATCGCCGAACTGCCCATGGCCACGCAAGCAAAGCTTCTGCGCGTTCTCGAAGAGCGATGCTTCGAGCGGGTCGGTGGAACACAAGTGGTCGATATCGATGTGCGTATCCTGGCGGCCACCAACAAGGATTTGCGCGACGCCGTGGCATCGAAAACTTTTCGCGAGGATCTCTATTTCCGCATCGCCGCGGTGCCCATCACGATTCCTCCCTTGAGCGAACGCGGCGAGGACGTTCTGACGCTTGCCGAACACTTCCTCGGACGCTTCCGGCGCGAATTTCGCAAGCCAAACCTGAAGCTTTCCGCCGGCGCTTCCACGGCGTTGCGCGGTTACGCCTGGCCAGGAAATGTCCGTGAACTTCAGAATACGATCGAGCGCGCGGCCATTCTTTCCGATTCCGAAATCATCGACGTCGGCGAATTGCAGCTCCCTGCCCCGCGTCCCTCCGATGGAGAGATGCCGGACGGGATGCTCGGCCAGCATTTCGATTGGGGAGGCACGCTGCAGGAGGTTGGCGCGCGTGCGCTCAACCATGTCGAGCGATTCAAAATTGAAGCGGCGCTGAAGTCAGCCAAGTGGAACAAAACGCGCGCCGCGGAACAACTCGGCGTATCTTACAAGACCCTGCTGAACAAGATCCGCCTGTTGGGCCTCGAAAACTGAGCTACAAACATTCACCGTCAGATCGAACGGAACAGCAGAACGATCCCTGCGAAAATCGAAACTGCTCCGACCAAGCGCGCGAGAAGCGGGCCGCGCTTCCATAGTTTTTCCGTGGCAATGATGGCGGCGACGCCTGCCATCACTGCGAGGTTCATCACGCCAAGAACCATTTGCATCAGCATCAGCGCCCAACAACATACCGCACAGAAAGCCCCGTGATGCAACCCCACGCGAAATCCACCCCAGAGGCCCGGCTTGTACGTGTGGCCGAGGAAAAGCAACGGTTCCCGGCAATGCTTCAAGCAGGATTGCTTTAACGGAGTGAGTTGCCAGATGCCGGCAAGCACCAGGGAAACGCCCGCCGCAGTTGGAATCCAGTGGCTCAGCTTTGCCGAGGTCATGGCGGCGCGTGAAATCTCAAATCCCACCGCCAAAGCAATCGCTCCGAACACTCCCCAAACCGTGAAATAACCAACGCCGGCCAGAATTGTATTGAACAGGGGGCGTCGCTGCCCCGTGTGTCGCGCGACGCGGCTATAGAGTTCCAACGTCGGCCACGACGAAGGAAGCATCATGGCGATCATCATCGCCTGCCACATTAACAGGAAGGCCAGGGCCGCGTCAGCCAGCGACTGACCAGGCATGGACATCCACATCATCGGCATGGTCCAGCCGCCCGGCATCGCCATGCCGCCCGGCATGCTGCGCGCGGCGTTGAGCGTGTAAGCGGCAGCAAGGAGAAATACGCCGGAGGCAACCGCGCGCGCCCACAGTTCCGCGCGATCGGGAGACGCGGCGAGAGCTTGCTCTGCGATCCCCTGCGCGGGAGCGGTCTTTGTCGAAGCGTCCATGAGGGAAATTAGCCGGCAGCTTCGCCCGAGTAATCAAAGTGGGAGAATTCGCCGTATAGCCCGGAATGATCGTAATTCAGCAAGTTGAATTCCGTTTTCAGGCGCATGACCTTCGAGCGGCCCAACGTGAGCCGTTTGGAAGTGAAGCCCGTCGGCTTGTCGAGATAGATTTCTTCCGCTTCGCTCGTGACCGGGTTGAGGATGGGCCCCAACTCGACTTCGTACAAATCTCCAATTCGCACGCGGCTGTCGAGGGCCTTGGTCTCCACTTGAAACGGCGCAAATTTCGGGCCCAATGGGTGCGCCGTAACCGCGGAAAAAATCACCCACGGCCCGCCTGACTTCCCTTGCGACAACGTTGTTAGAGCCGCCCGCTGCGCCGCATTGGCCTTCTCATCGATAAGCGTAAGGCCCGTTACGTTGCCCTTATGCAGCGCCGCGGGAGAGTGCGCCAGCCAGCACATGGACAGACCAGCGAGGGGAACATCGCCGAAGCGGCCCTCCGTGATTTGCCACACGTAGCCGCCCTCACATTTTCCCTTCGTGGGCGGAGCGTCGAAACTGCACGGACATCCCCAATCGCAGCTGCATGCTCCGATAAGGGCTCCCTTCGCATTCCATTTGATCCCCAAGAAATTGACCTCCGACTATCAGCAAATATGTATCACTAATCGCGGCATGGAACAATGCATTCTCACAAGTTGATTTAGCAGACGAGCAATTCTATTTTCTTGAAGCATCGATTGCCGAGGTTCTACCCCGCTATCGATTTGTGTGGCCACTCATACATGAAGCGCCTTTGTAGCGTCGGCCTTCAGGCCGACACTCTAGCTTCAGGCACATGCCCGCCTGAAGGCGGGCGCTACAAAAAGCAAAACCAATTGTCACAAAGTCTTTATCGCCCCCCGCCGATTTCCAGTATGGTTCCAGTCGTATAAGAAGCTGCTGACGAAAGCAGCCAAAGAACGCCTTGGGCTACCTCGAGTGGCGTGCCGAAACGCTTCATGGGAATCGAGGGCGCCATACGATTCACGCGGTCGGGTGCTCCATTGGCAGCGTGCAGCGGAGTATCAATAAGCCCAGGAGCGACGGCATTGACGCGAATCCCGTCGTTTGCCACCTCGCGGGCCAACCCGATGGTAAAACTATCGATGGCTCCCTTGGACGCCGCGTAATGCACCCATTCACCGGCGCCACCGGTTCGCGCGGAGAGAGAGGAAATGTTCACGATCGAGCCACCCGTCCCACCGTGGCTCACGGACATCCTCCGAACAGCTTCGCGCGAGCAGAGCATCGTTCCGGCGACGTTGACGGCCAGGACTTGGGCAATCGCATCTGCGTGTAGAGCCTCGACACGTGTGAAACCGCCCGTGACGCCAGCGTTGTTTACAAGCCCTCCGATTTTCCCCAATTCGCGCTCGGTTGTCTCGAAGAGTCGAAGGATTTCTTCTTCACGACTGACATCGCCGCGGATGGCGATGGCTCGGCCGCCCATTGATTCGATGTGGCGAACCACCTGGCCGGCAGCGGCCTCATCCGTCCTAAAATTGACTGCGACAGGGAAACCATTAGCGCCAACCAGGCTGGCAATGGCAGCTCCGATTCCTCGGCTTGCGCCAGTAACAATGACCGCTCGATGGTTTACGCCGCTCAAGACTCCCATCCGCACCTCTTAGACTCTGAAATGAGCATCCAGCGCTCCATGCAATTTGCCAAGTGCCGGGTTCTACTTGGACAGGCACTCCTGCCTGTCCGCGTGTGTTGTGGCAATATAACGGAGGACAGACAAGAGTGTCTGTCCTACTCAGCAGACTCCCACAACCAGCAATCATTCCGATTTTGAATTAGATTTTATGCCGGTGTACAGCGCTACGATGCCTCCCGTCCATCGTTCGAATTGCACTTCGACGAAGCCCGCGCGTTCGAATTGCAATTTCAGCTCCTCTGGAGACGGAAACGCGCTGACCGAGTTGGGGAGATAGGCATACGCCGAGGCATTCCCCGAAATCATGCCGCCCAGGATCGGAAGAATGCGCCGAAAGTAAAATCGATACAATGCTCCGAACGCTTTTCCCGGGGGTTCCGCAAATTCCAGGATGCCCGCGGCGCCGCCGGGTTTCAAAACTCGCAGTATTTCCTGCAATCCACGTTCGTAGTTCGCAAGATTCCGGAAACCGAAGGCACAGGAAACAAGATCGAAACTCGAATCAGCGAATGGGAGATGCAATGCGTCCGCCTCGATAAACTTGACAGCGGCTCCCGCTGCGGCAGCCTTCGCGCACGCTCGGACGAGCATCTCCGGAACGAAATCCGCTCCGGTGATTTCCGCTCCGCCTGGCGCTTCTGTTCGAAAGGCGAGCGCCAGATCTCCCGTGCCGCAGCAAAGATCGAGCACCCTCGCGCTCGGGTCGTGAAGGACGGCGCTGAAATTTCTCGCCACGCGGCGCCGCCATAATTTATCGATATCCAGAGAGAGCAGATGATTCAGCAGGTCGTATCGCGGAGCGATGCGCCCAAACATTTCCTGGACGCGTGCGGCGGCTTCGGTTTCGTCGCCTACCCCTTCGGGGCGCGTTCCGGGAAGCCCGCGCTGCGGTGCAGCCGTCATTTCAGCGAGCCCGAGGTCGCGTCGCGGCCTCGCGCAGGACTTGTGCAAGCGCTTGCGCATCCGCTTCAACGCCGCAGCGCACCTTGCCGATCCGCTCGGGCAAGACAAACCGCAAGCGTCCGGCGCGGGTTTTCTTGTCCGCTTGCATGGCCACAATTAAACGAGCCGGGGAAGCATTCGGCCATGGCGGAAGGGGGCCAACGCGAGCGATCAGACTAATGAGTCGTTCGGAATCCTGTGCAGAAAACAACCCGATGGCGAAGGCGAGCTTCGAGGCTGCCACCATGCCCCAGGCCACAGCTTCGCCGTGAAGGTATCTGCGATATCGCGTCACGCTTTCGAGCGCGTGCGCGAATGTGTGCCCGAAGTTCAGGATTTCACGCAACCCGGATTCGCGTTCATCGCGAGAAACGACCCGCGCTTTTTGAGCAATCGACCGCCCGATGGCGAAATCGAGTGTGGCGGGATCACGGCGAAGGAGCTTCTCCATCTTCTTCTCCAGAAACCGGAACAGAATTGCGTCGCCGATAACCCCGTACTTGATGATTTCGTAGAGGCCTGAGCGAAACTCACGCAGCGGAAGCGTTCGCAACAGATCGGGATCGGCAACCACAAGTTTCGGAGGATAGAACGCGCCGACAAGGTTCTTCCCTTCTGGAAGATTCACGCCGGTCTTGCCACCAATGGCGCTATCTACCTGCGCCACAAGCGTTGTCGGGATATGCACGAGCCCGATCCCCCGTGCGTAACTGGCCGCCACAAACCCGGCCACGTCGCCGACCACGCCGCCGCCGACGGCGACGAGCAGCGCGCGGCGATCGGCTCCGGCGCGAACCAGTTGGCGGCAAGCCCGCTCAACGGTGGAAAGGTTCTTCGCAGCCTCCCGGTCATCGAACAAGATTGTCGCGCGATGGACTCCCCTGAAATTCTTTTCGATACGCGAGCCCAAGTGTTTCCACACGCGCGGCGATGAAATCAGAAAGACCGCACCCTCGTGCCTGAGCCCCGCGACCGCTCTGGCTGACTGGGTAGCCACGCCCCGGCCGCACAGAATTTCATACGTCCCACTCGCGGATCGTACCTTGATTTTCTTCATCGGCCTCGCACAGAATCGATTGAAAAATGTAACATAGTTAGCGCGCCGGAAAGTGTGCGAAGAAATTTTCGGCAGTGTCCTAATCTGAAAATTGGCAGAACGAATGTGATGTTTAGGAGGTCGGGGCTTCAGCCCCGACGTTCACGTTCACACATCTCAAGGCCTTAGCCCCTGAACCTTCAGGGCTTAAAAGCCATTTTCAGACCGGCCTGTATGTCGGGGCTGACGCCCCGACCTCCTGGAATGCAAATCTCAGAATGCTTTCAAAGCATCCCCCGAAATTAAGACACTACCAAATTTTCCGAATCGCGCCCGCACTCGCCCTCGTTCCGTGGTTCGCGGTATAGTTCTCTTGTGATGAGGATATCGGCAGCGGCTGATGGTCAGTTCTACGGATGGA
>WNFE01003506.1_pt1 | contig 11649 bp, 10 predicted proteins | sample 5400451 | NCBI WGS metagenome assembly WNFE01 (sample SAMN13153344, study PRJNA577476) | soil metagenome | isolation source: 200 cm saprolite under Douglas fir tree site 2 hole 2 | place: USA:California | collected 2015-04-18
CGCAGGACATGGTCGACGGCATCCTCGACGGACTCCGCTGGCTCGGGCTCGACTGGGACGAAGGGCCCAAGGTCGGCGGGCCCTACGCACCGTATTTCCAATCCGAGCGCTTCGATCGCCACCGGGCCCTTGCCGAACGGCTCGTTCGGCAGGGCGCCGCGTATTACTGCTATTGCACCACCGACACGCTGAAAGCGAAGCGTGACGCCGCAGAGCGAGCGCGGGGGGACGCCGCTGCCGGATCGAGCGACCCGTCCGTGTGGCGCTACGATCGCACCTGTTGCGCGCTGACCGCTGACGAAATCGTGTCGCGCGAGCGCGACCGATTGCCTCGCGCCATCCGCTTCCGTGTCCCTGAAGGGATCGTGCGCTTCGACGACCTCGTTCACGGCCCCATCGAGTTCGACGGCGCGAACATCGAAGACTTCGTCCTCCTGCGATCCGACGGCCATCCCACGTATCAGCTCTCCGTCGTGTCCGACGATGTGGAGATGAAGATCACGCATGTGGTGAGGGGCGACGATCACATCTCGAATACGCCGAAGCAGATCTTGTTGTACCAGGCGGTTGGGGCCGAGGTGCCGCGTTTCGCGCACGTGCCGCTCATCCTCGGCCCCGACAAGAAGCGGTTGAGCAAACGTCATGGCGCGACGTCGGTGACCGAATATGCGCGCCAGGGATATCTGCCGGAGGCGATGTTCAACTTCCTCGCGCTGCTTGGCTGGTCCCCCGGCGACGACCGGGAAGTGTTCACACGCGATGGGCTCGTCGCGGCGTTCTCGCTCGAGGGCATCAGCGGCGGCAACGCGGTGTTCAATCCGGAAAAGCTCGACTGGTTCAACCAGCAGCACATCATGCGGCTCGCGCCCGGCGAGCTTGCGATCCGGCTGAAGACGTCGTTCGAAGGCGCCGGGCTGTGGAGCGACGCGTACCTGGGGGATCGGCACGCCTGGTTTCTCGCCGTGCTGGAGCTGCTGAAGCCGCGCGCGAAGCGGCTCGACGACTTCGTCGTCCAGGGCTGTTTCTTTTTCAGCGAGACGATCGAGTACGACGTGGCCGCAGTGGACAAGCACCTGCGAGCGGCCGGCATGGAGGATCAACTTGCGGCGCTCGACGCCGCGCTGACTGCGCTCGAGACCTTCGATCCGGCGTCAACGGAAGCCGCGCTTCGCGCGGTCGCCGACGCCCGCGGTGTGAAGGCGGCTGCGCTCATCCATGCCGTGCGCGTGGCGGTGACGGGAAGGTCGGTAAGTCCCGGTCTTTTTGAGGTGCTCGCTTTGCTGGGCCGGGCTCGGGTCCACGCGCGCCTCATCGCGGCCAGCCGCCTGTTGTCGCCCTCGCCTTCCTGATCGCTCGCTTGCCGCTGTCGTCGGAACGGCTATAATCGAAAGTTCTCGCCGCTTCGAGGCGTCTCGACTGGCACTGGGAGGTCGTCCAACGGTAGGACACATGGCTCTGGACCATGGTATCGGGGTTCGAATCCCTGCCTCCCAGCCAAAATTAGACAAAGAGTTAAGCCGGTCACCTCATGAAGCGTTGCCTTCGGGGGCAAGCCTGGGACAAGAGTGAGATGCCGTGCGAGGGGCTCGGATCGCGTCGCCGGACAGCTCCTCTGTTTGATTCAGAGGTTCAAACGGTGGCGACCCCTCGTTGCTACCGTGAGAGGCCTGGGGCCTGTGACGGGCGGCCCTGACCGAGGGAGAAAGCGTGGGCGCCGTCGCTCTCGCAAGGCGCTGCGAACGGTTTGCCCAGTCTGGTCGAGCGGTCTCTTGGATATGGCCGCACCATGCGACGACTCGTCAATCCCGAGGCGTCCCCCGCCACGGTCAACGAGAAGGCTGGCCTCGGTATCGCCGGTTGGGGGCGTCTCCGCTCGGAACTCGCCTGGCACCGTGATAAGCCTCAGCTTGGCCTAGAAGAGGGGAGTGGGGCGCCACCTCGACTTGAACGCGAATTGGGCTTCGGAGCGCATCTCCTGGGCCCGTCCAGGGAGGATATCCTCTTGACATACAAGGTGTTCTTGAGTGGTGGGCAGTAGTCGGCCTTCTCCCGTATCTCGCGCCACTGATCATCCCCAAGAGATCGAAGAGAATAGGACCTCCCATGGTCATGTATATCGGTATATAGCGACATACCATCGGAGGTTGACTTGGCAGGGAAACAGTTACCCGTTCAGCTTCCGGACGATCTCAGGATCGACTTGGCAGCATTCTGCGAGGCGAATCTAAATGCACCCGCAGCATGCGTCATCCGTGAAGCGCTTCGCGACTACATCGATAGGCGTGCCGAGGCTGAGCCAGCGCTCCGAGAGAGATACCTCGCCGCGAGAGCGCGCATCATCGGCCGCCCCAGCGATCCAATCCGCTTGCTCAACCCGAAAGCGAAGCGTTAGGGACTGATGCTTGGAATGCCTTGCAACGCACACGAAGGAGGAACCGGATGTCCGCTGCTTCCGTAACGGCGCTCGATGCGCGGGAACCCTGCAACAGGCCGTCGCTAGATGCTTCCGCGGTAGTCAACAGGGTCTATCCGGGGATTGACGAAGGAGGCGGGAATTGACGAGTCTGCGGCACGTGAGTCCGCTGGCAGTGGACTTGGCCTTGTCGAGGGTGAGTCTTGCGGCTCTCAAGGCGCGGGACAGAGTCCGTCCCGATGACGCCGACAGGGCCTCCGCTGCCGAACTCAGGGAGGTTCTTCGGAGGGATCGAGAGGCGCTGAGGGATCCTCAGCCTCTTCGTGCCGATGTTGTCCCCAAGCCAGAAATGCGCCAGGGACTGGAGAGGACTCTCGCGACTCTTTCTCGCCCCACCGCCGCCTATTTGCTGGGGGACCTCGCGTTGGTCGATAGGCTTCTCGATCTGACTGGACATTTGGCCGACGAAGGGCACCTCACCCAGGCCATGGCTGAAGAGTTGCTTGGAATCCTCAACCGAATTGAGCACAGTAGGGAAGAGAAAAGGTCCCAGCCTGATCTCGGCGCGCTCCCAAGGCTCCAACGTAGTTCATGAAGGCGGGCCGTCGAGACAGCGGCCCTTCGCTGCTGCTCCTCCGTTCCTCCGCTGAGCTCGTCGACCGCATTTCCCGCCTCAAGCGCCACCTTGACGCCTCAGGAACGGCCACAACGGAAGAGCACGCCCAGATAGTCAAGACTATTCGTACACCCCTCGACCAGATCCTACAACTCTTGGCTCCGACGCTCGCACGCACGTTCGCACGGAAGAACGCCGACAAGCAACGATTGGACGTCCTCCACAACCATCTTGCGAGACTCTCCCGATGGTTCACGACGATCCACGAGCTATCCGTCTATCTGCCGACGCCGCCCGTTGCGAGGGAGACAATGGCGGTTCTCCACGGCGCCTTCGGTGACCACTACAAGGAGCAATCTCCCTCACCTCTGGTCGGCACCATCTTCAATGCCTTCGAGTTCGACTTCCTGCAGGTCGTCGAACAACGCCTCCCCGACCTGCGCAACATCGTCACGAGTGCGGAACGAAACGTGGTGCTCCAGCTCGCGGTGTGTGACCGAGAGTCACCAGCAGCCTGGGCTGTCCTCGCGCATGAGATGGGCCATGCGATCGACGACCATGCCACCGTGTCCCAACAGGCCGTCAGCGTCTTCGTCAAAGATCAGACAAGCCCAGCCTTTGAGCTCCTACTCAATTGGTGCCAGGAAATGTGTGCCGACATCATCGCAGCGGAGGCGCTGGGCCCTGCGTCTCTGTTGGCTCTCTTGAGCATCGAATACTGCATCCTCCCTTGTTACCCTATTCATGGACCGACGACGACCCACCCACCAACGCGGTGGCGGTTTAGGATCGTCGCCGACCACCTGAAGGTGAAGTACGCGGCACAGGACTACCTCCGCGACGAGGCAGCCCTGTACGAGGACGCGTGGCGCTACAGCGCGACAAGGGCCGGCCTCAATCCCTCTACGGCGGCAAGTAGGGACGCTGCACTTTTCCGAGATGTCATCTCACCTCTCACTGCGGAGGTTCGTGGAAGAATCAAGGCATTGAGTCTTCCACCACATACCATCACACAGGGATCTCTCAGGCGTTGCATGCTTCGCCTGGAACGTGGCTTTCCCATCAGCGCGCAGGGTGCCGACAGGGGTCAACTTCGGGGGGCCGTGCGTGACTACCGTCGGGCGCGCATTCCCATCGGCAAGGCCCGCGTGCGAGCATTTCGCCGCCTCAAGGAGCGCTTTCTTGAACGCCCGGTCAGCTTCCCGCAGATTCTCCTAAGCGCGCACAAGAGACGACTGGCCCTTATTTCAGAGTTCTCCGCGAATTGTAGATCCGATCCTTCAGCGGCTATTGACACCCTCGAGAAGCGGCTGGCCCACTTGGACGAGCTTATCCTCGGCTCCATTCGTATGAGCAGCGTCCATCACCGCGTCGGGGAAGAGCGATCGGCGGATGGCTAAGCGACGGAATGTTACGCAGAGGCGTCCAGGCCGCTTGAGGAGTCTTGGGAGGGAGGCCGCGCTCCTCTCCGACGTTGAGATTCTGGAGCGTCTCATCGCGGGCGCTGACGACATGATTTTTGTAAGTCCCCTGATAGACCCTGTGCGGCAGTTGGGCCCTAGCTCTCTTGACCTTCGGGTGGGTACTGAACTGCGGTTCACGCAAGTCACGAGCAGTACAGACGTCGACCTGAACCTGAGCCCCAAGGACCTCGAGAAGCAGACGAGCAAGTACTTCCGACAACAGCGAATTGGGCCCGGCGAGAAGTTTGTCCTCCACCCCGGGGACTTTGCCCTCGCATCGACACTCGAGTACATCCGACTGCCGCGCGACATAGCAGGGCGCCTTGAAGGCCGCAGCTCCCTTGGTCGGCTCGGTCTTCAAGTTCACGCCACAGCGGGCTTCGTTGATCCCGGATTTGAAGGAGCACTAACGTTCGAACTCATAAATGCCGGCAAGCTGCCGGTCAGCTTTTCACCTGGCCTTCGGTTGGGTCAGATCTGCTTCTATCGGCTGACGGAAGTTCAGATGGACTACCTCGAGAAACAGGGCAAGTATGGCAGGCAGCTAGGAGTAGAACTCTCGAGAATTCATCTGGACTCCAACCCTTCGGACGATGAGAACGAGTAAACGCACCGCGGAATCAACGCAGTGATCTCTCCTCCGCCTGCGACAACAGAGCGCCTCGGGCAGCGTGGTCACGACGCAAGATCCTAATGCCTACCTTCGCGTTGCGGACCTTGGTGCGGGAGTTGGTGGACGATGACGATCTTCGACGCCGCTGCCCGTTCAGCCCACAGTTAAGGGATGCAACTGCGGCGCTCTTGGCGGCCGAAACGGATCAGCAACGGGCCACCGTTCTTGCTGCTTGGCTTACAAGGTATCAGCCTTGCATCTTTGGGCGGCTGGCCGCAGAGCGCGAGCTCCTCAGCTATTGCTTTCTCGCCGCCGACCAGCTCGAGGCCTCAGATCAGGACATCGCAGCGACCATCCAGACGAAGCGCAGGGCCTGGAAGAGTCAAGCTGAGGATGGAAGGCGAAGCGCGTTCGTCATTCTCGCTGCTAGCTCCAAGCTTGCATACGCTCGTCCAGACGACACTCTAATGCGGTTCACGCTGTGCTTGGGGGGCCTGTACCTGGGACGACAGATCGAGCCCGATCGGATCTATCTTGACCGGCTGCGCCTCTGGGACCTGGAGTTCGAAACGAGACGGCAATGGCGTGTTGGCGTAAACGTTTTTGCCGCGGCGGGTGATGGTCGATGGTGGAACGATCACAGGATCCCTGGGGGAGTGGGTTTCTCAATGAACTCTGTCGGACACCTCGTGGCCGCCGAAGCGCGGCGCCACGCCGTTCAGGAGTCGGTTCGGGTCCCGGCGCCACGCGCCAGAAGAGCAGGGCAGGTCCAAGAGGCGGAGGCAGCCCTGGCCCGGCTCCAGGAGACCTCCGTCTCTTCACTGGGCCACGCCCTCAAGTACGCGATGCATACGATCAGAAACGCATCTGAGTCTGCGGGAGGTGAGGGCTGTCCGTGGGGCCCCGCCACGACACTCATGCGAGCTGATCCAGGGACGGCCCGCGCGGTTCCGGCGGTTCGGAACGACGCCGTACTCCGAGACTACAGCGAAGATACGTACCTTGGTTGGTACCACACCGATGTTACGGTTCCAAGCGTCTATTTCCGGCCCGATCAGAATCGGCCGGGGGACCTCAAGGAGCCGTTTGCCTTGGATCTGTCCTACCTTCATGCTGGCCGCGGCCGCGATTACCGGGAACTCGCGCAAGGAACGCGGAGCGACCGGGTGAGACGTGGTCGCGGCAGAGATCGAGGGTAGGAGGCGGGGAGAGTCGTGAAGAGAAAGATCAGGCGCGCCTCGTATAGGGATCTGGAGTCTTGGGATCGGTTGCATGGGTTCGACGTCGGTGCGCTCTTTGAAGAGCGGCCAGACCTCTTTCGGGCGCTGATCGCGAGACCCGAGTCATTTACGGAAACAGCACTCGGCAAGAAGTACGCCGCTGCCGTTGGCGCGGCCGCAGCCGCCGCGCGCAAGAAGCAGGTCTATCGATCTGCCTTTGCACCCCCGTTTGATGCGCGTACAGCGAAGGAAGAGCAGTCAATCGGCCTCCTTCCCCACCTTCGTAGGCGTTGATGCCCTCGGTTAGCAGTCACAAACGCGCCGGGCGGTCGTTGGCGACCTGAGCGTCGATGGAAGCGCAGCGCCTGCCGCGGGACGCGAGGTCTCGCCCACCGATCGGGTGATGCGCAAGGCGAGCCCAATTAGGCGAGCGCGGGCCCGGTCATTCTGCTGATCTTCTCAGTATGGACTAACGATGACGCCACGTAGCATTGTCACCGATCACCGCCTCTCAGCGCGGAGGTTTCGTCGAACCTATCAACTGCTTACGTAGCTGCGTAGTGTCCCGCTGGAGCCGCTCGGTGAAGGACAATTGAGAGCTGTGGTCGCGGAGTGATTGGCCCACAGCGATGGCGTCGGCGATACCGGCCGCGTAGTCGCCGCGGATGACTGGGTTCTTCGTCGGAATCGGCTTGCCGTTCTTGTCCTTAGGCTGTACGTAGTCCTCCGTGACGTACCCGCCGGCACTCTCCTTCTTCTTGAGTGCCTCGCGCTGCTTGTCCAGCTCCTCACGGTCCCTGTCGAGTTCCTGCTGCTTGATCTCGGCAGCGGCTCTCTCTTGTTCCGACTGCACGGCCGTCTTCGCGTCATCTAGCGCCTTCTGCTGTTCCGCATGCTCATGGTCCTTCCGATCGAGGTCCGCCTTCTCACGGTCCAGCTCCTCCCGTTCTCTGTCGGCCCGCTCCTTGGCTACGTCGTGGCATGTCTGGCCGCAGGTATTCCCGCTGAGTGCAGTCTGGACGCCAGCCTCGGCCACAGTAATAGCCAGAGATTTCTCGTCCATGAAAGCTCCTGGGCCGCCGGCGCGTGGCGGGAAAAAGACGTTCGTTGCAGTGTCGACGGCAAGGTCCTTGGCGAAGCTGTCGACGATTTCGAGAGGAAACTGCCCGAGCACCTTGATCGCGCAGATCGCGAGACAACCTGCCTCCGACGCAGTCGACCGGCCGGTCACGAAGCCCGGTCGCTGATTTATGTCTGGCCCTGTGACGACTGAGGGATCACCGGCCAAAACCGATTCACGTGCCGATGTCGGGCCGGCGAGGATATCCGCGACGGCATATCGGCCCGAAGTGCGAGCGCCTCGTCTCGATCGTGAGAAGAACCGGTCGATGGTGACGCCGTTCGCGAACGCCGCAACTAACGCGTCTTGACGCGGCTTGGGTGCCGACCGGCTGACATATTCGACGATGCCCAAGATGCTGTTGGACGAATTCGTCACTGAGTCCGGAAACACGGTCCGCACTCCAGCGCGACTGAGCACCGGAGAAAACGATGGACTTAGGGTCGCAATGATCGGGCCCGTGACGTCCGCGATGCGCGACTGCCCAAGGAGGAGAGACTCTTCGGTTAAATAGAGCGCCGGGGCGAGCAGGCCGCCCGTAACACCCCGCTCGAAGACGTCGGCACCGAGAATCGCCGTCGCGTCCTCACGCGAGTACGACGGGTTCCAAAGCGCGAGCACCGTCCCCAAATAGTGGATGGAGGCTGCGACCACTGCGGGATCAGGCGCGCGATCTCCCGCCAGCCCAAACTCGCGCGCCCCTCGGAGGGCCTCGCGAGCATCCGAACCTAGAATCAGCGGCGCCCCCGACTCAGGTATCCGGTCCACTCCCGATGCCATGGTCTCCGCTGGTGCGAGGGTCGCGGCCAGCGCGAGCGACAGAGTGGCCAGTCCACCTATGAATCGCCTGCTGAGCTTCAACATCGCCGACCTCCGTTCGATTGTGCTCTCCCCAGGCTCAGGCCGATCAAGCTTCCTCGTCGATTCCTGCCGTTGCCCCTCGGACTGCAGGCAGACGTTCACCGCGCTGAATACGCGCGACTTACCTTGGCAGTGTTCTATTGGTGCGGATCTACATCGTACGCCGATCTGCCAGCTCTGGCGTGCCGCGACTCTGCTCGGGGGCGTACCATAAAGATTGTGGCCGACGGATCAGGGTCGCGCACCCGATCTCTCCATAGCCGAGTCTCGCTACGGCTGTTTCACTTCGGCGCGCCAGAGGTGGAGATAAAGAGGTCCTTCAATCGAGTCTCTTCTCGTCTAGAGGCGCTCACAAAGACGGCGGCCGCGCCGCCTAAAGGTGCAACCAACACCGTTGGAGTAGTGCACTACGTTCGGCAGTTCCTTCAGACGCGCCCAATCCCAGAATACCGTGGGCCACAGGTAACATTCACGATCTCCACTGCGCAGTGTGTCAGATGATCTTGAAGAGGACGCCCAGTCCAGTCGTGATCAGCTTTCCCACATTCACTTTCTTCCAGTCCACCGAGTTGCCGTTTGACGCATCCTTGATGATCTGAAGGAGCGCCGCCTGGGTATCTGTATTGATGAGGTGCTTGGCGGCCGCTTCATTGACCGTGTCCTTAGAGATAACGAAACCAAACTGCAGCGCTCGGCTCGCAACGACACCCCCTTTCCCCGTCATGCTGATCGTAATCGTTGCGTTTTGGGGCTTGGGCGCGGGTGTCTTCGAATCCTTGGCTGCTGCATCGGTGACAGGCTTTCCGGTGATCGCTTCAATAAAGGCAATGTACTTGTCCACTGGGACGGTCGCCTCTCCCTTCAGTTCGGGAGACACCGTGGCCTGAAAGGGGACCGGTGGGGCGCCGGGTAGGTCGGAACTGAGTACTGCCTTTGCACCTTCTTCAGGAAATCGAGTCGCCTTCCAAGTCAGCCGTACGCCGGCAGGTGTGTATTCAGCAACAATTGGAATTGTGTTTTCGAAGTCGAGTCGGATAGGTGGCTGTGGCAGAGGCGGCACGGAAACACTCCGGCTCCTGATGCCTGGCGGAAGGTCCAACACCATGTTGGACCCCTGTTCGTCGATTGCCTCGGGGGTTATGAGAAAAGTGCGTTCCGACTTGCCTCGGGGCAGGTCGATGTCAACGGGCGCGTCGGGTCCGATCTTAGCCCCGGAAGGGCCGTTGATCTGGTTGTTGTCATATCCGCCTACTGTCTGGTTGGGTCCGTAGGCCGTTACTGTCGTCTTGTCGTCGCGGGCCGTTGTAATCTGCTCACGGTATTGGAGCCTATAGTATCCCGAGGCGTCTGCGGTGAGGCGGAGTTTGACGGCATTGTCGTCAGACCGATCCTCCACGATAGAGAGTTTCGAGAGCGCCGTCTTCTTCTCTAGCTTGCCATCAATGGAGACAGTACTGCCGATCGGCGAACCAGTCTGTATGCTTAGTAGTCGGGCGCTGACGGTGTATTGATTACCGGGTGTGAGGCCGCTCTCGAAGACGAGATATGGATGGTCGCTTAGAGCAGAAGTCTCCGTGTCGACTATCCGATTGCTTTCATCCCTGAGCTGGCCTTGCACCACGCCATAGCCCTTTACAACGAAATGAAAGACGAGGCGCTGATCCGTTTGGAATGGCGGAGTGCCTGGTCTTAGGTCGGTCGCCTGAACGAGCCTCTTCAAACCGGCCTGAGCGTCCTTTAGTTCTTTGATCTCTTCTTTAAGCTCGACGACCTCCTTGTCGCGGTTCGATGTATCGACACTGCTGCTCACGAGCGAGCGCAGATAGGCGATATTGAAGGCGAGGACCGAATATCGACAAGGCGCCGACTTATTGTCCACACCGAGGGAGAGCCCGGTCTCGACGCTGTCCCAATCCTCTAGCGCTCCAAACGGTAGGGCAAACACCATCTCTGTCGCGGAGCGGGCGTCGGGAGCCAAGGTTGGAGACGGCCCGGCGACGTCCTTGCCATAGGAGAGGCGCGCGTCGGCGAATTGGCTTACGTCGTCTTTAAAGGAGTATCGGAACTTGATCGCCCCTCTCGCCGGTTCGAGCGACAGGCGGGCGATGGTGGGTGCGGAGCAGCGCTGATCCGACAGGCGGGAGTCGGGAGAGGGTGACGGTGTTTGCGCCGTCACGGACGCACTTGAGCCAAGAAGCGCGACAACGAGAAGGACGCGCATCGATCGCATCGACCCTCCAGCAGGAATCGCCCCTCCGACCCCCTTCAAGAGAGTCGGCAGGCGCCAGGATTGTTGCTCGGGTACTGCTCACGAGTGATGGGCGCCAGCGTTTCGTCCAAGCGTATTGCACCGTCGGTCCACGGGGTGTGGATAGGAAATAGTCGAAGTTGGCAAAGACGGATCGTCACCTTTAAGGGCCCGTACCCATGGGGGTCGTAGAATGTGCGGAGATTAGTCGTGCTGTTGCCCGGCCGTCAAGTCCAAAGTGGCGGTGGGCACCGGCGGAGCGATTCGAAAGAGCAGCCGATGAAGCTGGTGAGTGCGGTCGGCAAGTTCCGTGAGCCGTTGAGGAGGGCCCTGTATTCAGCCACCCATCGGAGTTAGAGACTGTTGATGTGCTGGCCTAGCTCAATAGACTCGTCCCGGCCAGGAGCAATAGAACACCCACCGCACAGCACCTCCGGAAAGCCGCAGCAAGTCGTCTAGGGTGTCAGCTCGGACGTACACCATGGTGTCACTCATCGGCCCTACCGTCAGGGCCTTGAGAGGCGGGTATCAGCCTTGGTGATGCCAGTTGCCCCAGCGTGCGCCAGTCGGGCACGACCTTGTAGTGCTCGTAGGCCAGCCGGTCCGCCTTCACGATCGCGTCGCTCAGCGGCGCCGCCGACCCGCCCTCGCCCGTGACCTCCGTGGTGATGCCCTGGAAGATCTTCGAGGGGAGGTGGGGCTCGACGAGGATCGTGATCTCCGACTGCCCCAGCATGTCGATGAATCCTGGAGCGACCACGAGACCGTGAGCGTCGATGCGGCTGCGCGCGGGCTCGTCGGCGAGGTTGCCGATGGCGGCGATGCGGCCCGCGCGTATGCCGACGTCGGCCGCGTACCACGGCGATCCCGTGCCGTCGATGACGTGCCCGCCGCGAATCACGACGTCGAAGGGAGCCGGCGTCTCGGCGCTCGAGAGCGGCGCCAGGGCCAGCAGCGCGCAGAGAAGGATGGGCCTCATGGGAGGTATCCTACGCGCCCCGCAGGGGAGCCTGAAGACATGGGAGCGCGCGTGATCAAAGACGCGATGGTGGCGGGGATGGCGAGCCTGGCCGTGATGGCGGCCGTGGAGGGGCC
>WNFE01003509.1_pt1 | contig 11646 bp, 10 predicted proteins | sample 5400451 | NCBI WGS metagenome assembly WNFE01 (sample SAMN13153344, study PRJNA577476) | soil metagenome | isolation source: 200 cm saprolite under Douglas fir tree site 2 hole 2 | place: USA:California | collected 2015-04-18
TTGATGTAGATCGTAGTACCGCCAATCGTCTTGATCGGGATTCGGTTTAGGTCGGTAATCGTCTGGGGTGCTGCGTTGGGAATGGAAACATCGTATTCCTTAGGCCCGATCTTGGACGTTCCTGTGGGCAGGATTAGATTTTGAACGCTGATCGCGTTGACTACGTCCAGCGCAGACAGGCCCTTCGACTGCAACGCGGTGGTATTTAGATCCACCTGCACTTGGCGTTGTTTACCGCCGTAAGGATAGGGCACAGACGCGCCAGGGACCGTGATCAGCTGCGTCCGAATAAAATTCAGGCCGTAGTCGTTGAGCTCTTGCTCTGACAGGTTTTGCCCCGATAGGGCTAACTGGAGAACCGGCACACTCGATGCGCTGTAGGCAAGAATGAGAGGCGGCGTCGATCCCGCAGGCAACTGCTTGAGTTGGGTCTGAGAAACAGCCGTAATTTGCGCAATGCCTTGTTGAATGTTTGCGGTCGGCTGCAGGAACACTTTGACAACAGCAATTCCATAGAGCGATTGCGATTCGATGTGCTCGATATTATCAACTGTGGTGGTAAGCGCTCGCTCCGTGATGCTAACGATGCGGTCGGCCATGTCCTCAGGCACGAGTCCGTTAAAGTTCCAGATGATGCTGACGACAGGAATGTCGATGTTCGGAAAAATGTCGGTTGGGGTGCGGAAAATCGCAAGCGTCCCCATAATCACGATGAGTATGGACATCACCACAAATGTGTAGGGCCGCCGCAGCGCGAGTCGAACAATCCACATTTTTCAATCCCACTAATCTTTCCGTCCGGCTTGGCCGGGCTACGATAACCAAGTTGGCTCTACGTCCTATGCTTCGGCGTCTTTGCATCCAGGGTCGCGATCAGTTGCTCGGCCGCTGGGGGCACGGCAACTGTTCCGGACAGAACGATTTCCCTCGCAGGAATCTTCCTGCGGTAGACACGGCGGTTGTCGCCATTGTCTGGGCGGATTGTGGAGCCTTCAAGGGAGACTCCAGCAAACAAGCCACGCGCCCTTGAGTAGCTCAAGATTTCGGAACGCAAGGTCGCGTCCGTGTCGGCGGATGCATCGCGTCCGACCGGGCCAGCGGCCACGGAGGCGTCGCCTCCCAGCTTGACCTTGCTGGCGAGAATGCCCCTCGCGCCACTTTCATTCATAACGAGCAAGACAAAATCAGTAGCTTGTCCACCGATCTGAAAGCCGAAGCTGCCACCCTCAAGAGCCATCATCGTAGGAGCGCCCCACGGTCCCCTGAAGTCTTCGCCCTTGCGGCACGACATAGCACCCCGCCCATAGCTTCCGCCGACGATAAATGCGGCCTTTAGGACAGAGGGAAAGACGACGACGCAATCAGCTTTGTCGAGCAGATCCTGCGGAATGTCATCAGGAACGTCGAGAATCTCCTTCAAGACCGTTCCACAATTTCTCAATCGATCGTCATCTTTGGTTTGGTCCGATGCGATCGCCACCTCTGCGAAGAGTGGTGCAACTACAAATAGAATGCAGCTCAGACAGGTCAGAAACTTTCTCATGTGATTTCCCTCAAGTAGTTTTTCTTGCCCCGGGCACTAGACGATGCAGCCGGGATGCCACTGTGAAGAGTGAGCGAGAGTTTCCGGAAGTGGTTGAAAACAAGGACCCTTAAGAAGATGGGTCTGAAATTAGGGGCAAGGGCCGAGGAGCGAAGAGTCCAGCTCATTGGATGACTGTCAACACCCTGACAACTTGTCATTCCGGATGGAGAGCGACTTCCGAAAGAGGAGGAACGAATGTGGATGGGAGGTATTTGCGCTGGTCTAGGTCCCGCCAGGACTTGAAGTGTCCCACTCGCGGAATGCTTTACGAACTCACAGTCGGGGGCCGTCGAAATTGCATTTGACAACGAGAATGGTGACATCATCGTTGAAGTTATCGCCGCAAAAATCTGCCGCAGCGTTATAGATATTGGTCATGAGGTCCTCGGCGGAAAGCGAAGAACCGCTGCGCACTGTCGCGGAAAGGCGCTCCAAGCGGAATTCTTCGCCAAGCCGGTTCTCTGCTTCGGTGACGCCATCTGTATAGAAAACCAAAACATCGCCGGCCATGAGATCTTCCGAGGCCAGGTCACAAATCTCTTCTGGAGATAATCCGAGGGGTGGACAAGATGAGTTCATGAGGGAGAGGGCGCCCGTCTTTGCTCGAAAAAGAAGCGCGGGATTGTGGCCACAGTTGACATAGCGAAGCGTCCGCTTTTGGGCGTTGATCTCGGCGACGAGCAGTGTCACGTAGCGTTCGCCTTCCGACACCGAGTGGATTCCCGTATTCAATCGTTCCACCTGCTCCAGCATGCTTCGATCATGGTTCGCTTCAAGCCGCATGGCTGCCGCCGTCGCGGACATCAAGAGGGCGGCGGGAACACCTTTTCCGGCTACGTCTGCAATGATGATCTGAATGGCGTGCGCGTCGATAGGGATATAGTCGTAGTAGTCGCCGCCCACGCCCCGCGCTGGCTGCATCATGCCAGCTATTTCGAGTCCAGCGATGGCTGGTTTGCCCAGGGGAAGAAACAAGCGCTGGACCTGCGCGGCCAGCTCCACGTCCTTAAGGAGGTCATCACGCTGCCGCTGAATGGTCTTGACAAGCGCTTCCCTCTGTTCCATATACCGCTGGATCACATAAACAACGAAGGCGAAGCACAACATCGCGGAGAGATTGTGGAAGATTCGAAGTCCCGGATTGATTCCCCTTGGAGAGTAATAATCATGGAATAAGACACAAACGACGATAAGGCTGTAGCTGATCGTCTTGCGCAGAAAAATAGCACCGACGGCAAGGGGGAGGATGTACAGGTAGACGAGCGAAATCGAAGCAACAAGGTGGTCGGCATACGCGACCGCGCTAACGGCACCCAAGACCAATGCAAGGGGCAGCCACGCCGGCCCATTTAAAGCTACATCCCTTCGCAGAAGTGACAGCAATGGAACCCTTTCGCGAAGACCGCACAACTCCGCAGGCCTCGATGCTCGGACAGCAGGATGTACTAGGTCGTTCATTCAAAGAGAATCTTCGCCATCATCCCCTTGTCTTCGTGATTGAGGAGATGGCAGTGAAAGACGGACAAGCCCCTGATTACGGGGTCGGTGAAGTCCATAATGACGTCGACGGAACCGCCATATGGAACATTCACTGTGTCCAGCCACATTGGGTCGGCGATTGGTTTACCGTTTTCGGCATAAGCCAGGAAATGGACCTGATGGATGTGCATGGGATGCAGTTCTTTTGTGGCATTAACAATTCTCCAATGCTGAAACGTCCCAATCTTTCCGCGCACCATCGGAGCGGCGTCTGGCGCGAATTTTTCTCCGTTGATGTAAAACCCCTTCTTGTCTTCCGTGAATGTCACGATGAATCGAGGAGGCGCTTTTTCTTCTGCCGCCAGATCCGGTGTTTTAAGACTAGGTTTGAAGTGGCTCTCCGACGTTTTGGGTATTGGGCCTGCTGCCGAGCGCGAAACGATGTCGGCTAATACCATCGCTGGATTCGGATCGCCGTCTGGCCCGGTATCTACGCAGCGGGAGATCAGACGCCTAGGCGTACCAGCCGCTGGACCAGTAACAATGGCTTCAAGCCTGCCCGCCGGTGGCAACAAGACGTGATCGGCGCTCCGCGTTCGGTGATTCGGATCGTGCAGGGCGATGGGCATCCCGTCCATGGCAACGATTTCAAACGTTTGCCCCTCAAGCTGCAAGTCGAGGTAGCGATCCGCGGAAGCATTCACAAGACGCCAAAACTGGCGCTCACCCGAAGCGATTTCAATTTGAGGCCGCACCGATCCGTTCAACGTGAAGACTTCTTCAGGCGTCTCTGGTTCCGCACCACAAACATCTGAACTGAGTTCAACGCGATGCTTCAAATCGGTGGACTGAGGATCGTTCACAATGGAACGGCCACGCACAACCAAGACGCGCTCCGGCAAGCCGGCTAGAGGCGGAAAATAAGATTCGATTCCCTCGATCACGAGAGCTCCGGACATGCCGTCAAGCACTTGTCGGTGGCTCTCTCCATGAGGGTGCGTGTGGTACCAATACAAGCCAGGCGGATGGTTTCTCGGAATCTGCACGGTATAGCGGAGTGATTGTCCGGGCATGGCCATCATGTCCAAGACGTCATCTTGGGGTGCGTCGGGAGAAACCGTTAAGCCGTGAAAGTGCAGATTCGTCATGTCCATGCACGGAGCAATCGCGCAACTCTCCTTCGCCTTGGTCGGGAGATCATTGATGTAGGTGATCTTCAGTTGGTCTCCCGGTGACAGGCGCAAGGTTGGAGCGTTTGGCTGGCCGTCAAAGTAGAAGGAGTTCTTTCCGTCACTTGCGATGGCAGCGTGCAGAGTTAAGGAAAGAGCTTGGTGTTTCGCGCGAAGTTCCGGAGGATTCTGAAGCAGGCCTGGCGGCTTCCCCGTCAGTTCAAGCGAACAAAAAACCGCGGCCGCCACAACAGCAATGGCAGCAGCGCCGATTCGGGGAACGGACGCAAAGCGTGGCATTGACAACTTCCAAAGCATCGTTCATTCCGCCTTGTGCCAGGTGGAATCCGGGTCATAGGTGGTCATCGCTTGTGCAAGCTTTGTCGTGTTGGGACCAAGGTCCTTTTCGTAAATGGTTCCGGATTCGTCGACAATAAAAGTCATCACACCCGAGGAGCGGTACTCCACAGGGTAAGCGACGAAGGCGAATCCCGCGGTCATCTTCCCATCGACGATATAGTTCTTGGCTCCGCCCGGTGCATGTGGTCCTTGGCTAGTAAGGATCCGGAACATATACCCATTGAACGGAACATGCTCGCCAACTTGGTCCGTTGGAAGATTTTGGCGCGCGTAAGCGATGAGAGGGTTGATGGGGCTATCGAACTCATCGTCAGCACCGTGCCAGTACAGACCATTGTGCCGGCCTTCATCGCTGACCAGTCTCTGGGCGAATTGCTTTGGAAGTTCACCTGGCGGATGCGCAAAATACTGTTTTTGCGCTTGGACCAAATCGCGGCACGCATCCATGGCGGCAATTTCATTTCTACCGATGCGCCGGAATACGATCTCGTCTTTGCCTGCGGCCGTGTCGAAATACCACGAACCGTGGTTGTTAACCAAGGGAATCGGGAACGGCCAGTTTTCGGCTCCGACAACCAACGTGACAGTTCCGTCCGGTTCTGTCACGAACCGATGCATCTCCTCGTACTTGACGACGAACCCCACGCGAGCATCCGAATCTTCCGTTGGGTCACCGGACGAGAGGACCTCCTTTCCGGTTGGTCCTAGGATGTTCAATGGAGCTTGACCGTCCTGTGCCTGCATTGCACCAAAGAGTGCACGACTGGCATCTTCGGCGGAGGCGAAGGTCCGCTGTCCCGGCTCCTGGGCGAACATTGGCGCAGACGAACACGCCAAGGAAAGTGCGAACAGCGCGGACACAGCAAATCGAACAAAGCTCTTGCATTCAAGTTGAACAAAAATCGAAATCCTGTGCAGCATGGTATTTCTCTCCATTCTTGAATTCTCGAAAAGCTCTACAAGCGGGTACATGCGATCAGCGATGTCGTCCACCGCCTCCATGAAAACCACCTCCATGGGAGCCACCTCCAAAGCTCGACCGTCCGCGGGAGGAAAAGCCCCGGACATTGCCGCCGTGATCAAATCCACTGAACGCGCCGGAGCGTGTTCCTGGCTGAAAGTGAGGAGCCGAAGACCCGTGGAACCCCGGACCTCCGCCGCCAGGTCTGCTTCCGTGGAACGCGTTGCCGTGATTGATGTTGGCGTGATTGAAGTTGCCGCGGTTGAAATTGTTGCGATTGATTATGGTTCGGCTGTGGGAAATGTAGGTGTTGTGGTTGTAGATCACCGTGCGGCCGTGCCAATCGTATCCCCAGTGATGCCAGCCCCACCCAAAACCCCCGAAGAAGCCGACCCCGAAGCCGACTCCAAATCCAATCCCCGCTCCGGCAAGGAAAATCCCCGGCACGGGATACCAGCCTGGATATGCAAAGATCGGCTCGCCATACACGAGCCAGGGATCATAGGCAGGCACATAGACCACCTCAGGATTGGCCGGTTCAATGATGATGGTGCTGCCTTGAGTTGTTACCTTCTCCTGTTCATTGCTATTCAGGTGGCCGGCCTTGTGAGCCTGCTGACGCATCGCCTGGACGGCATCCGTCACATCCTGCTGCTGATTGGCGTATGCGTCGCCAAGAGATGAAGACCAAGAGAGGTTCTTATCCATGTTTTCAAGAACCGATGGAAATTGTGTGAGGGCCTTTACGCTCGGGTCCCAGGGCTGTTTGTCGACTTCTTTTGCCAGCTCTTCACCCTTGAGGTTGGAATGACTCTGCATCCAGCGATCCGCCTCGACAATCTCGGTTGGATAGGTGGAAGCGGCGAGAACTTGTGCAACGAGGGCGTCAGGGTACAAGGCGATCGGCGCGACGAGTTGCTGCAGCTCTTGAGGAGAGTGTTGGACGGGCGGTGATGGCGGCTGCTCGTTGGATTGGCCCGTAGGATCGAAAGACGCGGCCTGCGCAGTGAATCGCACAAGCGAACAACAGAGAAGTAGGATCAAAACCTGCTTGGACAACTTCATGGCATATTCTCCAGTACAAAATTGGGATCATCCCCTTGGTGTCAAACCCGTGTTGAAACAATTTCATGAACCCTCGTCAACAGCGCTAAGGAGCCTCACTGGCCGCGCAGCGTGCCCGGTGGGATGTCATTGCGGCGGGCCAAGTCTTCCAGTGCGTCGAGCTCCCTTTCTGTTTCGTTCACACGCTGCTGAAGGATTTCAATGCCGGCTTCGGGAGTGATGCCCATATCGCCCTCATTGAGATTTATGCCGCCCGTTGTTTTTCTGAGACTTCGGGCATCTTCGAGCGCCTGTCGGTATCCACCGAGCTGAGCCTGTCTGCGTTCGAGTTCATCGCGCAGTCTCGCCGCCTGCTCGGCATACCACGCAGGATCCTGTGACTTCACGTAAGGTGAAGGCAGTGCAACGGCGGTTGCGTCTTCCGCAGTGCCGGGTTGACCGACGGTGGAAATTAGGCCCAGAGCTCTGAGTCTTTCCAGGTTTTCGTTCGTCCATAGCACGGTGGTCTTTTCCGTCTTCCGCGCGCGCGGCTTGTTAGCCGCGCGCAGAGGAATGGCCAGGGTACTCAGGGTCATTGAGATAGCGAGTGAAAAGGTCAGATAGCGATTCATCTCGCTCTCCTTAGTGCTTTGTCGACGGGGCGGGAGGAAAATGCTGGAACATTTTCTTCACCCCTTTGTCGAGGTTCTTGGTGTTCTTGTCCGCCTTATCGGAGAGCGTATCGCTCGATGAGCTGCGCCAGATCAATTTCTCCGTTTTTGCGTCGAATAGATCGACCACCAAGGTTCCCACTTTGTAGGTTTCGACTGTCGTGGTGGCGTCGCCAAATCCACCGCCGAATCCCCAACGGCGACCGCCTCCGAACCCGTTATAGAACGTGTCCAGGGTTTGCTGATTCTGAGTCGTCTCAATGGCGAAGACCTCGACGTCACCTCCGGAGGGAACTTCCGTCCAACCTTTTGCCGCCAGAGCGCTGTTCACTGCGCTCTTGATGCGGTCGACCAAGAGCTGGTCTTTCGTCTGAACCTTTTCCCAAGAGTAGGTCTTGTATTGGCCAAAGTTTGCACTGTGGTCGTAGTCGGTCTTGACGTGTTGAGCGAATGAGACGCACGCTAAAAGCAGCATGAGTCCCACTGATGTTGCGATTTTTGATTGAAGCTTCATATTTCCTCCTTTCAACTTTCCGAAATAAGACTTTCCGCGCGAGAAAGAACCGCCCGCTCGCGCTCAGGCAGATGCTGTTTCAGGGGCCCGTTGGTTTTCTCCTCGTTTGTGCTGCCACGAAAAGTTTCGGTGCCTCGAGCGACACAGCTGGAAGAGGCAACAGGATTGCCAAACGTGTTGATTGCGTAAGTGACTGAAAGTAGAGGCCGACTACGGGCAATGGTGCCGTGTGCGATGCCAGCCCGCTAAACACGACGTCCGCATGCCGACATGGTCAGTGAGGCTATTTGTTTTGACGGTGTATCAGATAACTTCGGATTCAAGTCGGCCGGACACGTGAGCGCTGGTGCGTCCGATAACTAATGCATCGACAGGGTCAATCGATTGGAGGGTTGATGACCGGATGATTGCAACTCTGCTATGCGGGATGGAGATCTCTGTTGGTACGTGAGATGCCAAGCTTTTGCATGCGGAAGTAAAGCGTAGACCTCTTGATTCCCAATCGCGCAGCGGCGCCGTTTGGACCGGCGACAACCCATCGGGTTTGCTCAAGAATCTTGCGTATGTGGTTTCGCTCCGCTTCCTCCAGAGTAATTGCCTCCAGGGATTCTGTTTCGGAGTCGGCCTTCAGGCTCGCGAGAGGGGGGTGCAGGACGTTGCCCGAAGTGAGGATTACGCTCCGCTCGATGAAATTCTGGAGCTCGCGAATGTTCCCCGGCCATTGATAGGAGGTGAGTGCAGACATTGTTTCCGGAGGAATGTGTTCGATTGGCTTAGCCATCCGGCGGGCATAAATCTCGACAAAATGTTCCACCAGCGCTGGAATGTCTTCCCGGCGCTCCCGCAACGGTGGCAGTGGGATCGGAAACACATTCAGACGGTAGTAGAGGTCGCTACGAAATTCGTTGCGCTTCACCATGTCAACCAAATTCCGGTGGGTCGCAGCTACGAGGCGAACGTCTACTTGGTGAGTCCGGCCGCTGCCCAAGCGCTCGAATTCCTGCTCCTGCAGCACACGCAGCAGTTTGGGCTGCAGCGCCAATGGAATGTCTCCCACCTCGTCCAGGAACAGAGTCCCTTTGTCAGCCAATTCGAAACGACCAATCTTTTGTGCGATAGCGCCTGTAAAAGCGCCTTTCTCATGGCCAAAAAGCTCGCTTTCCAGTAGATCGAACGGAATGGCTGCGCAATTCAGCTTTATGAACGGGCGTCCGCACCGCGAACTGAGATTGTGAATCGCACGCGCAATCAGCTCCTTGCCCGTGCCGGTTTCTCCCTGGATAAGAACCGTGGAATCCGTAGGCGCGACTTGCTCAACTTGTTCAAGCACCGATTCCAGAGCAGGACTGTTGCCTATGATCTGCTCGAATCTGCGCGGATTACGGTCCTGGTCACCGGATCCGAATCTTGCGACAGCCGCCACGGAGGACCTCCTTGCGCAACCTGATGCACGCTTCTACTTGCGGGCTCAACTTTCCAGAGCCGCTCGAACACTCTCGAGCAATGCTTCGTCGTTGAACGGTTTTGCCATGAACTCCACTGCGCCTGCTCGCAGCGCCTGCATCCGCATTTTTTCGTCGCCATGTGCTGTGATGAAGATGATCGGAATCCTGCAACGTTCGGCGTTCAGGTGCGCCTGCAGTTCGAGACCAGACATTCCCGGCATACGGATGTCGGCGATCAAACAGGCAATCTGATGCTGTTGACCGGATTTCAGGAATTCTTCCGCCGAGGCAAACGATTGTGCAGGAAACTCGGCACTTTGCAGCAAGCCCTGCAGCGCGCTGCGCATCGAATCATCATCATCGACAATCGCTACTAGTTTGGTGTTTCCCTGAGTGGCCATGCTTGAAATCTAGCAGCGTCGCCAAAGTGGCGCAATTATACTTTGGTATAGGCCCCGGTTATCGCCCTGATCAGTGGGGCAGCCACAATCTAGAGAGGCTTGAGAAAGCGGCAGTTAAAAAGGGAGGACTGCTAACAGGCAAACCGGCCTGTGTAACACCGGCGCGTCGGCATTAGGCTACTTTTTTTCGGGTGGAGGCTCCAGTTTGGCCGCCATTCTAACCAATGCTGCCAGCGACTCAGCCTGCATCTTCCGCATCACGTGGCCGCGATGAATCTTGACGGTGATTTCGCTGATCCCGAGATCAAAAGCTATTTGCTTATTGAGCATGCCGGAAACCACCAGGCCCATGACTTCGCGCTCGCGTGCGGTAAGTGCCTCATAGCGTTTTCGTAGCTCGGCAAGGTTACTCTGCTTTTGGCGTGTCATTCGGTCGCGATCCAAAGCCTGGCGGATCGCATCCAGCAAGTCCTGGTCGTGGAAAGGCTTGGTCAGAAACTCCACAGCACCTGACTTCATGGCCCTCACCGTCATCGGAATATCTCCATGACCGGTAATGAAGATGATGGGGATTTGGATGCCCGCGTCAGCCAACTGGTGCTGAAAGTCGAGACCGCTGATTCCAGGAAGGCTCACGTCCAGGACAAGGCAGCTTGGCCCGTCCGGTTGCCTACTGCGCAGGAATTCTTCTGCCGTCCCAAAGGATGCGGACCGTAAACTCGCTGATTTCAGCAGTCCTTGGATGGACGCACGCACATTAGCATCGTCATCAATGACGAATACCGTGGCAGTGTCTGAGAGGTTCATTCCTTTGCCTCCGCGCTGATGGGTAGAGCGAAACAAAAACTTGCCCCGCGCGGAGAGTTGTTAGTAGCCCACAAGCGGCCGCCATGCGATTCAACGATGGAGCGGCTAATCGATAACCCCATACCTGTGCCGTGAGGCTTGGTAGTAAAGAACGCGGTGAAGATCTGGTCGGCGTGCTGCAGGGGGAGGCCCGCGCCGGTATCGTTGACGGACACAAGAACTTGGTCTGCTTCCGCTCGCTTCGATTTGATAGTGAGCTCCCGGGTCCCATCCGCGTCCTTCATCGCTTCGATGCCATTGATCATGAGGTTCATCAGCACCTGCTGCAATTGCACGCGGTCGGCCATGACCTGGGGAAGATCTGCCGCAAGGTCCGTCCCGATTAATATGTCGTATCGCGTGGTCTCGCCGCGCAGAAGAACGATCATCTCTCGAATAATCTCGTTTACATTCACGAGCTCCCGTTGCGAAGTACCTTTCTTGAAGAGCTGGCGGATCCGGCTGATGATTTCCCCCGCGCGCTTTCCGTCTTTCACGATTCTCATGGCCGCCGCGCGCGCCTCTTCGATGTTTGGAGTGTCGCCCGCGAGCCAGCGCAAGCAGGTATTAGCGTTGGTGCTAGCTGCGGCGATTGGTTGATTCACTTCGTGCGCCAGCGAAGCGGTCAGTTCTCCCATAGTGGTCACCCGGCTGACGCGTGCGAGATCCGCCTGCGCCTGGCGCAAAGCCTCCAGGGCCTCTTCCGCCCGCTTGCGTTCGGTCACGTCGATCGATGTGCCCACGTATTCAAGGAGATCGCCGGACAGGTTGCGAACGGGATGCCCTGTCGAGCGAATATACTTAATTTCTCCCCCTGGAAGGACTATTCGGAAGACCACGTCAAAGTGGGAGCCTTCCTCCGGCCGTTCAAGAAAAACTTCTCTGCGCACCCTATCTCGATCCTCTGGATGAACGCGCTGATAAAACGCCTCGTCTGACGGTATATCCCCTTCCGGATCGAAGCCAAACAAGCCGTAATTTTCCTGTGACCAGTAGACACTCTGTCTCTCGACTGCGTTCCATGCCCAACTGCCTGTACCGGTCAACCTCTGTGCTTCCGCTAAGTAGCTCTCGCTCCGCCGCAACGCTTCTTCCGCCCGCTTGCGGTCCTCGATATCAAAGGCGGATACGTACCATTTGACCGGTTTCCCTGTTTCGTCACAAAGAGGCA
>WNFE01003510.1_pt1 | contig 11644 bp, 13 predicted proteins | sample 5400451 | NCBI WGS metagenome assembly WNFE01 (sample SAMN13153344, study PRJNA577476) | soil metagenome | isolation source: 200 cm saprolite under Douglas fir tree site 2 hole 2 | place: USA:California | collected 2015-04-18
CGTTGTGGAGCGCTTTCTCCACGCACTCGACCAGCTCTTTGCCGGCCGCCTTGCCGGGATCGGCGACAGCCGGCTGCGCCACCGCCACCGTGAACCCGGTGACGAGCAGCGCGACCGCAAGCAGCCGCTTGATCGGTGTGGATCTCATCTGCATGTCGTGCCGCCTAGATGAACTTGACGACGAAGCCGATGAGGGCCAGCGCCTCGGCGAAGGCGATGCCGAGGAACATTGTCGTACGGGTGACACCGGCAGTCTCGGGCTGGCGGGCCATGGCCTGGATGGCGTTACCCACCACGAGACCGATGCCGACGCCCGGGCCGATGGCGGCGAGGCCGTAGGCGACGGACCCGAGGCCCTGCTTCAGCTCGTCGGGACCAATGGCAGCAACTGTGTGCAGTGCCTGTGACAGCACGCTGTCTCCTCACGTTCGTCCCGGGCGCACCCGGGTGTTGGTCGGTCAGTGTTCGGGGTGGAGCGATTCTGCGATGTACACCGCGGTCAGGGCCGTGAAGATGTACGCCTGGAGTACGGCCACGAGGACCTCGAGTCCGGTGATCGCGATCAGTCCGAGTAGTGGCAACGGGCTGAACGCGACCTGATAGATGCCGCTGGGGTGCTTGATGAGCAACTCGTTGGTCATGATCGCGAACACGGCGAGCAGCACGTGTCCCGCGGTCATGTTGGCGAACAGTCGGATGGCCAGCGAGAACGGCCGCACGATGAACTTCGAGAACACTTCGATCAGTGCGACGAGCGGCAACATCGGCTTGGGCACGCCCGGAGGAAAAATCGAGTTCGGGATGTAGCGGAGCCCCTGCGTCTTGAAGCCCATGAAGATGAAGATGGCCCAGCTGATCAGCGCCAGGAACAGCGGGATCGCCAGCCGCGAGGTAGCCGGGAACTGGATGATGGGAATGAACTCCCACACGTTGATGAAGAGGATCCAGAAGAACATGGTGGCGAGGAACGGCGCCCACCTGGGTCCGTCATCGGGGCCCATGATCGACACCGCCACCTGGTCCTCGAGCGTCTCGTACCCGAGTTCCGCCACGTTCTGGACGCCGGCCGGGACCAGTGCCTTCTTCCGCATACCGACGACGAAGAGCAAGATGCAGATCGCGGTCGACACGAATGCCATGAGCGCGGTCTTGTTGAACGCCATGATGGAATGACCACCGACGAGACTCTTCCACTCGAAGAGCTCGTTGACGTTGGGCAGCAGATCGCCAAGGACGGGCAACGAGAACTCCTAGCTCTGTCCGCCCCGGGGCTTGAGCCCGGGATAGGCCAACGTGAGGCTCACCGCGCGGGTCTCCCACGCGAGCAAACCGAGATGCGCGACCACGAGCGCAATGCAGAACACCGGCCAGTCGACGACGTCGAGCTCCTTGACCCCGACACCCACGGCGGTGACTACCGCGAGCCGGCCAATGAATCCGCCGAGCACCACGCCCATCAGCAACTCGGGCGCGCGGCGAGCGCCCCATCGCATCAGCGCGGCGGAACCGGCGAAGTTCACGCAAACGATGACGAACGCCGCGAGCACCGCCCACGCCGCATCCCAACCCCTCCAGATGCCGACGCCCACCGCAGCCGCCGGCGCGATGTAGAGGGCTTTGCGAGCAAGGTCGCCTGCAATGGAGAGCTCGACGCGGTCGAAGCCGGCCACAACGTCTGCGCTGGTGCTCACGGCGCGCTCCGGCGAGCCCACGGCTGACTGGCTTCCTCGACCCGGATCCGAGCCTCGTAGCGATAGTAGGCGGACGCGAAGATCGCCGCCGCGGCCAGGCACGCGAACACGATCAGCAGGATCGGACCGGTGCCGAGCAACGAGTCGAGCCCGGAGCCCCCGAGGCACAGCAGCGCACCCGTCCCGACCATGGAGATCGCCTGGCTCAACGGGCCATCCGGGTTGTTCCCGCGCCCAGCCACTCGTGTGTGGGCCGCTCGTGTCAGGTCGGGGCTCACGCCGCCGCTACTCCCCCGTGCAAAGTCGCCCGCTGGGGCGCTTGTGAATAGATTCTCAAGCTACCTGACCGACGTCCGAGAAGCCAACCGGGAAGCGGGTTCTCGTCGATCCGGGCGGTCGACGTTCTAGCACCGAAGGGCGTCGTCTCGCAGTTCGAAGCGAAGGTGCTAGCCGCGACGGCGGGCCGCGCGTCGAGGCTCCAGCTCCACCACTGGTGCGGCGTCGGTATCGGCCTCCGCGGCATCCACCGCCCGTTCCCGCGCGCTGCGCACACCGGGGTGGAAGTAGATGAAGAGCATCAGTCCGAGCGCAACCACCGCCAGTGGCACCAACGAATTCCCCCGGTTGGTGAACGTCGGCAACAGCACGACCGCAGAGAGCAACGCGGTCCACAACCACAGGATCACGACCGCGCGCCTCGGCCCGTGACCGAGCCGCATGAGGCGGTGATGGAGGTGGTCGTGGTCGGCCTGGGCGAACGATTGCCGCCGGACGACGCGGCGGAGGAACGAGAATGCGGTGTCGAAGATCGGCACACCGAGGATCACCAACGGAATCGCCAGCGGCGCGAAGTAGAAGTACGTCTGGCCACTGAACGGGTCAGCCGTTCGCCCACCGACGGTGATGGTCATCGTCGCCATCAGCAAGCCGAGGAACATCGCGCCGGCGTCGCCCATGAAGATGCGTGCGGGATTGAAGTTGTGCGGGAGGAAGCCCGCGCAGATGCCCACCGTGATCGCGGCGACGAGCGGCGCCATATTCGATCCTTCGAGCAGCCCGGCCTTGAACAGCCGATCTGCGTACAGGAACATCGCGGCGCCCGCGATCATCACGATGCCGACCGCGAGCCCATCGAGACCATCGATGAGGTTGATCGCATTCGCCAACAACACGACGGTCACCACGGTCACCAGCGGCGCCAGGTCGGGCGAGAGCACCACGTACTCGTAGCTTGCGAACGGCACGCGAAAGTAGAGCATCGTGACACCGAGCAGCGAGAGGACGCTGCCGCTCAACACCTGCCCGGCAACCTTCGCGGGTGCCGACACCTCACGGAGATCGTCGACCGCACCCACCACGAACATCACGGCTGCGGCAAGAAGGAGACCGAGCGGTTCCGAGTTGTCGGTGAATGTCTCGTGGAATTGCGGAATCCCCGAAGCGACCGCCATCGCAGCCAGAAAGCCCACGAACATCGCCGCGCCCCCGAGCGATGCGGTCGGCTGTGTGTGGACACTGCGCGGACCCGGGGTGGAGATCGCGCCGATGCGCGGTGCGATGTAGCGCATCGCGAACGTGAGGATGAAGGTGACGCCGGCGGCAACGCCCGCAACGAGGATGTACCCGCCCACTAGGCCGCGCGAGCCATCATCAGGATGGGTACGGCGTGAAGTGCGAGCACAGGTCGTTCACTTCTGCTCGTACCTCGGTGGCGATGTGGTCGTCGTCGACCTTCCGCAGCACCTGTGCGATGAGGCCCGCGACGCGTCCCATCTCCGGTTCGCCCATACCCGTGGTGGTGAGCGCGGCGGTGCCGAGGCGGATGCCGCTGGTGACGAAGGCGCTCTCCGGATCGAACGGGATGGCGTTCTTGTTGCACGTAATTCCCGCCCGATCGAGCGCCTCCTGGGCGACCTTGCCGGTGACACCGAACGGGCGCAGATCGACGAGGAGCAGGTGGTTGTCGGTACCGCCCGACACCACCCTGAACCCTTCCGCGGCGAGGGCATCAGCGAGCGCGGCGGCGTTGCGCACAATGGCCTGGGCGTAGCCGCGAAACGAGGGCTGGAGCGCTTCCCGGAACGCAACCGCCTTGGCCGCGATCACATGCATGAGCGGCCCGCCCTGCAGACCGGGGAACACCGCCTTGTCGATCGCGGTCGCGTACTGCTCGCGGCAGACGATCGCGCCGGCGCGCGGACCGCGCAGGGTCTTGTGCGTGGTCATGGTGACGACATCGGCGAGTGGCACCGGAGACGGATGGGCACCTCCCGCGACCAGCCCGGCGATGTGAGCAGCGTCGACCATGAGCAGCGCGCCACAGGCATCAGCGATCTCGCGGAACGCGGTGAAGTCGATGATGCGCGGATACGCGGTGGCGCCCGCGACGATCATCTTCGGGCGTTGTGCGATCGCAACCGCGCGCAGTTCGTCGTAATCGAGGGCTTCGGTGTCGCGGTCCACGCCGTACGACACGAAGTCGTAGAGCCGCCCGCTGAAGTTGACCGGTGAACCATGAGTGAGGTGGCCACCCTGGTCGAGCCGCATCCCCATGACCTTGTCGCCAGGCTGGAGGAGCGCGAAGAAGGCGGCCATGTTTGCATTGGCCCCCGAATGGGGTTGCACGTTGGCGTGCTCGGCGCCGAACAACTCACAGAGGCGTTGTCGAGCCAACTCCTCGGCTTCGTCGACCACGAGATTGCCGCCGTAGTAACGCTTCGCGGGATACCCCTCCGCGTACTTGTTGGTGAGCACCGACCCCTGCGCCGTCAAGACTGCGATCGACGTGAAGTTCTCCGACGCAATGAGTTGGAGGGTCGTGTTCTGACGCGCGGTCTCGCGCCGGATGATGTCGGCGATATCGGGATCAGTTGCTTCCAGCGCGTCGAACTTCATACGCCGCTCCTTTCGATCTCTGCGATCTCGTCGACTCGGCGTTGATGACGGCCGCCTTCGAAGTCGGTGGAGAGCCAAATCCGCACGATCTCGTCGGCGAGCCCATCACCGACGATCCGGGCTCCGATCGACAGCACATTGGCGTCGTTGTGCCGACGCGAGTATTCGGCGGTGTAGAGATCGTTGCACAACGCCGCGCGCACTCCGTGAACCTTGTTGGCCGAGATCTGCTCGCCCTGTCCGCTCCCGCCGAGCACGATGCCGCGGTCGGCGCGGCCGGCCGCGACCTCGCGCCCCACGTCCGCGCAGATCGGCGGGTAATCGACCGGTTCCTCGGAGTCGGTTCCGAGATCGGCGACATCGTGGCCGCCGCTCTTCAGAACCTGCACGAGATGCTCCTTGAGGCGGTAGCCGGCGTGGTCGGAGCCGATGGCAACGCGCATGGGTCCTCCCGCGGGGACGTACCGGACGACCAGATCAGTCTAGATACGCGTCCTCGAGCGGACCGAGGCTTACCTTCGGGGTCGTGTCCGAGGTCCAGGCGCTCCCGAAGGTCACGCCCTACCTGCTCCGGCGGGCGGAATCGATGTGCGCCCGGCGGCTCAACCGGGAATTCGAAGGGGCCCGTGAGCGGTCGAGCGATCCGGTGACCCGCTCCCGCCTCCGCGACGCATTTCTCGCCGCCGCCCGCAACGCCCACGCCGAGCTTCGCGTACCCACCGCATCGCACTTCGTCGACGTTGGCGTCGGCCTCTCGGGTACTGGCCTCACTCCGGAAGAGCAGGCGGTACTGGCCCAGGCCGGGCGTTGGTACGTCGAGATCTTCGGTGGCCGACCGGCCCGCTACGAGGACCACGGTCTGGATATACCGACCGTCTCTGCCGCCCGCCGCGTGCGGATCGGAGGGTGGGTCGACCTCGCGGTGGTCGGTGCCGATGACGCGAAGGAACTGCGCCAGTTCGAGCTGTGGGGTGGTCGAGGCCCAGCCGACGATCCGCTCGAGCTCGAGTCGGCGCGGGTGGCCGTGCTCCGTCTTTCCCGCTGGGTCGGGGCCGATCCGCTGCGCGTGGTGTGGGCAGACCTCGTGCACGGGTCGGTCCGCGAGCGAACGGTCGACGTGGCCGCCGAGCTCCCCGGGCTGACCGGCTGGTTCGAGGAACGGGTCGCCCTCGTGCGTGAGCGCAGCTCGATGCCCGAGGCGCGGATGGGTGACGACTGCCGGATGTGCGCGCACGTCGCGGCCTGTCCGGAACATCCGAGCGGCGCGCACTTCTCGAGCCGGAAGGGCCACCTCGTGCCCGGCATCGTGACTGTCACTCCGACCGCGCTCGACGCCTGGCGCCGGTGCCGTCGGGAATGGCGCAACACGTACGTACTCTCGGTACCCGCGAGCGACCACGATGCGGGCACATCGCACGGTCAGCAGATGCACGACGTGCTTCGCTTCGTCCATGTACACGGATCGTGTCGTGACGACGCACACGTGCAAGATATTTTGGTCGCGAACGGCTTCGCGGCCAATGCGCGCATGCGCGCCGAGCTGGAACGTCATGCGCGCCGTTGCCCCGAGCATGCGACCGCGGTCGGTCACGAGATCACGCGCGCACGGTTCCACCGCACACCAATGCCGCTGTTCATGGCGAGTGCCCGATTCGATGCACTCTGGTCGTACGACGGCGTGCTCGACGCCCGCGACTACAAGACCGGTCGGGTATGGAGTGACCGGGTGGCCGACGACGCGCAGGGCCGGATTCAGGCATGGGTGCTCGCACCCCTCGCCGAGCAACTCGGACTCCGCGTCCGAATCAGCTTCGAGCACCTCGCCGCCGAGATCGTCGAAGATCCGGAGCCGTTCGAGCCGGACGCCGACGATCTGGCCGCGATCGAAGAGGAACTACGCGCCGCGGTGGAGGCAATGCGTGAGGAGCGCGACTTCCAGGGCGCGGCCGACGCGGAGGTGTGCCGGCACTGCCGATATCGCTCGATCTGCCCCGAGTCGGCAGCACCGGGTGTTCCCATGTGGCCGGTGGTGGACGCGGAGGGAGAACCGGTCAACGGATAGCTTCAGATTCATGCCACCGAGTACCGACCGTTTGCGTTCGGGTTCACATTCCCGTTCGCGCACGGTGCTCTGGGGTTTCACCCGCCGCTGTCCGCGGTGCGGTAGCGGCGGGCTGTTCCGTCGCTGGTTCACCATCGCCAACGACTGTCCCCGCTGCGGCTTGCATTTCGAACGCGAGTCCGGCTACTGGGCCGGCGCGCTCGTGATCAATCTCGCGGTGACCGGTGCGGTATTCGTCGTCGTGTTCGGCACCGCGCTCGTGCTCACCGTGCCTGACGTGCCGGTCACCCCGCTCATCGCGATCCTGGCGCCGCTGATGATCCTCACTCCGATCGCTTACTACCCGTTCTCGAAGACGGTTTGGATGGCGGTCGACCGGGCGCTCCTCCAACATCTCGATCCGGGCGAGCGGCTCGATGAGCAGGCTCGGAGCGCTACTTCTCGGGACGCAAGTCCACCCGGAGGGTGAGCACTCCGCCGGTGAAGTCCCACGTGGCGTCACCAATCATCGCGAAGTCCTGGAAATCGTGCTGCGCCTGATCGACGAAACGTTGCCGCTCGGCGCCGGCCACGGGCGGCAGCGGACGATCGCGCACCGCGGCAGCGCGTTCACGGAACCGGGCGATCATCGCGTCGACATCCAGCTCGTCGGCCACGTCGGGGAACCTAGCCAATCAACCGGGTCCGGTCATGCGCGCGAGGAGTACCCGGTCGCGACCGGTGAGGTCAGGACGAACTTCGGCGTGGGCGAAACCACTCTGGCGAGCGAGCGCGAGCGCAAACTCGGCCTGGTGCGGCGCGAGCTCGAGCACGAGCGCGCCCCCCTCGGGTTCCAGCCATCCGGGCGCATCGGCAACGATCGCCTCGATCGCCTCGAGGCCGGTTGGTCCGCTGACCAGCGCAGCCCGCGGCTCCCACTCCACAACGGTCGGCGGAAGTTCGGCGACTTCGTGCTCAGCGACATACGGTGGATTGGAGACGATGAGCCGCAACCGGCACCGCAACTCATCGGGCAGCCCGCCGAACCACGAGCCGGCACCGACTCGTACCCGGGTGGCCGCGGTGCCGATACCCGCCAGATTGGCGCGCGTCACTGCCAGGGCATCGTCACTGACATCGGTGGCCCATACCTCGGCATCGGGCAACTCCGTGGCCAGCGCCAGCGCGAGTGCACCCGACCCGGTGCCGAGGTCGGCCACCGTGTAGGTGGTGTCCGAGGCGCGCCACGGGTCGGAGGACCCTCGCCTCGCACCGGAGCGAACCGCTTCCTCGATCGCCGTGAGCGCGACCACTTCCGTCTCGGGGCGCGGTACCAACACTCGCCGGTCGACCAGCAGGTCGAGCCCGAGGAACTGCCAACGACCGAGCACGTACTGCAGCGGCTCGCCCCCCAGACGCCGTTCGACCATGTCATCGAGATGCGCGACCGCCGGCGCGGTCGCGAGCTCATGTTCACTCAGCACCAGCTCCACACCGTCGTAACCCGATACCTGTTCGACCAGCCAGCGAGCCTCCGCGCCGGCCGCTTCGACCGCGCCGGTGCGCAATCGGCGCTCGATCTCGACGCGCAGCTCCTGCCAGGTGGTCGCGGTCGCGGTCAGGCCGCGCCCTCCTCGTCGCGGTCATCGCCCTCGATCTGCGCGGCGCGCTCCGCCGCCGCCAGCGCGTCGGTGAGATCGTCGAGCTGACCGGCTAACACCTGGTCGAGCGAGTGCAAGGTCAGCCCGATGCGATGATCGGTGACGCGGTTCTCCTTGAAGTTGTAGGTGCGGATCTTGTCGGAGCGACCGCCGCTCTTCACCTGACTCCGGCGGGCCGTCGAGAGCTCCTGCTCCTGACGCTCGCGTTCGATCTCGAGCAGGCGGCTGCGCAAGATGCGCATCGCCTTGTCCTTGTTCTGGAGCTGGCTCTTCTCGTCCTGGCACGTGACCACGAGCCCTGAGGGCTTGTGCGTGATCCGGACCGCGGAGTCGGTGGTGTTCACCGACTGGCCACCCGGTCCACTCGAGCGGTAGACGTCGATGTCGAGGTCGTTGGGATCGATCTCGACGTCGACTTCTTCGGCTTCGGGAAGCACCGCGACCGTGGCCGCGCTCGTGTGTACCCGCCCTTGGCTCTCGGTGACCGGCACTCGTTGTACGCGGTGCGGTCCGGCCTCGTGCTTGAGCCGAGACCACGCGTCGTCGCCCTTGACCACGAAGGTCACTTCTCGCATTCCGCCCATGTCCGAAGGCTGCGAGTTGAGGAGCTCCACCTTCCAGTGATGCATGTCGGCATAGCGCTCGTACATCTGGAACAGTTCGGCGGCCCAGAGGTTCCCCTCCTCGCCTCCTTCACCACCGCGGATCTCGACGATGACGTTCTTGCCGTCGTTGGGATCCCGTCGCACGAGCAACGCCTGGAGTCGTTCGTCCAGCTGCGTGAGCTGCGCTTCCTTCGCCGCGATCTCGCTACTCAGGTACTCACGCATCTCGTCGTCCGACTCGCCGCTGAGCAGCTCCCGCACCTCCGCCAACTCCGACTGCGCCGCCCGGTGCGAGCGGTAGGCATCCACAATCGGCTTCAGCTCCGCGTGGCGGCGACCCGCGGCGCGGGCGGCCATCTGATCACCCGACGCGTAGATCTCGGGCAGCTTCGCCTCGAGCTGCTCGAGCTCGATCTCCAACGCGGCGAGACGCTCGAACATGGAGCCAGGGTACCGACCAGCGGCTATCGGGCGTTTCGCCGACGAAGACGCGTGAGCGCGAGCACCACGATTCCCATCCCCACGAAGATCGCACCGAGCAGGGCCAGACCTCGGCCGCTCGCGCCGGTGAACGCCAGCGTGCGCCCAGCCGGCGCCGCCGGCGGTGACGAGTCCGCCGGCGGCGCTGAGCTGGTGGTCGAACGGACGACGGTCTCCCCGGCGACACCCGCGAGCGTGGTCGAGACCTCGGCGTAGTTGTTCGTGCTGCTCGAACACCGGATGCCGTCGTCGGAGACGACGCATGGCGCCGGATCGTCGTCGCTCGTGACCACGACCCGATTCACGACTGTCACCGCCGCGGCGGTCGTCGCCGACGGCACGTGCACCTCGACGGGGATCACAACCGGTTCGTCGACGACCCGAAGCCGACTACTCGGGATCGTGCAGGTGAGCTTGGGTCCCGCCGGCACGTCGCACACGACGCCGATCGGGGGTGTCGCGCCCACGAGCGTGGTACCGGCCGGCGCCACCTCCACCACGGTGGCGTCGTGGTGCGCGTCGGCAGGCCCTCGGTTCAGCACCGTCACCGTGTAGCGGATGTCCTGATCAGTGCTGCCCTCGATCGGGCTCGGATTGCCCGCGGTCTTGGTGATGGCGAGATCCGACCCGGAGCGATCGTCACTGAAGGTGCAGATCGCGTGCTCGCCCGCGCGCAACGCGATGCCCACATCGCCGGCTTCCACCGCGATCGTGGTCGCGTCGCCACAGTTGACTCCCGTAAGGGCCCAACCATCGGGGAGGTCGGCCTCCTCGATGGTGTAGGTGCCCGGCCGGAGATCGGTCATCGTGCCCGCCGTCACCGGCACGTTCGCGGTGATCGTGGTTGCATCGAAGCCGCGATCGAGACCGAAAGCGCCGAAGAGATGAAAGTGGAACACGCCACCCGCGCCGTGAGTGGTGTTCTTGCGTATCTCGATCGATCCCGTCACGACGTTGACGACCTCGCAGTGCACGACGTCCTGTTGCGCCACCGAGAGTCGAAAGGCGCGCGCCGTGACTTGATCGACCGGGACCGCGATCGGCCCGCGGTCGGCGTCTTTCACGCACTGCACGCTCTCGATCGCCGTGGCGGGCGCACCGGCGGGAGCTGATTCCGTGATCACCTCGAGACCGAGATGGTCGTGATCGAACCCGAGGCTCGCCACACCATCCCCGTCGGTGGTGGCAGTAGTCGGTGCTGCACTCGGAGCACCGAAGATCCACCCGGTCCCGTCGGTCAATCCACCGCCACCGGGGCCGGTACGAATCTGCTTGTGAATGGTCACCGTGGCGCGACACAGATCGAGCGCGAGGTTGTTCAACTCGTCGAACAGGTCGGCGGTGGTGCTGGCCACGACGTCGCGGGTGGGCGGCGCGGAGCCTGCATCCTCGCCGGTGATCTCGCCGATGTTGTCGAGGAAACCGGTGGAATCGCCGACGCCCACCCCGAGGATGTGGGTGACGCCATTGCTCTTGAGCGTGTTCGCGGCGGTGATGGCGTCGTCGAGCGCGCCGGCGTCGAGTGCACCGGGCGTACCGCTGGCGTTGGGCTGCCCATCGGTGATGAAGACGACCAGATCGGGCGGTGCGAACGTCGCCACCTGGCGCAGGCCGGCTTCCCAGTTGGTGAACGGAACGAAGTCGGGAAGCGCATCGATCGCCAAACCCAGCGCAGTGACGCCGGCCGGTGTCGACACCGCGGTGTATCCGGCCGCGGTGCTCGCATCCTGCGCGAATGACACGATTCCGATCTCGCTGGGCGTGCCCGCGAGCGCGCGCACGAACGCCTTGGCCGCGGACTTGTAGTCGGCATCGAAGAGCTCGGTGGACGACGACCGGTCGACCACGAGCACGATGTGGAGACCACACCCGGCGGGACGCGGGTTGTTGTCGGCCGCGATGACGCCTACCGCCGCGGCCGGTACCGGCGGCGCGGGGAGGGCGGGTTCGGCGGTTGCGATCGAGCTGGTGAGCGCCGCCAGCGTGAGCGCTACGGGCAGCAAGAAACGGGCGGGCGCGCATCGTTGCGACAGAACTGACATCGATTCCCCTGTGCTCCGGGCGCGCGGTGAAACGCGCCTATTGTCCGATTCCTGCAGGATTATGCATGAATCGGACAACCCGGTCAAGAGGGACGAATACTCAGGTACTGCTCACGCACGGTATGACGGAGAAGGCAGCGACGTCGACCATCAAGAAAGCACGGGGAGGGGCTCGAAGCCTTTGCCCACGATGGCTTCCGCTTCGACTCCGAGCCAATCCTGCGCGGCC
>WNFE01012475.1_pt1 | contig 11642 bp, 15 predicted proteins | sample 5400451 | NCBI WGS metagenome assembly WNFE01 (sample SAMN13153344, study PRJNA577476) | soil metagenome | isolation source: 200 cm saprolite under Douglas fir tree site 2 hole 2 | place: USA:California | collected 2015-04-18
ACCCGAATTTCTGATGGCCCACGGCATCCGCTAACACGGCGAGTGTAAAGAATTCGCCATTCCCCGTTCGATAGACCTCTCTGAGCAGCCCGAGAAGCGAAGACGCGCAAATCGGGTCCGCTCGCGCGGCGAAACTTTTCGTAGCTGCCAACCGAACGTCGAATTCTGGGTCATACATCAGCTTGGCAAGTGTGGGTTTTAGCTGACTGAAATCCGAACGCCGCTTTTCAAATCCTAGCCCAATGCTCCACGCCCGCATCTTCGGGTCACGGTCCGCGGCCAGTTCGAGAACGTACCGGGTGGGAATGGGTTCCTTGTTATCCGCCAAGGCAAAGAGAGCATTCCGTCGAAGGTTGGCGTCACTCGAATCGAGGTCGGCAAGTAAGGCTTTCGGCGCTGGGGCGAAACGCAATAGATCTCTCAGCGCCCGGGCATACCGCTCTGGCTGCTTCTGGAATCGGGGAACAAGCAAGGGAACAAGCTCGAGCGCCTTGCTGCTCGGTGGCACGCTTATTCCAAGAATTGGAAATCGGAAATTCAAAGAATAGCTTACCAAGCTCTTGAGAGCTTCATCCGCACAGGGTCCATCGGAGAATGAGATTTTCTTTAGGTCGTCAAACAAATCAGGAAAAGCCGACTCTTGCATTTCTCCGGCGACATAGATACCGCGGGAAATAGCTTCCGGATCCGTGCTTCGCAGGTCCTGCAAAATCAGAGGCTGCGTCTGCTGCGGATAACCAATGAACACCGTAAGGGCGATGCTCTGAGAAAACATGTTTGGATATCCCGGTTGTATCCCCACTTTTACCCATTGCTCCGGGGTCTTGCTCTCGCGATACCCGTCGATCCGGACGGGAAGAATCATCCAGTTATCCAGTGCATACCAACGTTTGTGAAGATCAGCGAAAATATCACGATAAACGTGGGGAATCTGGCTAGCCCGCTGCGGATCTGGCATCCGGGCAATACGGTCCACTTCGAGCCAAAGATTGTATTCCCTGCTTGCGACCTGGCGATCGTTGAAATCCCAAAGTGTGGGAGACGGACATTTCTGAGCGGCGGCAGTGGTCAACGCGAACAACAACGCGGCAAAGGCCCAACATGTAATACTTCCTGGGAGCATTGCTGATCGAACTCCACAATGCATCATCCTGATGGGCCTCGACCTACAGTTCCAACCCGCCGTCGACTACCAGAAGCACCAACACCGCGAGCATCACGGCGTTCTTTCGCATGCCTGAATTCTACCGCCGGTCTAACGAGCCGCCTACAGTTACGCACGTCATCGACAGCCATTTTCCACTTGCCCGATCGCGTTGCCTGGACAAACAAAGGGCGAAAATGGAGTCTTTCGGCCGTGACCCTTATGCCGCGCGCGGCATACCGGCCATCCTTTCGCGGTTCACCCTCGAGCCATTGTACTTCGATCCGATCCGGTCCCCCGACAATGGATTGCATGGACATAAGTGCGAGACGATCGGTCAGCAGGAGAGCGAATTTCAACTTTAAGGGCCTACGCTACCCACTTCATTGTCAGTTTCTTGCGCTTTCTCGCGCAGTCGAGAAGATAAAGGTCAATCAACTTCTGGTAAGGGAGTCCTGTCTCATCCGCCAGCCCCTTGAAATAGTCCACGACTTCCGGACTTAAGTTGATTCCCACGGCTTGTTTCTTGCCTGTGTACGGGTTCTTGAGCTCCTTCATCTTGGAAAAATCATATTCCTTCTTCATAAAATATAAACTCCTTCTTGGTTGCTTTCCGAGCGGAGATGATCCGAACCACTGAATCGGATTCCTTGTAGCAGTGAACGACGACCAGAGGTCTTGCCGTAGAGCTCACTCCGATGGATGAGGATAAACCGATCCTCTTCCTCCGAGTGTTCTGGATCATAGAAGAGGCGCGCATTCGGATCGCGGAAGGCGCTCTGAGCTTCTTCAAACCACACTCCATGCTTGGTCCGATTGCCCCTATTTTTTCTCTCGTCCCACTCGAAGCGGAGCATTTCTAGATATTATCTAGATAAACTGTAGATTGCAAGCGTGTTGCTAGAAAGGCTTTTCTAGCGGGCGTAGGAGAAAAAGCGAATCATGGTGAACGTAACCGGGAGCGAACCAGTGATGTTTGGATGCTCGACCCGGCTCGAGACCAGAATTATTGGGGTCCAAAACTGAGTCCATTCGTGGGTCCAAAACCCCCACAACCATGCCCAAAACTAACCAATACTTCCCTACTGACGGGCTCGTAAGTACTTGAAAAACACAGGAGGCGCCGATTGCAGTGAGCATTATGAGTCCGCTGCTCTAACCGCTGAGCTACGAGCCCGTTGTAAGGCACAGATAATCAAAGACTTACTTAATACTCCGTTCGAGTCTCGAGCAAGGGCGGCCCCATCACTATCCGCTGTTCTTGGCTCTGACGGTCGAGTTTCGCAATCCAATTATGCCGTATTTATTGGTTTTTGCACTAGAACTCATTTCCTGATGAGATTTTTTGAGTCGATCAGGAGTCCAAAACCCCTGTTGCACCAACTTATCTCTATGACAGGCCGACTCCAAGAGCAGAAAACCGATCATTAGAACAAGAAACGTGTAGTTGGCCGTCAGGATTATCGCAATCTGCCACGGCGTCACGATGGAAAAACAAACAATTCGCCAGCGTCTCGGCAAAAAAAGCATCCACACCAGAAGCAGCTCCAGCGCAAGTGTGCCGAATGCCGTCGCCGCGTGAAACCAGTGTGGAAGGTGGTGGACGTACCACCCGATCCACGTCGGCAACGGACCATTCTGGTAATACTCATCCATCGCCGTAAAGTGTCGCCACTCGGGATCGCCACTTACGATTTTCGCGACGCCCGATTCAAAGTAAATCCGGAACCACTCCCAGAGCAAAAGAAACACGCTAGCGCGAATGGGCGGATGCCAGAGGCCGACTCCCGGGCGCCATCCCTGCGGAGCGAGGAACAAGGAAATAAATCCCGCCTCGAGCAGCATGCCGGTCGTTTTCCTGTTGAGCGAGACAGTATTTAAGGCTGTGTCGCACAAACCAGGAAGCGACTTGGAAGGCATTTCCCCCAACTTCCCCTTGGGGAGACCGTTGCGGGAACCGACGTAGAACTTGACATTCGAACCGAACGGGCATACAGAATGATTGCAAAAGACCGCCCTATCTTTCCCAACGTTCCATGGCACGGAGGTGCGACATGAAGCGAATCCTGTTCGGTGGGATCCTTACCGCGTTTCTGATCCTTTGGCAACCGGGCTTCGCACGTTTGGCTCAAGAGAAAGTCTCAACTGGTTGGAAAACCGTAGCCGACTTCAAGGTGCTTAAGTTGTGGGAAGAGCCGAGCCTGGGCCCTAAGGAACCACAAATCGCCATCATGCAACTCTCCGTCGAAAGACAGAAAGAACTGCAGAGTGACCCCTTGGCGTTTTACAAAAAGTACGAGATCTTTAAACCGTCCTACAGCGACCTTTCGAAGGGTCAGTTCGTGATTCAGCTCGGTGAGTCCAGGTCCGCATCCGATGATCCCTATCTCGTGGTAGTGGTACACGATTCACATACTTACTCGGCGTCCGCTTCATTCGCGGTCGATCAGGTCAAGTAGAGAATCGGCGCGGCCGCAAGAGGGTGACTCTCACACCCTAAGGCGGAAAGCCAACCCGATGCAAAAGATCCTGGAAGTGTGCCTTGTCTCGGAGCGGGTCAAAGGCGTCGTCAATTTTTAGCGACACAAGATAGCGGTCGCGTTCCTTGTAAGCTTGTTCCAGAGCAGCCAGGGCCTGATCCTGTTCGGCAAGCGCGACATGCGTCATAGCTAGCAAGTACGGCGAAATGTAGCGAACCTTAGCCTGCTCGCGCAGCTTCGTTAGGAGCTTTTTCGCCTCAGGCTGCTCGCCGAAAGCCGCATATGTCCGGGCGAGCGCTACCAGGCGAGCTGGATTGTTTCCAGAAAGCGTGACCGCGCGTTCGGCTTCGGCGATGGCTTCGTCGCGCATCCCCTTGGCACGGTAACTCTGGCCCAGGCACGCGTGAGCGCCATCTGAGCTCGCGTCCAGCTCCAAGGCTCTTCTACACGTCTCGATGGCACGGTCGTATTGACGAGCGAAGTAGAAGGTCCAACCCGCATTGACGCTTGTCAGGAGGGAAATGGGATCTAGATCCTGGGCGCGCTGGACCTCGACCTTGGCCTCTTCGAATCGTCCCAGGGCCAACAAATAAAAGGAATAGACTCGGTGGGCTTCTGCGTCGTTCGGATTGAGTTCGAGGGCCCGCTTGAACTCGATCTCGGCGCCAGACCAGTCCCAATCGCCATAGAATCGAATTTCCGCCAGCGCTGTATGTGCTTGAGTTAGAGAATGGTCGAGTTCCAGGGCCTTGAGTGCATATTCCTTTGCCTTTGACATCGCCGCTTTCGTAGGAAGATCATCAGTCGCTCCGTAGCCGGCGAGCGCAGCGTAGCCGGGCGCGTAGTTCGGGTCGATTTTCACGGCTTGCTCGAAATACTGGCGCGCTTTTCTCGCCTCCTCAGCCGAGCCTTTATGCCAGTGATACAGGCCCTGAAGGTAGGCGTCATACGCTTCGACGCTCGTCGCTTGTGGTCGCGTCATCCGCTGCCCTGGGAGCAACTGAAGAGCCAGCGAGTTGGCCATGCGCCGCGACACATCGGTTTCCAGCGAAAATATGCTTGCTACATCGTAGTTATAAGTTTCGGTCCAAAGTGTGCTCTGATCGCGCACCTCGATCAATTGCGTCGCGATGCGTACCTGAGCTCCTTCGCGGCGCACGCTAGTCTCGAGGATGTAGCCCACGCCCAGCTCTCTTCCGATTTGGTCAATACGTTTCTGGCTGCCCTTGTATTGCATAACCGAAGTTCGTGCGATTACTCCGAGTCGTTGTGGGACCAAGCGGCCCAACTGATTAATCATCTCGTCGGTCAGACCGTCGCAGAAATAGTCCTCTTGCGGGTCGCGGTTCAAGTTTTCGAATGGCAGCACCGCCAGTATGATTTTCGCCTGAGGGGGTTTGATCCCAAACTGCCGACGAGCGAAGTAGGCTCCTGCCAACGCGATTACTACGAGGCACATCGCCGCAGAGATGGCCAAGCGAAGCGAAAGATGTTTCGGCAGCAGCGTGCGCTCTTTGAGCGGGACACTGCATAGCCGTTGCAAAGCGATGCACAGGTCTTTTGCACACTGGTAGCGGTCCTGAGGATCCTTTTCCAGGCATTTCAAAATTACTTGTTCCAAATCCAATGAAATTTCGGGGTTAAGTTGACGTGGCGGTACCGGCGCCTGGGTCTGAATGTCGGCGGCCAGCGCCGTTGCGAATTTGCCTCGATAGGGGCGCTTTCCAGTTGCCATTTCGTAGAACACAGTGCCCGCAGCGTAGATGTCAGTGCGTGCATCTGTCGGCTCTCCTCGGAGTTGTTCGGGTGCCATGTAAGGCAGTGTTCCGGCGCCAACCGCTGTGCCACTGAACTCGTCAGTAGTGGATATTTCACTCACTGGCCGCAGGAGCTTCGCGAGGCCGAAGTCGAGGACTTTTACTTGCCGGTTTGGTGTCACAACAATGTTTCGCGGCTTCAGATCGCGATGTACAACGCCGTGTTGGTGTGCCTCCTCGAGCGCCTCGACAATTTGCACTCCGAGGTTGAGAACCTCCCTTTCTGACAGCGGACCGTGTGCCAGTTGGTCAGAAAGAGTCATTCCAGGGACGTACTCCATCACCAGAAAATCGAGGCCTCCCTGCGTGTCAAAGTCGTAGATGGTCCCGATGTGGGGATGATTTAGTTTGGCGAGCGCCAACGCCTCTACGTGAAACCGGTTACGGGCCACATCGCTGGCAAGCCTGCCTGCAGGCAGGACTTTCAGTGCAACGTCGCGATCAAGCCTCTCGTCATGTGCGCGATACACCACGCCCATACCGCCGGCACCGAGCTTCTCGATCACGCGGTAGTGGGAAATCGTCGCGCCAAGGAGTGGGTCCGCAGCTTGACTCAGAGTTTCATCCGTCGATTGGGTTTGGGGATTTTGTTTTCGCCCCGCGACGTCCGGCCCAGGCGAATCACCAGCGAATTCCTCCGGGAATTGATGCGCGAGTAGCGTTTCGACTTTATGACGCAGTGTGACATCGCCAGCAGTGACTTCCAGCAAGAACGCGGCGCGCTGGCCTGCGGGTCGCTCCAGAGCTGCGTGATACAGATCCTCGACCTGGTGCCGGCGGTCAGACATTTCTATACAGCTCCTGGCCGATCTACCCGGTGCAGCCAAACTCTAGCATCCCTTTCAGGTGCTTTCCACAAGAAGGATTCCCACGCCAAATCGGATCTCCTCCATCACGAGAGCAGTGCCAAGGCCCGGTTGAGAAGGTGAAAAAAACAGACGAGTATTGGAATTCTGCTCCCTGGAAAAAAGAACAAATTCGTTTCTTTAACCATGAAACAGGAACCATTCGCAGATCTCGATGCGGGTCTTGCATGGCATGCCGCAAAGCTGGGGCCAGGATCTCTAAACACCCACTATTGTAAGGTAACGCTTGTGATCATCCGCATGCCGTTGGGTCGTAAGCTCCGGTACTGGGATTATAACAATGCAATTCGCTAGCGGCTGGCCGGAGGCACGATTCCATTCATCCGCAAGTACTCGACCATCTGGCCGTAATGGTCGAAGATATGTTGCGCTCCCAGTACCGCCAATCCCAATCGGGTTGCAGGCGCATCCCCCCTTGGACTTGAGGGCGGCCGGACCTGACTCTCCTCCGACGTCAACCGGCGGCTTCTCGACCAGGATAGAAGCTCCGGCAATATAGTTCACCGCGGCGATATGTTTTAGTTGCTCGGCAAAGCTGCGCACGCCTTTGAACTCCCCGTTAGTTGGCGCAAACGAATATTTATCTTCCGGCATGGCATCCGCCGCGGACATTAATTCCTTCTCCGCTCCCGACACACTATCATTTAGCACTTGCGCCACGTTGGCATTTTCAGCTGCGTTGGCCCGCATGGCTGCCAGACCTGCCCACGCCAACATCAGCAACACTCCTAGCCCAATGTTTCTATTTCTCATCAGCTCTCCTTGTGATTAACTCGCCTGCGATTGGCTCGTCAGTTGCGCTCGTTGCTGAGAGCGGTTATATCACAGCTGCGTAGCTGCAATGCTGCAAGACCGTCTGGATAGAAAAAGAGGCTATTTTCGGCATCCCTTCGCCCCGAAGATGTTCGTGGTGCTCGAAACACTCCGAGGAGATACCCGTGGCACAGGCGGCCTGCTACGTAGTATTTTGTCCTTTCATTGCCAATGGTTGAGGATGGAACGTGCCCTAGTCGCGAATACCTGCTCAAATCAAAGCAAGAACAAACAGGACAAGTCAACCTCGACCTGCTATTCAAGCTTTCTAATTCTGGCTTGACTTTGGCGCTGCTAGGCATATGGTATCGGTATTCTGCAGAGCTGATTTCAACCTCGCTGGATAGGCTTCACTAATCAGCTTTCGACGACGTGAAACGACCTAGGTTTAGGTTGGACGTTTGGTTCAAAACCTCCGGCTCAGGAGTTCTTCAATGGCACAAACGCCATTCGCAAACCCGGAACTAAAGCTCGAGACTGTGACCACTTCAGAAGAAACGCTTATCCGATGCATCGGCAAGCTGACATATACAAGTTGCGAAGTGTTGCGGAGTACGGTACACGGTCTACTTCCTCAAACAAAGCGCCTGGTGTTGGACTTAAAAGACATGACCTACTTGGATAGTTTTGGTCTCGGAGTGCTGGTGGGCGTCTATTTGTCCGCCAAACGGCAGGATTGTCAGCTGAGGCTCATCAATGTGGACCAGCAGGCGAAGAACATTATACGAATTACGAACCTGACTTACCTCGTTGAGTGACAAGAAATCCAACGTCACTTTGACTGTTCGAAACAAACCAATCAACTACAGGAACATCGTATGCACCGAAATGGTGCAGTGTCATAAAAGTGTCATGGTTTTTGGTTCAAATCAATGCAACACCAGACAGAACCAATCAGCTCGGAGTCTGCGCGAGGCTGTCCCAGTCATCGACTCTCGCGAGCGTGGGTACATTGTCCAAGGGCTCCAGAACAGTTCGTTGCCTCCCCGCTCGGCCTTGTAGGCTACGTGCGATGGGACGCACGGTCTGTTCGAGTTCCTCCTCTCCAGACAATCTTTTTCAGCAGCTTTACAGGTCGCACTCCGGCTTGCCGACAACCCGGGAGCTACTTCGCGTAGCACGCCGAACAGAGACGCACCTACCGACACTTCTACGGATAGCGAGTCACAGATGCGAGTGAACTTTTTGACTTCTGGCACTTCATGGGGGTGGCTGATCTGAAGCACCAATCCGTAGACGCCACCACAGGCCATGTCCAAGGAAGGCCGACGCCCACGGAGCAGCAGCAAATTGTAGATTTTGAGATGGCGTTGTCCACGGCGCAAATCATCGACAATTACGCCGGGCGATTGGACGCGCACGGCGCGAGTGGCGGGCCTGTATCTCTCACCACGCAACCGTTCTTTATCAGCATCAACTCCAGCGTGCACCCTCTTGTTTCATAATTCGAGCAGCCCGGCGGACTGGTTACGCCGGGCGACACTCATTTTACTCCCGCGATTTTCAATCCCTTTGACGCCTGGGCGTCGGTGCCAAACGCCTCACCGAGAGCAGCCGTTGCACGCGGACAGGCCATTTTCAATTCCAGGCCCATCAACATCACGGGTGTAGCGGGCATCAACGACGATGTGTCGGCCGGGGGCTTAGTTACCGGTGGCATGTCGTCGCTTACGGGAACCTGCGGCACCTGTCATGACACACCAAATGTCGGAAATCATTCCTTCCCAACGCCGCTGAACATTGGCACCGGTGACCCCGACCCTTCGAACGCGGCTGCCAACTTGGGAGGACTGGATGTGAGTTATTTGCCGAGCATTACGGTATGCAAATTGGATTTGACTACGAATCCACCAAGGCTGACGAACTCTTGCAAGACCACAACTGATCTCGGCCAAGCTTTGATCGACGGTAAATTCGACCATGTTGGCAAGATCAAGGGTCCGATCTTGCGCGGTCTTTCTGCCCGTGCACCATACTTTCATAACGGCTCCGCTCAGACGCTATTGGATGCGGTGCGGTTTTACGAAAATCGATTTGGCCTTGTTCTGACGGCTCAGGAGGAATCGGACTTGGTGGCATTCCTGCGCGCTCTTTAGCCGCACGGACTCGAAGAGTATCGCGGGTAGACGTAGGACAAGTTCGTACCGTTACTCAGATTGAGATTTTGGTTGCCGTTTGTCTAATGATCGCGAGGCTTTGGCTTACCCTCGGAATTGCTTGAGCGTCGCCGCCCGGATGTCCGCGAGGCGGAAGCCAACATGATGGCAGCCAATGCCCGAATCGGTGTCGCGAAGGCCCCCTTCTTTCCCAGCCTTGCTCTTACCGGGACACGAGGGCTGGAAAGTAACGCCTGTACCGCTTCCTCCAACAACCATCTCAGACCTGGAGCGCAGCCTTCAGCGTCAGTCAGCCCATCTTCGAAGGCGGAGCGCTCCGCTCGCAACTCCGACTGGCCCGAGCGCCGTGGCAGGAAATGATGCTCTCCTACCAGCAGACGGTTCAAAACGGCTAGAGAGGCAGTGTTTCCGAACTGTTTTGGACTTCGCGGGCCACATAATCTAACGAGACTCCATCGGTTAGACATTCACTCTGGATATAAAGACTGACATAATGGTGGCTTGAATCCGATGCCGTAAATCGGCAACGTATCCAGGGGAGAATTGGCGATGCGAATCTCACCTGCTTGGTTCTTACTCCTGATAGGAATTCCGTTGCTCCACGCATCGAATATGTCTGGTGTGAAAATGATTGTGCGACATATGTCCGGGGGCATATCAAGTGATCAAACTTTCTACATAGAGAATGATCGCAGGCGGACAGAATATCGGAATTCGACGGGCGTGCACTACGGCCCGCCGCTTGCGTCGATTACGCGGTGCGATCTGGGACAGACGTTCGACTTAAATTTAGATACCGGCGAATATGAGGCAGCTCCTTATCCTCCGAAGCCGATGAGCAAAGAAGAGAGAGAAGCGCGCGGTCTGAAATTGCCGGAGGTTGCCGCGTCCGGCAAACCGACCCTGCGGATTGAAATTACGACGGTGGACACGGGCGAGCGGAAGGAACTCTTCGGCCATGCGGCAAGGCATATCGTTACGACAAGAAAACAGATTCCTCTCGTCGAGGGTTCAAAATCCCATGCTCAGCAAATGGTGACCGACGGATGGTATATCGACCTTGATACCAGTATTTCTTGCGACCGGCATAGGCCCGAAGGTAAGCGAGTCCATGCCCACGCTTTTCTGACCACGGGAAACATGCCGGTCGAAAAGATCGAATTCATTGACAACGGGGAGCCGGAAACTGGCTTCGCGACTGAGTGGAAAATAACTTCGCAGGAAGCAATTACGCGGCCCGATGGCGTGAAGAAAGAGCACACCTCCATCAGCGAGATGCGGGTGACGCAACTTGTCGAAGGTCCTTTAGATCCTGCCCTGTTTACTACGCCGACCGGATTTCGCCAGGTTGAACACATCGAGCGTAACCCGCCTGCTAATCTCCCGAGTCAATGGAGCGTCGCCTGGGACCGATTCAAAACAAGCGTCGCTCGCCTTTTCCACTGAAGAATTCGGTGGAAGTAGCGGCTGCTTCCATGCAATTACGATGGCTCCTCGCAGGCGAACCGCAGCACATGGTTAGTCCTTACAAGCTGCGAAGAAACTGCATCAGGCTCGGATCATCACGCCATTTCAATCGCGTGTTGGCGCGTCCGATTCCCGGGTCGCAAGCGGTCAGCGCTTTGGCCTTCATTGCGAGGTCGGTTTCAGCGTAGAAATTGGTGGAGTCCACCGAGACGTGACCAAGCCATGCGCGGATCGTATTGATATCAACGCCCGCGCGAAGCAGATGGGTCGCCGTTGTGTGCCGAATGGAACGTTTCACTGAAGTGTGAATAAATGCCGCCCTCTCACTGCGCCATTATTTTTCGAGCCTAAGCTTCCGCTTCTATTAGGGCCGCCAGACGTTGTAACATAAATGCCCCCAGCAGAGGATTTGCCATGAAGGAAACTACTTCTCACACTCAAGCCTCCAGTTGCCCGTATTGTGGTGGCAAACAATTCTTTCGTTCGAAAAGAAGCGGCGTCAAAGATTGGTTCCGCCACTTTATGATGCTTCAAAACCCTTATCGCTGCGCGGCCTGCGATGAGAGGTTCTTTCGCACTAGACACGGCCATCATCACAAGGAACAACTGCACCACCACGCCTAAGACCATGTGCGCCAGGGATTCAGCGGCCTGCCCTCTGAATTTCGGATGTTCTCGCTTGTTTCCAGCCGGAACCGTGGATGCGAAACTCGGAATCGCTCACCGGGTCCGACCAGTCCCGCAGTCTAGATCCGTTTGATTGTCGCGAACCAGGCCGGTGCGCCCTCGTCGTGGTATCTCGTCTGAATCCGGTCCGGATCGATGGCGGCGACATTCCATCCATTGCTGGGGTTGAACGCCGCTCTCAGCTCTTCCTGACTGATGGGGTGCGGGCCAGTATCGGGACCATCGTCACTGAAGCACAACACATACAGGGT
>WNFE01003514.1_pt1 | contig 11637 bp, 8 predicted proteins | sample 5400451 | NCBI WGS metagenome assembly WNFE01 (sample SAMN13153344, study PRJNA577476) | soil metagenome | isolation source: 200 cm saprolite under Douglas fir tree site 2 hole 2 | place: USA:California | collected 2015-04-18
TCAGGCTGAGCGCAATGGCCGCCAGTTGAGGGATGACCAGCATGTAGGCAGACCCACCTTGCGCGACCTTTGGGGTGACCGCAAAACCAATCTGTCGTCCAACTATTGCTGAGACCAGCGCCGCAAGATGGACTGGAAAGAGACCGAAGGAAACCTGCACTGAACGCAGCCGCAGGTGGCCGTCCAGAGATCGCACGAAGATGAAAACCGTCAGAAAGATGTAGGGCAGAAAGTGCTCGATGAAATCATCGGAGGTGGTCAACCTGACGGTTTGCACTCCGAAAAGCAAGAAGATGCAGGGCAGGGCTATGTAGACGAGTACGGAGACGCCACTCAGATAATTGGAGGCCGCCCACGCGTATTGAACTCCTAGCGCTGGTCGAACACTGTTGAGGGTATGCAGACCGCGAACCAGCATCTCGAGGTTGCCCTGAGCCCAGCGACGCTGCTGCTTCAGAAACGAAAGGAGGTCTTCGGGAGCAAGGCCATCAGCGAGACGTTCGTTGATATAGCGCGAGCGCCATCCGTGAGCGTGCAGCGCGAGACCGGTAGCCGCATCCTCGGTTACCGAGTTCTCCTTGAATCCGCCGATCTCGTCGACCGCGGCGCGCCGCATCACGAAATTGGTGCCGCAGCAGATGACGCCATCGAGTCCATCCATCCCCTCGCATACAGGTCCGAAGAAAATCGCCTGCTGGTCCATCGCACCACCTGCGGTGAATGACACGTGCTGATTGGCATAGAACTGCGGTGCCTGCACCCACGCGATGTCCGCGTCGCGAAACCACGGCAAGAGGCGCTCGAGGAACGCCGCATCCGGAACATGGTCGGCATCAAACACGGCGAAGAACTCGCCGCCGGTGCGCTTGAGAGCCTCGTTGAGATTCCCCGCTTTGTGACCGCGGTTGTCAGGTCGCGTCAACCAGACAGCTCCATAGCGATGGGCTAGCTGCTCCATCTCTTGGCGTCGTCCGTCATCGAGCAAGTACGTGCGGTGTGGCCTGTGCATAGCGACCGCAGCACCCAGCGTTGACTCGACGATCTCGACGGGCTCGTTGTATGTGGTGACGAACACATCCACATCTCCCTCAATATCTCCCTTGCGACGGCTTGGTTCGCGCAGTCGCCACGCTGCGTGCCAGTAGCCGACGACTTGGAAGATGTTGATCAATTGGGCGAGAACCAGGAGACCGTATAAGGGCACCGAGGCTGCATGCGTGAAGTTGGCGAGCCATACCAACCACCAACCGAGAGCAGGCGTGCCAGCGAGAATCAGAATCCTGAGGGTGGCACGCCGCCGCCGCGAGGTCTTGCGCGCGGCTTGGACATCTTGCTGCTGCGCCCAGTCAGCAGCTCGGGTGTATAAAGCCCGAGTGCCCCACGGTTTGAACCGTCGGACTTGGCTGCTGCTCGGCGCCACTGGATCGGGCGAGAGCGCGACCTGGCGATACCCCCACGCTCGAGCAACCAGCAACGCCGCCAGCAGAGGCCTGGCCGTAGCCTGCAACCGAGCGAACACTTCAATTGCCGTCTCTCTCCGGAAGACGAGGAGTGGCACAAGAGCTGGTCGATTGGTTGGGGATCGCACCCCGACTTCCCAGACCGTCGGCAGGTTCTGAGAGAATTTCTCGACTTGTGACGGTTCAAGCGAACATTGGTCCGGATCCCAGATGCAGACCAAATCTGCACTCGCAGAGCGGAGTGCCCGGCGCAGCAACTGAGGATCTCGACTCGTGACCAACAGCTCGGTACGCCTCTTGAGCGTGCGAAGCTCGCCGGCGAGTTGGCTCAGGCGGTACTGACCATCGCGGCCGTCGGGACCAAGGACGATGAAGCTGAGTGCGGGTACGGCCATTCCGCGACGAACTTACGATGCGGTCTTACGGCCATCATGAGATGTGGATGAGAAGGTTCTCATCCGAGAGGACCTCATTACATTTTCGTTACCTGAACGAGTGGGCGGTTGACGCAGGGCGCTCGCTGACGTTCTGAACCCTGCCCCGCCAAAACACTAGGTCGCCAACGGGGACTGGGCTGATCATCCATCGCTCCGGAGTGATTCTTGTTCTGCACTCGGCTCGAGGATCAGAAGACCGATTTCAGAGTGGGCAAGTTTCAGTAGGGTTATGAGCCATGTTTGGCACGGTTGCGCGATTGCGAGTCAAGAGAGGGATGGACCGCCACCTGGAGGCATTGAGCAAGAAGTTCGAGAGCCGGCATGTCGACGGATGGATGTCCACGAGCATTTACCGGGCAAAGGATGAGCCTGGAGAGTACTGGATCGCGGTCGTCTTCCGTGACGAAGCGAGCTACAGGAAGAACGCCGACGATCCGGTCCAGGGCCAGTGGTTCCGCGATCTGATCAGTCTGCTGGAGTCTGAACCCGAGTGGCACGACGGCGAGGTGGTACGCGCGGCGCATACGCAGTGAGCAAGTCCCTGCTGGGTGAGCACACCATCCCAATCGGCCGACAGGGCGAAGTGGGGTTAAGTTTCGGTCTGTCCACGGCCTCATACCTGATCGCCTCGGTCGAGTTCGCTCAGCCGCGGCGCATTTCGAACAGTCGGCGCCGCCCTATTCATGTTCGCCGCAGCCCTCTCTGCCGCCTGCACCGCTGCCGATATTGACCCGGATCATCCAACCAAGAAACGGGCTGAATCGGGCCGCCTGAGAAGGCCAATTCGCTGGTCGCCAGGCTGGCCCCGATCAGTTGGAGTCTGGCAAAACGACCCGATTTCGTATTCACAACGTTGAAACCTTCTTGCCGCGGCGACCACGAGTCTCGGTGGGGGCCTTAGCTCTCACAAAGGTGATGCAAGTTGATCACTTCCCGCCGTTTATTCCGATGGAGATGATCCAGGCATGATCGCGACTATCGTCACGTTTGTAACGAGCCGCATCGTGGCGGTCTTTATCACCACGATCGTTGTGGTTGCGGCCGTTCCGTCGCTGATCGTTCTTGTCCACGGCGACACGATCACGATCACCACGGGACCGGTTGCCTCGGCGGCGCGCCACCAAGACGATGAGGAACGTGCTCGCCTCATCATCGAGGTCAAGACCGCCGGCAACGACGTCGTTGTTTTGCTTAATTCCGATGAGGCGACCTGCGACTCTCAGATAGCCCAACTTGTGAGCGTTTCCAAGCTATCCCCAGCGCAGACGACTGCTGCCATCGAGAAAGGCAAGAGCGAGTTTCACACAGCCACGGCCCAGTTCGTCCGTGAAGTCGAAGCCGATGAAGGCGAGTTCGAACACCTTACAGTCGTGTCCACCGAGACCGAACAGGTCTTTCTTACGCGCTTCTTGCAAGTCAGGGTCAAAGCGCTAGGCGAGGATGGCACGACTGGGGTGCTGATAACCACCTGCCGGACCATCCTCATTGAAATCCGCACGATCGTCATTACGGTCGTCACCGCACCAGGCGGTCACGAAGGCGACGGCGACTAATGGCAATAGCCTCCCCCCCTCGCACCAAGACTCCAACCAGCGCGACCCTCCCGTTGGTTGAATCGGCTCCCACTGTCGTCTTGAGCGACGCCCCCGACATGCTCGCCGGATTTCGGTGGAGTGGCCGATATTTGCTAGGGGCCGCAGGCGTTCTTATTGCCATCGTCTTTTTCGGCGGATCGTCGTATCTGCTGAGTTATTTCGGTTACTTTCGAGTTCCAATGGACGGTCTGGGGCTTTCCACTATCGACATCCTCGACGAGGGTATTCGCTCAATGCTCCTTCCCGTATCGGTGGTACCCGCCGCATTTGTCGCCGGCGCGCCTAGCCGGAAGCTTGGCATCGGCGCGCTGACGGTCGGGGGTTACATTCTGTTTCTGGCCTACCTGGCCTTCGCCAACCACTTCGCGTCGCCCATCGCGGTTTTGGCCCAATCCGCTGCGTCGATCGCAATCGCTGGCTTCGTGATTGCACTTCGTCGAGGTTTTGGGGAAACGTCAGTGCAGCGCCTGGTCCTCGGCGCGGTGGGGCTTCTCCTCCTCACTTCGATTCCGGTGGCGTCGGGGACTCTCGACGCTAGCCAGACGGCGTCGGTCAAACAGTCGACGCTGCGGGTTGTCACTCGCGACCCCATACTGCCGGGCTCTGTCGCTGCAGGCGCCGTGTTCTCCAACTCTAACTACGTGCTCTTGAGGGAGACCGACAGCCGCTATTGGCTACTGCGCGTCGACAATCAGGCTACCTATTCAATCGCCAAGACAGACGTTCTTTACGTTCGCTACTAGCAAATAGAAAGTCAGCGAGCTGACTCCCTTTAGGGCGGACATCTGGCGCCTGCCGTTGTCTTCCCGGTATGCGGCCTCCTCGAGCACCTTGCCTACTTCTGGCTACCGAAGACTTGTGCAGAATGCCGACGGCCCGGCGGGGGCGCACGGCAGTAGGCGGTCGGGTGCCCTCGTCCTAGAGCTCGCTGCCCTGACCGCGGTCGCAGGGCTCGGCCTGGTCGCTGGCGATAAGTCCTCCCTATCGTCGTCTTGCTCTTGATAACTACCTCCTATCGACAGCTTTCCCAGGATTGCTTGCGATAATCCCCGGCTATAGTCAGCAATTGCCTTGCAAGCCCAAGATGTGACTGAAGCTGACGTAACAACGGACGCACTACTCCGCGACTGGTCCCGCTGGTGCGGCGCTCTTTCACAGCAGGCGATTGTCAAACCGATGAAAGCCGTCTCGCTCTTCGCAACCGGGGCTCACGCTCCGTCTTTGAACTGTGTTTTCACTGAACGATCTGACGTTGAGCAGGAACCTGTTGAGGAGTTGCTGGACATGGTGAAAGGGATGAGGCTTCCCCATTGCCTCCAAATACGTCCTGGTTGCGGGCCGGAGCTAGCTTCGCTCGCGCGAAGTCGTGGGATGACCCTGGAAAGTCCGATTCCACTAATGCGCAGAGATTCGTCTGGACCTGACCTTGCCGCGATCGCAGTTCATGCCTCGTTGGTGATCCGCGAACTTGCCGCATGCGACAGCCATCTACACGTCGCAATCGCGAGTGCGGGCTTCGAGGCGCCGCCGGCACTGTTCGAGGCAGTCGTGACGCCGGCCGTCCTTGCTCTGCCGGGCTTCCGCTGCTATGTCGGCAGCGTGGACCGCCAACCTGTGACGACTGCGGTGGGCATCGTCGAAGAAGATCATGTGGGCATCTACAACGTGGCCACCCTGCAGGCGCACCGCGGGCGCGGTTACGGCGCAGCGATCACGGCGCGCGCAGTGCTTGACGGCTACGCCGCGACCGCATCCTTTGCCTTGCTGCAGTCCTCCGACGCTGGCTTCCGCGTGTACCAACAGCTTGGCTTCCGGACGCTCGAGAACTGGGCGGTTTGGGTCGTCGCCTGACTAGCCCGGATTGGTCGACTTCTGGAACCGGCTTTTGGTCGACCTTGTTGCCCCGATCGTCCCGGCCCGCTGTGTCCTGTACAGCAGCGTCCGCGGCAAACCACGATATTTGAACGACACTCAACGGCACTCAGCGAATTTTGGGCCGCTGAACGTGATGGAACGATCTGTTCCACCGCGGGCTGATCACGGGCGTTCACCTAGGGTGACGTGGAGCGATCGAAGCCGGCGTGGCGAATATGGCGACTTAAATAGTGGTGTGTGCGCAGAACCGCCTGCCAGCCGTCGCAGCTGCAGTCAACTTAAGCGCCAACGGCCGCGAGACCTGCCCGATCGCAGTTCGATGAGTCCGCCTTCATGACCGCGATCGGATCCTTAACAGCCGCCTGCTCTACCGTTGAGCTACTCCGGAACGGGTCCCTCGAATTCTAGGTGGTGAACTTCAGCGGCCGCCTATTGCCGCCTCGTGCCGGGGCGTTACACCGCAACTGCAGTCAAACTGCGGTCAGAACTGCAGTCAGTTATCCACAGAGGCTGCGTACCGCCGACCAGCGCCGGCGCCAGCCATCGGACCGCCAGTTGAACGAGCGGAACGGGCCGGATCTCGACCCTGTCCCAGTCCGCGAGGGCCGTGCGGGGACGCTTCCCGTCCTGAACACGCTGGCAGACACCACGCGGGGGTCTCTAGGGTACTCGCGCCTTCTTCGGCTTGCGAATGATAGTGACGCTGCCGCCGCTGAGGAAGAAAGTGCTCTCGTGCCCGTCCACCCAACGTACGCGGTAGTGGACCCCTTCGCCGGCACCCAGCACCTCAAGGATCTCTCCCTCACGCGCAGCCTGCCCACTCCTCCTCGACTCGAGAACCAATCGATCTCCGACCTTGCCCTCAACCATCGTTGGACCTCCCTGAAATGTCGATTGTGTTCAATAGCATGCTACCTAGGTCTGTATGGACCCACTCAGAAGCGATTGACCGCTAGGGTGCAGGACGTATGGCCAGAGGTGCCGGCGTATCGGTCCAGCTGACTCCTCCACTACCCGTAGCGGGTGAAAACCTCACCTCGAGTAGCCAACCGAGCCACGCAACGAGGGACGTGGGCACCCGCTCGACGGCTCGCCGTGTCAAGTCGGGGAGTAATGTCGCATTGGGGGGATGGCTGTGCACTTCGAGAAGTTCTCATTCGGCTCGATGCAGATCGACGGCCGAGTCTATGACTTCGACCTGGTCATTGACCGCGGCGAAATCCGAAAGCGTAAGAAGAAAGCTTCCAAGCGGTATCGGGATGCCTACGGCCACACGCCCCTTTCGGTCGAAGAAGACATACCGTGGCGCTGCCGCCGGCTGGTTGTGGGCACCGGAGCAGCCGGACGGCTGGCTGTGATGCCCGAAGTGGAAAAGGACGCACAGCGTCGGAAAGTCGAGCTGCTCGTGCTTCCGACGAAGGACGCGATCGCCATCCTCAATCGCGGCGATTTGCGTACGAATGCCATACTCCATGTGACCTGCTGAGCTTTCTCCGCCGCTCAGCCGCCTGGGTTTCTGCAGCCGCTTCTCCATCTGATCTGCCGACTGCCGACCGTCTAAACCCCACCAGTACCGCCTGCTAGCCATTGGACTTCTCCATGAAGTAGGCCGGCACGATCCCTCAGTGGCGCGTAAGCTCGGAGTAGGAAGGGTCGTCGGGCACTGACGGTGGTGTATCCACCTCGAAGTAAGAGCCCGCCACAGATTCTCCCCAAGCCAACTGGCCGTCGATCCAAAGCGAGGGTCGGCGGTCGGCGCCATTTCTGTGGGAAAAGTTCGGTCTACGTAGCCAAGCACAACACTCCGGCCGGGGTTAAGCTCACCGCAGGGAAGGGTCACGGGTGCGCCGATGGCGGCCTGCACCGCCTCTCAAAGGGGGTAGGGCGCGGCCGCCACAGATCTTTTCCCCGCTTTGTCTGGCCGCCGACCCCGAGCGTTTGTATCTGACCCAACGGTACGCGTCGTTCATCACTGGCGATTCAGAATCGGGCGTGCGGCCCCAGGCTTTTGTGATTATCGATGGTTAGAACAGGGACTCCTACGGCCGACCGCTACGAAGAGCACGTCCACGATCGCCGAACACATCTCGTCGGTCGAGAGATCGCACACGTAGCCAAGGCTGCGACCGAGACTGGGACCAGGGGCGGCAAGGCCCTCGAGAAGCCGGAGCACAAGTTCGAAGACGAGCTGATGGCCGTGGCCGAGCAGCTCATCGTCAAGGGCAAGGAGCAGGGTTACCTCACGCCCGACGACATCCTGCAGGGCTGCCCGGAGATCGATGCCGAGCCGGACCAGATCTTCCGGATCTTTGCCGCGTTCAAGGAGATCGGCATCGAGGTCACCGACGGCGAGAAGGATTTCGAAGAGGTGGAGCAGATCGACGACGAGATGCTCCTCGACATCGAGATGATGGATTCGGTCTCGCTGGACGATCCCGTTCGCATGTACCTCAAGGAAATCGGGCGGGTGAGCCTGCTCACGGCCAACGACGAGGTCGAGCTGGCGCAGGCAATCGAGGCCAAGCCGCTCCACGACGCCCTCAAGGCGTTGAACGTCATCGAGGAGATCGACGGGCGCCAGCGCTCCGTGGAGGAGATTCTGCCGGACGTCATCGAGCAGCTGGCCACGGTTAAGCGCAAGGGCCAGCAGGCCTATATCGCCCACGAGCTGCTCGGTCTCAACGACCTTTCCAAGCTCCAGAACCTGCGCGACGCGGCGGCGGCCGAGCGCCGGCGCCAGGCCAACGGCGCGGCGCGGCCCCGAGTTCGCGCGGAGGCGCTGGAGGTCTATCGCATCGCTCGCTGTCGGCTAAGCGCACGCCGCGAACGACCGTATGAGGCGAAACATCGGCTGACGGAGGCCAACCTCCGGCTGGTCGTGTCCATCGCCAAGAAGTACATCGGCCGCGGGATGCCATTCCTCGACCTGATCCAGGAAGGCAACATGGGCCTGATCCGCGCCGTCGAGAAGTTCGACTACCACAGGGGCTACAAGTTCTCCACCTACGCAACGTGGTGGATCCGGCAGGCCGTCACAAGAGCCCTTGCTGATCAGGCGCGGACGATCCGCATCCCGGTCCACATGGGGGAGATCATCAACAAGCTGGCCCGGGTTTCGCGACGCATGCTCGAGGTTCTGGGCCGGGAGCCCACCGACGAGGAGATCGCCGAGGAAATGGGCCTCACGCTCGAGCGGGTGCGGGAGGTCATCAAGTTCGCCCAGGCGCCGATCTCGCTGGAGACACCGATCGGCCATGAGGAGGATACCTACCTCGGCGATTTCGTCGAGGACAAGGAGGCCACGTCCCCCTCCGACGCCGCCTCGATCACCATGCTCCAACTTGCGGTCGAGGCCGCCCTCGACACCCTTATCCCGCGCGAGCGGCGCGTGCTCCAGCTCCGCTTTGGGCTCATCGACGGCCACGAGCGCACCCTGGAGGAGGTCGGCAATCGCTTTGGCGTGACCCGCGAGCGCATCCGCCAGATCGAGGTCAAGGCCCTGCGCAAGCTGCGCCATCCCTCGCGCTCCCAGAAGCTGCGGGACTACCTGGAGTAGCCCCGGCGCACGGGGGCATTTACGCGTGGCTCCCGAAGCGCTGCTGCCCCCGACAAGAGGTCGGTGGATAATGGGTTTAAGCCCGTACAGGCGGACCGCAACGACTCTTATGAAGACGAGGAGGTGGTGGCCCTAGCCCCGGACCCAAGGATTAAAGGACGTGTACCCGTTCGAGAGGTTCACTGAGCGAGCCAAGAAGGCCCTGTCGCTCGCCCAAGAAGAAGCAGAAAGGTCGCACCACAGTTACATCGGTACCGAGCACCTGCTTCTGGCTCTGCTCCGCGAGGATGAGGGCCTGGCCAGCAAGGTCCTCCACAACCTTGGCGTCGAGGTCGGCAAGGTCCGCCAAGCGATCGAGTCCATTGTTGGCCGCAACGAGCGGATCATCGTCCAGCAGATCATCCCTACCTCGCGCGTCAAGAAGGTCATCGAGATCTCCTTCGAAGAGGCGCGCCGGATGGGTCACAACTTCGTCGGTACCGAGCATCTGCTTCTTGGCCTTCTCAGGGAAGGGGAAGGCATCGCCGCTCATGTGCTCGAAGATCTCGGCGCCACCACGGACAGGGTGCAGGCCGAGATCGAGCGGATACTCCGCGACCCCACCGTCGAAAATGTCGAGCCGCCTCCCAAGAAGCCGTCGAGGACGCCGCTCCTTGACCAGTTCGGGCGCGACCTAACCGATTTAGCCCGCAAGAACGCCCTCGACCCTGTGATCGGCCGCGAGACCGAGATCGAGCGCGTGATCCAAATTCTCAGCCGCCGGACCAAGAACAACCCAGCCCTGGTCGGCGAGGCAGGTGTCGGCAAGACTGCGATCGCCGAGGGCCTGGCTCAGCTGATGACGCTTGGTAATGTCCCCGAGTCGCTCATGAACAAGCGCGTGCTTACGCTCGACATGGGCCCACTGGTAGCCGGTACAAAGTACCGGGGCGAGTTCGAGGAGCGGCTGAAGAAGGTCCTCGATGAGATTCGCTCCAGCCGCGAGGTTGTGCTCTTCATCGACGAGCTCCATACCCTGGTCGGCGCGGGCGCCGCCGAAGGCGCAATCGACGCCGCCAGCATCCTCAAGCCGGCTCTCGCGCGCGGCGAGATCCAATGCATCGGGGCGACCACGCTCAACGAGTACCGCAAGTACATCGAGAAGGACGCCGCCCTTGAGCGCCGCTTCCAGCCCGTCTACGTCGACCAGCCCACCATGCTGGAGACGATCGACATCCTGCAGGGGGTCAAGTCGCTCTACGAGAAGCACCACCGAGTCACCATCAGCGACGCCGCCATCCGGGCGGCGGCCGTTATGAGCGACCGCTACGTCAGCGACCGCGCCCTCCCCGACAAGGCGATCGATCTCATCGACGAGGGCTCGGCCCGCGTGCGCATGAAGCTGACCACGACCCCCGACGAGCTCAAGGAGCTCCAGAAGGAGATCAACAAGCTGCAAGCCGAGAAGGAGGAAGCGAACGCGCACCTCGACTACGAGACCGCGGCCGCGGTAGCTGACAGTGCGAACAAGCTCAAGGACAAGTACGCGAAGACAGAGTCCGCCTGGCGTCACAAGCTGGGCGAGACCGTCCCCGACGTGGGCGAGGAGGATATCGCCCAGATCGTGGCCGCGTGGACCGGTGTCCCGGTCTCGCGCCTCGTCGAGGAAGAGACCTCGCGGCTACTCCGGATGGAGGATGAGCTGCACAAGCGGATGGTCGGCCAGGACGAGGCGATCGTCATCGTCTCGCAGGCCGTGCGCCGCGCTCGCGCGGGCCTCAAAGATCCCAGAAGGCCGATCGGCTCTTTCATCTTCCTGGGTCCGACCGGTGTCGGCAAGACCGAGCTAGCGCGCAGGCTCGCGGAGTACATGTTCGGTTCCGAAGAAGCGCTGATCAAGCTCGACATGTCGGAGTTCATGGAGCGCCACACTACGGCGCGGCTGGTGGGCTCGCCGCCCGGTTACGTCGGCTACAACGAAGGCGGCCAGCTGACCGAGGCTGTGCGCCGCCGGCCTTACTCAGTGATCCTCTTCGATGAGATCGAGAAGGCGCATCCCGAGGTCTTCAACATGCTCCTGCAGATCCTCGAGGATGGGAGGCTCAGCGACGCGAAGGGCAAGGCCGTCAACTTCGCGAACACGGTCATCATCATGACCTCCAACCTAGGCATCCGCGATGTCAATCAGGCGGGGACCTCGCTTGGTTTCCAGCCTGCGGTTGTTGACGAGTCGGATGAGGTGGAGCGCCGCCACAAGAACACGAAGGAAAAGATCGACGAGGAGCTGAAGCGGACGTTTCGCCCGGAGTTCCTCAACCGGGTTGACGCCGTGGTCGTCTTCAAGAGCCTGACCACGCAGCAGATCCGGCAGATCGTCGACTTACAGCTGCAGCGGCTGGGCAAGCACCTGATCGAACTGCAGATAACGATCGAGGTCACCGACGCAGCCAAGGATCTTCTCGCCAAGGAGGGCTACGATCGGATCTATGGTGCCCGCCCATTGCGGCGCGTGATCACGAGCCGAATCGAAGATCAGCTCTCCGAGGAACTGCTCCGGGGCCGAATCTCACGCGGGGATACGGTGGTGGTCGACGGCAGTCCTGAGGGCGGGTTTAGATTCCACGCCGGACCGCGTCGGGAGGAGACCGCTTCAGAAGATTTCCGAGCTCCGCAGGGGACGCTGGCTTAGATTGGCCGCCGCCTTGGCTCGGTTCCAGCTTCCCACGGTGCACCCC
>WNFE01003515.1_pt1 | contig 11637 bp, 9 predicted proteins | sample 5400451 | NCBI WGS metagenome assembly WNFE01 (sample SAMN13153344, study PRJNA577476) | soil metagenome | isolation source: 200 cm saprolite under Douglas fir tree site 2 hole 2 | place: USA:California | collected 2015-04-18
CGCAGTATACGACGGGCGGGTGCGACCGACCCCAGGGCGTCCCCCAGTGCGTCTTGACCCTCCTGGGCCGCGCGGCTACCCTCGACGCATTCTCACGAAGCAAGCGCGGGATTCCGCGAAGATCGCCTCGACGGGGAGGACAGCGATGCGTCCACGACGCCATGACCGCCGTTTCAAAAGTGAGCGCGAGGCAGCCGGAAACGGGTTGCTCGACCGCAGAGTCTTCGTGAAGGGAGGCGTAGGAGCGCTCGTGACCGGAGCGTTCATGGCCTTCGCCCCCAGCGAGGCGGAGGCAGCCGGCCCACCGGAGACTCCAACGGCGATGAAGATCCCCGGCGCTCCATTCAACCCGTACGGATCACCGGCCACGTACGAGCGTGAGGTGACGCGCACCCTCATCCGCTCCCAACCGGGCACGACGGGCGCCGGGGCCTCGCGCACGCCGCTGGAGGCACTGGAGGGCATCATCACACCGAGTGGGCTGCACTTCGAGCGTCACCACAATGGCGTACCCGCGATCGACCCGGCGCAGCACCAGTTGCTCATCCACGGGATGGTCGCGCGCCCGCTGATCTTCACGGTCGCGTCGCTGCTGCGCTACCCGATGGTGTCGCGCATCCACTTCATGGAATGCTCGGGCAACAGCGGGGTGATGTATCAGCCGACGCCGCCCACGCTCACGTGCGGACAGACTCATGGCCTTGTGTCCTGCAGCGAGTGGACGGGGGTTCCGCTGCGCCTAGTCCTCGAGGAGGCGGGCGCCGATCCGCGGGCCGACTGGATTCTGGCGGAAGGCGCGGACGCGGCGGCAATGAGTCGGAGCGTGCCGATGGCGAAGGCCATGGACGACGCGATGCTGGCGTTGTACCAGAACGGTGAGCGCCTCCGTCCGGAGAACGGCTATCCGGTGCGACTGTTTCTCCCTGGCTACGAAGGCAACATGAGCGTGAAATGGCTCAGGCGGATCAAGGTGACGGACACGCCGACGATGACGAAGGACGAGACCTCGCGCTACACCGATCTCCAGGCTGACGGTAAGGCGCTGATGTTCACGTATCCGATGGAGGTGAAATCGCTCATCACGCGCCCCGCGCCCGGGCTGCGCCTGACGGGGCCGGGCCTCTACGAGCTCTCCGGAATCGCGTGGTCGGGCCGCGGAAAGGTTCGCAAGGTCGACGTCTCGGCGGACGGCGGGCAGAGCTGGGCGGAGGCCGCGCTGTCAACCCCCGTGCTGGCGTACGCGCTGACGCGCTTCCGCATCGCCTGGAAGTGGAACGGCGCCCCTACCGTGCTCAAGAGTCGCGCGACGGACGACGTCGGCCACGTCCAGCCGACGCGCGATCAGCTGATCGCCGAGCACGGCGCAAACGTCATCTTCCACTACAACGCGATCCAGGCATGGCGCGTCGAGTCGAGCGGTGAGGTCAAGAATGTCTACGCGTGAGGCGTTCGTCGTGGTGAGCTTCGTCATCGTCTTCGGCGGCTGCGCGGGCCCGGCGACTCGCGAAGCGCCGAATCTCGGGCGTCCAGCAACCCCGGCCGAGGTCGCCGGCTGGGACATTAGCATCCCTCCCGACGGGCGGGGACTGCCGCAGGGAGCCGGGACGCCGGCTGAAGGCGCACTCGTCTATGCCCAGAAGTGCCAGGCCTGCCATGGGGACAAGGGCGGGGGCGGGCCCAACGAGCAGCTCGTAGGGGGCCAAGGGACCCTGGCGGGCAAGACGCCGGTGCGCACGGTCGGCAGCTACTGGCCGTATGCGACGACCGTGTTCGACTACGTCCGGCGGGCGATGCCGTTCGCCCAGCCGCAGTCGCTGACGGACAGCGAGGTGTATGCCGTCACCGCCTATCTGCTCAGCCTCAACGGGATCATCGGGGAACAGGACGTGATGAATGCCGAGACGCTGCCCAGAGTGAAGATGCCGAACCGCGACAACTTCATTCCGGTGCACCCGTGGAAACCCAGGGCGCCGTGACCGCTACCGCCGCTCTGGCCCGAGCACGCGCCTCAGGGCCGCCTCGAGTTCGAGCTGCGTCGTCAAACCCTCGAATCGGGCGCGGACCATCCCTCCGCCGTCCACCACGAAGATCCACGGCTCGGAGCGGAGGTTCCACTCCTCCACCGTGGGAGAGAACTTATTCAGGGACCCCGTTTCCCAGATCTCCTGATGTATGAAGACGACTCGATCGCCGTAGGTCGGGAGCAGCGTCCGCACGATGTCCACGACCGGGCCGCACACGCGACTGGTGCAGTACCTGGGCGTCGCAAACACGATCACCTGCGGCTTGCCCTGTGCGATCGCGTCCGCGATCCGCGTCTGATGCAACCGCGGATCCGGCGGCTCGCTGGAATCGATCTGCTTCAGTTCGCTGACGTCGCTGACGATGAGGTTCCGACTGCGCGGCGCCGGCGTCCCAGCCATCGGCGTGAGAGAAGCCGCCAGGGCGCTGACGCTCAAGCGCGCCGACTCGACGGTGCCGTCGCCCGGCTGTGCAAGGATCTCGAGGCCCCAGGCGCCGGAGCGCGGAAAGGTCACCTGCGCGACATAGATGCCCTGCACGTCGGTCGCCTCGCCGTGCAAGTGCCGCGAGCCGTCCGGGTGGATGTGAACCCGCTTGCCCTGTTCGACGACCTCCAACCTGTGGTAGCGAGCCGGCGCTTCGGCGATGAGACGCGCGTCCCCGTCATGGATGGCATAGACCCGCACGGCGACCCTGGCATCGGCGAGGAGCTTGTGGTCCCTCAGGAGGCCGAAGGCGAGCCGATTCTGGCCGACCACCAGCTCGGACGTCGTGAGCAGGACCTGCAGCCCTTCCGTCGCCGGCGGGGCGATCTGGGCCGCTGGCCGGTCACGCCAGGCGAAGCAGACGGCGAGGAGTCCCAGCGCGACCACGCCGGCGATGAGGGACGGGCGCAGGCGCGCCCGTCCGGCGCGTTCGCTACTCCACAATGACCTGGCCGTACTGCCAGGGGTGTGGCAGACAGATATAGAAGTAGTTGCCCGGCTGATTGAAGGTGATGGCCTTCGTGCCGCCTTTGACCAGCACCCCGGTGTCCCACTTGCCCCGTTCCATCGACGTCGCCGAGTGTGGCAGATCGCCGACGTTGGTGAAGGTCACGGTGGCGCCCGCCTTGATCCGAATGCGCGGCGGCCCGAAGCTGTACTCCACGTTGTTGGCGCCCATCCTGACCGTGTCGGCGTCCGCGGTGATCGGTCCCGTGGGCCCGGCGACAGTCTGGGGTAGAGGCGGTGGCCACAGGGGACCCAGCTGCCCCTTCAACGAGAACGCCCACACCGCGTCGCCATACGCGCTGCCCTGCAGCTGGTTACCCCCCGTCGCGATGGCGATGAACTGCTCGCCGTCCACTTCATAAATCACCGGAGGCGCGTCAGCCCCGAAACCGGTCTGGAACCGCCACAACTCCTTGCCCGACTTGGCATCGATCGCGAGGAAGTTGCCGTCGGGCTCCCCGCGGAAGACGAGGCCGCCCGCGGTGACCGTCGAGCCCCCGCCGCCGCCGATCCGGTAGGGAGTCTTGTGCTGCCAGGCGATCTTGTTCGTCGTGCTGTCGATCGCCGTGAACGTCCCGGTCATCGATGATCCGATGGGCGCCGCCTGGCTTCCACCGGTGTAGCGCAGCCCCTGCACGTACTTGTCGCCAAAGCGCGTGAACGCGCTCGTGCGCACCGTACCAGGCACGTAGAAATAGCGCGTGTCGGGGCTGTACGGCACCGGCGACCAGTTCGTGCCGCCGATCCCCGACGGTTGCATCAGCACCGGAGTTTCCCAGAAGGTCTCGAAGATGCAGCCGGCCTTCTCATAGCCCGGCACCAGCGCGGCACACTGCGGTACGGTCGCGTCGCCCCTCGGGATCGGCTGGGTCTTGGCCGTCTTCTGCCGCGGGTCCTGGGGTACCGGACGCTCGTCGATCCCGATCAGGGGCTTGCCGTTGGTCCGATCCAGGATGTACACCCAGCCCGTGCGGCCAGCTTCGGCGATCCCTTTGCGCGGTTGGCCATTGATCACGGTATCGAAGAGGACCACCGGGCTCGCCGCATCGTAGTCCCAGATGTCGTGGTGCACCTGCTGGAAGTGCCAGACGTACTCGCCCGTCTTGGCCTTGAGAGCCATCATCGAGGCGCAGAAGAGATTGTCGCCCTCGCGCATCGAGCCGTCGTAGTCCGGGCCGCAGTTGCCGGTGACGAAGTAGACGAGCCCGAGGTCGGGATCGAGGGCCGGCGTGTTCCAGATGGTCGCCCCGCCGCGCGTCGAATGATCGGTGCCGGGGGGCCAGGTGTCGCTGCCGCGCTCGCCGGGCCCCGGGAGCGTGTACGACCGCCACAGGATCGCGCCGGTCTTGGCGTCCAGGGCGGTCAGCCGGCCGCGAACGCCGAACTCTCCACCCGAGAGGCCGCTGTAGACGATCCCGTCGTAGTAGAGCGGAGCGCTGGTGATGGTGTAGCCGTTCTCCCACTTCTCGATAGGAGTCTTCCACGCCACCTCGCCCGTCTTCATGTTCAGGGCCACGACGTTGGCGTCGAGCTGGCCGGCGTAGAGCAGCCCCTCACCCATGGCGAGCCCGCGGTTGACCCACCCACAGCACACGGTGGAGATCTTCTGGTCGATGCCGGACCAGTACTCCCAGAGGATCGCGCCGGTCTTCGCATTGAGCGCGAAGACGTCGTCGTTGCCCGTGACGACGTACATGATCCCGTCCTTGACGAGCGGCGACGCCTCGAAGGAGTACTTGCCGCCGGCTCCGGAGCCTTTGAGGCGGGTCATCCAGGCTCCCTTGAGCTGGGTGACGTTGGTGGTGTCGATCTGCTTCAGCGTGGAGTAACGCTGGTTGGTCAAGTTACCGCCGTTCGTGACCCAGTCTTTCCCGACCGGGCCCCGGACCAGGCGATCCATCTCTGGATCGGCAGCCAAGGCTGGGCGGACCATGAGGATCAAGAAGCTCAGCGTCGTCACCACTGCGATCACGCGCTGCCCCTGCCGTCGCATGTCACCCTCCTCGCGCTCTGACTGCCTGTGAACAGCGCCTCTTCCTCTCCGGGTCTCGCGGGTCATGGTCCGCGCGCCGTGCGATCGGCGTCGGGCGGCGCGCGGCCGAGACATAACGCCGTGCTTCACCCGTGTCAAGCACGTCTACGGCGAGCGCACGCGAGATCCGAGCATCATCGCGGTGGCCGATCTCATCGCCGATCGCGGTGGGCCGCGTGGCTCACGGCTTCCCCCACGACCGGAGGCAAGCCATGGCATCGACCCGACCCCGCCCGAGCGCCTGGGCGATGCCGTTGGGCTCGAAGTCGAGCGGCTTCTGCAGCAACGGCGAGGCGGGTGCAAGGACCTGCACGTCTACGGTCGGGTGCCTCAGGCGAGCAAGGTCAACGTCCCGATTGATCTGGTGGATCATGCCCATCTCGAACGCCTCTTCGATGGCCCGCCTCATGGTCGCTGGCCGCGCCCCCTGCTCGTCGGGGGCATAGCTCATCACGACGAGGGCGCGTCCGACAGCGGGATCAGCCTCGAGCGCGTCGAGGACGGGCGCGCGACTGGTGAGCCCGCCGTCCACCAGCAGCGTACCGTCCACGTTCACGGCGGGAAAGGCGCCGGGCACCGCGGCCGCGGCCATGAGCGCGTCGGAGGTCACCGTCTGATTGTCGAAGAAGCGCTTCTCGCGCCGCGCCAGGTCCGCCGTGACGACCAGCAGGCGCACCTTTGAGGCACGAATGCGGCTAAGGTCGAGCGCGGCGTGCACGAGCTCCCGCAGCGGCTGCGGATCGAAGATCGATTCCGCATGGTCCAGCACCAGCAGAGTGAGCCAGCCCGGCAGCAGGCCCGCGAAGAACGCCGGGGCTCTCATCGAATAGACACGCTCGCGAGTGAGCCCGCGCCAGAGGGCCTCGAGGCGCTCCACCCGCCCGTCGGCGATCATCGCCGCGTTGAGCGCTCCGGCCGACGAGCCGGCGACGAGCCGCACTGGCACTCCCTGCTCGGCGCGCAGCGCGGCCACACCAGCCTCGTACGCGCCCTTCGCGCCGCCCCCCGAGAGCACGAGCACCAGTGGCTCATCCCACGGGCGCCCCGAAAAAACGCAACCTGCCGCTGCAGGGCTGGACACGTTCAGCAGCGCCAGGATCGCCACCGCGACGGCCGCGAGACGGCTCTTCATAGACACCTCTTCCGCGTCCGTCGGGTGGCGCCTGCGAGGAGACCTTCTCTCAGTCTCTGAGAGCGATACACGAGGAGCATGTCGAGCTGCGCCTGCATCCGCTGGGCGTCGACACCCCAGCCCGATTGCACGGCGATGGAGAAGGATTGTCCCGAGGACCGCGCGATGTCAAGACCATCCGCGGTACGACGCACCGGCTCAGCGGCCGGGGGAGGCGACATCAGCCAGGTCCAGCGGCGCTTCGCCTGCTCCACGACGTGGGGGACGTCCTTGGGCGTCGCGGGAGAGTCTCCAGTCGCCCTCTTGACTCGGGGGGGCAGCTGGAGGAGTCTCGTGGGCGACTGGTTCGGAAAGGACGCGCCGATGAGCCGATCGCGCCTCGTTCCCTTGCTCCTGCTCTCCGTGCTCGTGCTGGGCTCCGCGCCCGCAAGCGCCGAGACACGCGTGTTCGTCACGAACGAGAAGTCGGACGATGTGACCGTGATCGATGCGGCGACCCGAACCGTCGTCGGGACGATTCGCGTCGGCAAGCGCCCCCGGGGCGTGGCGGTGAGCCCCGATGGCCGGCGGGTCTATGTGAGCAACAGCAACTCGGACAGCCTCAGCGTCATCGACGCCAAGTCACTCGAGGTGCTGAAGACCGTGCCGGCGGGGATCGACCCGGAGGGTTTGACCCTCAACAGAGCAGGGACCGCGCTCTACGTCGTCAACGAGAACGAGCTCTCGGTGACGGTCCTGGACGCCGCCTCGTTGACGATCCGTGCGAAGATCACGGTCGGTAAGGAGCCCGAGACGGCGGTGGCCTCGCCGGACGGGCGCTGGATCGCCGTCTCCAACGAGACTTCCGACGACATCCACGTCATCGCGACCGCGAGCGACACCGTCGTCAAGCAGATTCCGGTGCCCAAGAACCCGCGCGGCATGCGCTTCACGGCCGACTCGCGCCAGCTCCTCGTTGCGAGCGAGCAGGCCCACGTCGTTTCCGTGATCGATATGACGGAGATGCGCGTCATCAAGTCGGCGCCGACCGGCGGCGGGCGCCCCGTCGATATCGTGCTGACCCTAGACGGCTCGCGCATGTACGTCTCCCACGGGCAGTCCGGCGACGTCAGGGTCCTGGACGCCACGTCGCTGAACGTGCTCGAGGTCATCCCGGTCGGGCCGCGCACCTGGTGGGTGGCGCTCACCCGGGACGGGAGGTTTCTCTACGCGACCGTCGGCCGCGCGAATGAGGTCGCCGTCATCGACACCCGCTCGAACACCGTGGTGGCGCGCATTCCCTGCGGGACGCTGCCCTGGGGCGTGGCGATCGCCGACACGCCCTGAAGCGCTGGCGCCGTCAGATCACGAGCCGGAGCCAGCGCCCTCCTCGCCGCACGAGGATCCAGCGGTCGATGCCCCACGTCCGGCCGGCGCGCGCGCCCAGGAAGGTGATCATCGAGGTCACGAGGAGGACGTGGAAGCCCTGCTGTCCGAAGCTCATCCATTGGCTCGCGAAACCGTAGTTCAAGCTGAGAAAGAGCCCGACGAGCGCGGTGAGGCCGGTCAGTAGTCCGAGGATGAGCCCGAGGCCGACCGCCGCCTCGGCGAAGGTCTGAAGGGTCGCGAACACGCGGCTCTGCGGTAGGACCGTCCCCTCGAGGAACTCCTTGTACCAGCCGATGGGGTTCCCGGCGGCGAACTCGGCGATCCGCTTGGGATGGAAGGCGAGGAAGCGTGGGGACACCGCCGGATAGGGAATCACGTCCCAGAGGAAGGCGAGGGTGAACTTGGTCCACACGGCTTTCACGAACCACGCGCCGACGACCACCCGCAGCACAACGACCCAACGCTCCGTGTGGATCATGGGCCTGCGTGCCCGATCGTGTGGGCGGTGAGAAGCGTCATGAGGCGGCATGCTAGAGGACGCCGCGAGCGCGGTCAAGACTCTGGTCTCGTCGCGCTGCGCGAGTCCCTGACGTCACGTCCCAAGCAGTGACCGCGCAGACCGTCAAGCAACTGATAGCCGTGCTGCTCGGTGCGCTCGGCGCGTCCGCAGCCGCGGCGGCCGAGCTACCGCCACTCGCCCTCGCCCCGGGATTCCGCATCGAACTCGTCGCGGACGGCCTCGGGGCACCGCGCATGCTCGCGCTCGATGCGTCCGGGACGCTGCTGGTGTCGATTCCGAACCAGGGGCGTATCGTCGCCCTTCCCGTGGCCCCGCGGCCGGAACGGCTTCGTTCGCCCGTCACGGTTGCCGCGGGACTGCGGCTCCCTCACGGCCTCGCCGTTCGTGACGGACACCTCTGGGTTGCCGAGACCGGGCGCGTGCTGCGCTTCCGCTACGACGTCACCACTCACACCGCGACCGAACCGGTCGTGATCATCCCCGATCTGCCGCCGGGTGCGCACCACTGGACACGGTCGATCGCCTTCGGTCCCGATGGCCGGCTTTACGTCGCGATCGGCTCCTCGTGCGATATTTGCCGCGAAGGGGATCGCCGCCGCGCCGCGATCGTCAGTTACGCCCCTGACGGATCGAACGAGCGCCTCGTCGCGAGCGGGCTCCGGAACCCCGTCGGGCTCGCGTTCGACCCGACGACCGGCGCGTTGTGGACGACGGTCAACGAGCGGGATTGGCGCAACGGTCGCGCCCCGCCAGACTTCCTCGCCCTGGCGCGCCAGGGCGCCAACTACGGCTGGCCTGACTGCTACGCTCAAGGGGGCGTGGTCGCACCCGATCCTGAGTTTCGCGGCGCGAGGGACTGCCGCGACCTCACGCTCCCCACGGTTGAACTTCCGCCGCACGCGGCACCGCTCGGGCTCGCCTTCTATACGGGGACGCAGTTTCCGGCCGCGTACCGAGGAAACCTCTTCGTCGCCCTCCATGGCTCCCGTGCTGAGCTTCCGCCGGCCGGCTACAAGATCGTGCGGGTCGTTCATGCCGCCTGCCGGCGGCAGCGAGTCGAGGACTTCGCGACGGGTTGGCGCGCGGGCGATCGGGTATGGGGCCGCCCGGTCGACGTGCTCGTCGGGCGCGATGGCGCACTCTACGTTTCAGACGATCACGGCGGGCGTGTGCTCCGCATCACCTTTGTGCCGTGATCCGACGGGGTCCGATTGCGCCGCGGCCGCCGGTGGATCCCGCGCTCGTGCTAATGTCCAGGTCGATGCTCGCGCTGCGTCGCCCCTTCGCGGCCACGCTGCTCGTCGCGCTCTTTGCCGTCGGCCTGGTGAGCTGTGCGCTGATCGCGCAAGTGGCGTCGCCCGTTCCGCCGCACGGCGAATGGCCGACTCACGGCGGAACCAACGCGAACGCGCGCTACTCGTCGCTCGACCAGATAACTCGCGATAACGTTCGGCAGCTTCGCATCGCCTGGCGCTGGACGTCCCCGGATCACGAGTTGATGGCACTCCAGACGGGGATCCAGACCTGGTTGAACCAGGCCACGCCGCTGATGATCGGCGGGGTGCTGTACGTCAGCACCTCAGTCAGCCAGGTGGCGGCCATCGAGGCGATCAGCGGCCGCACGCTCTGGGTCCACGACCCGAAAGTCTGGGTTCACGGCACGCCGGCCAACTTCGGCTACGTGCATCGCGGTGTCGCCCACTGGACCGACGGCCGCGACGCACGGATCCTGATCGGCACGGGAAACGCTTACCTCATCGCCCTCGACGCTCGGACCGGAACGCCGGTCACGAGCTTCGGCGACGAAGGACGCGTAGATCTCACCGAGGGGCTCGGGCGCCCGGTCGATCGCAGGTGGTACACAGTCACGTCGCCGCCACTGGTCATCGGCGATCTGGTCATCGTCGGCTCATCGATCCAGGGCTGGCCCATGCGCCTCGACATGCCGCCGGGGCACGTCCGTGCGTTCGATGTACGCACCGGCACGCAGCGATGGATCTTCCACTCCATCCCTCAGGTAGGTCAGTTCGGCAACGAGACGTGGGCGGGTGAGTCGTGGCGCACGGTCGGCGGGGTGAACGTGTGGACGATCATGAGCGCCGACGAGGAGCTCGGCTACGTCTATCTGCCTTTCAGCCCGGCGGCGAACGATTACTATGGCGGCGAGCGTCACGGCGACAACCTGTTCGCCGACAGCCTCGTCTGTCTCGAGGCGGCCACTGGCCGGAGGGTGTGGCACTTTCAGTTCGTGCGCCACGGACTTTGGGACTACGACATCCCCGCGGCTCCCAACCTGGTCGACGTCATTGTGGGCGGCCGCAGAGTGAGCGCCGTGGCCCAGGTCACCAAGCAGGGATTCGTCTTCGTGTTCGACCGCGTCACCGGCAGGCCGTTGTGGCCCATCGATGACCGGCCGGTGCCCCAATCCGCAGTGCCGGGCGAGAAGACTGCACCGCGGCAGCCGTTCCCAACGAGGCCGGCGCCGTTCGAGCGCCAGGAAGCGAGCCCGGCCGACGTGATCGACCTCACGCCGGAGCTTCGCGAGCAAGCGCTGGAGATTCTCGCCCGGTACGATCATGGGCCGCTGTTCACGCCCCCCAGCGAGCGAGGGACGGTGCTCGTTCCGGGTGTCGGCGGTGGCGCCAACTGGGCGGGCGCCGCGTTCGATCCCGAAACTGGCCGCCTCTATGTGCCATCGGTGACCGCACCCAACGTCGTGACGCTGAGCCCTTCGGCCGGTAGCTCGATCAACGATCGTTACGTCGGGCGGCTCCAGCGCCTCCGAGGACCACAGGGCCTCCCGCTTCTCAAGCCGCCCTTCGGGCGCCTGACCGCGATCAATCTCGGCACCGGGGACCACGTATGGGTGGTGCCGGTAGGCGAGGGGCCGCGGCACCATCCTCTGCTCGAGCCGCTTCAGCTCGGGAGGCTCGGATGGGACCGCCGGAGCTTCCCGCTGGCGACGCGGACGTTGCTTTTCGTTGCGCAGATGGGCCCCGCTGGAGGCACGCAGCCCGCCGCCGACCGGCCGTGGGTACCGGTGCCGAGGGTCGTCAGCGACGACCCCGCGTTGCAAGTATTCGACAAGGCGAGCGGGGAGCTGATCGCGAAGATCCAGCTCCCGGCGAACGCTACTGGCGCGTTGATGACGTATCTCTCGGCGGGAAAACAGTACATCGTCGTCCCGATCGGCGGCGGCAACCTCCGCGCAGAGCTGATCGCGCTGAGCCTGCCGTGATCCCACTCCGCCCGGTGGACGGATCGGTGTTTGGTGATCAGGAATCAAGACGGAACCTACAGCCGAGCTGGCTGATCGGTAGCCCTTAATTCTGGTGGTCTGTTGCCCAAGACAGGAGGGGCCGAGTGTCCCTTGATCTCCGTGTGGAGGTGCGCCCGCCCCTGATATCGTTCGAGGACCTCCTCGAACGTGGGGATTCGCTGCCCGGCGAACTTGCCCCCGAACCAGGAACCAGCATCGAGCCCCTGCAGCGCCGCCAGCGCATGGCTCGTCACCGGTCCGGATCCATTCGTCGTCCGGTTCACGGTGTCGTCGTGGATGACCACGACGTGG
>WNFE01003517.1_pt1 | contig 11635 bp, 5 predicted proteins | sample 5400451 | NCBI WGS metagenome assembly WNFE01 (sample SAMN13153344, study PRJNA577476) | soil metagenome | isolation source: 200 cm saprolite under Douglas fir tree site 2 hole 2 | place: USA:California | collected 2015-04-18
CAGGCACGGTGGGACGCAACTCCACGACGGGAGTCTCCAGCTTGCCGTTCCAGTTGACGAGCGCCGCGACTTCCAGAACGAGAACGGCCTCCGGCAGCAACTTCTTCAATGGCAGACGGATGTCTGGACGCCTCGACTACAATTGGAATACCAGCAACCGCCTCTCGGGCAACTTCCAGTGGCAGCGGAACACTGACGAATTCGGGCCCTGCCCGCTCCCCGACTGCACCCGCGGCTTTCAGAACAACAATATCGTTCGTTCTCCCAATGCACAATTCAGTTATACCCATACTTTCAGCCCGACCGTGCTGAACGAATTCCGGGCCGGCTACGTGCAGAACGTGAACCTGATCGGTACCGGCACTCCGGGTGTTCCCCAACTTAACTTTGATGACGTGTCTCTTGGCTTCGGTTCCTACAACGGGTACCCACAGTACTTCCGGGAGAACATTTACAGCTACTCCGACATGGTGTCGGTGACCCATGGCAACCACAACATGAAGATTGGTTTAGATGTACGGCGCAACATTGAGAACAGCCAGTTCAGCGTAGCGCGCGGTTCCTACTACTTCTCGGACCCGATTTTCTTCGCAGCCGATGCTCCCTACGCAATCACTGCAGGCGTCAATCCCGAAATCTGCAAGCCACCGTGCTCGCAAGCGACCATACAGGCGTTGGTGGCGAGCAACACAATTCCGAGCGCCCAACTGGAAGGCAACACCAAGCACTGGCGGAACTTGGAATTTGGCGCTTATTTCCAGGATGACTGGAAGGCAACGAAACGCTTGACCCTGCAACTGGGCTTGCGCTGGGACCTCTACAGGCGTCACAACGAATTGAATAACCTGGCAACCACCTTTATCCCGGGTGCGGGGAGCAACACCCTGGAGCAGTTGATCAACGCCAACAATCCGGCCAATTGCATTAACGCCGCCGCATCTGCAATGGCACAGTTGGCTGGCGTCTGCGGACCGGGTGGTTTTGCTGGGGCCTCTACCCTTGGCAAGGGCCGCCACAAGGACTTTGGTCCACGGGTTGGCTTTGCCTGGGATGTGTTTGGCGACGGCAAGACGTCGCTGCGCGGCGGTTTCGGCATCTCGTATGAGGGCACGCTCTACAACCCGCTCTCGAACTCGCGCTGGAACCTGCCGTACTATTCCTTCAACAACCTCACCAACTTCCTCGGCGGGGACGTCGACTACGTGCTTTATGGCCCGACGGCTTGCAGCGGATCCAGCTACCCCAGTAACTGCGCACCCAACGGCGGAGCTCAGTTCGGGCCGGGCGGGGCCACTCCGGCCTTTTCCGGACCAGCAACCAACCCCGGCCAAGGGTTCGGAGCGCAGGCTGCCGGCAATATCAACGGCTGGAACGGTCTATCTCCCAACCTAGCGTTGTTGACTGGAATCGTCTTCCCGAAAGGCATCGATGACCCTTACGTGTACAACTTCTACCTCGGGTTCCAGCGCGAAATTATGCCCAAGACCGTGCTGGAGGTCGACTACGTGGGCACAGCCGGCCACAAGCTGTTCCGCGCCGAGGACATCAACCGCGCGCCCGGCACCCTGTTGCCGGCCGGCGCCACGCTGGTCAACAACGTAGGTGAGACGCTGACTGGCCGCGGTAGCCGGCCCAACCCCGACTATGGCAAACTGCGCGTCTGGGAGAACGTGGTCAATTCCAACTACAACGCCGTGCAGGTTTCGCTGAGGCGCCAGATGAGCCACGGGCTGCTGGTGAACGTGAACTACGCGTACAGCCACTCGATTGATAACGGCTCGACCTGGCACAGTGGCGGCACTACCGCCAACGGCGCTGCCGGGGGCGAAGGCTTCACTACCGATCCGACGCACCCCGGGTTTGATCGGGGCAACTCGATCTACGACATCCGCCAGCGCCTGGTTGTCAACCACGTGTGGCAGATGCCCGGCTACAACCTGAAGGGTCCCGTCGGATATATCGCGGGTGGCTGGTCTCTGAGCGGGATTTGGGCGTTCCAGACAGGAGCTCACTGGCAGCCCTTCCGCGGCGGTAGTCCGGATCTCGACGGCACCAATGCTGATGGCTCGTGCAGCATTGCTGATGTGACGAACGGCCTCTGCGTCAATGGAGGCGGCGACTTTCTTCTCACTCGCGGCAGGAACGAACGTCCAGATAGCAGCGTTTCCTCCGCTACCTTCAGCCACAGCGACTGGGCGAATGGTTGGGCTCCTACCGGCACAGCTGGTCACCCGAGTCTTACCGCACCATGTCTGGGATGTCTCGGCAACCTGGGACGCAACACATTTGTCGGACCAAATTACTGGTCCACGGACGTGACGCTGTCCAAGATCTTTAAGCTGACGGAGCGCTTCAACCTGAGGTTCGACGCGGCGGCATTTAACGTGTTCAACCGCACCAACTTCCTACTCGCGACAGCCGGCGGCAATGGGCACAACGACGTCCGCGACGGGTTGTTCGGAGCAGCGGGCGGTACTTCACTCAACGGTGTCGGACCGCGTGTCATGCAGTTCGGCTTGAAGCTCAGCTTCTAGCCGCACTCGCTTTGCCGGGGCCTGTTCTCGTAGGAGAACGGGCCCTTTTTCTCTTTGCGGAGAGGGCGATGAGCCCTAGACTGTTTCCGTGGCTCCTGCTGCCATTAACGCTTCTTCTCCCTGGCGCGCTGTTTGCGCAGTTGCAACAGCTCGGCGGGATTGGCGGCCGGATCCGCACCGCCAACGGCGATTTACTCCCGCACCAGATTATGGTGGAACTGCGATTGCACGGGGCCACTGTCAACAGCGTGTACGCCGACGCTGACGGGCGTTTTGGCTTCGGCGGCCTTGAAGGCGAGACGTACCACATCGTCATCAAGGACGAAGCCTACTATCCGGTGGATGAACGGGTAGTTCTCAGGCCCGAGGCACCCAATGTTCAGGTGCAAATCCTCCTGCGGCCCCGCGAAGTAACAACGAAAGATGACCCGATCGGCGCGCGGGCGTCTGGCAGCAACCCCGCTCTGGTCAATCCGGCAGACTACAACAAGCGCTTTCCCAGGAAGGCGGTCAAAGAATACGAACGAGGGGTGAATGCCGAGCACAGGGCCGAGCGGGACGAGGCCATGGCGCATTATGAAGGGGCGTTGAAGATTGCTCCGGACTACTACCCGGCGCACAACAATCTCGGGTCGCTCTATCTGAGCAAATCCAACTACCAGGCAGCAGAAGCAGAATTTCGCGAGGCGGTCCGGCTCGACCAGAATGAGGCGCAGGCCTATTTCAACCTGGGCAACGTGCTCATGCTGACCGGGCGCTATACTGAGTCCGAGACCGCGTTGGAGGCGGGTCTACAGCGCCGTCCGGACTCCGCTTTTGCTCATTTTCTCCAGGGATGCCTGTTCGCACGAACCGGCAAGCTCGACGAGGCCGAAAAGAGTCTGCACGAGGCTTTGCAGCTTGACCCGACGATGTCACAAGCGCATCTGCAGCTGGTGAATCTTTACCTGAAGCAGAACCGCAAGGAAGATGCTATTCATCAGCTCCAGGATTTTCTGAAGGCTTTCCCCAGCGCACCGACGGCGGCCAAAGCCAAGGAAGTGTTGAACAAACTGCAAAGTCAAGAGGCGGCTCGAAAGCAGTAGACGATTCCCGACGAGTTTATTTTGGATTTGTCGCGCAGAATTTTGCCTCAAGCTGGCAGGCAGCCTGGGTTTCTGCGCGTGCCTGGCTGATCTTACCAGCGCGGTGCAACTCGTAAGCCAGATTGAGGTGGGCTTCGGCTAGCTTCGGGTCAAGTTTCAGTGCCAGTCGATAGCTCTGGATCGACTTTTGCGGGCGATGCGTCTGGCTATAGCAGATCCCCAGGAAATTACGGATGTGAGCGTCGTCCAAGCCGAGTGCTATGGCGTTCTCCAGATGGGTAGTGGCGGAGTCATAGTTTTTCTGCTGAAACAGCGCCAGACCCAGCTCCCGGTGCCCCGGCGAAAAATTGGGTTGGATGGCAATCGCTTTCTGGTATGAAAGCAGCGCGGCGGTTGGGTTGCTCCCAGCCTCCAACAAGCCGGTTTCGTACCAGGCCCGGTAGTTCTGGGGATTGCTCTGCAAGGCTTTGTTGAGCCAGCTCTTCGCTTCGCCGACGCGACCTAGCTTGGCCAGGGCCCGCGCCAGCCCGGTCATGGCGTTGTCGAAGTTCGGATTCAATGCGAGGCAGCGATGCAGTTGCTCGGCCGCCCCGTCCCAGTTCTGCCGCCGCAAGGCCGATTCGCCCAGCAAAAAAGGAATCACGTAGATTTGTGGGTCCTTTTGCTGGACCTCGGTGAGAAGAGCTTCTGCTCGATCATCCTCCTTGAGTTGAAAAGCGTCTTCGGCTTTCAGGATCGTATTAAACTCCCACAGCTTGTCTTTGGGATCGGCGAGGCCTTGCTTGAGCGATTCGGGAGAGACTGCCGCGCGAAATCCGAAGTAGCCGAGAGCGCGCAATTTTTCCTGCGCGTCCGGACTCAGATTTCCAGCACCCGCATCTTGGCGGGTGAAGGGATTGTGGGCCAGCAGTGCCTGCATCTTTTCCCGAAGCACGGCGACGGTGGCGGGTTGCGCGGCGGCAATGTTCCGGGTTTCTCCGGGATCGGCTTCAAGATCGTACAACTCTGGCTTGGGAGCTTCGATAAAGTGAAAGCGCTCACTCTCGAGCGCGTGCAGCGGACTCCAACCGAAAGAACTGAAGGGATAAAAAGTCTCGCTGTAGGCCGGATCGTTTGCAGTTTGATTTGCGGCCTGACTCCCTGCCTGATTATTGGCCAACCTCGCACTGAGCAAAGCATGCGACTGAAACTGTACGTGGATCGAATCGTTCGCATCTTTCACGTCGGCCAGTTGCAGAAGCGTCGGGGCCACGGCCGTGGTCTCCACGGGCTCGCCACGTCGGCCAGCCGCAATGCCGCTCCCAACAGGCGGTTTCACGATCAGCGGCACATGCACCGTGGCGTTGTACACGAAGAAGCCATGCTCATCTTCGCCGTGCTCCCCGAGAGACTCGCCATGATCGCTGAGTGCGACGATCAGCGACGAATCATAAAGGTGGTTCTGTTTGAGCCATGCCATCAGGTTACCGAGCTCGTGATCCGCGTAGGCGATCTCGCCATCGTAGAGGTGGCTGCGGTACTCGGTGCGGTAGGGTTCTGGAGGATCGTAGGGGCTGTGCGGGTCGTAAAGATGCAGCCAAAGAAAAAACGGGCGTCGCGGAGTTGTCTTCAACCATTGGATGGCATGGGCTACACTTTCCCCGGCGCGACGGTCCACCAGCCCGATATCCTTTTTCTCGAAGGTTTCCGCCGAAAACGCGTCATCGTAAAAGTCGAAGCCGCGCGCCAATCCCCAACTTCGGTCGAGAACGAAGGCGCTGACCACGGCTCCGGTGGCGTAACCCGCTTTCTGGAAGGCCTGCGACACGGAACGAAATTGCTGTGCCAGCGGCTGCCCGGTGAAATCCTGCACGCCGTTTTGAAAGGGATAAGTGCCGGTCAGGATGACCGCATGCGAAGGCCATGTAAGTGGGACCTGCGAGATTGCGCGCTCAAACACGACCCCGTCGCGTGCCAGCGTATCGAGGGTTGGAGTCTTGACGGTCTGCGCTCCATAACATCCCACGTGGTCGGCGCGCAGGGTATCGATGGTGATCAATATGACGCTGGGACGAGTAACGTTAGGTCGCGCGATGCTGGATCGCTTAACGCCGGGCCGCGCTTGCGTTTTCGTTTGCGCTGGCTTGCTCGGACCAGCTTGCCCGAGAGCTGTGATAGCGGCAGTCAGCGTCATCACAACCGCGAGCTGGAGAGGGGAAAAGAGCTTGAACGAAAACGTTGGGAAGCTCCGGAACATGCCTCTATTGCGGCGCTTGCAGCTGCCGCGCGCGCCGCGTCTCCTCGTCTGCCTCCGCCGTGAGCCCCTTAGCGGCCAATGCCCTAGCTAGCGATTCGTGCATAGTCGGCTCCTGCGGCGCCAACTTCACGGCGCGACGCAACTCCGCAATCGCGTCGTCAACCTTGTCCAGGTAAATCAGGGTCTCGCCCAGGGCGCGACGTCCACGCGCAAACTCTGGGTTAATCGTAACTGCTTGACGGAATGCCGCCGCCGCCGGCTCCAGTTGCTTTTTCTGTAGGAATGCCACTCCCAGATTGTAGGCAGCTTCGAAATTGGTGGCATCCAGCTGCAGAGTTCGTTGCAGTGTCGCGATGGCGGCATCCATTTGTCCGGCGTGGGCCTGCGCCATGCCGAGATTAAAAAAGGCCAGTGCGTAGTCGGGACTCAGCTGAACAGTCTTCTGCAACTCGTCCACCGCCTCGGCAAACATTTTGAGGTGGTAGAAATTCAGGCCTTGCAGATAATGAGCCGGAACAGAGTTTGGCTCGGTTTTGACCACGCTCTTCAGTTTTTCGATCGACTCCTGATAGCGGCCATGCTGGCTGTCGGCGATGGCATCGGAGATCAGCTCATACACCGCGACGCGATCTTTCGGATCCGGCAGATTGCGGCTGCTAATAGTCGGATCACTGCCCCCGGAAAATCCCGCATACCCCAACGCTTTCAATCGCTCCATCAGCGCCGGATCCAGACCAGTCTTTTCGGCCAGCTCCTTGCCAGTGCTGTAATCGCGGATCATGCCCATGAGCTTGGCGCGCATCTCCTCGGCTACCGCCTTTTTATCGGTGAAAAGATTGTGAACTTCGCCCGGATCCTTCGCCACATCGTACAGCTCCGGCCGGGGAGCGTCGATGAAGTGATATTTTGTGTTCTCCGAGCCCCGCAGTTCGCTCCAGTTGAAGTGAAGTCGCGGCAGGAACGTCTCTCCATAGAGGGTGCGGTCGCGGTTGCTGCGGTCGCGATCAGAGCGATCAGCCCGAAGCTCGGCAAGCAGGCTGCGTCCTTGCACCTGCGACGGGATCTCCAGCCCGACGGCGCCCAGAACCGTGGGCATCAGATCGACGAGCGAAACCGGATCGGCGACCGTGCGCGCTGCCTTCTCCGGCAGCCGACTCTCTGGCAATCGAATGATCAGCGGCACATGCATGGTGGCGTTGTAGATAAAGAATCCGTGCGTCTTTTCGCCATGCTCTCCCAGGCTTTCGCCATGATCGCCGCAGAGCACGATCACTGTGTTGTTATAAATCCCTTGCTCCTTCAAAAACCGCAGAAGCCGCCCGACCTGCTCATCCGCAAAAGCGATCTCGCCGTCATAGGGCTGTGCTGCGTATTCGCGACTGTAAGGCTCGGGCGGATGATAAGGAAAATGCGGGTCGTAGAGATGCATCCAAAGAAAAAACTTCTTTTGCGAATTCTTCGCCAGCCAATCCAGCGCCACATCGGCCACAACATTGCCCGGACGTTCCATCTCATCGAGATTGGCTTCGTCGAAGCGGCTGAAATCGAAGTGGTCGTAATAAAAATCAAATCCCTGATTGAGTCCAAAGCGCGAGTCGAGCACCGCCGCGCCGATCACCGCTCCCGTTTGATACCCGGCCTGTTTTAGAACCGAAGCCAGCGTGGGCTGAAGCGGGCTGAGCTTGTTGACGCTGAAATCATGCATGCCGCTCAGCATGGGATACGTTCCCGTTAGCATCGAACTGTGCGAAGGCAGAGTTACCGGAACGACCGCGAAGGCGCTCTCAAAGAGCACTCCATCCGCGGCCAGGCCGTCGATGTTGGGCGTCTTGATCTGCTTGTATCCATAGCAGCCGACATGATCGGCGCGCAGTGTATCGATTGTGATCAACACCACATTCAGCGCCGGTTTTGCGGACGTTTGCGCCACCGCCTGAAGCGCGGTGAGGGCCGTTAGAATGAGAATTAATCGACAAAAAGTAGGCACCATCGGTGAGTTCAGTTTATCGCATGTTGCGCAACGAAAGACGCGGACGCGGGCGGCGGCAGACGCCCAACTCGGCCGAAGGACTGTGATAGGCTGGGCGCTTATGCGACGGTTGGTTATTTTTGTCGGGATGATGCTGCTCGGAACCGTCGCCTGGCCCCAGACCTCCGTTCCACGAAAATCTCCCCCCGACGTGTTCCTCATCACCATCGATACGCTGCGCGCCGATCATGTCGGCTGCTACGGGTACAAGCAGGTCGAAACTCCGGCACTCGACGCGCTCGCCGCCGATGGGGTCCGCTTCACGCAGGCATTCACTCATAGCCCGATCACAAACACTTCGCACATTACGATTCTGACCGGCCTCTTGCCGAGCGTGCACGGCGTCACCGATTTTGGCGTCCCTCTCTCGTCGCAGCATGTGACTGCGGCGGAACTACTGAAGAAGCACGGCTACCAAACCGCAGCTTTCATCGGCGCCGTGATTCTCGACAGCAACACGCTTGCTCCCGGCCTTGATCGCGGCTTCGATTTCTACGATAACTTTCCCGCCAAGACTGAAACTAAACAGCGCTGGGGCCGCGTCGAGCGCCGCGGCATGGAAGTCGTCAGCCACGCCGAAACTTGGTTTGAGAAACACCGCACCGGACCTCACTTCGTGTGGGTGCATTTGTACGATCCGCACGATCCCTACGAGCCGCCGCCCCCGTTCTCGGAAAAGTACAAAGACCATTTGTACGACGGCGAAATCGCCTATGCCGATTCCGCGGTGGCGCGCTGGATTGCGTTTCTGAAAAAAGCCGGCGTCTACGGCAACGCCATCATCATCGTTACGGGCGACCACGGCGAAGGCCTTGGCGAGCACGGAGAGGAAACCCACGGCCTGTTTCTGTACGACTCGACGCTGCACATCCCCCTTATCTTGAAAACGCCGGGAGCAGCCCATCGCGGTACAGTGATCGATGCGCAAGTGCGTACCACCGACATTCTTCCGACCGTTCTTTCCGCGACGGGCGTGGCTGCGCCGGCAGAGCTGAACGGTGAGTCGCTGCTTCCCCTCATCAATCAGTCGGCGCCCGCAACGCGCTCTCTCTTCGGCGAGACCGACTATCCTCTCCGCTGGGGATGGGCCGCTCTGCGCGCCTTGCGCGCCGACAACACAAAGTGGATCGAAGCTCCCCGGCGCGAACTCTATGATCTTCAGGCCGATCCGAAGGAGCTGAGGAATCTCTACGCTCCCGACAGCGCCACGACACAGAGTATGCAGGCTGAAATGGCGAAGTGGAAGGCCAAGCTCCCGCCGCCGAGCAACTCCGGCAAGCCCGGAGAAACTTTGCCGGATCCCAAAGACAAAATCGAAGTTCAGAACCTGCTGCACAATGCCATGCTGGCCAGTGACGACAATCGATCGAGTGACGCGCGCCAGTTCCTGGAAAAGGCGCTGCAACTAGACCCGACCTCGCCGACCGCGCTCCGCCAACTGGGCGAGCTCGAACTCGCTGCCGGAGACTTCGCCAAAGCGGCCGCTCACTTGAAACGCGCTGGTGAGCTGCGGCCCGACGATTCCACCGCCGCTTTCGAGTTGGGCGACGCGCTGGAGAAGTCCGGCGATTGGGCCGGGGCGCGCGATGCGCTCGAATCGAGCCTGAAGCTAGCGCCCAGCCAAATGTCAGCAAGGCTTATGCTAGGCCACATTTACCTGCAACTAAGAGACGCGAAGAACGCTGCCGACCAGTTCGAGGCGGCCCTTCTGGTGGATTCGAACAACAGCGACGGACGTTTGGGACTCGCGGAAGCGCAAATTCAGCAATCCGATTTTGCTGGCGCTTTGCCGGATCTCGAAGCGTTCACCAAATCTGATCCGCGAAATGCCGCCGCTCTCCGCTTGATCGCGCGCGCGTATCGCGGACTCGGCAGAGAGCAAGATGCCAAGCGCGCAGACGAGCAGGCCGCAGCGCTGGAAAAGAAGTAATCAGGAAAATACGAAATTACCTGTAGAGGCGGGGCTTGCCCCGTCTCAGGCGCGGCAAGCCGCGTCTCTACCCACCACCGCTGATTTACACTCCTTTCATATTCCCGATCTATGCTAGTTTGTTCACAGCTAGCAGCCCGTCGGAATTGCGCGGGTTTTCCATGGCCCGAAAACAACTGTCCCCGCCCTCACGACCGAAGCGGCGATCCCGAGCAACGGAGGTTCGCACCCGTCCAACTGAGACCCGCAAAGAAGATTTGTCGGGAGATGAACTGTCGGCCCTCATCGTCCGAGGCTGCCTGATCGCCCGCGATTCGGTGTTCAATGTGAGGGACTTTCTCGCGGAGGGCTCGCGCCTGGCATTTCTCGCGATCAAGGATTGCGAGAAGGAACTGGACCAGATCGAACGCAAAATAGATGAGCAACTCCCAGAAGCCATCACCCGTGTTGGAGAAGCCAAGGCGCGAGAGTTGCTGGCCTGTCTGAAGTTCATCACCGACCTCGAACGTATCGGGGATCTCGCCTACAGTGCGGTTATGCAACTGCAGTCGCGCCGTGAAAAATTGCCGGCGGCGGACTCCCGTCAACTGGTGGAGATGGCTTCTCTGCTTTGTGAAATGCTGGAGCAGGTTCATCAGGGCTTCCTCAATCGTGACGTGTCGTACGCGCAGAGCGTTCTGCAGTCCGATCCGAATGTGGATCGGTTGTGCCATTCCTTGTTTCAGAGACATCTAGCCGAGCCGAACATTCCGAGCGGCCAGCAGAATTTTGATATTCTTCTTGCCGCCCAGGCGCTGGAACGCATCGGCGATCACGCCAAGAATCTAGCGGAAGAACTCTACGGCCTATCCGAAGGCCGCTCGCTACGCCATAACGCCAGGAAGCTATCGACGGCCTAGGCAGCTCGTGTATCCAGAAAAACGGCTTTAATCTTCCACTTCAATGAAAATCGTGCGAGGCCGTCTCTGCCCGCGTAACACTGAGCGGCGAAGCTCTTTCCGCCCGAATATGGATCACGTTATCCTGATTCTGCAAAATCCCCTCGATCATCAGAAATCGCTCGGAAATCAGCAACACGCGGTTCTTCTGCAGCAGATCGGGAGCGACGATCGCATTGGCGATTCCCGTTTCATCTTCCAGGCTCATGAACATCATTCCCTTCGCCGTCCCCGGACGCTGGCGGGCAATCACGCATCCGCCAATTCGCAATCGGCGTCCATTCGGCAGGTGCGCCAAATCGGACGCGCGATAAATCCCCATCCTCTTCATCTCTGCCCGGCGGTACTGCATGGGATGCGGGCCGACCGTTAGCCCAGTAGCGCGAAAATCCGCCACCAATCGCTCTTCGTCCGTCATGGCCGCAAGCGGAGAGTCCCCATCCATTTCCGGCAACTCATCCAGCAACGGCCCCGACCAGCGTATCGCCCGCTCCACCTGCCAAAGCGCATCGCGGCGATGAAGTTTAATGTCTTGACCTTCACTAGCCACTGCATTCAACGCCCCAATCTCCGCCAGAGTCGTCAACTCATCCTTGCGCAACTCGGGCACGCGACGCGCCAGATCCTGAATCGAAGCGAACGGCGCCAGGCTGCGCTCCCGAACCAGCGCCTGCCCCGCCGGTTCGCGCAACCCGTGCGAATACTTCAGGCCGAGACGAACTGATGGCTGACGGCTGATGGCTGACGGCTCCAACGTGCACTTCCAATCCGATCGCGTCACATCCATCGGCAGCATCTTCAATCCGTGCCGCTGCGCATCTTTCACAATCGTCGAGGGATGGTAAAAACCCATTGGCTGATTATTCAGAAGCGCCGCCGTGAA
>WNFE01003519.1_pt1 | contig 11634 bp, 15 predicted proteins | sample 5400451 | NCBI WGS metagenome assembly WNFE01 (sample SAMN13153344, study PRJNA577476) | soil metagenome | isolation source: 200 cm saprolite under Douglas fir tree site 2 hole 2 | place: USA:California | collected 2015-04-18
CGTTCGCTGATAGAGAAGGTGGCTGAGGAGATTGAGGGATTGAAAGGTAGTTCGCAGGCAACGAGAAGCCCGAGCGGAGGCACCCGGCGCAAGTAGCGCTTAGAAAGCGCTGACAGTGCGCGAGGTTGTCTCGCGGATCGTAGAAATTGAAGAGCAGCCCTGCACACCGCTATGCCGGGGGTATGGCTGGGCGGCCGAACAACGAGGACGGGACGGCCCGCTGCAACCATCGCCCGGGCGCGCCTCATTACCAAGAAGGAGTGGGTGAGCTGGACCCTGCCCGAGCGGGTGAGGGTCGCCCAGACCGAAATCGCCCACGCCGTCACGCAGGCGTTTTCTCGGCTTGCCACCGGGGTCGGTCTCGCAGCGGTGGAGGAGAACTTCGGAGAAGGGAGGTTGGGTGCGAAGTCGGAGCTCTGTGCCCATTTGTCCCCATGTTGTCCCCATTCCCTCCAGGGACTAGCAGCACCCGCCGCGGTCTCTGACAGCCAAGAAGACAGCCAAGCCCGCGGATGGCTGCGGACGAAGGCGTACGACCACGGATTGCGACCGCTCCTGACTGAACCTGAACGGACGTCAATGGACCCCGGTGGAGGGCAGGCCCGCGGCCTTCAAAACCGTATGCGGGTCCGAGAATCCAAGAGTTTGAGGAGTTGGCCACGCGCGCGTCTTCTCTATTAATGTGCCGGGCGGCCATGCTGCTGATAAGCATCCGTTAGACGGACCAACTTAGCCGTGATCAGAGTGGCCTCACATCAAATCTGATGTTGGCCCTGACTGCACCTCTACGAAGATGCCGGCAGCAAAAACACTGACCGCCGACCCTATTTCGGGATCGACGGCCAGAGCTGGAATGAGGGCCTGTGGCGGGCTTGCCTACCCCCCTCTGAGAGCGGTGCACGCCCAGTCGGCGCACCCGATGACCCCTACCCGCCAGGAGCTTACTCCCGCCCTGAAGACTGTGCGCATAGATCTAAAAGAGGGATGGGGAAAGGGCGACCTGGTTGGGTTGTCTTTCCCCATCCTTACCTGCAGAGCGCTAACACTCCGCCTCTCGCACGACCTGACCCAGAGGTGTGCTGGCTACTGGCTCCAGGTCATGGCGGGAATGAAGGACGCGTTACCCGGCCCGATTACGCATTCTGTGTTCGCCAGCCACGGCTAGGCGCTATAGGGCCGAGTGATGGGAGCCCGAATGCCTGCCACACTGGCGGGCTTCCAACTAGCTGAACCAACCGGGCACCAATTCCGCGATCTGTGCGTTGACCTGATGTCGATCCTGCTCGGCCGACTCTGGAACGGCCTCCGTCGCCGCCCACTTCCAGCTGATGAGGTTGATTACCTCGGGATCACCGGCGTGGCCCAGGCCAAGATATCGCGCGGATTTGCGCAGGTGTAGCGCCGCCTCAGATGGCGGGTAGCCGAAATCAGCTCGCACCATCGCGGCCAGGCCTAGCAACAGCAGCCGGATGGCAACCGTCTTCCAAGCATTTCCATCCGCCGAACCTTGTCCACCGAGTAAGGACCGCCTCACGGTGTGGCCCTCTGCCTATGGGAATTTGTTCGCGGTACGAACCACGACAACTCGCCCTCCAGCAGGCAACATCACCGGCGTTTGTGAAGCACCGCCTTTGCTGCACGCGGCCGAGCAGAGCGATGGCCCTTGGCAGACTGCGCCTCCACCGCCTTGGCAATCTGGTCGAGGAGGGCTCGCGCGTACTCGTTGGCAAGGTCCTTCGACATGGCGTCCTGCGTCGGTGACGCCGGCGAGAGGTCCCGCGCCCTAGAGCCCCTGAGCCTGACTCGGGTCTGGGCGCCGTCCCCCGTGAAGCTCAGTTCGACTCTCATCAGTGGCGCAAACAGGCGCTCCGCGTCATGTAGTTCAACCTGGCAGGAGACGGTTTTGCCGCTCTCGCGCAGACTTGTCACCTGCATTCGGAAGCGGCGCGGCCGTGTCCCCGGCAGCTTGACGTCGCGACCTCCGAATGCGCCGGCAATGCCGATCGAGGACCAACCGCCCTTGATGAGAACGCTGCGAGCCTGATCAAAGCTTGTGAAGACGACGGTCTCGGCATGGACGCCCTGGAGCACGGCAACCTCGCTACTTGCGAACTTTTGAACATCTTAAGCCATGGTCATGTAGTTTCTAATCTTCGAATCTCCAGAGATCGTGTTAGGGTAGCCACTCAACGGGGAATCTCGATCTGGAGGCGACCAAGTTGGCACAGCTTCAGAGCTTCAAGGCTGAGCTCTTCAAAGCCCTCTCGCATCCAACCAGGATCCGGATTCTGGAGCTTCTGCGCGACGGAGAAAAGGGTGTCGGCCAGCTCCAGCTGGAGTTGGGGCCCGAGGGCTCCACGGTGTCACAGCAGCTCGCGATCCTGCGCATGAAGAACATGGTCGACACACGCAGGGTAGGCAACGCCATTTACTACCGCTTGAGGGACCCGCAAATCGCAGGCCTCCTGGATGCCGCCCGCGGCATATTCGAGGCTCACGTCATCCAGCTTCAGGCGCTCGCGGAAGACGTAAACGGCCCGGCGCCGACTTCTCAGAAACGAACAGGGGCAGTCGGGACTAAAGCGCACCGGTATGGCTGACCTCGAGCCCGACCACGAGCGGACTGTGCTTCTGGTTGAAGACGATGTCGCAATCGCTCGTATGTACAAGCTGCAGCTCGAGCTCGACGGTTACCTGGTGCTGATCGCAGCCGACGGCGAAACCGGGCTCTCGATCGCGGAGAGGTTCAAGCCCGACCTCATAGTCCTCGATATCGGGTTGCCTGGGATGAACGGCCTGGCACTCCTGGACGCCATACGGGCCAACGATCGCCTCCATGAGATCCCGATCCTGATCCTGACCAATCTTGACGACCCGGATATTGAGAAACGAAGCATCGCGCTGGGTGCTCGTCGGTTCTTGCTCAAGAGCAAGACGACACCGGATGCCCTGGCGGGTTGGGTTCGGCGGTCAAGCAACGCCGGAACTGTTTAGCCGGGTGTGTCTTGGCGTCGACGTTCCTAATGCTCGCTTAGCTCCGACCGCGGGGTTCAGTACCTGGCCATTCGCTACACGGAGCGCCTTGCAGATGCGGGCGCGGTGTGCTCCGTCGGGTCACGCGGAGATTCCTATGACAACGCCCTCGCCGAGACCGTCATCGGTCTCTACAAGACCGAGGTCATCAGGAAGCAGGGATCTTGGCGAACAGTCGACCAGCTCGAGCTGGCAACTGCTCGCTGGGTCGAGTGGTGGAACAACCGACGTCTCCACTCCGCTGTTGACGACATCCCACCGGCAGAGTTCGAGGAGACCTACTATGCGAATGCTCACGCCAGCGACGTGGCGTGAAACCAATCAGCCGAGTCTCCAGGAAACTCAGGGCGGTTCAGCGGGGGTCGACCGCGCACCGATTGCACACCAGGCTCGATCAAGGGCCCAACCAGCGCGTCGAATGCACCTTCATCGCCGCCGGCAGCAGCCGAGATCAAATCAGCTTGAGACCTGCGTATGTCGGCGGTCACCATCTCTAGGTAAGACGCGCCGACAACCCTAGCGGTTCCAATGGATTCGCCTGCTGTCCCCCTGGTTGTGATTCAACGATCCTTGTCCCGCGTCTAAAGGGACGCGGCAAGGTTCTCGGCGACAGGGAACGCCAAGGCCTTGGGATCGCCCGCTCTGTTGGTCATGACGGAGATAACGAGGCCCCTGCTCGGCAGGACAGCGAGAGCCGACGAGTAACCGCCATCATCCCATCCTCCGCTGCCGATCGCCTGGCCCGCCCCCTGCCACGCGCCATCCTTGGTCTGGTTGAACACGCCGAGCCCGTAAGAACCGTTCCCGAAGTCGGTCATGGCCAACAGGGACGGCTCCGATAGGAGCTTCCCGCCGAAAAGCAGATATCCCCACAGGGCAAGGGCGGCTGAATCGCTTGCCATGCACCCGGACCCATTCGCGTAACTGGCCTCCGCTTTGGTGGGCAGATAGCCCCCGCCGGCTTGGATGATGTTCGGTCGAACCTGCCCGTTCAGGAACGGAAGAGCGAGCGGACCCTTCGGTCGCTCAGCGGGCTGGTACACCATTGAGCCGAGACGCGGGTCGGCGAGGACGTTGGAGCGCAGTGCAGCGGCCACGCTCGTTCCGGTCGCTTGCTTGACGACCAAACCGAGCAGCATGTAGTTGGCGTCCTCGTAGACAAAGTGGTCGCCAGGTTTCGAACGAAATGGAGGAACGGTGGCCAGGACCTCCTCGGGTGTCCAGCCACGCAGCGGATTTGCCTCGGCATCGGTGGGACCAAAGAATGTCGGATCGGGGATGCCGCTTTCCATATGGAGCAGGTTTTCGATAGTGGCCCCATTGGTGTCGAAGTGGAAGCCCGACGAGAGATGTTGCGAAACCGGATCGCTCAAACGCAGCAAGCCTTCTTCTGCCAGCCTCATGACTTCGGCTGCGATCACCGTCTTCGTGTTGCTGGCGATACCGAACTGTGAATGAGCCTCGACTGGATGCACTTCGTCGGCGGTACCCGCAGTCCCGGTCCATAAATGGCCGTCCGCAGTCATCACAGTCGCAGAGATACCCGGCAGTTCCCCAGGGTCGATTGCAGCGTCGAGAACGGCTTGCATGGCGCTTGCAGTGGAGTTGGAAAAGGAACCCGTTGGCACGGCCGGAAAGTGCCCAAGCGTGTACGTCACGCCGACCGGCGACGACGAGGAGGCGCAGGCACTCGTCAGCAGTCCGACGACAACAACCAGGAATAAGGCGGTACGTCGTGCGGCACTTACCCTCTCACGGTTGTTGCCGGCGTCAACGACGAAGACATCGCCTTTACGGTGCATTGCCGGGCCGGCGGTTTGGCCGAGCTGCCCGGGGGAGTGATCTCTCCATCGGGTTGCTAATTGCTACCAGCGATGTCCGAGGCGTCCGACTCAACTCGGTTGATCGCTCGGCGCAGGGCATCATGGCCGGCCTGGAGCGCAACCTGATCGTCGGTTGATTGCGCGAACGTCATTGCATCAAGCGCCGTGTCCGCAGCAACGAGGTCGGTCTGCAGACGCCCATCTCTTGCCGCAAGGGAGTCAGGTGCGTAGAGCTTGACCAGGTCTTCTTGGAACGCCTCCACCTGACCCCTGACGGCTGCGATCTCGTCGATACAAGTTGGCGTCTGGCTCGATCGACACGTCACCCGGTCCTGGCTCAACAGTAGTTGACACAAGTCGCATGCCAACAAGAACGCCCTGTTCATCCGAACGGCTGTGGTGTACGTAACGATCGTGCCCTGCGTAGAAGCGATGATGTCCCCGGCTTGGCCGTCAAGCACATCCAACTCCCTAGCTCCGGCCGCAAAGGCTGTGTCGACCCCTTTCTGGTCCTTCGCCGTGTAGGCGGTCATCGCCGCGTTCTGGTACGAGATAGCAAGTGCAAGTTGGCGGCGCATCAGCGCATCCACGGCGGCAAACCTGGCAGGTGGCTGAGAGCGATTTAGGTCATCGAGCCACTGCTGCATCGCGGTCGTATTTAGCGCCGCCACGGCCGGGCATCCAGTGTCGGTGACGGAACAGTAGCCACCGGGCTCGCTGTCCAACCTCTGCTGGTCGGCACGAACCAAGTTCTGATATTGCTTGACCGTCAGACTGTGTCCAAGAGGGGCGCCAGGGACGACTGGGCTTGTGTTCACAAGCCATACGTGCACGCCAAGCACAAGGGAAGCGATGAGCAGCACAACCAGGAGTGCTCCGACGAGCGAGCCTGCACGACCAAGACGCACCGGCCAAGGTCTGGACGGGCCCTCTGAGCTCGTGTGCAGATGCTCGTCAACGGTTGGATGCTTGAGTCGGGCTTCGACTCGACTCGAGAAGCCGGCTGGATAGGGGCTGTCGCCGACTGCCTGCCGCAGTTGCTGGCGAATGTGGGCTTCATTCATCGAGGAGTACCTCCGGGCTCAAGCGCAGCCGCTCTATCGCTCGGTGAACGCGCGATTTGGCTGCCTTGGGCGAGATTCGAAGCGTTTCCGCGACCTCTTCGAAGGACAGGTCAAGGTAGTAGCGAAGGATCAGGACCAAGCGCTGGTCATGCGGCAATCGGTAGAGCGCCCGGCGAAGATCCATGGCGGCGGGGTTGACCGAAGTGGTCTCATCGACGAGGTCGTCAGGAGGTTCGGATCTCCTGATTACAGACCACCACCGGCTTCTCCGTTGACTGCGGCACGCGTTGGCCACGATCGTGAACAGCCAGGGCCTGAGATCCGAACCGGGGCGGAAGCGACCGAAGTGCCGCCACGCGTTGAGTGCGGCCTCCTGCACTGCATCCTGTGCATCCGACTCTGATCTGAGCATTCCGAATGCGAGGCGGTAGGCACCGGGCAGAAGCGGCTCGATCAGAAGTACGAAGGCCTGCTGGTCGCCGCTAATGGCCTCCTGGACGAGCGGTGCGGCGAGAATCATCAACCCTACTATGTCCCAGCCAGGCAAAAAGTCCCGGATGTTGTCTCAGAAACCAGCGCAGACCGAAGCCACGCCTCCATCCTCGCACCGCCTGCCCTCGATTGTTGATCGCCTTTTGTCGGGGGTCGGTGCCGACACGAAAGCGATTGCTGAGTTTTTAAGTGGGTCTTGTCGGGCGCCGTCTAGGGGGAGTTTCTAAACGGCTGACGTGTCAACGTTGTGTCTGGGCACGGTAGCCAGCGATCGCGCATGAAGCGGGACATCCGAGGCAGGGGATTCCACGTCCCGGCTGATACGGTTCCGACCCGCCAGCTGAGATCAAAGTTCGGTCCGTTCGACCGCGATTGGCGAGTTCGTTTACAACCGCCAAGGTGTCAAACAAGGTGTAAGCGCAATCTGCGTCTCTGCCGCTGGCCAGCCCTTGAGACTCTGTGCGCCACAGAGAGACTCTCCGAGACTCTGTGACACAACATCTTGGTGCTCGCGCAGGGAGTCGAACCCTGAACCTTGGGATTAAGAGTCTCCGTACCCCCTCGTCTCAGGACAGTTCAGGGTTAGTCGGGCCCAGCCACGCAGGCAGACAACTTCAGACGATGGCGGATCACGGTGGAACCTGATCGCGGGCGACCGAACTCAAGCGGACCCTGCGGACCATCGTGGAGGATAGCCCCGCGGTCCTCAAAACCGTTTGCGCTCTGTACGATGAGTGCACAGCACCGCCTGCCAACCGTTCTAACTGCAGTCAAGTAAGGAGCGGGTGGCCGCCGGACCGCTCCAAATCGAGTTCACGCGGCAGTGGATCGTAACCGTCCTCAGATCCTTAACAGCCGCCTGCTCTACCGTTGAGCTACTCCGGAACGGGCCCTCCGAATTCTAGGTGGTGACCTCGTTCCACCGCGCTGTGCTGAGGTGTTACACCGCAACTGCAGTCAGAAGTGCAGTCAGCTATCCGCAGGATCAGCGAGTGCCAAGGACTTGCTCGCCGTCGACATCGCGTCAATTCCGGGACGGCTACCGCTCCAAGCGCTGATCGAGGCGCAATATGTTTGAGGCTCCATGAAGGTCCTGTTCTGCATCGTCCCGGCCCAGGGACATCTCAACCCAATCGTTCCCCTGGCCCGAGCATTTCAGGATCGAGGCCACGATGTCAGGATCGGCACCGCAGCGTCATTCGGTGACGCCGTGCACGCAGCCGGCCTGAATGCGATACCGATCGGCCTCGACCTCGACGGGCGTGACCCGTCAGCGACGCATCCAGAATTCCTCACGCTGTCGCCTCTAGATCAGGCGCGGTTGCTGCTGCGGCTTATGGGTGCGCCGATCGCCGACGACCTGGTGGAGTTCGCCCGCACCTGGCGGCCCGACGTCATCGTCCGTGACAACGCCACCATCGGGGCCTGGGCCGCCGGCGAGGAACTGCGCATCCCCGTCGTCGTCTTTGGCTCTACCGGAGTCACTCCCAGACCGGCCCTGAAGCGCATGGTCGGTGATGTTCTTGCAGAGCTTCGCGCTAACCGCGGCCTGACTACCAAGCCAGACCTTGATGGGTTCCACGGAGTGATGTGTCTCGACACAACGCCTCCGTCTCTCGTCAGTCCCTCCAGCGGGGAGGTCGAAGGGCGCCGCCCGCTGCGCCCCGACCAATGGGTGGGAGCAGGGGACTCGCCAGTTCCGGCATGGCTCGACTCCCTGGGTGGAAGGCCGATTGTCTACGTCACCCTGGGTACTGTGGTGAACACGCGCCTCGTTTTTCAGAAGATCATCGAAGCCGCAAGCGGGTTGGAGCTGGACGCGGTCGTGACGACCGGGCGTCAGGACATCGATTTCAGCGCGGTGCCGTCCAACGTGCATGTCGCACCCTACATCCCCCAGGACCGTGTCCTGACCAAGGCGTCGGCGGTCGTCTGTCACGCGGGCCGCGGCACGGTTTACGGCGCCCTCGCGCAAGGGCTGCCTCTCTGCCTGATTCCGTTGGGAGCCGACCAGCCGGTGGTAGCAGCGGCCTGCGAGCGCGCTGGTGTGGGGTTGGTCTGCGCTACAACCACGACGAACTACGGCCCGGTGCCTGTACCAATCGCCCTACCTGCTGACTTGGATCCCAGGTCAATCCGGGAATCGCTAGTGGCTCTACTCGGCAGTGCCGGCCCAAGGAAGCGCGCGCTCGAGGTTGCGGACGAGATCGCCGCCATGCCATCACCTCCTGAGGTCGCGGCGTCAATCGACGCTTTGCTCTCTGTGATAGGCGCATCGAGCTGGCAATAATTGACCAAGAAGAGCCTCCTTACTGAGACCCCGCTGCGTACTGCCCGAGGCGGCGTGCATATCGGCAGCACCGTTGGCCGCGCTTCACGACCGAAATCGGGCGAACATGGACCCCTTCCAACGTGAAAGCACTCGGTTCTGAGTCCTGACGACCGCATAAGCGAGACCAACAAAGCCGCCGAGTAGCGCCATGGTCACGATCGCGACCGGCGTGCCCAGCGGGTTGTAACCACTATCGACCGCTGCGTTCCCATACTTCGCGATCGGCAGCTGGATGATCAAGTTCTCGATGCCAAACGCTGCCAGGCCAGCCATCATGCCCGCGACCGCCCCCGCGAGAGCGCCCATGGCAGTCAGCCGGAGCCAGTCGATCAGGCTCATCACGTGATGAGAAGCGCTCAGTCGCCGCCGAGGGCGCCTAGAAAGAGCATGAGCATTCCGATCCACGCCACCCACAGCAAGGTCAGGGTGCCTCCGAGCATGAAGCCGATAATCGCAGTCGCCAGGCCGCCCGCACCCTGGCGAGCTCGGCGCAGCGCCAGGAACCCAACCAGAGCCGACGTGGCGGTGCCTAGCTGAAAAATAGAAAACAAGGACTGTCCGAGGTTACATGCGCTGTACGGACTCGGCGGTGGGGCGACGGTCTCCAGCCAGTAGATGGCAACACTCACGGATGCGAGCAGGATCGCGAGTATCCCTGGCCAGTTGCGCCGCACCGCCGCCGACACCTTGTGGGGCGTCATCCCAGGAGCAGGATCCTTAGGAGCGAGCCTCTCGCCTCGCCTCGCCGTTGGACGACGTCGACCAGGAAGTGGACCGCGACGGCGTGTGTGGTTCGAAAATCACATCGGAGTCCGCGCCGAACGCTGTTGGCGCATGCCTGAGCGCCCGATGCCGTCGGCCGGTTAGGATTTCGCGCCGGGGTGGTGGGCTCTCTGATCTATTCGCTGGTTCGCGTTCTGCTGGACGTAATGGCAACCAGCCACGGCGACCAGGCCAAACTCCAGGCTGAGGTGCTGGTGCTTCGGCGCCAGGTCCAGGTTCTCGAACGTCAGATCAAGCGTGTGCGCTGGGCTCCTGGTGATCGGATGGTCCTTGCGGCCCTGCGTGCGCGGATCCCGCCATCCGCCTGGGCGGGCTTACTGGTCAAGCCGGAGACCGTGCTCGGCTGGCACCGGCAATTGGTGCGCCGAAGGTGGGCGGCTTATCGGGATCGGCCGCGGCGAGGACGACCGCCAATCTCGGCCGAGTGCTGCCAGCTGATCTTACGAATGGCGCGCGAGAATCCCAGGTGGGGCTACTTCCACATTCGCGGAGAGCTCTTGAAGGTTGGCCACAGCGTGGCGGCAACCACAATCCGATCGGTCCTACTCAGCGCCGGTATCCCGCCAGCCGGGCGCCGATCCGAGCTGAGCTGGAAGCAGTTTCTGGCTGCCCATGCCGAGACTCTGCTGGCGGCTGACTTCCTCAGCGTCGACACGATCTTCTTCAAGCGGCTCTACGTCCTTATATATGTGCACCTGGCGACGCGCCGGGTCGTGGCGGCGAGCTGCACCGCCCAACCGACCGAAGCCTGGGTGACCCAGCAGGCCCGGAATCTGGGCTGGAAGCTCGAGGAAGAAGGCATCAAAGTGAGCGTTGTGATCCACGATCGGGACAAGAAATTCGCGCCCAAGGCCGACGCCGTGTTCAAGTCGGAAGGCGCTCGAGTGATTCTGACCCCACTCATGGCGCCGAGGGCGAACGCCCATGCTGAGCGCTGGATCGGAAGTTGTCGCCGAGAGTGCCTCGACTGGATGCTTGTCGTCAATGAGCGACATCTCGAGGCGATCCTGCGCGAGTACTGCCTCCACTACAACCATGAGCGACCGCATCGGAGCCGCAACCTACGTCCACCAGCCTCTCGTGGCGATCCGGTCCCTCCGGTTGGCGGGCGGCTCGAGCGGAGTACTCGCCTTGGCGGTCTACTCAGTGCGTACCGCCTTGTTGCGTGACGTCATTTTCAAACCCCACACGTCCTTCGGACCACGTGCGACGCAATTTCTGCGCACCGTAGGTCAACGTCGCCGGTGACACCTCGAAGTCAGCATGTGATATATTGCATTCACGTTCCCCCAAATCGCTCGCCCCAAACTCCGCGATACGGTGTACACGGCCTTACTCGAGGCGATCGTTTCCGGCCGGCTTGAACCCGGACTCCGGATTCGAGACCTTGAGTTCGCAAGGCAGCTCGGCGTCAGCCGGACACCGGTCCGTGAGGCAATCCAGAAGCTTCAGGATGAAGGGCTCGTGGAGTCGAGCCCGGGCTCATTGACGCGGGTGACGCCGCTCGATCCGCAGAGCGTCCGCCAGTCCTTCCCCGTGGTCGCGTCCCTACACTCGCTGGCCACGCGGCTAGGAGGGGGACGGCTCAAACCAAAAGACATCGCCGAGCTCGAGTCCGCGAACCGGCTCCTGGCAAAGGCGATCGCCGCGAACGACGCCGTTCGCGCGATAGGCGCCGATGACCTCTTCCATGGCGTCTTCCTGCGGGCCGCCGACAATCAGGAGCTGGTAACCGCACTGAGCCGGCTGACGCCGAAAGTGCGCCGCCTCGAATACATGCAGTTCGGCTCTTTCGCCGGACGCCGCTCCGTCTCCCAGCACGACGAGATCATCCGAGCATGCAGAGAGGGTGACATCCCGCGCGCCGCGGCTCTCGCCGAAGTGAACTGGCTAAGCCTCGGGGAGCTTTTGATCCGCGTCCTTCCAAACTCAGGCGCGCCTGCCCCAGCGCCGTATGACAAGGAGATATGAAGTGGTTGTCAGTATCGGCGACACAAACCTCGAGGTACACGACCCCGCGACCCTGGTATTCGCTCGCGAGTTAATTTCAGAGTGCACGTCACCGGAGGGTATGCAGCAGGCTGTCCTCGACGCTGTCGCGCGCAAC
>WNFE01003644.1_pt1 | contig 11634 bp, 10 predicted proteins | sample 5400451 | NCBI WGS metagenome assembly WNFE01 (sample SAMN13153344, study PRJNA577476) | soil metagenome | isolation source: 200 cm saprolite under Douglas fir tree site 2 hole 2 | place: USA:California | collected 2015-04-18
CAGCGGCTGGTAACACCCCATCCCGAGCGCCTTTCCTATATTCGTTATGCGTTGCGCCAGGGCCACACCGTCAAGCAACTGGCCAAGATGACTTCCATCGATCCCTGGTTTCTGTACCAGCTGAAAGAGATCAACGACATGCAGTTGGAGCTGGAAAAGCATCCGATGGAATCGATTCCGACCGAAGTGCTGCGCGAGGCTAAACGCATGGGCTTCTCCGACAGCCGGCTGGCTGGAGTCTGGCGGCTTAACGGCAAGGGCGCGCCGGAGAAGGTTCGACATCTGCGCAAGAAGCGCGGCATTTCGCCGGTGTACAAGCGGGTGGACACCTGCGCCGCGGAATTTGAAAGCTACACGCCGTATCTTTATTCAACCTACGAAGAAGAAGATGAGGCCACGCCGACCGCGAAAAAGAAAGTCATCATCCTGGGCAGCGGGCCGAATCGCATCGGGCAGGGAATCGAATTCGATTACTGCTGCTGCCATGCGGCGTTTGCCCTGCGCGACGACGGTTACGAGACCATCATGATCAATTGCAATCCGGAAACCGTCTCGACCGATTACGACACCAGCGATCGTCTCTACTTTGAACCATTGACACTTGAAGATGTATTCGCCATCTGCGAGCACGAGGCTACTTCCGGCGCGCCGGTTGGCGTGATCGTGCAGTTCGGCGGGCAGACGCCTTTGAATCTCGCGCTGCCGCTGAAGGCGGCGGGCGTGAACATTATCGGAACATCACCCGAGTCCATCGATTTGGCGGAAGACCGTAAGCGCTTCGGCAAACTTCTCGACGAACTGGAAATTCCGCAGGCTCCGGGTGCGATGGCGGCTTCGGTGGAAGAAGCCATTGAAGGGGCCAAGCGGGTCGGATATCCGGTGCTGGTGCGTCCTTCGTACGTGCTGGGCGGGCGCGCCATGGTGATCGCCTACGACGAAGAGATGGTCGTGCGCTACATGAAGGAGGCGGTCGAGTATTCGCAAGACCGTCCGGTGCTGATTGACCACTTCCTCGAAGACGCGATCGAAGTGGATGTGGACGCGCTTTCGGACGGCGAAGATGTTGTGATTGGCGGCATCATGCAACATATCGAGGAGGCCGGCATTCACTCCGGGGATTCTTCCTGCGTGCTGCCGGCGGTGGATATTCCCGAGGCTTTGCTGGCTCGAATGCGCGAGTATACGTTCCGGCTGGCGCGGGCGTTAAAAGTTGTCGGGCTGATGAATATTCAGTTTGCGATTCCGAGGGCGAGTGTTTTTGACGGGTCTGCGACCCGTCCCCACACGAGCAGTGGTGATCCCGGCAAAGTTTATGTTTTGGAAGTCAATCCGCGGGCTTCGCGAACTGTGCCGTTTGTTTCGAAGGCGACGGGCGTTCCGATGGCGAAAATTGCGGCGCGGCTTATGACTGGGCGTAAGCTGCGTGAATTCCTGCCGGAGTTTATCGAGCACGGCGCGGATCTTGGCACCGGGCGGTGCTACTACGTGAAGTCTCCGGTCTTTCCCTGGAACAAGTTTCCGGGCGTCGACACCGTGCTGGGTCCGGAAATGAAGTCCACGGGCGAAGTAATGGGCGTAGCCGACAATTTCGGAGAGGCTTTCGCCAAGGCCCAGACCGCGGCCGGCCAGAAGCTGCCAACCCAGGGCACAGTCTTCATCAGCGTGACCGACCATGACAAGCCGAACGTGACGGAGGTCTCACGCAAGTTTGTGGACATGGGGTTCAAGCTGGTGGCCACGGCTGGAACTGCCGATGTGCTGGAAGCCGCAGGCATGAGCGTGGAGCGGGTTTACAAAGTAAAAGAGGGACGGCCCAACGCCGTGGACCTGATCAAAGGCGAGCGCATACACCTGATCGTAAATACTCCGCACGGAGTTGATCCCTGGTTCGACGAGCAGGCTATCCGGCGGGCGGCCGTGATGGCGCGCATTCCCACCATCACTACCCTGTCGGCGGCTCGAGCCGCTGCAGAAGGCATCGCCGCGCTGCAGAGCGGAGAAGTGCGAGTGCAGGCATTGCAGCACTTGCACGCGGAGCGTACAGTGAGAGGCCGAAGCGAATAATCTTGCCGCGGAGGTGTGGTATGGCGCAAGAAAATAGCGCCCTGATTCGACGCTGGTTTGAGGAAGTCTGGAACCAGGGCCGGATGGAAGCGATCGACGAGATGGCATCGCCGGATGTAATTGGCCACGGGCAAGCGCAGCATGCTACCGACGTCGGGCTGGAAGAGTTCAGAGGTTTTGCGAAGGATCTCCTCCGCGCATTTCCCGATATGAAGGTGACCATCGATTACATCGTCGAGCAAGGCGACAAGGTAGTGGCTCGCTGGACGGCGACCATGACTCACAAGGGTGACTTCCTCGGATTCGCACCCAGCGGAAAGAAAGCGACCATCACCGGGACGTCAATCCAGCGCATTTCCGGCGGCAAGATTGTTGAGGGCTGGGACAACTGGGACCAACTGGGTCTGCTGGTGCAGATTGGAGCGGTTCCTGCGGCGCATTTTGTGAAGCCGGCGGAGCGGCGCTCGGCGTAACCTTAAGCGCCTCTCGAGGGCGAAAGCGGTAACATTCTAGATGCCGAGGCTTAGGGAGTAGGCATGTACTTCAATGCCGTGATTCCAAGATTGGTTTGCGCGGTCATTCTTGGGGGCGTTCTTGCCCAACCCGTCGATGCCGAATCGGCGCCTTCCTTGGTTTCCTCTCGAGAGTCGAAGCGCCATATGTTTTATTCAGTTTGCAGACTTACTCAGGCGGTCGGACCAGATTTTGTCCTTCTATCGCAGCCGCCAGCTCTGCTCTCCCGCGCGAATATGGATCTGGGTTGCTCGCGGGGCCAATCGGTTAAGATCTGGTTTCTAGACCCATCTGTTCTGCCGAATCTGCGGAGCTACGGAGTTCCGACATTTTGCACAATCATCGAGTCGGATGGAAAATTAGTAAGAGCTTGCACTAAGAGCTAAACAGTCAGAAACTACGGACCTATCTACATGCTCCTTCACGGTATTTTTCCTCCCATAACCACGCCGTTTTATCCTGACGGCAATGTTTACTTCAAGAAGCTTGAGCACAATGTAGAGCGCTACTCCAAGACGCCCGTGGCCGGTATCGTCGTGCTGGGCTCCAGCGGCGAAGCGGTCATGCTCTCGGATAAAGAACGGCGCGACGTGCTGAAAGCGGCGCGGGAAACCACAGTGCCTAACAAAGTGCTGATCGCGGGAACGGGCATCGAGTCGGCCATCGAAACGCTCAAGCTGACCGAGTATGCGGCTGAACTCGGCTACGACGTGGCCCTGGTGCGTACCCCACACTTCTACAAGAAGGTGATGCATCCCGCGAATATGCTGGCCTTCTATCGCACGGTGGCGGATCGCTCGCCGCTACCGGTGATGATCTATAACGTGCCGGGGTTTACCGGATACGACATTCCCGCCGAGGTGGTGATCGAGTTGGCGGGGCATCCCAATATCATTGGGATGAAGGAATCGAGCGGCGACGTGGAGAAACTCCGCCGCATGGCCGAAGAGACGCGGGAGGTGAAACGCGCGGCCACAGTTACAGAAACTTTTGACGCCGTGACCCCGCGCATGCTCAAGGCGTCCAGCGGTGGCACTGGACAGGGCGGGGAACTGGTGCAGGTCTCGGCACTGGGCGGCGGCAAACCGTCGTCTGCCGCGGTAAGCGTGGTGAGCGGGATCAAGACTCGGCAGAAGGAAGTCGGGTTCCAGATCTTAGTGGGCCTGGCGCAGAAACTGGAGCCGTCGTTGCAGGCCGGTGCGGTGGGAGGCATCCTCGCCTTCGCCGATGCGGCGCCAACCGCCTGCTACGAGATATATGCTGCGTGGAAAGAAGGCGACGCGGAGTTGGCCAGGCTGAAACAAGAACGAATTACGAAGGCCACGCTGCGGGTCTCTGGCGAGCTGGGCATTTCGGGGTTGAAGTATGGGATGGATCTGAACGGATACTATGGCGGTCCAGCGCGCTTGCCGCTGCTGCCGTTGACGGCGGACCTGAAGGCTGAGGTGGAGCAGTTGCTCGGGGATATCAGGAATTAGCCATCGGTTTCAGAAATAACCAGTCGTCAGTTTAATGTTCGCAGTTCTCAGCGTGACAAATGAGATCGTGTTGCTGTATATTTGAACGAACGTTCGACCAATGGCTACTGCCTCTCCAATCCAATCGCAGTTTTCGGCGCGCCGCCGCAGTTCTGATTCCGGGCCGCTTCTGGAAACTCGGTTTGACCGTCGCCTGGCCAAAATTCTCGTTCACGCCACCAACGTTTTCTATGAAAAGGGATATGCCGCCGCGTCGATGCGCGATCTCTCTCGCGCCAGCGGAGTCTCACTCTCTGGTCTGTACTACTATTTTGAGTCCAAAGAAGAACTGCTTTACCTGATCCAGAAGCACACTTTCACCACCATCGTGGCGCGACTCCGCGAGCGGTTGCACCAAGTCGACGATCCGGCCGAGCGAATTCGGATGTTCATTCTCAACCATCTGGAATACTTTCTCGCCAATCAGAAGGCGATGAAAGTTCTCTCCCATGAAGATGAGGTGCTGAAGAACGGATTCGGCAGCGAGATCGCGGCGATCAAGCGCGAGTATTACCGCATCTGCGTTGAATTGCTGGACGACTACAAGCGCACCAGAGGATTAGAATTCTCCAGTCGGACCTCCGTGCTCAGCCTGTTCGGGATGATGAACTGGATCTACACCTGGTACAACCCACGGGTGGATGCGGATGCTACAGAACTGGCGCGGGAGATGGGGGACATATTCCTGCAGGGCATTGGCGCCGCGGCGGGCAAGGGATCACAGAAGAAGAAATCAGCATTCTCCAACCGAAACGACACACTACGATTGCGAAAAGGAGTCTGACTATGGCAACGACAGTGCAGCCGGCAAGCGGCGAGACCACGAAACCGTTGATCAACTACCGCGTCGACGCCGGCGTGGCGGTGATCGAATTGTGCGATCCCCCGGCCAATACCTACACCTACGAGATGAACCGGCAGCTGGATGAGGCGATTCTCAAGGCGCGCATGGACAACGATGTGTACGTGATCGTGCTCACCGGCGCGGGCGACAAGTTTTTTTCCGCGGGCGCAAACATCAAGATGCTGGCCAGCGTCGATCCGACCTTCAAGTATTACTTCTGTCTGCATGCTAACGAGATGCTGCTGCGGCTGGAGCACACTCCCAAGCTGGTGATCGCGGCACTGAACGGGCATTGTGTGGGCGGTGGGCTGGAGATCGCGATGGCGGCGGACATCCGCATTGCGCGCCGAGAGGCGGGCAAGATCGGCTTGCCGGAAGTGAACCTGGGAGTGCTCCCCGGTACCGGCGGCACGCAGCGGCTCTCGCGCCTGGTGGGCAAAAGCAAGGCCATTGAGCTGATGGTCACTGGAAACACCTTTTCATTCGAGGAAGCGAAAGAGCTGGGCATCGTGAACGACATTTACGAGCGCGAGAATTTCATGGGGAACATCATGGAATATGCGCGCCAGTTCTGCCCGCCGAACAAGGCAGCGAAGGCGGTGGGGCGCATCAAGCGCGCGGTGCAAACGGGCTGGGAAATTCCCATGGAGTCGGCGCTGGCGGTGGAGCGGGAAAATCAGCAGATCCTCTTTCAGAGCGAGGACGCGAAAGAAGGATTGGCCGCGTATGTGGAGAAGCGGCCGGCCACGTTTAAGGCGAAGTAGAAATGGTATCGGAGGCGCGGTGGCGAGACGCCCACCGGACAGCCGGCGGGACGCCGGCGCTACGAATGAAGAGGTGTTATGCCCGGTAAGGTCGCAAAAATAGGAACGTTTAGTGATTGGGTGGGACTGTTCGACGATTGGCGCAAAGACATCGGCGTGAATCACGACGAAATTGCCAGCTTCAAATTTGACACGCTCTATGGCGCGATCGAAACCGAAGAAATTCAGTTTGGCCACTTCAAAGGCCGCCGCAAGTGGGAAAACCTGCGCCAGGTGCCAACGCAACAAATGCGCGATGCGCTGATGAACATGATCGTGTACCAGGGCGATACGGAATTTGCCAGCGTGGAACAGCAGCGCTATCTGTTCGAGAGCGCGCCTACCGACTGGGATCGCCGCGCCATCACCCGGGTCATGATCGAAGAAATGCGGCACGGCTGGCAGATGTGCGCGCTGCTGGTCGACCACTTCGGTTATTCCGGCAAGGTTGAGGCTCAGAAGATGCTGGAGCGGCGGGCGTTCGAAAACAAACGCCTGCTGGGAGCTTTCAACGTGGACGTCGACAACTGGATGGACTTCTTCACCTACACGGACTTCGTAGACCGTGACGGCAAATTCCAGTTGCAGATGTTCAAGTATTCCGCCTTCGCGCCGCTGGGCCGGTCGATGTCGTACATGCTGCGCGAGGAAGCCTTCCATATGGGAACGGGGAATGACGGTCTGCGCCGGATCGTGGAGGCGGGCGTGATCCCGGCTTGGCTGATCCAGAAATATCTCAATAAATGGATTTCGAGCTCCTATGATCTGTTCGGCACCGACCATTCTTCATCCGCGCACTGGGCCTATGTCTGGGGTATCAAGGGCCGCTACGATGAGCCGAAGAATGAGCAGGCGGCGGACCTCGAGGATTTGAACGATTACAACCGTCATCTGTATCGCGACGAAGTGGCGGGCCTGATCGCCCGTTTCAATGGCGTACTCGCACCTGGGCAGCCAAAACTCTACGCACCCCATATCAAGTTCAACCGCCACATCGGGCGCTGGGCGGGGCAGAAGTTCCATGCAGATTCCGGCGAGCCGCTGGACGACCTGGGCTACGAGCAGCATTTGAAGGAATACTTGCCCTCGGCGGAAGACAAGAAGTTGTTACTGGACATAATCGGCAACGAGAAAAAATGGATTGCGGCCAAAGAAGGTGCGCGCGATCCGTTAGCTTCGATTGGCGAGGTTCGCAAGTCGGCGATTAATTTGTGAAGTCGCTTGCGGCGGTGATGAATATTTTGGATAAAGACCCAGTTGTCAGTTACAAGTTCCCAGTTCTCAGCTGACCATGGCGACGACTGCTGAAGCAATTTCTTACACGCTGGGCGAGTTGATGGTGGCCTGCGCGGCGCGTGAGATTCGTGACGGCGAAATCGTGTTTGTGGGCATGCGCCTGCCGTTGATTGCGTTTGTGGTGGCGAAGAAGACCCACGCTCCGAAGGCTGTGGGACTGTTCGAGAACGGCGTGATCCGGGCAACGCCTGCACCAGAACTCATCTACACCATGGCCGATCCGCCGAATATTCACGGTGCAACCCAGTGTCTGGACATGCTGGGGGTGATGAGTTTGCTGCAATCCGGGCGGGTGCATCTGGGTTTTCTGGGAGCCGCCGAAGTGGACCGCTTCGGCAACTTGAACTCGACCGAAGTACACGGCGTGAAGGGATTGACGCGCTTGCCGGGTTCGGGCGGAGCGTGCGATATCGCTTCCCTGGCCCAGCGTTTCGTGGTGTTGCTGGAGCACAGCAAGGAACGCTTGCCGGAACGAGTTTCGTATCTCACCAGCCCGGGGAATGGCGACGGTCCGGAATGGCGACACCGTGTGGGTCTGCCTCGAGGCGGCCCGGCAGCCGTGATTACGAGCAAGGCGGTGTTGCGCTTCGGCGAAGATGGAGAAGCTTTTCTGTCGTCCCTGCATCCGGGCATAGAGGTCGAAGATGTGCTGCGCAATACGGGATGGAGTCTGCGGGTGTCGGACAAGCTGACGCCGACGCAGGAGCCGAGCGCGGAAGAGTTGAAGGCGATCCGCGAGTACGACAAAGACGGTTTCTGGACAAAATAGTGGCGACGCAAGCATTGACGAAGTTTTCGCGCATCACACTGGAACTCATTCCTCCAGTGGCGCGCGTTTCACTGCACAATCCTCCGCTTAATGTCATCGACATCGCCATGATGGAGGAGTTGGGGCGCGCCCTGGCTGATATTGAGGGGTGCGATGACGTATCCACGGTAGTACTGAGCGGGACGGGGAAGGCCTTCTCGGTGGGCGTCGACGTTGCCGCCCACACTCCGGACAAAGTCGCCGGCATGCTGGCCAAGTTTCACGCGGTCATTCTGGCCCTGGTCAACTCGAAAAAGGTCTCGATCGCCGCAGTACACGGCCATTGCCTGGGCGGTGGCGCCGAACTGGCCATGGTCTGCGACCTGGTGTACACCGCGGAAGCGGCTTCGTGGGGATTTCCCGAGATCAAGCTGGGATGCTATCCGCCGGTAGCGGTCACGGCGCTGGCGGCCTTGGTCGGGCAGAAGCGGGCGGCCGACTTGATCTTGACTGGCCGCAGCATCACTGGTCAGGAAGCAGCCAACATCGGTCTGGCGAACCGCGCGCTTCCTGAGGCAGAGGTCCGGAGCGCGGTAGAGGAATCGGTACGGCAGCTTTCGCTGTTGAGTCCCGCTGCGCTTGCGATCACCAAAAAGGCCAGCTATGTCTGGAACGCGATGCACTTTGACAAGGGCCTGGCGCGCGCGGAAAAGATCTATCTGGATGAGCTGATGAAGACCGAGGATGTTCAGGAAGGGATCAAGGCCTTCCTCGAGAAACGCCAGCCGGCATGGAAAGGGAAGTAAGGCCAGCCATGTCCAAGCTCCTCACTATGCGTGAAGCCATTGCCGAGTTGGTGCCCGATGGCGCTTCCGTTGCGCTCTGCCTGCAACTGGAGCAGATGATTCCCTTTGCCGCAGGCCATGAGATTATCCGGCAAAGAAAACGCGACCTCACGCTGATTGGGCCGATCTCTGACATTTTGTTTGATCAGATAATTGCGGCTGGATGCGTTCAGCGGGTGATTGCCGCGTGGGTGGGAAACGCGATGATGGGCTCGGCCTACAACTTTCGCCGGGCCGTGGAACAAGGTGCCGTGAAGATGGTAAACATGACCAATTTCACGGTAGCGCTGGCCCTGCAGGCGGGGGCGATGGGCGTGCCGTTTCTGCCCACGCGAAGCGCTCTGGGTAGCGATGTAGTCCGGGATAATGAGTTTTTTGCAGAAATCGAATCGCCGTTTGCGGAATCGCAAGCTGACCAGTCTTCGATTCCTCCCGACAGACGAGGGCGTCCGCCCAGAGCCCAGCCCGTGAAGCTGCATGCGGTGCGGGCACTTTCGCCTGACGTCGCCATCGTCCACCTGCAGCGAGCCGATCGCGAGGGCAACGCCCACTGCTGGGGCAACTTCGGAATAATGATCGAAGCAGTTCGTGCCGCCAAGCGGGTGATTGTGGTGGCGGAAGAAATCGTGGAGCCGGAAGTGATCGCCAGCGATCCCAATCGCACCGTGATTCCGGGATTTCTGGTCAATGCAGTGGTCGAGTCCAGGTATGGTGCGCATCCCTCGCCGGTGCAGGGATACTACAAGCGTGACGACGCCTTCTTCCGTCAGTACCACGAGCAGACGAAGGCGAAAGCGGACAGCGACGCATGGCTGCAGCGCTGCGTATACGGTGTTGCCGATCGTCCTGCATACATGAACCAGTTGGGCGCGTGCCGCGTGGAAGAACTGGGAGTGAAACAGCACGCGTATGCCGCGCAGACGGATTTTGGATACTAGCATTCAGCAGTCAGCAACCAGCCTTCAGTGGATCGTCGGAATGCATCGGCTGAATGCTGATTGCTGAATACTGAAGGCTACTATGGATTTCGAAATCAGTGCCGGACAAGTAAAAGCCATGTTCAAGCATGGGGACAAGTTCACGCTGCTCGACGTGCGCGAACCCTGGGAGCTGGCCAAGGCGAGTCTCGAGGGAAGTACGAATATTCCCATGGGCGATGTTCCGATGCGCGCTCAGGAGCTCGACCCGGAGGAGCATATCGTGGTGGTGTGCCATCACGGCGTGCGCTCTTTGAGTGTCACGAACTGGCTGCGGCAGCAGGGATACGAGAACGTGCAGTCGATGCGAGGCGGGATTGACGGCTGGGCGCGAACCGTGGATCCGAAGGTGCCGCTGTATTGAAATGAAGCTATCAGCTCGGACCGAAAATCTGAAGTGATGCCGTACTCTTAGAGAGAACTGCACAGGTCCTTCGTCGGGAGTCCTTCGCAAGCGAAGGACTCCACTTCCTCAGGATGACAAGGGTTATCAGAATGATAAGGGTGTCAGGATTGCAAAGGCTATCGGGAGGTGAAGAGGTGGCCCAGCTTTTCTTTTTTTGTCTTGAGGTAATCTTCGGAGTGAGCTGAGGGCGTGACTTCGCAGGGGACGCGTTCGGTGACGGCCACGCCTCCGTTTTCCAGCGCAGCCACTTTGTCGGGATTGTTGGAGAGCAGCCGCACGCGTGAAACGCCGAGCGCTTTCAGGATTTCCGCCGGGAGCGCGAACTCGCGGTGGTCGGCCTTGAACCCGAGGCGCTCGTTGGCTTCGACTGTGTCCAGTCCCTGGTCCTGTAATTCATAAGCCTGCAACTTGGCCATCAAGCCAATGCCGCGGCCTTCCTGCTGCTCATAAATTAAGATGCCCGCGCCTTGATCGGCGATCATCGCAAGCGCCATCTCCAGTTGCTGGCGGCAGTCGCAGCGCAGCGATCCGAAGACGTCGCCGGTGAGGCATTGGGAGTGGATGCGGACCAGCGGAGGCGAGGCATGTATGTCACCCATGACCAGGGCAACGGCTTCCTCCTCACGCTTTTGCATGCCGGTGCCGAATTCTCCGCGAAAACCGTGAATGCGGAACTTGCCCCAGCGGGTGGGGAAGTCGGCGGAGGCGAGTTGTCGAATATTGAGAGACACTCAGCCATTATAGCGGGAGGCGCCGAGCTAACCTTTGCCGAAGCGGGGAAAGTGGTAATACACGTCCTGCTTGGAAGGGATGGCGACACCGTTGCGGGTGGCCGGTCGAAAGCGCCAATTCTCCAGGGCTTCGAGCACCTTGCCGTCGATCGCCGGAGCCAGACTTTGAATCACAACTTTCTGAACAATGTTGCCTTTTTCGTCGATCGTGACCTCGACCACCACATCGCCTTGCAGACCATTCAGTTCGACCGCCGCGACCGCCGGGTCAGGAGAGACAACGGGCAGAGCTGGGCGGACTTCTTCTCCGGCCAATGGTCCTTTCAGAACCGTGCCCAGCGGGGAGCCTGCCGCTTGAACCTGAGCGGCCTGCCCGGGCGTGGTGGTTTCGGCGTCCGTTCCAAGTTTCGGCCGTGGCAAATCACGCTTGACTGACTTTGCCGTTTTGGCGTGCCGTTTCCAGGTGAGGTGCGAATTCAATTGCTGCTGCGAGGAATTGTCGGAGGAACCTGGCGAAACATCGGTTGCAATAAGGCTCCGCTGACTCGGCCAATAGAGATGGGCTATGTAGGTTCCGTGATCGCCGTTGACGACAAAAGCCGGGGCCACAACCCTGGGGGTAGGCACGTGCAGGAGCCACAGCAGAAACAGACAGTGCAGTCCCGCGGAGACAAGGAACGCGGCTCGTCCATATAGACGTTGAACGGCCCCTCAGGTAAACATTATTGTACGGAAAGTTTCGAGCATGCGGCAGTACCTTGGTCTCGGGCGGGAAACGCTGCTAAAATCAGGTTGCAGAATCCACCGACATGGGGCTATAGCTCAGCTGGGAGAGCGCATCGTTCGCAACGATGAGGTCGTCGGTTCGATCCCGACTAGCTCCACCAAAT
>WNFE01003520.1_pt1 | contig 11633 bp, 10 predicted proteins | sample 5400451 | NCBI WGS metagenome assembly WNFE01 (sample SAMN13153344, study PRJNA577476) | soil metagenome | isolation source: 200 cm saprolite under Douglas fir tree site 2 hole 2 | place: USA:California | collected 2015-04-18
GGGCGATAAGACCGGCTCCACCCCCGGGACGGTGAGTGGGGCCAACGGGACCTTTACGGTCACGAGTATCCACACCTATAACAACGCGGGCAGCTTCACCATTACCATCACCGTGACTGATATGACGACCAGGCAGACCGGCAGAGGCAGCGGCACCGCTACGGTGACTATGCAAGGACCAAGAGTAACGGGCATCAACTCGAACAGTGGACCAGCGGCCGGAGGTACCAGTGTCACCATTACTGGCTCCAACTTCACCAACACCACGAGTGTCTCATTTGGCACGACAGCGGCTGCCAGCTTCACCATTACCAGTGATACCCAGATCACAGCTGTCAGCCCCGCAGGTAATGGCACGGTTGATGTGACCGTCACGACTCCAGGGGGCATTTCGGCTGTCAGCACAGCTGATCAGTTCACCTACATCCCTCTGCCGTCGGTGAAGTCTGTCACTCCAACGAGTGGACCAGTGGCTGGAGGCACCACAGTCACCATTACTGGCTCCAACTTAACCAATGCTACCAGCGTCTCATTCGGCTCAACAGCCACCAATAATTTCACAGTCGATAACGACACCCAGATCACGGCTGTCAGCCCCGCAGGCAGTGGCACGGTTGATGTGACCGTCACGACGCCAGGGGGCGCTTCGGCTATCAGCACAGCTGACCAGCTCTCCTACATTCCTCCCCCAACAGTAACGGGCATCAACCCGGCGAGTGGGCCAACTACTGGGGGTACCACAGTCACCATTACTGGCTCCAACTTCACCGGTGCCACGAGCGTCTCATTTGGCACGACAGCCACCAGTAATTTCATAGTCGATAGCGATACTCAGATCACAGTTGTCAGCCCCGCAGGTAATGGCACAGTCGATGTGACCGTCACGACTCCAGAGGGCACTTCGACTGCCAGCACAGCCGATCAGTTCTCCTACTATCTTCCCCTACAGTAACGGGCATCAACCCGATAAGTGGGCTAAATACTTGTAACGCCAACGTCGCAGTTTCGCAACAACTTTGTTGAATACTAAAAACAATGATTGAAAAATTAAAATAAATCTGATACACTATCAGTGGGGTAATATAGTGTATTCGACTCACCACGAGAGCGATTATCTCCTGTAACACGGCATATTCAGTACCTGGGGGAACTATTATGCAACGCTGTGAATTCTGTGGCTCAGAGCAACCCATCTACGCACACTATTGTGGCAACTGTGGTTACATGCTGGGTGACAGAACCCGGTCGGCCACCGGCATCGCTCATCCTCAAACCCCACCTCTGTTCAGCAATCCGTCCCATTCGATCATCGCAAATGCAGGAACCGGCCAGGAGCATATGGATTCCACCGTTCAGAGCCGTTGGACGGAGTGGGGAACGATGCAAAATAGTCCGCGGTTTCCAGAACGCCAGCCCGGAGACCGCCGGGATGTCCTGCCCGATATGCTCTTGCCGGGTCTGTTACTTGGACAGAACCAGGTACTGCCCGCCGGACAGGTACCGGTGGTCCAGGGAACTCCCCAGGTAAGCGGCGTGTCATTCGTGCAGGGCACGCCCCCAGCGGCGGGCAGCCCCGCTTCTTCCGCCGGGCAGGGTCTCGCTCATGGCGCTGCTTCATCGATGTCTCCCCAGGCACCAACCTGGGAGCCTCAAATACCACACCATGATCCACTACAACACCCCCAGCCAACACCGCCGCATCATCACCCTGTACATCATCCGCAGCCAACACCACCTCCCCATCCCCAACCTACGCCGCCGCCACACGCGCCCCATCATCACCATCACAGCGGCCCACTGCATACGCACGAAGAGCACGTTCCTCGTCATCATGGCACTACTGCGGGGGCTACTACCAAATTAGCTGTTGGGACTGCAACTAGGTGGCTCATGGTGGGGCTGACTGCGCTTATCGTCATAGCTAGCGGTGGCATACTGCTGGTGCTTGCAAGCTCTCCAGGCCTCTCACTTAGCGGGAGTAACGTCGTTTCCACCGGAAGCATTTTACATCTGCATGGCCAGGGCTTCCTGCCAGGGGGCAGCGTGACGCTAACACTCGATAACAGCATGCCTGTCGCCCCAACTGGACAGGCAGCAGGAAATACCACACATGCTGCAGGCTCTTCGCTGCTGCTGGTCGCTGGAGAAGAGCGGCAAGCGGCTGGGAATACGAGCATCTCCGTAAGCGTCACAGGTGCCTTCAATGCCGATGTCATAGTTCCAGCCAGCTGGTCCCCCGGAACGCATACCATCCATGCAACGGAGAATCTCGGTTCGCGCAGCGCTAACTTGCATTTCACGATAGTTCCGACGCCGGCAAAGCTGATTGTTAAACCTATCACACTTAACTTTGGTCCATTACAAGTGGGTGGTAAAGCCGTGCTGCCGGTAGCAGTAAGCAACGCAGGGCAGGCCAGTTTGAACTGGAGCGCCCTTGTCGATAGTTCTGCAACGAAGTGGTTGACGCTGCAAAACAGCTCCGGTACGATTGATTTCCAGGGATCAAATCAATTCATCAATGTCACAGCAAATACCAGCAACCTGAAGGCGGGTTCTTACCATACCATCATCTTCATTTATTCAAATGGCGGTGATGCACAGGTACTGATTAATCTGAACGTGGTTTCTCAAAGCGTGAAGAAGCAGGCTCACCTGAGCGTGACGCCGCAGAGCCTTGACTTTGGGCAGCTCTTAGCCAATCAACAGGTGACGCAGGGTATATCTATAAGCAACCCTGGTGAACTCCCACTCACCTGGAAAGCCGATACTGGGGGGAGCAGCTGGTTAACGTTGGGTACAACTAATGGCACGGTGCAATCCGGCGGTCAACCACAGGCCATTCAGGTAACAGCCAACACCACAGCCCTGGCAGCCGGGAGTTACTCTGGCACGGTCAATATCACCTCGAATGCCGGAAATGCCACAGTAACCGTCACACTCGTTGTGACCGGTGTAACGCCGACGCTCCCACCCAGCCCAACACCCTCACCTACCAGACCTCCAGGGACGACACCTCCACCCTCACCTTCTCCATCTCCATCTCCCTCGCCGTCTCCGTCGCCTTCGCCCTCTCCGTCCCCATCTCCCTCACCATCGCCTTCGCCCTCACCATCTCCATCACCCTCACCGACGGTCCCTGCATGGTCGGTCAGCCCAACCAGCTTAGACTCTAGCACTTGTGGGGTACCAGGGTCTTGTACAGTGACTCTGACGGAGAGCTCGAGTTCCACGGGTAATATCACCTGGTCTGCCAGCAGCGATGTAGGCGCGACCTTCACTCCACCAGGTAGTACCCTGTCTCCTGGGGTACCGCAATCAGTGAGTATCTCAGGCATGGTCTGCAAGAGCGGCACCTTTACCTTCACTGCTTCAGGTGCAGCCCAGCCGCAATCCCTCCCAGTATCATGGAGTTGTACGCCAAAGATCACTGTGACGCCGACCAATATAGACCCAACTTCGAGCAACTGTACGCCGAATACCGGCGGGATCTACACCTGCACTGTGACGGTGGGCGAGACCTCGCCAGGCAATTTGAACTGGTTTTCTTTTGTAGGTATAGGCGGAACAGGAACGTCAATCAACCCATCAAGCGGCACGCTCACGGCCAGCAATCCGCAACAACAAGTGACCATCTCGTCCATTCCTTGTGGGAGCGATAGCTTTACCTTCACAGACCAGAACAATAATACCGTCACGGTGCAGTGGAGTTGTAGTTCATAGGCAGGGCTTTTTGGTGTACCCGAAAAGCCTCAAAAGAGAGCCATTTCCTGCCGGAAAAAGCCCTGTTTCGTCAGTCTTCTTCCGTGCGCGTTTCTTACTTCTCCTCACAAAGCGCATCACATTCTTCCTGAGTAATACGCCCGCGTTGGAGAAGCCCTTTATAGTAGTCTTTTTTAGCTGATTTGCCGCCTCGTAACAATGACTTCAACGTTTTCAGGTCGCAATGCATTTGGTCAGCTATTCGTATCATCATACCGTAACTAATCTGCGTACTCCCTCTCCAAGAGTGTGAATAGTGTGTCGCTGCGACGGTTTTGCCGTTCACGATAAAACGATATCTGGGATGGGTTCCGGATTTGTCATACTCCCATCGAAGGTCTTTCTCTAATAGGTCTTTCAAATCTTGAAGTATCATGCTCATGAATACGCACTATTCAGTTCGTAAGTAATTTTGCAGGAGACGAAAGCCGTCTTGGAGAGGGGGTGAAAGTTGTTCTAGATTCCTCCGAAGCCAGAGAACCTCATCTGCAAGGAAATCAAGATAATTCCTTGCTGCCTCATAGAGTGTCGAGCCAAGTTCAAATGTGTTAGATATACGGCTACTAGCCATATACCCCTCTTCTGTAGGTGTAAGTTCGATGACAAAAGGGCGTATTACAACAACAGTAGCCTTGAGTTTATCAAGGCGAATCGTCGTGCCTGGATGAATGGGGCAAATGGTATATTCTATCTCCCCTGCCCCTTCAGGCCCTAAAATCGTTGCTTTTGAACTGACTCCTCTATTAACGTTATTAGGAAGGTTTACTGTCGCTGTTGCCATATGCTTCATCCCTTCTTTGAGAAGTCTGCAACTGCTCAACTTGCTCTAATTGGTTATCATAAAGGCTGGTCATCAAATCGATTAACTGTTTCATCATCGATCTTGTTATCGCACAACGAAACAGGGCATGTGCGTTGACGCTATCAATATTCTCTAAATCCTTGATATCAACAATGTCCAAAGGTAACGCAGTGCCGAAAGTCAAAAAGAACTCTTCCAGGCCTGCGCGAATATTCACGCTATTGACGTAGTGAGTAGGAAGATTTTCATCTCCAACGAAGACCGTCTTTACCTGTTTGGGCACAGGTTGTTTTTTCTCTTCTGCCATAAGTGCTTGCTACTTTCTCAGCATTCATCAACACCCGATTAAGCCAGATCTTTACTAGAGTATAATATCACACTCAAGGATTCATTCGTCAAGATGATATACTTCCTTCCACAGGACTTTTTGGTTTACCCGTATTGCACGAGATGCAGGAGGCGCAGGCGGACGAGTCGTCTTCCTGCCTGGAATTTGGGGCTACGTCCCAACTCACTCTTTGCTCCACCCGTGCTGCTGAAAGATACATGCAAAAGATGTATTTCAGGTAAAACCAAAAAGCCCTGAGTTCATAGGGATCAGTTCTTGACGACGCTCGCGAATATACGGTATGCTGTTCGACAGAAAAATTGTCAAGGAAATAGAGATGCCCTCATTTCTTTCTAATCATCACCAGGCGAGAGATTCTCACCTTGCAAAGGCTGACCACGCTGTTCATCACATACAGAGGCGAAAGCTTCCTCTCGTGGCTCTGCTGGTTGAACGTGGCTTTTTTGAAAGTATTGACGAAGCACAGCGCTGGGTTATGGCCGGAAAGGTCCTGGTGAACGGCCAGCTTCTTGACAAGCCGGGAATGACCGTTCCCTCTGATGCGATCCTGCGCGTCCGTGGAAGGTCTCGCTATGCCAGTCGCGGAGGATACAAACTGGAGGCTGCGCTTGCACATTTTGCAATTGATGTCAAAGGCGGTGTAGCGCTCGATTGCGGAGCATCCACCGGCGGATTCGCCGATTGTCTATTACAGCACGGCGCTGCCCTGGTCTACGCCGTAGAAGCCGGTCATGGACAACTCACCGGTCGTCTGCGTGCTGATCCGCGTGTTCGCAACTTAGAACGTACCAATCTGAGCGATCTGGATGCAAACCTGCTTGATCCCCCTCCGTCGCTCATCACCCTCGATCTCTCGTACCTTTCGCTCACCAGGGCATTGCCTATCGCTGCCACTTTGCTTGCTCCACAAGGAGGGCAGGTTCTAGCGCTAGTAAAGCCTCTGTTTGAAGTAGAGAGTTCACAAGCGAGAAGGACTGGACACATCGATGATCCAGCCCAGCTTGTTGCAGCGCTTCGTCGCGTACTGGCTGCCGGCGAAGCAGCAGGATTAACTCCACATGGCATTGCCAAACTTGCCTTACAACCACGTCGCGGGGTGACCGAATTCTTCGTCTTCTGCGGGCACAATATCAACCGCCCTCCTCACTCCTATGATGACCCTGCATTGCAAACGCTCATCGAGGGGCCAGGTATCGGCAAAGCCGCCGAGGGAGCAGACTAGCCATCCTGTACTCCCCCTCCCCACTGCCTATGTGGTAGCATGTACAATAGTTGCAGTATCCTCAAAGCGGATCGAGCAGTCACCTCTTCCCCCTCTCCATCAAAGATGGAGAGGGGGCCAGGGGGTGAGGCCCCACAACTCCACAGGCCCCTTCACAGGATACACTAGACACCGGATTACCGAAGAGGTCAATTGATAAGGAGACAAGAGATGCAGACTGATATCATTTCTCACCCGGCCCCGGTGCGTTGGGGCATACTCAGCCTCGCTAATATAGGCTTCAGGCGTGTCATCCCTGCCATACTTAACTCTCCAGAAGAGCAATTGGTCGCTGTCGCCAGCCGTAATCCTGAACACGCAAAAGAGCTATTGGCCCATATCCCTGATTTGCGCATCTATGGTGACTACGAAAGCCTTATCAACGATCCCGACATCGAGGCGGTCTACGTCCCATTGCCCAACAGCTTGCATGCAGAATGGACCATCAGAGCATTGGAGGGCGGCAAGCATGTCCTATGTGAGAAGCCCTTAGCAGTCACCGTAAAGCAGGGCACATCGATGGTTGAAGCTGCTCGAGTCAACAACAGGCTGCTCATGGAAGCATTTATGTATCGTTTCCATCCGCAGACCATCTGGGCCCTGGAACAGGTACATGCCGGCCGTATCGGATCGGTCAAATTAGTGCGCTCCTCATTTTCCTTCAATATACACTTACCACCGCGTCCACATGATATTCGATTGCAGGCGGACCTGGCTGGCGGCTCGCTCCTGGACGTTGGATGCTACACCGTCAATTTCTGCCGTGCCGTCTACGGGCATCCCCCTGTTGCCGTCGCTGCTCGCGTCTATACTCCTGCCGCAGGTGAAGTAGAACGCTCCGCCAACGCCGTTCTCGATTTCGGCAATGGTCGTTTTGGCCTGATCGATGCCAGCTTCGAACTGCCTACACGCCAGGTATCGGAGATCATTGGGGAGGCTGGCACTATAACCATTCCGGTTCCTTTCGTGCCAGGCCACGCCGAGAGCGAAGTGGTACTCTCCCTCGAGGACCAGGTGATTCACCAGCGCATCGCGCATGTCGATCCATACCGGCTCGAGGTCGAGCATTTCGGAGCGTGTGTGCGTTCCGGTGCTCAACCAGCGTTTAGCCTGGAAGAAACCATAGAAAACCTCGCTACCATTGAGGCCATCTACCAATCCGCCGGTTACCCCTGGCCTATTTCGTAGGAGCGGATTCCCGCTTTTCTAGTTTCTTCGACAGGATCACGCCCGTATTCAGCCCGACCGTGTGCAACCCACCAAAAAAGCGCGCGTGTTCGATCTTAATGCAGCGGTCCTGCACGAATATCAGCCCGGCCTCACGTGCCCGCTTTCCCACCTCGTCATTGCGAATACCCAGTTGCAGCCACAGCACCCTGGCTCCAATCGCAATGGCTTCCTCCGCTACCGGCGGTACGCCCTCTGCTTTACGAAACACATCTACAATCTCAATCTCTTCTCCCGCCTCTTTCGCCTCCGTTAATGAGGCATAGACACGCTTGCCTAACAGTGTTTGCCCGGCATACTTCGGGTTGACAGGGATAATGTCGTAACCCTCAGCCTGCAGGTAGATGGCGACAAAATGGCTGGGGCGATACTGGTCAGCCGAAATACCGACAATAGCGATATGCCGGTATTGTTGCAATAACGTCAAGCGGTCATACATATCGGGTATTTGAATACTCATGCAGTTAATCCTTGGGAAGGCACATCTTTAGCTCTTTCATGCGCTTATTATACCACCGGTTCATAGCCTTCAGCATCCGACCGTTAACCAATCGAGGAATAAAACCCCCAGCATTTTCAGGCACCTCGTACATGAGGAGCAGAGCAATCAAAGCACCTGCGAAATCAGGACTGTTCGCTTCTTGCAATTCTTGTGTTTTTCAAGTAGACTAGCTGATGGTTACCTCCGTCTGTGTGCAATTTGTCGTTTTCCTGCTGCTTCTGAGAATCTCTTAGAGGGCAGACATCTCCATGAGAAAGGAGAGAGCGTATGAGCACGTATGTACTTGTCCACGGCGCATGGCATGGAAGTTGGTGCTGGGAAAAGGTTGTCCCTCTGCTTGAGCAAGCAGGACATCAGGTGGAAGCCCTTGACTTGCCAGGACACGGTCAGGACAAGACTCCTATCCGTGAGATCACCCTGGCGGCCTATACGAACCGCGTGTGTGAGACCCTCGATGCTCAAGCTGAGCCGGTCATTCTCGTGGGTCACAGCCTGGGTGGGATGGTCATCACTCAGGCTGCCGAGGAGCGGCCCGCGAAGATTCAAAGGCTGGTGTACCTCACGGCTGTTCTCCTACAGAATGGCGAGACTGCCCGCCAGTTCGCCCTAATGGATAGTGATTCCCTGCTTTTGCCAAACCTGGTGGTGAATAGGGAACAAGGGTACCAGACGTTCAAAGAGGGAGCCCCTCTCAAGGACCTTTTCTATGGTGATTGTTCCCAGGAGGATGTAGCCCGAGCCATATCACTGCTGGTTCCCCAGGCACTGGCTCCTGGGGGGACTCCCGTCAGCATTACCGCAGAACGCTTTGGTCGGGTGCCCAGGGTCTACATTGAGTGCCTGCTTGATCGGGCGATCTCCCCGGCTATGCAGAAAAGGATGTATACGGCAACGCCGTGCCAAACCATCCTGTCAATGCAGACCAGCCACTCGCCTTTCTTCTCAGCACCCCAGCAGTTGGTCAGACATCTCACTTCTCTAGCATCCGTGAGCTAAAGAGCCCACGTTGCCAGGACGTAGGCCAGGAGGCCGGTGGCGTAATGCTGCTGGGTCCCCTTGGCTTGAGTAGCCACTCCTCTTGGTTTGCGTCTTCCCTCATGATGAAACCGCCCTCGTTTGTTCGCTGCAACACGTGTTCATAGTGCCGAAGAAAAATTATGTGGCCCATCTTTTCTCATCCGACAGGCGGCTGCATGCCTTCTGGTGAGCTAGAACCATTTCCCATTCCCCGCTGTAAGCAAGCAGGCACGCTTAATGTTGTGGGGAAGAGCCTCTTTTCGGTTATCAAAAACAAGCAGGGTACTTCTCGAAGAAAAATCAAAAACCCGGTTGCAGCCACGGCTTCTGTGTATAGTATCCCTTTGTTACGTTGATGTAATTGATTGCGCCTTGATCGTACCAGGTCCCGCTAAACCAGAATCCAAGGCATCCCCAGATATCGCCTGCATGATAGCTTGGGTATCCCGCTGCCGGTGTGCTTTGATATAAATAGTCTGTCCAGCCCTCGTAACAATTGCGTAGCCACCCATACACAAAATCTGCATTGAACGCGGTATCATCGCGACTCATGGGCCATTCGCTTTGAAAATAGGTATACTTTATCTGGAGAATGCCGTAGCTTTGGTAACAGCTTGTTCCATTCCATGTCCCGGGCGGGCAGAGGCTCTGGCTGTTGGTATAGTCTCCCAATTGACTCTGATGCCAGGTAGACTCTGTCACCGCTTCTGCCCTGACAATGTTCGGATCAATGCCCCATTTGCACGCGACCCATTGCAGGATTTCATCTGTTGTACCTGTGAAGTTGCCGGTTACTCGCTGGCGCAGGCTATCCGATTTGTCATCCATGCCAATTAAGGGATTCCAGGGATGTAAATTCGCAATTTGTGCCGCGGTTGGTACCTGGTGGTTGGCAGCATAATTGTCAGGTCGAGGCTCAAAAGCAGACCTGGTTACATTTGAGGCGCATGTGCTGTCGCCTGGTAACGCGCTGCCAGGAGGAAGAGTCGTGTAATTAATGCCCGTAGGCGTTGTTCCAGTCGGAGCAGGTTGAGAAGGTTGATTGGTTGGCTTGGAAGTAGGCGTACTACCGGAAGAGTGGCCCGCTTTAGGTGTGATTGCGTGGGCTTGTATAGAGATCGTATAGGAAAACGAAGTTGGGCTACTCGCCGGCTTGATACTCTGATTCTGAATCTCTGGATCATAACCACGGAGTAAAAAGCCACTGGCCAGTGAGAAAATACTTCCGCCAATCAGGATGATAAACAATGGCACAAGCCACCTGAGTCTTTGCCTGTTTAGCTTCATCAGTCTCTCTGCTTACCTCTAACTACAAATCTATTGATCGTTCCACTTAGTACGACGATACGGCTGCCTGTTCGTAGTTCTTATAGTACTTATAGATGGGGTAAGTTTTTACGGTTGATGTGATACCATAATAGTGTGCATATAAGTAAGGGCATATATTACGAGAGGAACCTACCATGCCAGAAGTCGACAGCGATCACGTCTTTGGCTTCGATACCCTATCCGTTCACGCCGGGCAGAGGCCAGACCCGGCCACGGGTGCCAGAGCCGTGCCAATCTATCAGACCACCTCCTACGTCTTTGACGATACCGATCACGCGGCACACCTGTTCGCCCTGCAGCGCTTCGGCAATATCTATACGCGCATTATGAACCCTACCACTGCCGCTTTTGAAGAGCGTATCGCCGCGCTCGAAGGCGGAACGGGGGCGCTCGCCACAGCATCAGGCATGGCGGCACAGATGGCAACGATGATGACCTTGCTCCGTCCTGGTGACGAGCTTGTCTCCTCCAGCAGTCTTTACGGGGGCACGCACACACAATTCGACCTGACGTTGCGTACCTGGGGCATCAACACCATCTTTATCGACAGCACCGATCCCGAAAATTATCGCCGTGCCCTCACACCACGCACGCGTGCCTTTTATGGCGAGACGATAGGCAATCCGCGCGGCGATGTGCTCGATATACGTGCTGTTGCAGATATCGCTCATGAAGCAGGCATCCCATTGATTGTAGACAGCACCTTTGCCACGCCCTATCTCTGTCGTCCCTTTGAACATGGCGCCGACATCATCGTGCACTCGGCAACAAAATTCATCGGCGGCCACGGCAACTCTATCGCCGGCGTGCTGATCGAAGCGGGCAAGTTCCCCTGGGACAACGGCAACTTCCCCCATATCGTCGATCCCTCGCCCGGCTATCATGGCGTGCGCTTTTATGAGACGTTCGGAGACTTCGGCTTCGTCATGAAGGCCAGGTGCGAGACCGTGCGCGACACCGGCGGCTGCCTCAGCCCCTTTAACGCCTTTCTGCTCTTACAGGGATTAGAAACGCTCTCGCTGCGCATGGAGCGCCACTGTCAAAACGCGCTGCGCGTAGCCCAGTTTCTCCAGGAGCACCCGGCCGTGAGCTGGGTCAACTACCCCGGGCTACCCGGTGATCCCTCCTATGAACTCGCCAAACGCTATCTGCCGCGCGGCGCAGGCTCCATCTTCACCTTCGGCGTCAAAGGAGGCTACGAGGCAGGCAAAACGGTTATCAACAACGTGCGCTTATTCTCCCACCTTGCCAACGTGGGTGACACGCGCAGCCTCATCATTCACCCTGCCAGCACCACCCACCAGCAACTTTCGGAAGAAGACCAGCTGGCGGGCGGCGTGACCCCCGACCTCATCCGCCTCTCCATCGGCATCGAGAACATAGAGGA
>WNFE01022127.1_pt1 | contig 11633 bp, 12 predicted proteins | sample 5400451 | NCBI WGS metagenome assembly WNFE01 (sample SAMN13153344, study PRJNA577476) | soil metagenome | isolation source: 200 cm saprolite under Douglas fir tree site 2 hole 2 | place: USA:California | collected 2015-04-18
CTACACTTTCGTCCTGCTCCCAGACCTTTACACGCAGTTCACGTAGAGCAGAGCCGGTCAAAGACACTGGTGGGTGCAACTCTTCTGGAGATGTACCACCTGCTTGCGCATGGTTTGGAGGTATTTCATCGCCTGGAGGCGCTTCGATCTCAGGTTGTTCATGCTCCAGATCTCCTGGCGTCTTGTTCGCGTCCTGCCTGTGATCCTGGGAGATAGCTGGCACGTCTGCGATGTGATCATCGTGCTTGTCTAGAGATTGCGCATGGTATACTTTTTTTTCGAGCTGGTTGATCCATGGCGGCGGTCTACGTGGCAAAGAGTACTTAGCCGAGCGGGAATAAGGCTGTTGCGCGATCTGTTCACGTAAGGCTGGGCGGGGACTTTGCTGAGGGACAACTGTAGCTCTCAGTTGCCTGGCGGGAGGAGAGGGCTGTTGAGTTGATGGCGTTGCATTCTCCGATTGATCGTCTGCGGATGGGGGTCTATCCGCCGGAGATGGGAGGGTTTTCCCACAGTTATTACAGAACCGAGCATCGTCTCTCGGCAGGGTTTGCCCGCAATAGGTACACTGTTTTGCCACGAAACCTCTCCTAAGCCTGGAGATAAACCTCATAACCGGATATTTCCCGCGAATATTTCCCGCTCTACGGTACTCTACTTCTTTTATTTCGTCAAGTTGCATAGCCAACCGGTAACAGGGTCTGTGAATGTTCCCGAAAAGTATGCTCATGTTCCTGGCACCCGCAAGGGGTGCCACTACATTTCACGCTCAGATTGGTCCGAAATGTAGTGGTACCCCTTGCGGGTACCAGGATAAGCAGCTACGTCTATTTCAATTCCAGTAACGCTGCACGCTCAGCCGCACGTTCGATGGGCTGCTGGTTCTTAACAATCTCAACGAGTTTTTTACGGCCTTTGGGGCTACCGATCATGAGAACGCCAACGAGTTTATTCTCGCGGAAAAACAGCTTACGATAGTTCTCATTGCCTTTCTCACCAGGCTCACGGCGGGCGATAGGCTCTAACTCGGGATTATTCGATTCTGCTGTACCAACCACGGCGATATTGACATCGAACAGGGGACTGGTGTAGGTCGGAACATCGACATAGGGTTCATGTCCACCTGCCATATTGATTCCGACAATGCGCCCGTGAGCCATGCCGTTGTCCCAGGTACCCATCGTATGATGCAGACCAATGGTTGGATCAAAGAATTCAGCCACATCACCAGCCGCGTACACGCCCGGAACGTTGGTCTCCAGGTATTCGTTGACGACTACACCGCTCCTGGTCTCGATTGGCGTATGCTTGAGGAACTGTGTGTTCAGCGTGATGCCCAAACCAACACCGATGAGATCTGCCTGTATGTGTCGCCCTTTTTTTGTGATTACATAGCCGGGAACCCCGTTTTGAGGAACCACGCGGTCGATTTCATCGCCGTGAACGACCTCGACACCAAATTTCTTCGCGATATTATCGATAACCTCACCGCCATCGGGGTCAAGGCAACTGCGCAGCCAGAAAGGGCCTCGCATTATCCAGGTCGTGTCGAGCTTGCGTACGGCGAACCCATCGCACAGCTCGTATGAAATGAAGCTGCCGCCATAAGCCAGCGCGGTGCGGGATTCGAGCATACGAGCGATAATGGTCTTGGTGTCATCGAGGGTTACAAAGTTATAAATATGCTTCGTGCCCTCTACGCCCGGCACTCTTAGTGGGTTGGCCCAGCCTCCACTTGCGACCAGGAGCGCGTCATAGGGCAAGTTTTGTCCTTTATCGGTAACGACGGTGCGTTCTTCGGTGTTGAGATCCGTTACCAATGTTTCCGTTATCAGGCGGATGTTGCGCTGTTCGTGCCACGCAAAATCGCGTATCATCACTTTCTGCTCAACGATCACTCCCTGCAGGAAGCGTGGGAGCGAGACGCGATTGTAGAGCGGGTAGGGTTCATTGGTGAGAAGATGTATGCTACAGTTCGGGTCATTTTTTCGTAATGTATCAGCGGCTGTCGTTCCTGCTATCCCGTTGCCAATTATCACATAGCGTTTATCGTGCGTTGTCAAATGCAAGGTCTCCTTGTTCGGCGTATTCTCCCTGTTCAGCATGGATGGATACGAGGCGATTCTAGCACAGATTGGAGGAGAACGCCAGAGAGTGATGCATTTTTATTTGTTTGCCAGTTCGCCTGTTTCTATTGGTGTAACGATAATGTGTTCGGCCAGTTCTGGGCCAAGCATGTGCTCTACCTGTTGAGACTTTTCTCCCACACGAATATGGAGCGGCCCACCAAAGGGCGCTCGTGCTACTAACTCCACCCGCGTTTCCGGGTAGAGGCCAAGTTGACCGAGATAGCGCAGCTTTTCAGGGTCCTGGTCACTGACACGCAGGATCAACGCGGGCTGCCCCTCTTTTAACTGCTGGAGCGTACATCCCTTGCGTGCAGCGATGATGCCATCCTTACTGGGAATGGGATCACCGTGGGGATCGACCGTGGGGTGGCCAAGCAGGACATCGAGTTTATCTTCAAACTCTTCAGAGATAACGTGCTCCAATTTATCGGCCTCGGCATGCACTTTATCCCAGCTGTAGCCTAGCTCACAAGCCAGGTAGAGTTCGAGCAGGCGATGATGGCGAATTACCTCCATTGCTTTGCGCTCGCCCAGGGGTGTGAGAGTCACACCACGGTAAGGTGTATGTTCGACCCAGCCGGCTGCGGCAAAATCTTTGAAGAGCATGGTAACGGTGGCATCACTTACGCACAGGTGTTCGCTCACAGCCGAGGTGGTGACCTTTTGGCCGCGTTCCTGCATGGCATAGATGACCTTGAGGCAATCACTGATGCGTGGGGCAAGTTCCTGGATTGGCTCTTCCATATTTTATCACCTCGCAAATGAAATTTTACCATCCTAAAAGTAGGATATCACATTTCTAAAATATTTGCAAGGGGTGATGCTGTCCATGTGCTGGCCGCAATGCCGCGACAATTGCGGCGATTATGCTTAATACGAATGAGACAAAGAATGCAAGATGCAAGCCTGAGAGAAACGGCGCAATTGCTGATGAAAAGTGTCCCAGACCCCCGCCATTAATGAAGACTCGCTGGACAACAACAAATGGTATCTGACTCAGCGCGAGCGGAAACACAATTGTAATGCTGAGCATTTGACCTGTATTATTCAGCATGCTCAAGATACCTGCTGCCGCGCCTCGCGTATGCGGCTCGACAGAACTCATAATGGCATTGGTATTGGGCGAGATGAAGAAGCCTGACCCCCCACCCATGAGTGCCATATAAAGAGCCAGCAACCAGTAAGGCGTAAATTGCGTAATGGTAGTTAACCCGAACAGTCCAATCGCAGAGATCGCCAATCCAATCGGTGTGAGCAATCGTGATCCGACGCGATCAGAGAGCCGCCCGCTCAAGGGGCCAATCACCATAAATGCAGCGCCAAAGGGAATGAGCATCAACCCCGCAGTGAGAGGGTCTTTCCCATAGGGGCCTTGCAGAAAGAAAATCAGCAGGAACAGCACTGCGCCTCGTGCAATGCCATTGAGTAATCCACTCAAGTTCGCCAGGGCGAAGAGACGATTACGGAAGAGGCGTAATTGAATGAGTGGTACCTGAATACGAGGCTCAATGGCAATGAATAATCCAGCACTCACAATACCAATAAGAAGAATGGCGATAGTGACTGGCTGAGGAAGAATAGGAAACGCAAGCATTGTCAAGGCCAAGAGCACTCCAAAGAGGCCAACAGTCAGCGTAACGGTCCCAAACCAGTCAATAGGCTGGTGTGCTAATGGACGTACAGGCTCACGAAGTCGCCAGATACCCCATAACACACCAAAGATACCTATAGGAACATTGAAGAGAAAGACCCACCGCCACGACCATTCAGTGAGTAGGCCACCAACGATAGGGCCAATCAAGAAGCCAGCCGCACCCGCAATCTGGTTGATCCCTAAACCAAGTCCGACTTGACCCTTTCTAAATGCGTCGGTCACAATCACCGTGCTATTCGTGACGAGCAGGGCTGCCCCTACACCCTGAATGACCCGGCCAACGATAAGATCAGCACCATGCAATTGCGGCTGTGCCAAGCCTGCGACGAGTGAGCCAAGCGTAAAGGCGACAAAACCACTGTTGTACAGCCGTTTGCGCCCCCACATATCAGCCAGGCGTCCGACAACTGGAGTGAGAACGGTGATAATGAGTAGATAGCCCAGGAGTACCCAGATTATTGTGAAAAATGTGATGTGCAATTCGGTCAAAATATTAGGAAGTGCTATCAGCAGCGCCGATCCCTGGATAGAGGCGAGCAAGGCGCCGACGGTCGTGACGGAGAGCGCCGTCCACTGGTAGCCATCCTTCTGCTCTGGCGCACCTGCTAGAGGGCTTGTTTCTTTTATTGTACCAGCGGCAGTATCTGAAGAAGAGGAACCAAAAGTACGCATAAATTTCCTTCTACCTAGTAACTAGACCTCGGGTCGCGTTAAAAGTATAGCTATCACCAGCATAACAATTGTAAATGCAATTAGCACTGTAAGATCTAACAGGATCGTGGCTACATTGTACACCAGTAGTGTACCACGGATGGCGTTGACACCGTAAGTCGTGGCTATACCTCAACCAGATGCTCGAGCGCGGGTAAGGCTGCTTGAATGCTGGTGCGTTCAGCTTCGCTCAGGCGATCGAGGCGTCGTTGCAACGAGTTCAAACTGGCCTGGCGAGAGACATGCACCGCCAGTCGTCCTGGCTCGGTGGGTTTGACCCATACTGTTCGCCAGTTCACGTCATCGTGACCCCGCTCGACATAGCCCTGGGCAAGCAAGCGTTTGACCATTGCTGTGGCAGTAGAGGGCGCCACGGCGAGGTGCTCTGCGAGTTCCTGCATCGTGCAGCGGTCATGCTCGACAAGGACGTGCAGGAGTGTCAACTGTCCAGGTGTGGCACGCAGCTCGACCACCTCGCGCCAGCCAGGGCAAGCCCCGGATGCATCATCCAGAGGCAGGTCGGCCCCCAGGCGTCTCAACAGTTTAGGTGTGATATCGAGGAGCGCCTCTGCCAGGTCTGTCTTATTGTGTACCTGTTCGTGTACCATCCACTTAGTTCCTTACCATCATTTCGATAATCTAATAATATGATATACGAAATGAATGTGGCAAGTCAAGGCGATACTGCTCATCGAGCCTCCTTCTCGGGAAAATTTCAGCAGCTTCTCTCAGAGCAGAACGTGGGCTACCTCTGCGGCCAAGCCTTGACTAACCGTAGAGGTAGCCCACATGCTGAGTATGTGTGTGGCCTGCTACTTCAGAAAGTATGCACTGACAGCCTTGGCAACTTCTCGTGAGGCCTTTTTGTCGATCCCAAAGTGGTCGAGCTTTGGAAACTCCTTTGTTTCAGATCGCGGGAGGACCACTGCAAGCCGCTCCATGCTCAGATCTACCCATGTAGCATTGCTTTTCCCCCCATACATGAGAAGGACGTCAGCAGCTATTTCTCGGTAGTTTTCATAACTACTGTCAAGCCGAGCCACTTCGTGATGCTCGCGCAGATTTTCTGGGAGGAGCCCGAGCATCAGCTTCCGTTCGTGGGAGCTGAGGAAGAGAGGAAACAGTAGCTTCATGAGCCAGGGAGGAGTGTTGCGTGCGCGCTCAGGGCCAACGCCAAGTGAGAACTCGACGAAGGCATCGAGATATTTCTTCTCGGCGAGCTTCTTCTCGTAGCCAGGCATCCAATCCATCGGGATGGACCCATCAAGAGAGACGCCGGGTTCGTACACGGCTACTTTGGTGAGCGATGGGTTGTTGCGGGCCACTTCCAGGGCCACGAGTCCACCGAAGCTGTGGCCAACGAGCAAGGACGCGCCGGTCTTTTGCAGCAAGGCGAGCACATCCTCACACTCTTTGATCATGCTATAATCATCACCTTGTGGGCTGCTCCTCCCTCGCCCGCGGCGTTCAATGATGTGGACAGTAAAATGCTCGGCCAGAGCGCTCGCGAAGGCAGCGTAGTCGGCAGCCATGGAGAGTGCGCCGGGAATAACAAGAACCGATGGCCCACTTCCCATGGTGAAATAGCTAATCTTCGCCCCATCCTGGGAGAGCACGGCGTGGGTGGTTGTAGTCATGTAACTGGTGGTCATCATTTCTCCTTCTTCATTTTCGTAATCAAGGCCTGGTGCAATCGTTCGGTGAGTTCACGGTAGTGGTGGGCATCAATGTCAGCGATGACCAGAAGCTGGTCAAAGTGCGAGTCCAGCAGTTGTCTCCCTTGTGCGACCACCTCGTTTCCTTTCGCAGTGATGGTAACGAGACGCTTGCGAGCATGCTCTGGGCTCTTTGTCGTCTGGATATGGCCGTCCTTGGCAAGTTCCACAAGCATCGTACTGACGGCAGGATCGCTATACCCCAGGGCGACTGCCAGCTCATGTTGGGTGACCGTGCCGCACTGTTGCAGAACGGTCAGGAAGAGAAAACGCCTGTACGAGATGCCCACCTGTGTCTGCAGCAGTTGATCGGCTGCACGGTCTATTTCGAACATGAGTTTGCCTAAGAGATAGGCAAGAGAGTTGTCCATCACAGTATGAACTCCTTAATATTAGGATACTAATATTAGGATATTAACACATACTGAGAAAATGTGCAACTCTTTGTGGGTGAGCGCCATCTCAAGAAAAAGCCCCGACATCTGCCGGTGTGCTTTGACTGGCTGGGGAAGAGGGATTTTGAACCATTGGAGTGATCCGGCTTTATGTCAATGGAATGGTTCATGCTACGGCCAAGCCCAGAGCGGTCGCAAAGGGGGTTGGAACTCCGAAGAGATGGAGCTCCATCAACCTCGTTGCGCAACTCGTGGGCGGGAGAACCATTAGTGTGTCCTGTCGCCAGTCGCCGGAGCAGCATTCCAGGTGCCGGAGGCATTTGGATCGCACTGATTTTGCATGTTCAGGCTGCAATAATTGCCATTGAGGTCGCCGTTCGATTGCACCCAGCCCGAAAAATAGAGCGGGCTAGTATTTTTACCTGTTACAGTGAACTGGATGTATGTTGACGTGTTGACGGTCCCGGTGAAAGGGCCGCTGCCCGAATGCGGTTGGTTTACCGTGAAATGGCCGCTGATATTGCCCTGACCTGGTTGCTGCTGAATCGAAAGAGTCATATTTGTGGTGATGTTGTTTGTTGTATCATAATGGGCTGGGAGGTCGATGTGGCTCCTGGACGAGGCGTTGTGGTGACGGTGACAGACGCTTGTGTTGGATGAGAAGTGGGAGAAGCCGCCGCAGTAACAGTAGCAGCCCCACCGGCCCGGTGTGTTAAGGCGGCAGGGTTTGCGGCTGGATGAGAGGCAAGATAGGCTAATAAAGCTGCCCAAATACCAGAGGCGATAAGGAGAACGAGCAAGACAAGTAACATCATCCTGGCTTTCCTGGAACGACGAATGGGCGCTTGTTTGCGGTGGGCGATAGCGGCAGGAGTGGAAGTATCGCTTTCCATTTGGTTTTGGGGAAAACGCGGTTGAGAAGCCGGGGCTGATGGAGCACTAACCGGCGTGTTTAGTGGTCTCCACGTTGGCTCAGTCTCGAAGGCCTGCCAGAGCCGTTCTACAGTTGGGAAACGATCATTGCTGTTTATGGACAGGGCACAGTGAATGGCGTCAGCGATATGCTGCGGAATGTCAGGGTTAAGCTGGTTGAGCGGCTCCAGCGGATCGGCATTGCCGTCGCCTATGTGTGTAATGCGGAAAAGGGCATCGGCGGGAATCGAACCGGCCAATAGCGTATAGGCAGTTGCACCCAGTCCATAGATATCGCTGCGCGTGCTGGTACCTGTACTGTACTGCTCGGGGGCTGCATATCCTGGCGAACCGGTACGAAAAGCAGTTGTGGTGCAATCGGGATGGTATTCCTTCGCTATGCCAAAATCGACCAGCACGGCGGCATCACCGGATGCCGGGACAATGATGTTGGATGGTTTGATATCCCGGTGCAAAACAGGAGGATGCTGGCAGTGTAAAAAGTGCACTGCCTCGATGATAGGGACGAGGGTCAATAAAACCCGGGGTAAAGAGAAACGCTTTCCAGGCTGCTGCTGGCGCAAAGCTTCCAGATTTGGCCCCTCAATATAATCCATGAGCAAATACGCTCGATGAGGTGCATCGTCCTCGAAAACACGGTAGACACGAGGAAGCGAGCGGTGATCTAAGCGCTTGAGCAGCTCACCTTCAAAAAGAAAGCGTTCCCAGTCTTTCATTGGCGGGTTGACTGCTTCTTTAAGCGCGTAGAGATTGCCCTTGACTCGCAAATCTCTTACCAGGTAAACTGCGCCAAAGCCGCCTTTGCCAAGCAGACCTTCTACAACGTAACGCTCACGTAAAATACTACCCAATGGGATGGTAGTTTGCACTTCTTGCAAACGGCACCTCTCGGTTACATAAGCACGGCAAATCAGACGGTTTCTATGCCATGGGGATTAATGGGCATATTCTTCTTCCCTGCCAATTAAACGTAAGTTTTGCCAGGTTTCTGCGCTAAATGCATACTATCTTTCCCTCGATCACCGAATCATCTTCATTGATTGAGTACACCCTGGCATAGGGTGGTTCGGGGTAGTACTGGTGAGAGAAGATAATATAGTAGAGTTTGTTGCGTTTCGCCCACTCTTTGTCGCGTTGGGAGGGATAGGCTTCAGATTTGGGGTGCGAGTGGTAATAGATCATCTCGCCATCGTACTCATCGATATCTTCGTAGATACGCAACAGGTCAGCATCACCGATGATGGAGAAATCATCGGGGTGCTCGGCAGCATTGGCGGTCGGGTAGTGTTTGACTACTCGACCATCCTTTGTGCCTAACGCTCCACAGGCTTCATTGGGAAAGCCCGCCACCACGTGCGCCGCCATTTCGGTGTAAATGGCTTCAGGAATACGGACGACGAAACCGGCTACCATAACAATTTGGCCTCTAAGTCGTCTTCTAGTTGATCGAGGTCGCGCGTCCAGAGATCTTCGCTCAGGTATTTCCACCCACCGTCGGCAAGGATTACGACGATCTTGCCACGCTCCATGCTGGCGGCCACACGCAATGCCGCGTGGAGGGCTGCGCCACACGATGGCCCGGCAAAGATGCCCTCTTGATCCTTCAACTGCCGTGTCCTGCGTATAGCATCTCTGCTGGATACCAGAATCCTGGCGTCGAGCAGCGATTGATCGAGCACCGGGGGCACGAAACCATCTTCGAGGCTACGCAGGCCCTGCACGGCATCGCCCTGTAGAGGCTCGGCGGCGACAATCCTGATGGCAGGGTTATATTCTTTCAAGCGGCGGGCGTTGCCGGTGAGGGTGCCGCCGGTGCCAAGGCCAGCTACGAACACATCCAGGTCGGGCAGATCATTGATAATCTCTAGCGCTGTGCCTTCGTAATGAGCACGAGGGTTCGCATCGTTGCCGTACTGGTAGAGCATGACGTACCTGTCGTCTTTGCTTGCCAGGTCCTGTGCCAGTTTTACAGCGCCATTGCTGCCCAGGGTGCCATCGGAGAGAATGATCCTGGCGCCATAGAGTTCCAGCATCTGCCGGCGCTCTTGCGTCACATTGTCAGGCAGCACGGCGATAAAAGGATAGCCCTTTACACGGGCGATCATCGCCAGTGCAATGCCGGTATTGCCACTGGTCGGCTCCAGAAGAATAGAGCCAGGGGTCAATCTTCCGCTTGCTTCAGCTTCCTCGATCATCTTCTTAGCGATGCGGTCCTTAATGCTGCCGGAGGGATTGACACCCTCCAGCTTGGCAAAAATCTGCACGCCTGGACGTGGGCTGAAGCTTTTTAACTCTACCAGCGGTGTATTTCCGATAGTATCCAATATGCTGCTGTAACGCATCAGTTCATTCCTGGTTATATTAGCGCCCACCAGCCATGGCAGGCAACAGGATGACGGTATCAGCGGGACCGACATGTGTTTCCAGGCCCTGCAGATAGCGCACATCCTGGTCGTTGACGTAGACATTAATGAAGCGGCTGAGGTTTTCCTCCGGCTGAATCTGCTCTTTCAGCGCCGGAAAACGAGCGTACAGGTCGTTCAAAACTTCCGCAAGATTACTTCCCTGGGCGCTCACCTGCTTCGAGCCACCTACCGTGGCCCGTAAGACAGGCGCAAGACGTACCGTTGCCATATGTTACTCCTTTTTACCAGGTTCTCGATTAGCTTACTGGAAGCGCACAGACATCTGCATAGGTTGGCAGATTCTCTGGATGTCCATGCTCGCCACATGCCGGGCACGCGGGATCGCGGAAGAGGCGCAGTTCACTGAATTCGCCTGCCAGGGCGTCATAGGTCATCAAGCGGCCAACCAGTGGATCACCGATGCCAAGCAAGAGTTTGATGGTCTCTGTCGCCTGCAACAGGCCAATGATGCCAGGCAATACGCCCAGTACTCCGGCCTCAGCGCAACTCGGTGCAAGCTCGGGAGGCGGCGGCTCGGGATAGAGACAGCGGTAGCATGGCCCATCATAAGGCTTGAAGACGGTCAGTTGGCCCTCGAAGCGGAAGACGCTGCCATGAACGACGGGTTTGTTGGCGATCAACGCGGCATCGTTCAGCAAATAGCGCGTGGGGAAATTGTCTGTGCCGTCAATAATCACATCGTAATCCGCTATGATGCGTGCCACGTTGGTTTCATCGAGACGCTCGATGTACGTGATAACCTTCACATCGGGGTTCAGCGCTTCTATCGTTTCGCGGGCCGATTCGGCTTTCAACTGGCCGATGCGCTTCGTGTTATGTAAAATCTGGCGCTGCAAATTGCTCTCATCCACGACGTCTGCGTCAATAATGCCAATCGTGCCGACGCCAGCGGCAGCCAGGTAATACCCGGCAGGAGAACCGAGACCACCAGCACCTACCAGCAGGACATGTGCATCAAGGAGCTTTAACTGGCCCTGTTCACCCACTTCGGGTACGAGCAAATGGCGGCTGTAGCGCTTGGACTGGGCCTCACTCAAGGTGCGGGGCTGCACAAACGGCAATCCACTGCCCTTCCATATACCAAAGCCACCCGACATCGAGATTACATTTTGATAACCCATCTGCTGCAAGGTGGTTCCGGCGATGAGCGACCTCACCCCACCGGCGCAGTAGAGCACGACCGTCTTTGATTTATCGGGAACAGCTTCTTCCACCTGCAATTCGAGGAAGCCACGGGGTACATGGAGAGCGCCTGGAATATAACCCTCGTTCCATTCGTGCTTCTCACGTACATCTACAAGGACGATCTCCTGGTTTTCATGGCCAGATTCATGCTGATTTGCTAAGGCCTCGTGTACCTGTGAAGGGGACCACTCCGGCACCTGTTTGCGAGCTCGCCGCAAAATCTCGCGAGATGCATCACCCATGACAAATTACCTCTCGATATTGTTGACTAAGTGTATCAACTTACTATTTATTAGTTCTTACAAAAAGAGTACCACGCACGTTTTTTGTTTGTCAAGGAAAATTGAGCCTGTGCAGGTGCTAACCTTTTGTTAGTCAGGACATTCAAAATGGATAACATGAGTACCTGCGAAATTATTCCAGGAGATTGCTTGCAATTTCTGTTGCTGCCTGATAAGCTGAAATGAGAGCGATGTAAGGCTCAA
>WNFE01003521.1_pt1 | contig 11632 bp, 10 predicted proteins | sample 5400451 | NCBI WGS metagenome assembly WNFE01 (sample SAMN13153344, study PRJNA577476) | soil metagenome | isolation source: 200 cm saprolite under Douglas fir tree site 2 hole 2 | place: USA:California | collected 2015-04-18
GGGTAAATCCCCAACACCTTCACAAACTCCGCGACCTCGCCCAAATGCCGCAGAGCGTTGCGCGCCGGTTCATCATCTCCGCGAAGAAAATCCACATAGAAGACGTACTCCCAGGGCCGTCCACGCATGGGACGTGACTCGATCTTGCTCAGGCTGATGTCGCGCAAAGCAAAGACGCTGAGCGATTTGAACAGAGCACCCGGCACATTCTTCACCTTGAATGCGATGGAAGTTTTGTTCGCGCCGCGGGGAATCAACCGCTGGTAGTTTCGCGCCGAGGCAGCGCTTCCCTTCTTGTATGTAGGGATTGCGCCTGACCTTGCTCCAGCCTTCCGAATCAAAAGGAAACGCGTGAAGTTGCGCTTGTCATCCTCAATGCCAGCCTGCAAAATTTTCCCGGAGTATTCGCGCGCCGCGTGTCGGCCAGCAATGCCCGCCGCGTCCTGAAGGCGATGGGCCACCACATGCTTCACGCTACCCGCCGTGTCGTAAAACGGGACCGGCTCAATCCGGGGATGGCGGCGAAAAAAGTCGCGGCACTGGTCGAGCGCCACCGGGTGCGACAGCACTTTTCGGATCGCGCCCAGCTTCACGCCCGGTGCGGCGATCACATTGTGCACGATGCGCAGAAGGAATTCCCTTTGAATAAAAACGTCACGTGTCACCAGAAGATCGGCGTGCTCCGCGACCGTGCCAGCCAGCGAATTCTCGATGGGGATAACGGCGGCGCTAACCGATCCCGCCTGCACCCGGTCAAATACTTCGATGGATCGTGCGCAAGGCACAACAGTACAGCGCGGCAGCATGCGCTCCGCGGCCTCGTGGCTGAAGGACCCAAGCTCGCCCTGAATGGCAACTTTGATGGCGGCAACTTTCATCACAAGGCAAGGTAGCTGGAGAGGGCGGCTAAGCGCAAATCGTTTCTGCCTCTACCCAGCTATTTCAGGACGAGATCCTTCTGAAGCACCAGCGCGTCCACACCGTTCGAATAGTAACCAGGGAAAATCTTGATCACGCTATAGCCGTGGCGCTTATAGAAGGAAAGGGCAGACACGTTGTCTACCGCGGTTTCCAGCTCCACGGAGCGGCAGCGCGCCGCACGCAAGCGATCTTCTGCAGCCTGAAGCAGCAGCGATCCCACCCCGGACCGCCGGGCCGCCTTCACTACATCAATCGTAATAATGTGACCAGAGCCACGGTTGTCTGCTTCAGCCACGATGAACCCACCAACGGAGCCATCGGCAGAGGCGCTCGCAGGAGAGTATTTTGACGTTGTATCGTTCACCGCCAACAGCGTGAACGATCCGCGCCGCCGCATGTAAGCCCTGAGTTCCGCCTGCGAATACGAAATACCGGGAGGAAAACAATCCTGGTCGATACGCCACAGTGTTTCAAAGTCGGCGGGCCGGAAGTCCCGAATCGTAAACGCCACGCCGCCATTGTAGCGAGGTGGGGTAATAACGGGAAAACAACACGCATTCGCGGGAGATTTAAAGGGATTTAGCCACCCTTTTCCACAGTTCGTCCTTCCGCCTCGGCTCAAAGGCATCCCTTGGACGAATGTCCCCTTGCTTCGTCCGCAACCTCGGACGTACCATGAGCATCAGAGGAAGCGTTGTGGGACGCCTTCTGCTTATTGACGTGGCTGGGTCCGTCGCCGTGCTGGGACTGTGGTACTTCGTGTTTTCCTCCTACAATCGAAAAAAGGGAGCGTCCGCCCTGCGCTGGATGCAGTCGGCATGCGCCGGTAAAGGTCGCATTCTGGAGTCGCACTGGATGGGTAGTTCCCGCCTGCAGGCGCGCCTGCACTTCCCTTCCCGCTGGTTCGAAAACGCGCGCGTGACGGTTAAGTTCCAGCCCCGCGCTCTTCCCGTACAGTGGCTGGTGAGCTGCTGTCGCCGGCAAAAGGAAACTCTGACCTTCGAGGCCGATCTGGGCGGTTCTCCCACCTTCCACCTGGATGTGGTACGCCATCGGTGGAGCGCCCACAATCGTGGGATCTCATCCCGCAAGCACGACGATCGAGAGTGGGATCTCTACCAACCTGGTCCCATCATCCTCACCACGCGGACGCACTGGAAGCAGGATCCCAGCGCCGAACTGAACGCCCTGATGTCGGCCCGTCGCCAGGACATTCTGCAGGTGCGCTTCCGTCCGGAATCCCCGCAGTTCTCGGCTACGGTCCATCTGGAGGCGCTGGCTGACCCGGACGCTGCCGCCGGATTTGTAACCGCCCTGCGCGAGATCGCCGCGGGAGCCTCGGCCCACCGGCACTAGTAACGCCTTCCTGCTCTTGTCTTGCAGCAGCACCTGAAGGTAGTGGCTTAGTTTGAAAAATGCTCCTGTGGGGACAGCCGCCCTCGGCTGTCCATCGAGCGAAGCTCGACAGTTTCCTCGTCGCGCCCGGTAACCCGAGCCACTACCCACCTGAATTATCCTTTTCATGGCGGCGGACTCCGTGGTATCGTTCCGGGCCATGGCTGACTCATTCAGCAATCCCTCGCCGCAATTCGGCACGGCTGAGTACCTTGGAAAACCGGGCAATGACCACTGCCAATTCTGTCACCTGCCGATTGCCGGGAATTACTATCGCATTAACAATGCGATGGCTTGTAGCGGGTGCGCTGAAAAAATGCGCGGCGCCCTCGCGACGGATACCCACGCGGCATACGTGCGCGCCCTTTTATACGGCATTGGCGCGGCCGTTGTGGGCATGATTCTCTACGCCGTCTTCGAGATTGCCACCGGCCTGATCATCGGCTACGTCTCGCTCGCCGTCGGCTGGATGGTGGGCACCGCGATGATGAAAGGGTCGAATGGCGTGGGCGGTCGGCGTTACCAGATTACTGCCGTATTGCTCACCTATGCGGCGGTCTCCATGGCTGCAGTTCCCGTTTGGATTCATTACGGCAACAAACAGCGGCAGCAACAGCAGCAGCAGATTCAGTCCAGGCAGACTCCAGGACAGCAAAGTCAAGGCCAGCAAACTCAACAACAACTGGAAGACGAACAACGGCAATTAGAGGCCGAATCGAGACAGCACCCTTCGCATCAATCGCCCAAACCAGTGCAACCTCGGATGAGCTTCGGAGGTTGGCTCGCGCGCGTGGCGCTCATCGGACTGGCGTCTCCGTTCCTGGAAGTTTGGGGAGGCGGGGTCACGTTCGGCTGGCTGATCGGCCTGGTCATCCTCTTTGTGGGCATGAAGATCGCCGCCAAACTAACCGGAGGTCGCCCGTTGGAAATCTACGGACCTTTCAACGACTCCCCGCAACTGTCGCGCTGAGCTTCGCAAAGGATAAGTTGAGCTTCGCATAGAAAAAGTCGAGCTTGGCGTAGAAAAAGTCGAGCTTCGCGTAGAATTAAGACGACGTTCTTCGAAGCCGTGTCCACCATCACTCCCGAACTCATTCGCAATTGCAAACGCTGTTCCCACGAACTCGCACCCGGAGCTCTCGTGTGCGACCAGTGCCATGCGCTTGTGCATTCCGAAAAACTGGACCAACTCGCTGCCGAAGCGAAACAGCTTGAGGCCGTAGGAAACCTGCGACAGGCGCGCGAACATTGGCTCATGGGCCTGCCACTACTACCGCCGAATTCTCGGCAGGCAGACTGGATTCAGCAGCATGCCCGTTCTCTCGACGCGGCGGCCAGTCAGATTCAGCCTCCGCCCCCAAGCGATAACCAATGGGCTCGAAAGCTGGGACCGGTGGGCCCAATCGCGGTGCTGCTGGCCAAAAGCAAAGTGCTGCTCACCGCGATTTTCAAGCTGAAGTTTCTGCTGAGCTTCGTGGCCTTCATCGGAATCTATTGGGCGGCCTTTGGAATGATGTTCGGCATCGGCTTCGCAGTGCTGATTCTGATTCACGAGATGGGCCACTTTATCGATATCAAGCGCCGCGGCTTGCCAGCCGAAATGCCCGTATTTCTTCCCGGCCTGGGAGCCTATGTCCGCTGGCAAGCGCTAGGCGTGCCGCTTGAAACGCGAGCCGCCGTCAGCCTGGCCGGACCGCTGGCCGGATTTTTCGCCGCGCTCGCCTGCGCCGTGCTCTGGTGGCAAACCGGCAATCCGCTCTGGGCAGCCCTGGCCCGCGCGGGCGCCGTTCTGAACCTGCTGAACCTGATTCCCGTCTGGGTGCTGGATGGCGGCCAAGCCGCTCTAGCCTTGAGCAAGACCGAACGCATCGTTCTGCTAACCGCGTGTCTCGCTTTATGGCTGGTGCTGGGAGAAAACATGTTCTTCCTGGTAGCGCTCGGCTTTGGATATCAAGTCTTCTTCGCCGGACATCTGCCCGCACGTCCCAGCCGCGCCACCACGATTTATTTTGCCGCGGTTCTGACGGCCCTGGGAGTGATGATCCGCCTGATGCCGCTTGCCCCTGCGGCAGGACAGTAGCGGGATACGATTCAGGAGTCGCTCTCAGAATCAATCTCTTTTATCCCCCGCATCACCTTTTCGATTGGCGGGCACCCCGTGCTCGCGTTATTCTTCTTGGTTGAGACTCCAGCCATCAACTGCTTGTGTCCGTGTGGCGCCCGAAATCATCTTGCTGACAATGAATAGGAGACTGAAGGATATCCATGCCTAACGAACTGCGTAATTTCCTGGCACTCACCTACGACGAACTGGAAGACATGAATCTGGAGGCGAAGGAGCAGCGCAGGAACCGTGTCCCCATCGGCAAGATCCAGGAGAAGCGGCTGAAATACCTGACCGACGAAAAGCGCATCAAGGCCGTCACCGTCCTCTTCAGCGATCTCGAAGGCCGCCTGCACATGCTGGATTACGACAAAAAGTTCCTCATCAAGAGCTGGGACAATCTCACCTTCGACGGCTCCTCCATCCGCGGCTTCACCGCGCAGCGCGAAAGCGATCTGCGCCTCGGCATTGACTGGGCGGCGTTCTACTGGGCGCCCGCCGATGTGTTCGGTTCCGGCAAAGTGCTGGTGTTCGGCGAAGTCATCGACAAAGGCGGAACCCCTTACTCCGCCGACATTCGCGGCGTGCTGAAGGGCTATGCGGAAGCTTTGAACAAGAAAAAAGGCTACACCCTCAACGCCGCCAATGAGATTGAAGGCTTCCTCTTCAAGGGTTCCGACGCCGAGCGCGTCTACCACGAAACCGGCAAGTTCGAATACGTCAACACCGGCGGATATTACCATTCCCTGCCGGGCGATCCCCTGCGCACCTTCATCGACACCACCGCCGAAGTGCAGCGCTCGATGGGCTTCCAGAATGAAAAAGACCATCCTGAAGTTGCGCCTTCACAGTTCGAAATCAATTACGGATACGGCGAGGTTGTCGCCGCCGCCGACCAGATTCAACTCTACAAACTGATCTGCCGGCAAGTGGCAACCAACATGGGATTCTCGGCTTCTTTTCTGCCCAAGCCCGTGGTGGGCGTCAACGGCAGCGGCATGCACACCAACGTTTCCATCAGCGAGAACGGCAAGAATCTTTTTTGGGATTCCAAAGGTGAGGAGAAGCTCAGCAAGATGGGCTGGGCATTTCTCGATCGCATCCTCACCCACGGCAACGACATTTGCCTGCTGCTGAATGCCAGCGTGAATGCCTATCGCCGTCTCGATCCCCACTTCGAAGCACCCAATCAGATCAAGGCCTCCGCCGTCGACCGCGGATCGATGATTCGCATCCCGATCGGCAACGAGAAAAGCATGCGCGTCGAGGTTCGCTCGGTCTCGCCGGATGCAAATCCCTACCTGGCGTTGTACTCAATCTTCAAGACCGGCCTCGACGGCGATACCGCGAAGATCAAGAACCTGCGCCAAGCCGAGCGATACCTGCCCGACAACATCTACGACGCGCTGGCCAACTTCCGCAAAGCCGAGTGGACCACAAAACTTTTTGGCGAAGACGTGAAGGCTCGTTATGCGGATTTGAAGCAAGCCGCCGCCGACCGCTGCCCGCGCCTGCTGGGAACATTTGTGAAAGCGCCCGAGGTCCAGTACCACCACGACGTCTACAACCAGTTCCTCTGGAATCTGTTCTAGAGCGCGCGGGTGGCTGACATCGGCGGGATAGTTAGACCTGGGTGCCCCATATCTCGCGTCTTTTGCGAGATGTGGGGCTTTTCCTTTTAGGTGGCACGCGCCTCCGCTTTGAAAGTGCGCGGCTTTCAGCCGCGCCGCAATCCCGTGGAAGAGCGGCGCTTCAGCGCCGCGTAAGGGCTCCGGAATCGCGCGGGCTTTAAGCCCCGGTGGTCGCATTTTGTGTCCACTCCCCTTACTCAGAACAGCATGACCAGCCCCCTGAGTCTTTATGCATTCCTATTTCCGCTGCCTGATTGCGAGTCACTTTCGACTGGAGTAACCTGTACCCGAGGTTGGAAGTGGATCATCAAGCGCCGCTGCAAATGACCGCACCGATAGGCGGGTCTCGATGGGCACAAAAGCTGCACCGCGTCCGCCTTCAGGGAAAGCGCAGTCTAGCTATTCTCAGCGTAGTTTTCGCGATTTACGTCATCGGCGGCTCGTACCTCTTCGGCGAGTGGTGGTACGGATTCTTCTGGGACGGCGGATACCGGAAGCCTCAATTCATATCCGACGGCGTAGCGTTCTTAATTGACCACGAACCTCGTCTGACGCTCTGGATCAGCCTCGCGCTCCTTTCCGCAGTCACGGCCGGGCTCCTGATGAGACGCCGACTGCTCTCATTCGTTGACAAGGGTGGCTGGTTAATCATAGCGTGCGCGGTCATTGCCACCTCCGCCGACGCGATTATCGTTCGGCGTACAGAAGGCGAAGCGTACCGCATCGCGGTGCGGCTTCACGCCACGTTTCTGGGCATAGGAGAGAAGTTTTTCGAACAACTGCAAACGCTTACAACTCCCCCGAAGATCGAGGCCCCCATCTACTTCCACTACCTGGACGGCGGGCGGGTCGAGGCTCTCTACAACGAACTTCTGCCCGATCTGGTCGTAAGGCAGCACGAGGTAACGGGCTCGAGCACAGTAAAGGGAAAAGCAGATCTGGCCGCCGGCACCGCCAGCGTTGGTCTAGAAGCGGGGTCAGATCGCGGGTCGAAGTCAGTCTTCGCACCGGCTGAATTTTCGCCCGACCGCAAATGCATCGAGGTAATGAAGTACGTCCAGGAGAAGTGGCCCGGAAAATATTATACAAGTGACAGTGACTGGCGCGCACGGAGAGCTTTCACTTGGGTGGGACCTGCCGGTGACGCTTGGCGTAGCGGCAGCTCCGAAGGTATCAAGTCTGCATTGCCGCTACAACCGCCGACGGACCCGGAAGTCGCAAGACAACAGATCGAACTCAACAATAAGCTCCAGTTGAATGAACTTAGGGCTGAGCTAGGGTCGGTGGGAGGGATGGTGTTTGCCGCCGGGGATTTCGAGGAGGCCGTCGTGGGAAACAAGGCAACTCTGACGTTGAAGTTTTCAGAACAAACCATTAAGTGCTCCTTCAGAGTCTCCATCCCAAAAGCCGCGCTCAAGTCTCTGCCAAGCGGAAGGCCTCTCCACCTGAGGATATTCGGAGACGTGACCAGACCTCTCACGGACGGCTTCGTGGACGTCAATGCCGTCGCTGTATTCTGACAAAACCCGTGACAAAACCCGGGATAGACGGGACGTTCCCCAATCTCCAATGTGCGCGGGTGGTCAATGCTTTTCCACACCCCTCATGTGACATCTGACCTTGTGACGACCACCGAAGTTGCGCGATCATGGTCGAGGCAGTGACGGTCCGCCCAGTGCGAAACCTGCCCCGCTAAGCGATTTGTTTTCAAGATTTTGATATCTAAGTTCTTTGACAGCAAGATTTTGCGAAGTCCACTTTTGCGAAACCCGCGCTGGACAAGGCTTTCCGCCGGATTCGGCAAAAAAATGTTCACCCGAAATCCGCCCGATCCGCCAAGCCGGTCCGGTTCAGCCGCTTTCCGTCGAAGTTTATTTTGGGGAGAATTCCACAACCTCAGGACTCGCCAGGCTGACCCAACCGCCACGGCGTCGACGGTGGGGCAGCAGTCGTGGCGGCGCAAACGTGGGCCAGCTCCCAAAGTCAAATTCAGGTCACTGATGTACAATGACGTCTGCTTGGAAGTTCAAGACGGAAGCGCCGGTTAGCATCCGTTTGCGCTCTCGACTCACGTAAGCTTTGGCCAATTTCGAAGGTTCCTCCGTTCCTCCGTTCTTGCGGGAGGTCCTTATGAGTACTACCGACGAGAAGTTTTATCGCCCAAGAATTACGCAGCGGGTTGATTTTGCCCCTGACCTCTGGATGATTCGCATCAATCCCGGCGGAGAATTCAAGTTCGCGCCCGGGCAGTATGCGACCTTGGGTGTGGAGGGACCGCCGAAGCGATCCGAGCGACCCTATTCGATCGTGTCGTCACCCTACGAAAACGAAATGGAGTTTTTCTTCGAACTCGTACCTGGCGGCGATCTCACACCTCAGCTCTATAAGCTGCAACGAGGCGAAGAACTCCTCATGCGCAAGATTGCCAAGGGGCGATTTACGCTCGACACCAAAAGCGGCCGAACCAATCATCTCCTGGTCTGCACGGTGACGGGCATTGCGCCTTTTGTGAGTTACGTCCGTACGTTGTACCGGGATTGGAAGGAAGGCAGGTTCGCGGGCGAGCACAAGCTCTTCCTGCTGACTGGGGCCAGCCGCTCGTGGGAATTCGGGTATCACGGCGAGATACAGGAATATGCGCGCCAGGTTCCTTGGCTGAAGTTTGTGCCCACAGTCAGCCGCCCCTGGGAAGATGAGAAATGGAAGGGCGAAACCGGCCGAATCGAGGACATCCTACGGAAGTACGCCGATATGTGGGAGACTAGCGCGGAGAATTGCGTCGCCTATCTTTGCGGTCATCCGGAGATGATAGAGCACTGCAAGGAGATTCTGAAACGGCACGGCTACCCCAAGGAAGCAGTCAAGGAGGAGATCTACTGGGTGCCGGCTAAGAAAGCGGCGGCGTGAAACGCAGGACGTGAGAAGCGTCTTTTGTGCTTCTCCTCAAGCAGCTCTCTGCGAAATCAGCTCCGGCAACGAGAAGAATTCCCGAACCCGCCGATTCACAATTTCGCCGCCACGGGTTAACAGAGTCTCGCGAATAATTTCGTCTTCGGAATCGCTCCGCAGCTTCCCATCCTTTACCAGGTTCAGAACGAATGCGGCGATGTTACGTCCGTACAGCTGGCTGGCGTGATAAGGCACTTGGCTGGCGACATTGATTTGGCCGATGATCGTAACACCGTGTTCGACCACGGTCCGTCCGGCGCGAGTCAGTTCGCAGTTGCCTCCGCGCTCTGCGGCCAGATCAAAGATCACAGAGCCAGGCGCCATTCCTTTTACCATCTCGCGGGTCACCAGTACCGGGGCTTTCTTGCCCGGTACAACAGCCGTGGTGATGACCACATCACTCTCCGCGACCACGCGACAGAGCAGTTCACGCTGCTGTGCGTAGAAGGTCTCATTCTGCGCAGTACCGTATCCGTGTGAATCCTCCGAGTCTTTGGCCTCAATCGGGAGTTCCACGAACCGGCCACCAAGGCTCTGCACCTGTTCTTTGGTTGCCGGTCGCAAATCGTACGCAGAAGCGACCGCGCCAAGTCGGTGCGCGGTGGCAATGGCCTGCAGGCCGGCGACGCCGGCGCCAATCACCACGATGCGCGCTGGGGTGATGGTACCTGCGGCGGTCGTTAGCATGGGGAAGATTCTTGGCAGGGTGTTGGCCGCGATGAGAACGGCCTTGTAGCCACAGATCGTGCCCATAGAGGAGAGCGCGTCCATGCTTTGCGCTCGCGTGGTACGCGGCATCAACTCCTGAGCGAACGAGATGACGCCCGTTTCGGCAATCTGCCGGATTACGTCCACTGACCCCAGCGGCCGCAAGAAGCCGACAAGGACTTGCTCACTACGCAGCAATGGAAGGTCCGCTTGCCCGGTAACATCATTCGAGCCGTAGCACAGAACCTGGACGACAACGTCCGCACGACCAAAGACCGCACGGCGATCGGCAAGGATCTTGGCTCCCTCTTCGACATAGAGAGCATCCGGATAGCCTGCCTCCGCCCCTGCCCCGGTCTCGACCAGCACTTCAAATCCCGCCTTGACGAGATTCGGGATCACCATGGGAACGAGCGCAACGCGTCGCTCGCCCGGATAACTCTCCTTAGGCACTCCAATGATCACGGAGTCATTTTACTCTTAGGTTCTGTGAAGAGCTACAAGGGCCCGCCGTGCCTTATTTTTGGATTGATCCCGGACCACTAAAACCCGGCCCGCTTCGGCCCGGCGACTGACGCCGATGTCCTTTACAAATCGATTTTGGATCTGCACGGGTGGGTCGAACTGATCTGAGAAGAAAAGGACTACATTGGAGGCACTCCATGCATTACCTTTTGTTTTACGAGGTCGGTGAGGACTACGTTTCCAAGCGTGCCCAATTTCGAGGACTACACCTCAAGAAAGCCTGGGAAGCGAGCGAGCGTGGTGAACTCGTTTTGGCCGGTGCATTAGCGAAACCAGTGGACGGTGCTGTCTTGCTGTTTAGTGGCGACTCTCCCGAAGTCGCGGAGAAGTTTGCCCGGGCTGATCCTTACGTGGTGAATGGGGCGGTAAAGCGATGGTATGTCCGGGAGTGGACAACCGTTGCCGGACAAGGCGCGACAACACCGATCCGACCGAAGACGACGGCGGTGGACAAAGAAAGCCCGAATGAATCTTAGATCCACGACAGACTACAGGCCGCTGAGCCTGTTGTGACCTGTGCTGAAGTCCATTATGCGACACGCAGTGAAAGTTCCATCAACGGCGCGGCTAATCGCCGTTCCCGCCCTGATTAGCATCGGTGTGACCGCATTGCGGCTGGTAGGGGAACTCCTGCACTGGGCAAAGCCCTTGGTCAATAGCGACGTTTGTGGAAAGGCGATCCTGGGGGTTGTCTGGTTGGTGCCGATCTTTGGGATCTACTTCGCGGTCAAGCTCTTTCATGCCGACAATGCGCCGCAACGTTTCGCCGGGCCCATGGTTTTGGCCATTTCGGCATTGGCCCTCAAGCTTGCCGGAACATTCGTGATGGAATCCCAAGGGATGAGATACGCTCCGCGGCTCTCGATGAACTTCATCGTTACCCTGACCGGCCTTGTCCTGTCCGCCATGGCGTGGCCGACGCTCTTCAAAGCGCTGCTGGCTTATGGATACCTATCTCGAATTCCGATAGCCATCGTCCAATACCTGGCAATGCGTGGCCGTTGGGGCACGCATTACGATGCCTTGGATCCCGGATTTCCTTCCATTGGCTTCTGGCCAACGTTTCTCCGCGTTTCCTTCGTCCCGAACATCTTTTTCATGGAGGCCTATACGGTGATTGTAGGTGTGCTGGTCGGGATCGCTGCTGTCGCAATACTCGGGCGGGTCAGACCGGCTCCGTTGGAGATTCAAGCTTAGGAAACCACAGAAGAGGACAAGGGCATGATCTTGCGGATGTGGAAAGCGCGGTCAACGACGAGCCGAGCAGGCGACTATATTCAGCATGCGACAACAGTGGTGTTCTCAAAGATCCGTGCCATCGAAGGACATCGGAGAGAGTACTTGCTTCGCCGGGAGGTGGAAGATGGCGTCGAGTTGGTTGTGCTTACGCTTTGGGATT
>WNFE01003529.1_pt1 | contig 11623 bp, 9 predicted proteins | sample 5400451 | NCBI WGS metagenome assembly WNFE01 (sample SAMN13153344, study PRJNA577476) | soil metagenome | isolation source: 200 cm saprolite under Douglas fir tree site 2 hole 2 | place: USA:California | collected 2015-04-18
AGTACAACTGGAATCCATCGGATTTGGACGCGATCACAACTGCGCTTCTTAGCATGAAGGGTGCGCCGGCGACGAGCGCATTGCATAACCTGGTCGTGCCGCGCAAAGAGGTTGCTTTCCATCCCACAGGTTCGTTCGGCGAAGTCTACGATCGCTATAAATGCTATACCTGCCACAAGTTCAACGGTTACGGCGGAGACCTCGCGCCCGATCTCAGCTTCGAAGGCAGCCGCGCGCAGCGACAGTGGATCGTAGACTTTTTGAAGAATCCGCAGACGCTGCGCCCAACGCTCATTTTGCGCATGCCGCAATTCAACATGAGTGACAAAGAGGCGGCTACGCTTGCCGACTACATGACTATGGTCTTACAACATCCCACAGCGAATCCCGCGGCAGTCGACGCCAAGCAGTTCACGCCCGCCATGGTGGCCCTCGGTAAACAACTTTACGAAGTAAAATATCAATGCCAGTCATGCCACACCATTGGCGGCGCCGGCGGCTACGTTGGGCCCAACCTGAACAACGCAGGCGGCTGGCTGACGCCCGCCTGGATCGAGGCTTGGCTGAGAAATCCCCAGGCGCTCATTCCGGGCACTATCGAGCCGCAGCGAAATTTCACCGAAGATGAAGTCAAGGCCTTGACCGCTTATCTCATGACACTGCGCCGGGGGATCAAGCCGCAAAAAATTGCGCGCATGTCCGGATCGCGCGCTCTGTCGCAGGGGTCCGGAAGATGAAACTGCACGATTGGACTCGGATTCTCCTGCTGATGGCTCTCGTCGGCGTGGCCGGGTGCCGCCATCCTGCGGAATCCGTCAAGACCGATCCGCTACTCAACGCCTACGATACAGAAGTCGACTGGACTGATCCGCAGCATGTTATCCCTTTGAACTATCAGCAAGCGCAGGGGAAACGCATTTTTTACCAACAATGCGTTTGGTGCCACGCGGACGCGACGCCTGCAGGCCCTTCGAACCGCTCGAACCTGACGCCGGTTCCACCGTTGCTAAATGACGGCGCAGTGCTAAATGCAGAGAGCGAGGAGAACATGCGCAACATGGTTACGCTTGGCGGTGCCGCCTTGGGAAAATCGGCAATGATGCCGGCCTATGGACGTATGCTTTCGGCAGAGGAAATCCGATCCTTGATCGCGTTTACCCGGGCCATCGCTCAGCCACCCTTTCAGCCATCGGCGCGTGCTGGGCTACAGTAGTTTGACAATTAGGAGATACTTTCGTGCGAACCAGGAACCTCAGATTCTCAAGCGTCCGCCAACGTGCAATTCCTCTAGTAGTCGGACTGGCGCTTAGTTTTTGTCCATGGCCTTTGTCCGCACAGGTCAGCCCGTCCGAAATCTTGAATCCCGATCTCAAAGCCCTTGAAGAGTCTCATTTCCAGCAGTTGAAGGCTCTGAATCAATCGATCGCCAAAGCCAAGTTTCCTTTCCCTTTCTATCTCAGCCGCTTCGTTGGCCTAGATCCCGCGCAACAGGCGGAGGCCGATTCGCGCGGCTTGGAATTTGTCCGCTTTGAAGATCGCGTGATTCTGAAAGTGACTGGAAATTACAACGCGGCCTATGACACTGCGCGTCTCACGCAGAACGAGCGCGCCGCCAGTACGTTTCGCACAGTAGTTCTTCCTATTCTGGAACAACTTACGGCCGTTCTGCCGAAAGACTTGGCGTGCGATGGCATCGGTTTCGAAATTTCTCATCACGCCCGCACTCGGGAGCGCAGCTACGACTACGAAGGGAAAGAAATCCTGGTCGTGGTAGTCGCCCGCGATGACGCTTGGGCGCTGGCACGCACCTCCACGGATTCAGCGCGACAGGAAATTCTGAATCGCTCAAAAGTGTACGTTAGCGGAACCGACTTTGGCCTTTCGCTCACGGAGCGCGATCCTCTCAATGTTCAAGCACTGCCTCGCTCCGTTCCTGCCAAGCCGGATGCAACTTCCACCGCGCGTTCGGCCTTGGTAGCCGACTCTCCCTTGCTCAAATCAAATCGTTCGCTGTCATCCATCTCGCCGGTAGAGCCGGCCCGCACAGCGGACCCCGCTTCCTCAAGCGCCACTCCGGTTCTGGCTTCGCCCAAGGCTGTTGATCCACCCTCAAGTCCTCCGCCGGCGCCTGCTGACGCCGAGCGTCTGAACGAAAAGCATCAAGCGCAGTTAGTCGCCCTGGCAAAGGAGGGCGTAACGAATTTTCATTTTGTCGATTACGCACCGCCAACTTTTGTGGTCTTCCGCGATCAGATTACGCTCCAGATGACACTGCGAAATTCCATCCAGTTCGGCCCCGTGAAAGGCTCCATCTACAAGCGGGCGGCGCAGAGCTTCGACTTGTTTCTCGCACCTCAGCTCAAAGATCTGTCAGAAAAGGTCCCGGCGGAAATGGAATTCCAGCTCTTTGACTTTTCCGTCCTAAACAAGCTTTCCCCAGGCGCGAAAAGTACCTCCGAAGCGATTGAATTCATTTGTCCGCGAACCGCTCTTAAACAATTCGTGAACGCCGATATCACGAACCAGCAACTCCTCGATCAGAGTGTGGTCTTGGTGAACGGCGTGCGCATCGCCTTAAACTTGCAACTCGTTGAGTAGCAGCACTTAGATCCGGGCAAGGAATTACGGGAGCGAGGGAGCTCGAAATGAACTACACCACCGCTGTATGAACGAGGTGATCTTTCCTGTTTCCTGCCGTTCCTTCTCGTTCCGTCCGTGCCCTAACATTCCGTGTCGTGACCCGATGGCATTTTGAGATTGTCCGAAAGCCTGTAACATCCAGAGGTGCGTTTGAAGCGCAGCGACGGATCAGATGACGCTTACAGGCTTGGCCATGACCAATGACACCGGAGCAGTCCTCAAGAAAACTCCTCTCTTCGCGAACCTGACGACGGGCGAGCTGCAAGCTCTAGCCGCGCGAACGTCTCGCAAGCGATTCCAGCAAGGTGAGCACTTGTTCGCCGAAGGCGATCCCTGCACGGGCTTGTTCCTGGTGGCCTCTGGAAAAATCCGTATTTTCAAGCTCTCAGCGACTGGACGCGAGCAGGTGCTTGCGGTGGAGGGTCCGGGCAGTTCGTTTGCGGAACTCCCCGTGTTTGACGGAGGCAATTACCCTGCGGCCGCGTCGGCCCTGGAAGACACGGAGGTTCTGTTCATTTCGCGCAAGGATTTTCAGAACTTCTGCCGCGAGCATCCGGACGTGGGGCTCAAGGTGATCGCCGTGGTTGGGTCGCGGCTGCGCCGCCTAGTTGGCATCATTGAGGAGCTTTCGTTCACAACAGTCCGGCAGAGGTTGATCGCGCTGATCCTGCGGTTGACGCAAAGCGACGGAACACCCTCCAAAGAGGGTATTCGCGTGGAGCTGACAAAAAGTCATCAGGATCTAGCCGCGGAACTGGGTACGGTCCGCGAACTGGTGTCCCGGAACCTCAGCCGGCTGCAAGCCGAGGGATTCTTGGATGTGGAAGGTCGCAAGATCGTGGTCAAAGACCTGCCTGGATTGAAACGCGAACAGACTTCCGCAGAATAGAGCCCCAACGCGAAATCTTTGAACCTTCCGACCCAGTAGTGACTTTGGTCACTGCCCCCTCCTCGCTACCCATCCAGAATGGGTTTGTGAGGGAGGCCAGTCATGAACTTCAGCACTGAAACCAGGGTGAACGAAATTGCCCTTTCGAATCCAGGGGCACGGCGCGTTCTCGAGGACGCAGGTGTGGACTACTGCTGCGGCGGAGGCAAATCGCTGCAGGACGCCTGTTTACACGCCGGAGTGACGGCCGATGAAATTCTGAAGCGGTTACGCCAAAACAGCGAACTGAGAGACTCCGGAGACACGCAGTGGATCAGCGCGCCTCTTGCGGCCTTGACCCGGCACATTCGAGAGCGCCATCACCGGTACGTTCGTGACTCCATCCCTCGCGTCCGTGCGCTGCTAGCGAAGATCAGGGAAAAGCACGGCCTGAAGCACTGCGAAATCGAAGAGATCGAAAAACTCTTTGGGGACGTTGCTCGCGAGATGACCGCTCACATGCAGAAGGAAGAGCAAATTCTCTTCCCCTACATCGATGCTCTGGAGCGCTCGGCCAGCGGGAGTGGCTCCGTGGAACCTCCGTTCTTCCAAACCGTGCGAAATCCGATCCACGCCATGATGAAAGAGCATGACTCTGCAGGAGACTTGGTGAAGCGCATTCGCAAGGCGAGCAACGACTACAAGGCTCCCCCCGACGCCTGCACGAGCTATCAAGCGACCTACCAGGAGCTTCGTCAATTTGAAGAAGACTTGCACCTGCACGTGCATCTCGAAAACAACATTCTCTTCCCGCGCACGGTGGAATTGGAGGCCGCGGTCGTCTGACGCGGGTGCGAAACATGGCCAACTCATTTACACATGATGTGACTTCATCCGATGTCCTAGAACCTCCTTCGCTTTCTCCGGCACAATTGTTCGAAGTCACGCGAGCACGCGAAGAGGCCCTGTCCCGACTGTTGATGGCTTTTGTTACCACCGGGCTGATCTTCATGGTGTTTCCAGGGACGTTTCTCGGCGTGTGGAACCTGCTGCAAATCAGCGGACGCGAGAGCGTTGCGTCTGTCTCTCCTGCCTGGCTGCAGGCCCATGGTCACGCGCAAGTGTTTGGATGGGTCGGAAGTTTCATCCTGGGAATCGGTTTCTATTCCATCCCCAAGATGCGCGGCGGAGCGAAGTCTTCCTTCGGAACGGCATGGATTTGTTGGGCGATGTGGACGATGGGAGCGGCATTGCGGTGGGCCGCAAACGTGTACCTGTGGGAGTGGAGATTCCTTTTGCCGCTCTCTGCTTTTCTCGAATTAGGAGCATTTCTCATTTTCTTCCGTGCGGTTTCCCAGCATCGGCCAGAAGCCTCTGGCAAAGAAAAGCTAGGCCCCTGGATTTGGGTAGTGATCAGCGCGAGCATGGGATTGTTGCTGGTCTTGGTCGTGAATCTTGCTGGGTGTCTCTTCATGTCGTTCCGGGCGGCGTCGCCGGCATTTCCACATCTGTTCGACCAACGCTATCTCGCGTTGATGGCGTGGGGATTCCTTGTGCCGTTCGTCTGGGGTTTCAGCGCGAAGTGGATGACTGTCTTTCTTGGACTGAAGCCACTGCGGACAAGATGGCTGCTGGCCGCGCTCGTCGTAAATCTGATTGGGCTCGGACTGACACTGGGAGGAGCAGGCTGGATTGGATCGTGGCTACTTGTTGTGGCGGCAGCGATGGTAGTTACGGCGTTGCGCATGTTTGAGCCCTCCGAGAAAGAAGCGAAGATCCGGGGTGTGCATTCCAGTTTTCCCTTCTTCGCTCGCATGGCCTATGTCTGGCTTATCGTGGCCGCTGTCCTTGGCGTCGCAGCGACGCGCTGGGACACCTCGGGTGGGATTTGGGGAGCGTCGCGTCATGCTCTAACCGTAGGGTTCATATCGGTGATGATCCTGAGCGTCGGACAGCGCATCCTGCCCGCGTTCGCAGGAATGAGGATGCTTTGGAGCACGAAACTTATGTTCGCAGGGCTTGCGCTCGTGACTCTAGGCTGCACGCTTCGTGTTTCCTGCGAGATCATCGCCTATCAGGGTTATGCGGTGTGGGCATGGTCCGTTTTGCCGATTTCGGCGCTGTGCGAGCTTGCGGGATTAACGATTTATGCTACCAACATTCTCGGTACGTTCGTCCTCGAGCCCAGCCACGCACAAAAAAAGCCGCTGGTCGTGGGCGTGCCAGTTAAGATTTCTTAAGGGTGCAGAAACTTCAGCAGTAACTTTCAATTTGTCTGGAGGGGAGCGCGAGATGTATGCTGAATCTCTCTTCCAACGAGCGCAAGTCTGAACCCACTTCTTCCTGCCTACTGGAGGGCTGCGCGGAGCAGCGATGAACAGGATCCCAGCTACTTCTCGACCAAACCTGCAGTTAGCTCTGGGAACAGTCTCCTTTGCCATTTGCTTCGCCGCATGGGGACTGATCAGCGCGTTCGCTCCGCGTTTCCGTGAAACTTTCCACCTCACTGCAACGCAAACGGCGTTTCTTGTGGCTGTACCCGTTCTTCTCGGAGCTTTGCTGCGCATTGTGACGGGAATGCTTACGGACCACTTTGGTGGACGGGCAATTTTCTCGCTTCTGCTGATCGTTGTAGCCGTGCCCGCCTATCTGGTGCCGATGGTTTCGAGTTACAAGCTGCTGCTGTACATTGCCTTTTTCCTTGGCATGGCAGGAAGTTCATTCGCTGTTGGCGTGGGATTTGTGTCGCGCTGGTTTCCACCGGAAAAACAGGGCAGCTCGCTGGGAATTTATGGGCTCGGCAATATCGGTCAATCGGCTGCGGTTTTCCTGGGACCAGTTTTAGCCGTGGCGGTAGGTTGGCAGAATATTTTTCGTGGCATGGCGGTGCTGCTCGTTGTTTGGGGCGTCGCGTTCTACCTGCTGGCGCGCAACTCACCCAAAACCGTCCGCCCTGCTGGCATCGGCGCGATGTTGCAGCTACTCTCGCGAGAACGATTGTCCTGGGTGCTGTCTCTCTTTTACTTTCTGACGTTTGGCGGGTTCGTGGCGTTTTCCATTTACCTTCCGGTCTTGCTCAAGGATCAGTTCGGACTGAAACCGGCCGATGCCGGGTTTCGCGCGGCGGGCTTCGTGGTGCTGGCGACGCTGGCTCGTCCGCTGGGCGGCTGGCTCGCCGATAAAATAGGCGGCGCTCGGGTCCTTCACGTTGTGTTTCTCGGAGTGATCCCGTTTGCGCTGCTCATGTCCTGGCCGGCGATGCTGCCGTTCACGGTTGGCGCGCTTGGCTGTGCCTTCCTGCTTGGTAATGGAAACGGCGCGGTCTTCAAGCTCGTGCCGCAATATTTTCCGAAGGAAGTCGGGACGGTCACCGGCCTTGTGGGCGCGATGGGCGGGCTGGGTGGATTCTTTCCGCCCCTGCTGCTCGGTTTTTTCCGGGACCATTGGCACACAACCTGGCCGGGCTTCGCGTTGCTTGCCCTGGTTTCCGCCATTCTGTGGCGCATGAACGCCGTGGTTTTCCTCAGCAAGCAGCAAGCGGTCGAGTTGACTCTTCCCGCGCGGCTCACGCGAACGACGGATCGTGTTAGAGCCGGCGTGACCGCCACTTTTTTTACGGGGTTGCTAGTCGCATCCATCGTTGTCGGTTCGCGCAAGCTCCAGAATTTCGATCCGGCTCTGGTCATTTACACGTTCGCGACGATCTTTGCCACCTGGGGCGTCGTGTACCACTACCGCGTGTGGCTGGATAAACCGCCCACGCGGGTCTATTGGGAACGCGGCTGGCAACTGTTTCGCGAGGCGGGAGTTTTTCGTGGGACCGTGAAACTTGTGCGCGTCGCGACGACGCATCTCGCCGCGCAAACCTTTATTCTCAAGCGTTCGGTAATGCGCTGGTGGATGCACCAGATGCTTTTCTGGGGATGTATTCTCGCGGTAGCGATTACCTTCCCACTGGTGTTCGGGTGGATCTCGTTTCAATCGCTGGCAACGGACCAAGAAACCTACGTCGTGGTGTTCTATGGTTTTCCCGTGCAAACGTTTCGCCTGCACACCTTGATTGCGGAGCTTCTGTTTCATGGACTCGATGTATCGGCGATTCTGGTGCTCGGTGGAATTGGTCTTTCGTTGTGGCGGCGGTTCCGCGACCGGGGCGCGCAAGCAGTACAGTCCTTTGCTCTCGATTTTCTCCCCATCATTCTGCTGTTCGCAATTTCGGTCACCGGCTTGGCGCTGACGGTTTCGCAAAATTGGCTCCGCGGCGAGTCGTACAGCTTTCTTGCCATTCTCCACGCCATTACGGTGATTGCGGCGCTGCTGTATCTTCCGTTCGGAAAGTTCTTTCATATTTTTCAGCGCCCCGCGCAACTTGGCGTGAAGTTTTATCAGGCAGCAGGAGAAACCGGAGAGCCCGCATTGTGCAAACGCTGCGGCGAACGTTTCGCTTCGAAAATGCACATCGAAGACTTGAAGCGTGTACTCCCCCAAGTGGGGTTCAACTACCAGATGGAAGGCACCGACGCGACCTGGCAAGAACTGTGTCCCGCGTGCAAACGAAAATCACTCTCACTGGCGCAGCTGCAACTCAAGGAGACATCTCGTGGCTAAGGCGCCGGTTTCTACGGAATCGCTGCTCGATAGTTTTGGTCCACATCCGGCGTACGTTCCTCCGGGTGGCTGGCAGGATGAATCGCGAAATCCCGCGGAAAAACTGGTCAAAACACATTGTTGTTTCTGTGGCCAGCAATGCGGAATTCAGCTCAAAGTTCGCGGTAATCAAGTTATCGGATTCGAACCGTGGGAAGAGTTTCCCTTCAACCACGGCATGCTGTGTCCGAAGGGTGTAAAGCGCTACATGCAAGGCGGACACCCCGACCGCTTGCTCGATCCCCTGATGCGCACGCGGCAAGGATTCCGCAAGGCATCGTGGGACGAGTCTCTGAACTTCACGGTATCGCGCCTGAAAGAAATACAAGACAAACACGGCAAAGACTCTGTCGCCATCTACGGGGGAGCTTCGTTGATTTCCGAGAAGTCGTACCTACTCGGAAAATTTGCGCGAGTGGCGCTGGGGACGCGGCACATCGATTACAACGGCCGCCTGTGCATGGTTTCGGCGGGCACCGCCTACAAGCTGGCATTCGGAGTGGACCGCAGCCCATTGCCGTGGTCGGACATTCTCAAAGCGCAAGTAGTTCTCGTAGCAGGCGCGAATGTCGCGGAATGTGCGCCGATCACGACAGACTACTTGTGGCGCTGTCGCGACGCGGGAGGAAAACTCATCATCGTCGATCCCCGCATGACGCCGATCTGCCGCAACGCGGACATGTATCTTCCCGTGCGGCCCGGTACGGACATGGCTCTGTACATGGGGTTGCTCCACGTCATTCTGCGCGACGGGTTGGAGCGACGTGATTTTATTTCTAAGCACACGACCGGATTCGAACAAGTAGCGGAATCGGTTCGTGCGTGGGACCCGCGCACCGCGGGAGAAAAAACAGGAGTACCGCCCGAAGCCATTGAACGCGCGGCGCAACTGTTTGCCAAGGCCGATCGCGCCATTGTGTTGCATGCGCGGGGCGTCGAGCACCAGTCCAAAGGCGTTGAAAACTGCCTGGCGCTGATTAACTTGTGTCTCGCGACGGGTAATCTTGGCCGCGAAGGCGCGGGCTGCGCCATGATTACCGGGCAAGGGAATGGACAAGGTGGCCGCGAACACGGTCAGAAGTGTGACCAACTTCCCGGGCAGCGTTCCATCAGCGATCCTGAAGCGCGCGCACATACGGCGAAAGTCTGGGGAATTACACCTGAAGAAATTCCGCAAGCTGGTTACTCGGCCGTGGAAATTATGGAAGCGATCCACCGCGGCGAAATCAAAGCGCTGCTCTCCTGCTGCTTCAATCCGTTGGTCTCGCTTCCCGATTCCAAGTTCACGCAGGAAGCCCTGGAAAAGCTCCAATTCTTCGGAGTCGTGGATTTCTTCATGTCCGAGACTGCGCACCATGCTGATGTGGTTCTTGCCGGCAGCTTGCAGGAGGAAGAGGAAGGCATCGGCTGCACGAACGAAGGGCGTGTGATTCATATTCAGAAAGCCGTGGACCCGCCGGGAAACGCCAAAGGCGACAGCTGGATTTACGTCGAACTCGCCAAGCGCCTGGGGAAGGGGAAGTATTTCCCGTACGACTCCACGAGGGAAATTTACGAGGAGTTGCGCGAGGCGTCTCGCGGTGGGCACGCGGATTATTTCGGTATCACCTACGAGAAGATCGATAAGAACATGGGGATTTTTTGGCCGTGTCCCACGCTCGATCATCCTGGCACGCCGCGACTCTTCCAGGATGGCCGTTCCTTCCATCCTGACGGCAAACACCATTTTGTCGTAACCGAATGGCGGGAAAGCGGCGATCCGGTATCGGCGGAGTTTCCGATTTATCTCACGACCGGCCGCGTGGTCAGTCAATATCTCTCTGGAACGCAGACGCGCCGCATCGGCGCGCTCGTCGATCAATATCCGAATCCGCGCCTTGAAATCCATCCGCGCCTCGCCGAGCAATACAAAATCAAGGACGGAGACTGGGTGACGATCACTTCGCGTAGGAACGAGATCACTTTGCAAGCGATGGTCGTAAAGACCATCCGACCGGATACGGTCTTCATTCCGTATCATTGGGCCGGCAAGCGCAGCGCCAACAAACTGACCCACCGCACGCTCGACCCCCGCAGCAAGATTCCAGAGTTCAAGGTCTCGGCTTGCCAGCTTCGAAAAGCGGACGCGCCGCCGGATTGGGCGATCGCCGCGAACGGAAATGAAACGAAAGCAGGGGACAAAGCGAATGCACGGCTACGAATTTTACGTTGATCCCTCGCGTTGCATCGGTTGCCAGTCTTGTGTGAATGCCTGCGAGGAGTGCGAAACCCATCGCGGCCATTCGATGATCAATTTCGACTTCATTGACAGGCAAGGAACGACCGCAACCGCCGCCTACGTATGCTGGCATTGCGAAGAGCCCACTTGCGCCATGGTCTGCCCCGCCGATGCGATCAAGAAGGGCGATGATGGCATCGTGCAATCCTCGTTAAAGCCCCGTTGCATCGGTTGTTCGAACTGTGTCCTCGCTTGCCCTTTCGGTATTCCGAAGATTTTCCCCGAGTACGAGCAAATGATGAAATGTGACATGTGCTACGACCGGACCTCCGTTGGCAAAAAGCCCATGTGCGCGACGGTCTGTCCCAGTCAGGCGTTGACCTACGTCCGGTCGGACGAAATCGCCAAGCCGCGGGAAAAGCCGACCAACGTCTTTCAATTCGGGAACCAGAAGATCGTCACGAAGGTGTACATGATGGTTCCGGCTGAAACGGACGCCGTGTCACTCGACGTTTTGGATTATATCTGGGAGGAGTCGTATGTCTCTTTTTCGCAGCCCCAATGAGGAGCCGCTTTGGAAAGACGAGTTTTCGGTATTCACGAGCGACGAGCGGTACGTCACGCGCCGTCAATTCACGAAGTTTCTCACGCTCGCGAGCCTGGGGATGTTCGTCGGCAACCTTTGGATTCTGCTGAAGTCACGCTTCGCAAAGAGTCCCGCGTTCCCCACCAGCGAAGTGGCCGAGTTGAATGAAATCCCGATTCGGGGTGTGAAACTCTTCAACTACCCGACTCCTCAAGACCACTGCATCATGATCCGCACCAGCGAGGAAGAGTACGTCGCCTACAGCCAGAAGTGTACGCACCTTTCCTGCGCGGTCTACTATTCCGCGAAGAACGACCGCCTCGAATGCCCGTGCCATCAGGGCTTTTTCTCGGTGAAGGACGGTTCCGTTCTGCAAGGTCCGCCGCCGCGGCCTCTTCCGCAGATTACCCTCGAACGCGATGGCACCAAGCTCGTGGCGATTGCTGTCAAGGGAACCTGAGATGGCCAATCTCGATCCATCGAAACAGAGGCGCGGATTGGTAGCGATTGACGGCGCGATGGCCCTCATTGTCATCTTGCTGATCGTGCAGATCTGGTTGTTGAGCGCCACTCTTGAAACTTACCTGGCTGGCCATGCCGGGGCAGTCCTGCCTGGAGCTATTTTCTCCGGCTTACTCTTTTCTGCGGCGCTGACCCTGAACTC
>WNFE01004119.1_pt1 | contig 11623 bp, 13 predicted proteins | sample 5400451 | NCBI WGS metagenome assembly WNFE01 (sample SAMN13153344, study PRJNA577476) | soil metagenome | isolation source: 200 cm saprolite under Douglas fir tree site 2 hole 2 | place: USA:California | collected 2015-04-18
CGCTGCACGACCACCACCCCTTGCGGATTCGGCGGTCCCGCGTTGACGGGCAACACCTACATCTATGACATCGCAGGAGTGGAGAGTGGCTCCATCGACACGGCCTTCTATGATTCGTGGCCGCACAACGCCGGCCAGATCTAGTTAAAGATCGAGGGCCTGGGCCACCAGCTCCCGGTGGTATGTGGCGTCCCCGAGCGTGACCTCTGAGGCCTTCGCGCGCTTGAAGTAGAGGTGCATGTCGTGCTCCCAGGTGAACCCGATGCCGCCGTGCACCTGGATCCCATCGCCGGCGACCTTGCGATACGCGTCGGACACATAGGCCTTCGCCATCGAGGACGCGAGCGATCGATCCGGTGCGTCCGCGTCGACCGCCCAAGCGGCGTAGTAGGTGGCCGAGCGCCCGCTTTCTGAGAGCACAAGCATGTCGGCGAGCTTGTGCGAGACGGCCTGATAGATGCCGATCGGCTTGCCAAACTGGTGCCGGGTCTTGGCGTAGTCGGTAGAGGTCTCGAGCACTTTCTGGGCGCCCCCGACCATCTCGGCGCAGAGCGCTGCGGTCGCCCACTCCAGCGAGCGCTTCAGCGCGGGCCAAGCTTTGTGCGGGGCGCCCATCAGCGAGTCGGCGGGGAGCTCCACTCCGTCAAACCGAACCTCACACCAACGCCTCGTCATGTCGAGCGTCTCCAGCTGGTGCACGGACATGCCCTTGGGCGTGCCCTCGACGAGGAAGAGTGAGATGCCGTCCTCGCCCTCGCCTCGCGTGCGGGCGGCCACCACCATGTAATCGGCGTTGTTGGCGTCGGGCACGAAAAGCTTGACGCCGTCGAGGCGCCACCCGCCGCCGCCCGGCGTGGCCGTGAGCGCGATGCCACTGGCGTCCCATCGCGCCGATGGTTCGGTGAAGGCCAGCGTCGCGCGCGCCGAACCGGAGGCGATCGCCCCGAGCGCCGCTTTTTTCTGAGCCTCTGTACCGGCCTCGATGAGGGCGGGCACTGCCAGTCCCATGGTCGCGAAGAATGGTCCCGGCATCAGCACGCGGCCGGCCTCCTCCAGGACGACGATCAGGTCGAGGAAAGTGCCGACTCCGCCATATTGCTCAGGGATGCCGAGCGCGGTCCAACCGAGCGCGGCGATCTTGGACCACAACGCCGGATCGTATGCGTCCGCTCCTTCCATGAGCTTGCGCACGACCTTCGGAGGACACTCCTTGGCGAGGAAATCGCGCGCGGAGCGTCGGAGCATCTCCTGCTCTTCGGAAAAAGCGAAATCCATGGCGTCCTGGAAGTGTAAGACCGGCCGTCAGGCGGGTGGAGGCGGTTCCTCGGCCTCGGCCGGTGCCGGCAGCTCTTTGGGTTCTTCGGGTGCAGGGAGCTCCTTGGGCTCGTCCGCAAGTGGCCTGGCTTTGGCTCGGGGCCGGGTGCGGGACCTCGGCGCGCGGGGTGGAGCCGGGGCCGGCGTAGGCTCGACCGGAGCTGCCTGGACCGGAGCTGCCTGGAGGGGGACTGGCTCGACCGGAGCCGGCGCAGCCACTGCCGGCGCGGCCACTGCCGGCGCGGCAACTACCGGCGTTGCCGGCGCGGGCGCCACCTGTGCCGGTGGTGCCGGCTGGGCCGGAGGCTTGGCCGGCCACAGGCTCCTCTGCCGAGGTCGGACCCCGAGGCGTCGGTACAGCATCAGCAGGCCGTAAAACCCGACGAAGATCGCGAGGATGCCACAGAAGCTGGCCAGGGCGAGGCCGCTGTTCTCGGCGCTGGTCAGCGGCTGCTCGTAGCCAAGCGGACACCTGGCCGGCGCGGGAGGACAGGTGCCGACGACGGCGAGTCGAAGGGGCACGGCCACCATCGCGAGGATGCCGTACACGATCGCCAGGCCGGCAAAGAAGTAGAGGGCGGCGGCCAGCGAGCGGCCCTGGTGGTACATCACGGCGTTGATGCCGAGCACCACGGCGGCGATACCGAATGGGACGATCACCCACTGGAGTCGGCTGTGGGCGCCGATGCTGAACGAGAGCGGGGCCACCGCGCCAATCGCGGCGAGGGCAGCTGCGACCCAGAACGCCCACATCGCACGCTGAACCTTGATGACGTCCTGTTCCACGTGCGGAATCTATCCCTTATCGCCGGGAAGTTGCTCGTGCGTAAGCGCTCCCTGCGAGTCGCCGGCACCACCGAGCAGTGCGGCCGTGAGCTGGTCCAGACGCTCGGCGTGATATGGGTCTGGCTGCCCGAACAGGCTCTGGTCAGTCGACAGGCGGATCCGCAACAGCACGAGCAGGGCCATGACTCCGTCCCGCCACGTCAGCTTCTTGCCCTGCGCGCGTGTGCGGGCCGCGTAGTCGATGGGCACCTCGTAGATCCGGTACCCCAGTCGCAGGACCCGCCCGGTGATCTCAGGCTCGACGTCGAAGCGATCACCCCGCAAACCAAGGCGTCGCAGGAGCGAAGTCCGCATCACCTTGTAGCCAGTCTCCATGTCCTGGATATAGCAGTTGAACAGGATGTTGGTGGCGGTGGTGACCATGCGGTTACCGATCACGAACCAGTACGAGTAGGCGCTGTGGCCGGCGAAACCTCGAATGCCGTAAACGACGTCAGCGCGCCCCCGGAGGATGGGCGAGATCAACTTGCCGTAGTCGGCAGGGTCGTACTCGAGGTCGGCGTCCTGGATGATCACGAGCGGTGCCGTGATGGCCGCCAGGCCCGTGCGAATGGCGGCGCCCTTGCCCTGGTTGGTCGCGTGGCTCTTCACCGTGACGCGTGAATCTCCGGCGCATCGCCGCGCAGCCGCCAGTGTCCCGTCGGTCGAGCAGTCGTCGACGATCACCACCTGCTGAACGCTCGACTCCTGCAGAACCCTGCGCACGACGAGCTCCAAGGACCGCTCTTCGTTGAAGGCGGGGATGATGACGCCAAGGACAGGCTCGGGGCCGGCCACGGTCGGTCAGTTTAGACGGCTGTCTCCAGGTTCTTGTCCGCCTCGGCATGTGAGCGTCCGGCCGCTACATGGGCCGTCTGGCGCAGGGGCACCTCGCGGATGAAGAGGGTGGCGATGAACGCGAGCACGATCATCGCCAACCCGGCTACGAACACCGGGTGCAGCGCGTCTGAAAGCCCATGGCGGATTCCGGCCGCGATCGCGGCCGGCAGATGAGCGAGCTGGGTCGGATCGAACACGGAACCGGTGCTCGCCCCACTGCCGGAGGCCTGGAACTTCTGGAGCACGCTGGCGGGCAGGTATTTGGCCATGCCCGTCGCCAGGCCCTGGGTGAGGATCGTGCCCATGATCGCGAGCCCCAGCGCGGATCCCATCGAGCGCGACAGCTGGGTGGCCGAAGTCGCCACCGCCAGGTCGGCGCGGCTGACTGAGTTCTGCACGACCAGCGTGTAGGTCTGCATCGTGCAGCCGAGCCCGAGCCCGATCAGGATCATGGCTTCGACCAGCGTCTGGTTGGTCGTGTTGATGTCGAACGTCGTGATCATCAGGTAGCCCGCGGCCATCAAGGCGAGGCCGCCGAGCAAGATGATCTTGTACCGACCCGTACGCGAGATGAACTGGCCACTGCCGATGCTGCTCACCACCATGGCCAGGAGCATCGGAACCAGGATCTCGCCCGAGTTGGTGGCGCTGTTGCCGATCACGCCTTGCACGAATACAGGCAGGAAGAAGATGGCGCCGAACATCGTCATCGCCACACCGATCCCGGCGATGTTCGAGAAAGTGAAGATGCTGCTCTTGAACAGATAAAGAGGAAGGACGGGCTCCGGCGCCCGTCGCTCGAACCAGACGAACGCCGTCAGCAGCACGACCGAGGCCGAGTACAGGCCGATGATCTCCCAGGAATTCCAAGCGTACTGGGTGCCTCCCCAAACGGTCGCCAGCAGCAGGCTCGTGATTCCCAGCGACAGGGTCACGCTGCCGCCGATGTCGATGGAGTGCTTGCGCCGTTCGTTGGGGACATGCATGTAGATCGCCACCACGATGAGCGTCAGCACTGCGAACGGCAGGTTGACGAAGAAGAGCCAGCGCCATGAGTAGTGGTCGGTGATGAACCCGCCCGCGGCAGGACCGACAATGGAAGCGAGCCCGAACGAGGCGCCGATCATGCCCTGGTATTTGCCGCGCTCTCGCGGCGAGATGATGTCGCCGATGATCGCCTGCGACAGCGGCATGATGAAGCCCATGCCCGCGCCCTGGACGAAGCGCGCGAAGACGAGAAACCAGAAGTTCGGCGCGAGGCCCGACAGGGCGGAGCCGATCGCGAAGACGACGATCCCGGTCATGTACAGAGGCTTGCGCCCGTAGATGTCGGATAGCTTGCCCGCGATCGGGACGACGATCGTCGAAGCGAGCATGGCCGAGATCGGAATCCAGCTGTAGTCGGCGATGCCGCCCAGCTCGGCGACGATCGTGGGCAGGGCTGGAGCGACGAGGGTCAGGTTGAGCGACGCGATGAGCGACCCCAGCATCAGGCCGGCAAAGACGGCGAGGACGGCCCGATCGACGCCCTTCTTCTCAGGCGCGGCGGTGGCTTCGCGAGCGGCGACGGCTGTCATACGGCGCGGCTCTCCACCGGCTGCTGGCGATGAGACGCCACCTGGGCGAGGGCTCGCCAGCCGCGGGTCAGCGCAGCCAGATCCTCTGGTGACAGCTGGGCCATCCACCGGCGGAGATGCATGTGGCTGCCTTCTCTCAGGTCGGTCACCAGCTGGATCCCAGCTCGTGTCAGGCTGAGCAGCACACGTCGTCGGTCGGCGGTGTCCTCGTTGCGTTCGACATATCCGGCCCGAACGAGGCGGTCCGCGAGGACGCTCGCCGCCGGCATGGCGATGCCGAACAGCTCGGCCAGCCGCCCGACCGTCGCCACCTCCTCATCGCGAAGGAGGTAGATCGCTCGCAGCTGCTGCATCGAGATGTCGAGGTGGCGCCAGCGGCTGGCGGTCGAGGTCAGCAGCGCTCGGTGGACCTTCTTGTAGGCGATGAGCGCCTCATCGACAGAGCCTTCGGTCATAGTTGCACTTTATCAAACTATTCGGTAAGACGAAACATTCTGCGGTGGCGGAAAGACGCTACCGGCTGCGCGGAAGGCCCAGCACCCGCTCGGCGAGGATGTTCCGCAGCACCTCCGACGTGCCGGCCTCGATCGTGTTCGCGCGGGAGCGCAGGAACTGGTACTTCCAGCCATCGCCGTTGCCAACCTGTCCCGCCGGGCCCGCGACGTCGACCGCGGTTTCCGCCATCTGCTGGTTGAGCTCCGACCACATGAGCTTCAGGATCGTGCCCTCCGGACCGGGGATCCCGTTCCGCTTCATGGCGGTGACGGCCCGGTAGCCGTTCAGCTGCAGCGCGCGCGCCTCGATGGTGTATTTGGCGATCTTCTGGCGCACCAGCGGATCCGAACCGCGGCCCAGCTTGCGCGCATGGTCGGCAAGCTCCGCGGCCGTGATCTGCGCTCGCGTCGCCAGTGCCATCCCCAGCGTGCCCCGCTCGTGTAGAAGGGTGGTCATGGCCACGGCCCAGCCATTGCCGGCCTCGCCCAGGATCTGCGACTTCGGCACCTTCACGTCTTTGAAGAAGATCTCGTTGAACTCGGCGTCACCTGTGATCTGGACGAGCGGCCGCACCTCGATCCCGGGGCTCTCCATGTCGACGAGCAGGTAGGTCAATCCGTCACGCGGGTTGGCCTCGGTGCGTTCGCGCGTGAGCAACATGCACCACCTGGCGACATGCGCCAAGGTCGTCCAAACCTTCTGTCCATTGACGATGTAGTGGTCGCCCTTGTCCTCAGCGCGGGTCTGCAAGCCCGACAGATCGCTGCCGGCGTTGGGTTCGCTGAAACCCTGGCACCAGATCTCCTCCGCGGAGAGCAGGGGCGGCAGGTACCGCTTCTTCTGCTCTTCGGTCCCGTGGGCGATGACGACCGGCCCGCCCATGCCCAGCCCGATCACGTTGATAGGTTCGGGCGCCTGGGCCAGGATCATCTCGTCGTTGAAGATGAGCTGCTCCATGAAGCCCTCGCCGCGGCCTCCGAACTCCTTGGGCCAGGTGATGCCGACATAGCCCGCGTCGTACATCCTCTTCTGCCACTGCCTCCGGCTCTCGACGAAGCCCTTCTGGCCTTCCTCTCTGGAGTTGTCATCCCGCGGCTTGTTGGCCTTGAGCCAGGCGCGGACCTCGTCGCGAAACTTCTTCTCGGGCTCGCTCAGCTCGAAGTCCACGCCACTAATCTAAGAGGAAACCTGCGATGGGTGTGCAATTAGACCGTTTTACCGTCGCGCTCTTGATCCTTCGTCCCGACGCGCCGAAACTCGACAAGGAAGCCGCCGCTCGCCTTCAGGATGCTCACATGGCTCACCTCGCCGATCTCCACGACGCCGGCTACCTCCTCGCGGCCGGGCCGCTGATCGATGAGAAATTTCGCGGGCTGAGCATCTTGAACGTCGAACCGGAGCGGGCCCGCGCCCTCAAGGAACAGGATCCGGCAGTCATCGCGGGAAGGTTCTCGGTGAAGGTGATTCCCTGGATGGTGCCTCGAGGCGCGATGACCTTTTCGCGTGTTCACTTCCCACGGTCCGTCAGCGAGGTCGACGAAGAGTAGGTCAGGCGACGGCGGGGATCACGTCCGACGCTAATAGCTTCAATGCGTCCTGATCGTCGAGAAGAAAGTGCTGGAGCATGAAAAGGTCGGCGCCAAGAGCTGCATAGCCACGGATCTGCTCGACGATCTCCTCAGGTGTGCCGACCAGGCCCCTCTTGCGAATCGCCGCCATCGCCTCGTCGATGTCGAGTGCACGCAGGCTCGGAAGGAAGTCGCGCATGTTCGCGGCCCGCTCGCGCAGGTCGGCGCGGTCGCGGCCGATGATGTACGTGCTCATCACCGAATGGCGGATGGTGGAAGGGTCGCGCCCGATGGCGCGGCAGCATTCTTCGAGGACCCCTCGCTTCTGCTGATACTCCGCCGCATCTATGTGGGATAGGTTCCACTCGGCCGCCTCGCGGGCGATCATCGGCAGCGCCCGTTTCTCTCCCCGCCCGCCCATCAGCAATGGCATTGGGTTTTGAGCCGGCTTCGGATTGGAGATCTTCCACGCGTCGCGCATGCGGGCGATGCCTTGCTCGAGCAGGTCCATGCGCTCCTTCACCGTGTAGAAGGGAACTCCGAACATCTCGTGCTCGCGCTGGTTCCAACCCGCGCCGACTCCGAGTACCAGCCTGCCGCCGCTGAGCACATCGACAGCGGCTGCCTTGCGCGCCAGGACCGCGGGGTGATGGAACGTCATCGGACTGACCATCGGTCCGAAGGTGATCTTCTCGGTCCATACGGCGGCCAGGGCGAGAGAAGTCCAGCAGTCTATGCAGTCGCGCTGGTCGTCGCCCATCAGAGAGATCAGGTGCTCGCTCCGTCGGAGGGATTCGAAGCCGAGCGCTTCGACGTCGTGGCAAAGCAGCTTCCAGCGCTCCCAGTTGAGGCCTTCCTGCCCCTCGATCATGATCCCGAGCTTCGCCACGATCGACTGATCGTAAGCTGCGCCCGGTGCAGGCGTTGTGGACGTGCCCGAAGTGCGGGCGCGCCTTCGCGAAAGGCCTACTCAGTCGGCGAGCAGAAGCACCTCAAGACTCGGGATCGGTAAGGCTGACCATCTCCGACTCGATGCGCGCCTTGGTCGCCCCCAAATCCATGAGCACATGCGCCGCGATCCCCTGGCCTTCAGTCGCCAGCGCATCGAGCATATGGCCGGTGCTCACCTTGGGATCGCCTGCCGCATCGCACAGCTTGAAAGCGAGCTCGATGACGAGCTTCACGCGAGACGTGGGAATGATGCGCGTCGGCACCGTGGGTTTCTTCTTGCCGAGCTGCCTGTCGATCGCAGACCGCACCGCCGCCTCCTCGACGCCCAGTCGGCCCAGGATCTTCGCTGAGTCGAAATTGGCCTCTCCGAACGCCGCGAGCAGCATGTGCTCGGTCCCGATCCAAGAAAGACCGGCTTTCAGGGCTTCGGCCTGAGCCATCGACAGGAGCCTCTGCCCGCTGGCCGTAAAGCGCTGGAACGGATATATCCCCGCCGGCTGGCGCTTGGCGACCGCCTGTTCGACTGCCCGCCGGATGGTCGACCACCTGGGTGCGGCGGCCAGGGTTGGGACGGTCAGACGAGGGAGCTCGGCCGGGAACTCAACCTGGCCGCGCGGTTCGCCCGGGGTGTGGCGCTGCATCCATTCCAGGCAGGCGGCGATGACGATCGAGTTCACCGGCATGCCAGTACGCGCCGACGCCTGGTCGAGCCGGGCGAACATCTCGTCCGTGAAGCGCACGGTGGTCGCCTTGGGCATGAGTGCAATTTGATGTCATTTTGCAATCATTGTCAAGCCTTCGAGCGGCTTGAAGTTCAAGATCCGGTCCATCGGGATGCCCGCCCGGCGGGCCATCCACGCCGCCATCGGTACATATGCGAACTCGGCCGGGGCGTGGGCGTCCGCATCCAGGGAAAAGTTGCAGCCGCACTCGAGCGCCAGCCGCGCGTGCTCCGGGGAAAGGTCCATGCGCGCCGGGTCGCAGTCGATCTCGAGCGCGACGCCGTGGCGCGCGGCTTCGCGAAAGACCAGCTCGAAGTCGTAGCTCGCGCCCTCCCGCGAGCCAGGCCGGCGGCCGGTGGGGTGGCCGACGATGTCGACGTTCGGGTTCGACACCGCGCGCAGCATGCGCTCGGTCATCGAGGCGGCCTCCTGCCGCAGCTTCACATGGGGCGACGCGACCACGACGTCGAGGAGCTCGAGCACGGCGTCGGGAAGATCGAGTGAACCGTCCTCGAGGATGTCGACCTCGATCCCCTGTAGGAGCGCCAGCCCTTCGACCTCCTTCTCGACCTGCTCTCGCTCGCGCGATTGGGCCAGCAAACGCTCGGCGTCCAGCCCGTTGACGACCTTGATGCGAGGCGAATGGTCCGTGACGCCGAGGTACTTGTACCCGAGCGCCTTCGCGGCCCGCGCCATCTCGAGCATGGTCGCCCGGCCGTCGCTCCAATCGGTGTGCGAATGGAGGTCACCCTGGTACGCGGCGAGGTCCACGACCGACTCGTCATCGCGCGAGGGTTGGCCCGTCTCCGCGCGAAGCCTTTCGAGATAGGAGCTGCGCCCGTCCTCGACGAGCCCCGCTAGCACCTTGGCGATGCCGGCGCCTACGCCTTCGATGGCCGTGAGCTTGTTTTCCTTGTGCAATGCATCGAGGTCGGGTCGTTCGAGCGCGAGCGCCCACGCCGCCGCCGAGAAGGCTCTTGCGCGATACACCTCCTTCGGGTCCTGCCGCAAGAGGTAGCCGATCTCCGAGAGGACCTGCGCCGCGGCGATCGCATCCATTCATCAATTGTGTGAGCATTCGCTCATGGCCAAGCCGAAGCTCACCCGCGGGGACGAGATCCCCGAGCTGATCGAGTCCCTGCTCGCCGAGCTGGGCGAGGACCCGACCAGGCAGGGCCTGAAGGGAACGCCGACCCGCGTCTCTCGGGCGCTTCGGGAGCTGACCGACGGGTACGGAGTCGACGCCGCCGACATCATCGCCGGTGCGGTATTCGACCAGGACTACGACGAGATGGTGCTCGTCAAGGACATCGCTTTCTATAGCCTCTGTGAGCACCACATGCTGCCGTTCTTCGGTAGCTGCCACGTCGGATACCTGCCGAAAGGAAAGGTGGTCGGGCTCAGCAAGATCCCGCGCGTCGTCGGCGCCTTCGCCCACCGCCTGCAGCTGCAGGAGCGCATGACCAATGAGATCGCGCAGGCGCTCAGCGAGGCGCTCGCACCCAAGGGAGTCGGCGTTGTGATCGAGGCACGGCACCTGTGCCTGGAGATGCGCGGCGTGCAGAAGCCCGGGGGCCAGATGATCACGTCCTGCATGCTCGGCACCTTCCGCAAGGACGCGCGCACGCGCGCCGAATTCCTGGAGCTGGTCCGCCGCCCCTAGGTTTTAGGCGGCGGGCGACGGGCAGCCCGGCGATGGCGACACAACCTGGACGGGTGTTGCCAGTCCGGGGTGGGAGACTGGTCGGCCGCAGGCCATCGTGGCGACGATTGCAGCCAGGCCAAGCAGCGCCGCGAGCCGCGCGAGGCGCCGATCGCGCCGCCAGCCGCCGGGCGACATCACCAACGCAACCGCTCCAATTGGAAACGCGCCGGCGAAGACGAGTCCGATTACGAGTGCGAAGTCCTGGCCGCCGGGGCTGGCCGGCGGAGCAAGTGTTGTGGAGACGAGGCAAGCTGCCGGACTTGGCGTTGCTGGAGGCGCTGCGCTTGGGGTCGGAGGCGGTGGAGGCGGCGGAGGCGGCGGTGGTGGCGGCGCAGCCGGCGGTGTGGGGAGTGGCGCGGTCGAGGCCGGCGGTGGCGGCGGCGCGGTTGTTGGCGTCGGTGAGGGCGACGGGGTCGGCGAGGAAGGTGGTGGCGGCGGCGAAGTCACTGTATATGGCGTGCTTGCCGCTCCGTTAGGCGCAGGGGCTCCCGTGGCATCGAATACCGCTACGAGAATCTTATGAGTGCCCGGCGTGGCCAGAGCTCCGGGAACCACAATCGGACGGCTGGGACCCGTATCCCACACAAACGTCTTGGGGTCACATGTACTTACAGATGTCTTCCACAGGCTTGTATTCGTGCTGTCCCAATAGAAGTCGAACGTGAGCGGTGGATTGGGGCATCCGCCCTGGACGGCGTATGTGCCGTCAACCGAGAAGGATGCCGTCGGCAGGCCCGAGGTTGGCGTAACCGAAACCTTCGCCGCGCCAATGAGCGTGAAGGCCTGGGCGTTCCATCCTTTCACTGCGTGCACGTTGGGAGACGAATTGTGAGTTGTCGGGAGGCCGCCGAAACGCGTTAAGCCAACGCGCCCACACATAACGAGTCCTTTATGTATTAGACTCCCATAAAGCAACCTTTATGTTTCTACCCAACCCGAATCGCGAGCTTCCCGACCACTTTCTGGCCTTTGCCAACCCCACCCGCCTGCGGATATTGGAGCGGCTCGGGAAGGTCGGCGAGGTGAGCGTCAACGACCTCGCGGAGCACCTCCGCATGAGCCAACCGCGCATCTCCTGGCACCTGCGCATGTTGCGGGTCGGCGGTGTGGTTCGGACGCGGCGAGACGGCCGGCAGGTGTACTGCTCACTGGACGTCGAGAACATCGCGCGCGAGCGCGCGCACCTGGATCAACTGCTTGGAATCGAAGATCGGATGAAAGTTAGCGAGGAGGTTGGGGCATGAAGAACGGCCAATCGAACGGCCATAGGAACGGTCAGCACAACGGCAAGGTCCGTGTCGCGATAGTGGGGGTGGGCAACTGCGCGTCCTCGTTCGTGCAGGGCGTCCACTACTACCGCGACGCCTCGCCCAAGAGCTTCGTTCCAGGGCTGATGCACGTGAACCTCGGCGGCTATCACGTCAGCGACATCGAGTTCGTCGCCGCGTTCGACGTGGACAAGAAGAAGGTCGGGCTCGACCTGTCGGAGGCGATCTTCGCCGGCGCCAACAACACCGTGAAGTTCACGGACGTGCCTCGCGCCGGCGTCAAGGTCCAGCGCGGCATGACACACGACGGCATCGGCAAATACCTCGCAGACATCATCGTCAAAGCTCCTGGCGAGAC
>WNFE01003531.1_pt1 | contig 11620 bp, 13 predicted proteins | sample 5400451 | NCBI WGS metagenome assembly WNFE01 (sample SAMN13153344, study PRJNA577476) | soil metagenome | isolation source: 200 cm saprolite under Douglas fir tree site 2 hole 2 | place: USA:California | collected 2015-04-18
CCCGCTGAACCTCGAAACGCATCATCTCGCGGCATTGTGTGGTGTTTCGCTGGGATGAAATGTCTTCTTCTGAAACTCGGAAGCGTTTGAGGTCTTCGAGCGGTAGATAGATCCGGCCTTTGTCGTAATCTGTGCTAACGTCCTGCCAAAAATTTGCCAACTGCAGCGCGGTGCAGGTGAAGTCAGAAAGCTGCTGGCGTTCGGGGTCGCGGTATCCGCAGAGATAGAGTACCAGATGGCCGACCGGATTCGCCGAATAATGACAGTAGCCGAGGAGGTCGTCGAAGGTCTCATAGCGGGTGACGGTTTGGTCCTGGCGGAAGGCGGTCAGAAGATCGGCAAAAGTCTGTTTTGGAATGTCGAACTCGCGGACAGTCCCGGCTAACGCAACGAATACGGGGTGGCGCGGACTTCCGTTGTAGCAGGCGTTGAGTTCGGCTTCCCATTCGTCGAGCAGGAGTAGCGAGGCTTGCGTACTGCCGGTCTCGTCGCCGAGGTCGTCGGAGATCCGGCAATAGGCATAAACATTGAAGAAATGCTGCCGCAGGCGCTTGGGCAGAAACCAGGTAGCGACGGAAAAATTTTCGTAATGGGTGCGTGCGAGGCGTTCGCAGTAGGAATAGGCTTCCTGCGTGGAGGGAGCGTGCGCGGGGATGGCGTATTCCGCGGGAAGATGGGACCAGATTTGGTTGACGGCGCTCATATACTGCGGGCTTCTAGCCTCTAGCTACTAGCTGCTAGCAATCATGACTGCTGACTTGGTTGCTAGAAGCTAGCAGCTAGGCGCTAGTAGCCATTCTCACTGGCCGGGGATAATCGCGGTTTTGATGTCTCCGTTACGATTCATCATGTGCTCAAGGACCTGCTGCAGGCGCGAGAGTGGCGCTTCGCCGGTGATGTAGTCGGTCGGACGGATTTTCTTTTCGGCAATCAGGGCAAAGGCTTTGCGCACGCTGTGCGGCGTGAGATGAAAGGTGGCCTTCAAGGTTATTTCGGAGTAGTGCAGGCGGTTGGTGTCGAGTTCGACTTTGCTGCCTTTGGCGCAGCCGCCAAAAAAGTTTACGGTGCCGCCTTTGCGGACCATCTCTGTGGCCCAGGCCCAAGCTTCGGGGCGTCCTACTGCTTCAACGACTACGTCGGCGCCGCGGTTACCGGGAGATAGAGCGCGCACCGCGTCAATGGGGTCCTTGACCGAGCCGATGTGAACAACATCATGAGCGCCCATGCGGCGCGCGGCTTCGATCTGCGCCTCGCGCTTAACCACGGCGATCACGTTGCATCCGACGGCCTGGGCGACGTGGACAAACATCAGGCCAATGGGGCCGCCGCCGATTACGGCCACGGTGTCGCCGATTTCTACGCCGGCTTCGTGAAGCCCGCGCAGCACACAGGCCAGCGGCTCGACCATGGCGGCCTCCTCGAAGCTCACGTGCGGAGGGATAGCGAGCATGTTGAGGTCGGCGATGCGGCGAGGGACCTTGATGTACTCGGCGTAAGCGCCGTTATTGAACAGCAGATCTTCGCAGAGGTTTTCCTGGTGGCGGGAGCAGTAGAAGCACATCTGGCAGGGGGCGGAGTTGAGCGCGACCACCTTCATGCCTTTTTTGAATCCGCGAACGCCGGGGCCTACTTCTTCGATTACCCCGGCGAGCTCGTGTCCGAACAGGGCGGGAGGAACGATCATGCGGGCGTGGTATCCGCGCTGATAGACCTTCAGGTCGGTGCCACAAGTCAACGCGACTTGCACCTTGACCAGGACTTCCCCTGCCTCAACGTGGGGGATGGGGACTTTTTCAATTTTCACGTCCTCTTTACCGTAGAGGACGGCTGCTGTCATCTTTCCGTTCACTGCTGCCTTTCCCGCGAACTACCTTGACTGAATCACAACGACTGAATCACGATCTTCATCGATTCCGGCTGGGGATGGGCGGCCAACTCCAGAGCCTCCGCGGCCTGCGCCAACGGAAAACGATGGCTGATCAGCCGCTCCAGCTTCATCTCGCCGCCCATAACGAACCGGACGGATTCGTCCTGCAAATCAACCGACGCACTGTACGACCCGATCAGTGTCTTCTCGTCCACACATACCCCAGCCGGATCAAACCCTGCTTCGCCGTGCTGCGTCTGTGCAAACAACAACACTCGGCCACCGGGACGAACCGCATCCATCGCGGTCTTAATCAATTTGTTGGTGCCCACCGCTAAAATCGCTGCGTCGGCGCCCCGGCCTTCGGTCTGCCTGCGCACTTCTTGAACTAGGTCACTACGCGAGGCGTCAATGGAATTTTCGAGTCCGAAGTCTTCAGATATTGTAAGCCTCTGCGCATACAAATCGGAAGTGATTACCCTAGCCCCTGCCCGCTTGGCCAATACACTCAATATGATGCCGATGGGACCCTGCCCGATGACAAGAACTATGTCGCCGGGTGCAAGTGCCATCCGCTCAATGCCTTTGAGGCAAGTGTTCACGGGCTCCACGAAGCAGGCTTGTTCGAACGAGACGGCGACGGGAATGCGGACGGTCCCCTTTTCGACGATCCAGTCCATGACTCGGACGTATTCGGCAAAGCCGCCGCCAGAAGGCTCGAATCCCGCGGTGCAGCCCACCTTCTTGTAGATTTCGCACTGGGCGAAGGTTTTATGGCGGCAATAGTAGCACTGGCCGCAGGGAATATGGTGGAAGACCATCACCCGGTCGCCGGACGAAAACTGATGCACGTTTGCGCCTACGGCTACCACTACTCCAGAAGTCTCATGTCCAAAGATTCGCGGCGCGGAGTGGGAGCCGGTGGCGATTTTTTTGAGGTCGGTGCCGCAGATGCCGCAAGTATGGACTTTGATCAGGATTTCACCGGGGCCGATTTCGGGAACGGGGACGGTTTCGAGGCGGACGTCGTTTACGCCGCGATAGACGGCGGCCAGCATGGTGCCAGGGATTTTTCCCGGGGCTTGGCTTGGGGTCAGCGGTTGTGCGATGGCCATCAGGGTTTGGGCTCGGTAATCCTGCCCGGAACTATTGTATTAGTCAGGGCACTTTCGCGCAGCCAGGCACAGAGATTTTCCGAGGCTATCTTGGTATTGCGGGCGAGGCGGAAGACTCGCAGCCAGAGCCAAGGGCGGACCGCGATATGGAGCACGAAGCGGGTGGTGTCGAATTGTCCGGTGCGGATGAAGCGGGACATCTCGGGGATTTCGAAATTGACGTCGTCGGAGATTGCTTTGACGGCGATGAATGGGAGATTGTGAGCCTGGGCGGCGCGGGCGACGGCAGCGGCTTCCATGTCAACGGCATGGGCGCCGTAGGATTTTGCTAGTTGCTGTTTATGCGCGACGCCGGCGACTTCGGGGTAGGTGACCAGGATGGTGCGTCCTACTGCGGTATTGCCGACAGCAGAGTTTTGGAGTGCAGTTTCGTGCCTGCTACCGTCCTGGGAGTCGATTACTGCGGCTGGGAAAATTGTGGCTCCGACTTTTAGGTCTGGTACTAGGGAGCCGGCGACTCCTGCGGATATTAGGAGATCGGGGGAATATTCTGCGATTACGGCTTCGGCGGCGCGGCGGGCGGATTCGGCGCCGATGCCGCCGCAGACTGCGACGGCATAACTGCTCGCGTGGAAGGTGTAGGTGCGGGATTCGTGTTCAGCGGTGGTGGAGGGCCAGGACTTTACTAGCGGGTGGAGCTCGCGGTCGAGGGCGGCGATGATGGCGAATTTCTTGAGCATTGCCACGGTTTATTTTTGGAAACTTCGTCAGTCGTGGCGCTGCAGGCAAACAGCAGGTTCCTCGACTGCGTTGAATCCTCCGCTTTGCGGAGGATTCAACTTCGCTCGGAATGACAGTGCTAAATATATTTCATCACGGCGCGGCTGAAGCCGCCCCTTCAACGCGGAAATCGTGCGGCACGGCTGGAAGCCGTGCCCTTTCAAAACAGAATCCTGCGACAGGACTTAAGCCGTGCCCTTTGCAAAAACGATCACGCGTAGCCGTTCGCACGGAACCAGTCGGTGGCGCGGCGGAGGGCGTCGTCCACCGAGACAACCTTCCATCCTAATTCGCGCTCGGCTTTGGCGGAGGTCACGAACATTTTTTTTCGGCCCATGCGGACGGCGTCGATGGTGGCGCGGGGCTCGCGGCCGAGAATGCGGCCAGTGACTACTTCGTCCACGACGCCGGTGGCCAATGCGACGATATAGGGGACGCGGACTGTGGGCGAAGGCAGGCCGGTGATTGCGGCGAGCTTGTCGAGGATCTGTTTCAGCGTGAGATTCTCGCCGCCGACGATGTAGCGCTCGCCGGGTCTTCCCTTCTCCAGCGCGGCGATGTGGCCATGGGCGCATTCTTTGACGTCAACCAGGTTTAGGCCGGTATCCACGTAGGCGGGGAATTTCTTCTTCAGGAAATCCACCACGATGCGTCCGCTTGGAGTGGGCTTGATATCTCGCTCTCCCACGGGGGTCGAGGGATTGACGATCACTACGTCGAGGCCGCTGCGGGCGGCTTCGATGGCGACCTGCTCGGCCATGAACTTCGAGCGTTTGTAGGGGCCGATCATATTCGTGAGCGACACCGGCGAATTCTCATCGGCGAGAGCGTTCTGGGTGAATCCCATGGTCGCTACGCTCTAGGTGTAAACCACGCGGCGAACGTTGTTCTTGCGGGCGGCTTCGAGGATGGCGCGGGTGCCTTCGACGTTGGCACGGTACATCTCGCCGGGATCGCGGACCCAGAGGCGGTAGTCGGCGGCGACGTGGAAGATTACATCGCATCCGGCGATTCCCTTGTCCAGGGATGCGGGGTCGCGGAGGTCTCCAGTGAGGAGGTCGGCTTTGAGGTCGGCGATGTTTTTTAGGTTGCTGTTGGACCGGACTAAGAGGCGGAGGTCGGCACCTTGCTCAGCCAGGGCGCGAGCAACGTGGCTGCCGACGAATCCGGTGGAGCCTGTGACGAAAGCGAGCATTGGAAATCAGAGTATAACGGGGCGCGAGCATTGCAGCGCGATAGCAGGGGCAGGTTGGGGGGTGGAAATGGGTTGACTTTTCTGAGTATCCCGGTATCTTTTTTGAGCGGCGGACTTGAATGCTGTGATGTTGATGACTTTCGAGTCTGATCAAAATCTTTAAGGAGGGTGATATGAGAAAGGCAATTGCGGTGGCGGCGATTTGTTTAGCGGCTTCTTTGGCTACGGCCGCTGGAGACGTGCATCCGCTGAACGTAAAGACTGGTCTTTGGCAAATGACCGAGATTATCACCTGGACCGGCCTTCCACCGCAGATGGCGGCCATGATGAAGAATGGGCAGCCCGTGAAATACAAATCGTGTGTGAAGGAGAAGGATTTGAGTAGCAATCCGTGGGGGAACGGATCGCGAGAAAATTGCGACTGGACGGTTGTTAAGTCTTCGAGCACCGACATGGAGATGCGGGGAACGTCGTGTCAAATGGGCAACTGGGGAACGGCCGAGGCCCACGGGACGATCCACGTCAGCGATTCGGAAAACGGCACGGGATCGTTTGAAATTGTTGTGACCGGGAACGGCCAGACGCTGAACGGGCATGCGACCTACACGGGCAAGTGGATGGCGGCAAGCTGTCCGGCGGATATGAACTGAAGATGCAGCTCTCGCCTGCCTTGCATGCACCTTATTGCTTTCTTTTTATTGTGATGCTACAATGTATCACATGACGAAGGCGTCGGTCCGGGATCTGAGATATCGGTTTCGTGAAGTGGAAGACTTGCTGCGGCAGGGGCAAGAGATACAGATTACGAAGCGGAAACGTGTGATCGCGCGGCTGGTTCCGGAGCGTGACGAAAAAACTCCGGAAATTCCGGACTTTCTAGCGCGTCTGAAAAAGATCTATGGCAAGCCGCTGAAAGTGACAGGAGCGGAAATCATTTCGAAGGCCCGCGAGGACCGCTTTTGAGTACATACGCGGACACCAGTTTTCTGGTTTCGCTTTACGTATTCGATGATAATTCGCCGCAAGCCACCGCGATTTTCGCGAACGCTTCCCTTCCCTTTCTATTGACGCCGCTGCTTGAAGCCGAAATCGTTAATGCGTTTTACCTGCGAATCTTCCGAAAGGAATCGGGGGAAAAGCAAATACGGACTTCGCTGGAGCTCTTTGGAAAAGACGTGCGCGCGGGAGTATTCGAACTGAAGTCCTTCAGCAACGAAATTTTCCGTCAGGCCTCGCAAATTTCAACCCGCCGCACGGCGAAGTTTGGCACGCGCACGCTCGATCTTCTGCACGTCGCCTCAGCTGTTTTCCTGCAAACCGAGAGATTTTGCTCATTTGACAGAAAGCAAGCGGAACTCGCCCGGGCGGAAGGGCTGGTTGTGAGGGGTTGTTAGGAACGGGCGGCGTAGCTGCCGACGAATCCGCTGGCGGGGTGATTCAGTCGAAGAGGCCACGTTATGAATATTGCTTTATGGGTCTCTCAGGGAATTCTGGCGTTCGCCTTTATCGCAGCTGGCGGCATGAAACTGCTCGCGTACCCGAAATACCGGGCGATGTTAGAGAAAACTGGGCCAACCACATTAACCCAGGGAACGATAACGTTCATCGGGATTGCCGAATTGGCGGGCGCCGTCGGCGTGGTTCTCCCGATGGCGGTCAACGTCGCTCCCTGGTTCAGCGTGTGGGCAGCGGCTGGGCTGGCAGTTATCATGCTGTCGGCAATCATGACCATTGTGCTTTTCGTGCTGGCTGTATTTGTTGTGTACGGCCGTGCGGGTCATGGGGTGTAAATCATCTGCCTCGAGGCCTTGGATCTTTTCCGAAGTGACCGTGTGATCGAGGTCCGTTGTGCCCACCCTTCGAAAACCACGAAGGGTGGGGCAGCCTGGGGATTCGCCATGGTCTTAAGATGGCGGACCGACGTCCTCGCGCATTAGAAGCCCCGCTAAAATCAGGTCATCCCGCCCATATTGGCACTGACTTTTGTGGGTTTCGAGGCACTGAAGGGTCGGTGGGTGTGAATCTTTCAAGGTGCTCCGTGAGATTTCCAGCCGAAAAGGGTACCGGGCGCAGAGCCTCGATTTCCGACGGCGAGTGAAATTATTTGGGGTGTATAATTCCGCGACTCAAGGTTCGCTGGTCCCGATTCGGTCGCCGTGTGTAGGGCGCCGTGTAGGCTCGAGACATCGGGCATTGATATCCCGTTCGAGCATGCGCGGTCACGGAGGCCGACTGTGAGAATCACGCGCTCAGTCATTCTGCTGTTAATTCTTTCACCTCTCTTTGGAATTCCGCTGGAAGCGACCTGCACAGGCACATCCGTCAGTGCGTTCGGAGCGAGAGGAGATGGGCACACCGATGACACGGCAGCAATTCAAAGCGCCATTAGTGCCGCCGCGGCCACAGGCGGCGGTTCGGTGGTGTTCAGTGTAGCGCGCTACTACACCACGGGCACACTGTTAGTGCCGCAGGGGGTGGTGCTGTGCGGAGCCATCGAAGGCCCCTTCGATGTCTCCGGAGTTGATCCCGCTGTGACCACATTCGCCCCGACGCTGCTGGTCACCAATACCAGTGCTCCCTTCGTGACTCTTAATGGTCTCGGGGCCGGAGTCACTGACCTACTATTCCACTATCCCAACCAGGTTGGCATTAACGCGTCGGCCCCTATCCTCTATCCTTACACCATTGTTACAAGTTCCCCTGGTACGAAGGTGGTCCGCTCCACGGTAACGAATGCCTACAACTTTCTCGACATCGAGAGTGGCAGGGTTATCGCACAGGATCTATTCATCGGGGCATTCAATATAGGCGTCAATATCGACCACGCACACGACCACGTGACCCTGCGCAATCTGCTCTACAGTGTGTTCTGGGACGTTATGCAGAACGTCAATAATCCGCCAACCACGATCGACAACTGGGTCATGAGCCACGGGATCGCCTTGGTGGTGAATCGCGTGGATGGTCTCGAGGTGCACGATTTCAACGTGTTCTTCCGATTTGCTGGGATCCTGCTGACTGACTCGCCGGACGCTACACAAAATCCCAGGTGCGGGTATGGAACGGGAAGCGACATCGATCTCGATATCATACAGTACGGCATCATCGCGACCGCGTCCAGTGCGCAAGGATATCAGTTCACGAATTTGGACGTGACTACCGCCGCTGGTAAGGCAGGCGTGCAATTAAGAGCCGGCGGATCCGTCGCGCCGGACGTGTTAATCAACGGAGGGTCGGAAGTGGGTAATTGGGCTTTGGGTGCGTTTCCGACGGCCGCTGCTGGCAATTTGAGCGTTGTAAATATCATTGGGTTCAATCTGCCATGAGCGCCGGACGCAGACGAACGGGATGCGCTTGCATACTCGCACTGGTGGCATGGAGTGCCGTCGGGCTGAACGGGTGCGGAGGCGGAGGAGGCTCGGGTGCGGGCGGAGGCGGAGGCGGAGGTGGTGGTGGTGGAACGGCGTCGCGTTTCGTGCTGGTAGGACCGGCGAACATACCGTCAGGCACAGCCTTTACGCTTACGGTGGATGCGGTGGATGGGTCTAACAACCCGGTAACAACGTATTCCGGAACAGTTCATTTCACAAGCAGCGACATGCACGCGCTGCTTCCGGGGAACACGGCGCTGACATCTGGTCGCGGTACTTTTTCAGCGACTCTGACGACGGCGGGAAACCAGATGATCACGGCGACTGACACCGCGACGTCATCGATTACGGGAAACTCTGGAACCATCGTGGTGGGAGCACTGGCAGACGCGTTCCCGGTGAATACGTTCGGAGCGAAAGGAGATGGGCAGTCGGATGATACGCTGCCAATTCAAAACGCGATTAATGCCGCTGCCGCGGCGGGCGGGGGTTCGGTGGTGTTCAATGTGGCGCGGTACTATACGACGGGCACTTTGATCGTGCCGCGGGGGGTGGTGCTGTGCGGAGCCATCGAAGGACCCTTCGATGTCGCGGGAGTCGATCCCGCTGTGACCACCATCGCACCCACGCTGCTGGTCACCAATACCAGCGCTCCCTTCGTGACCTTGAGTGGACTCGGGGCCGGAGTAACCGACCTGCTTTTCCATTACCCAAACCAGGTTAAGACCAGCGCTTCGGCTCCCGCAGTCTATCCTTACACCATAGAAGTGAATTCCGCGGTTGGCGCCAAGGTGGTCCGCTCCACGGTGACGAATGCCTACAACTTCCTCGATATCGAACTTGGCCGGGTCATGGCCCAGGATCTATTCATCGGCGCGTTCAACATAGGCGTCAACATCGACCACACGCAGGACTTCGTAACCCTGCACAATCTCCACCATGGCGTGTTCTGGGACGAGGTGGAAAACGCTTCTTACCCGACCGCAATAGACAGCTGGGTGTTGAACCACGGGATCGCCCTGGTAGTGGGCCGCATGGACGCCCTCGAGGTACACGATTTCAGCGTATTCTCCCGCTACGCGGGAATGCTTTTTACTGATTCGCCCGACACCAGCATATCCGGTGCTCGAAGTGGATGGGGATCCGGAAGCGACATTAATCTGCAGACGGTGCAGTATGGCATCATCGTCACCTCTTCCACTTCACAAGCCTATAAGTTCACGAATCTGCAAGTGGGAGCGGCGCCGGGTCTCGGCCAGGCAGCGGTCTTCTTGAAAACCGGTGGCACGATGCCGCCGGAGGTGTTGATCAATGGAGGGTCGGAAACCGGTAATTGGGCCTTGGGGGCATTTCCAAGTCCGCAAGCAGGCAACCTAAACCTTGCTAACATTCATTAAACGATCTGGTTTCCTGCCACCGCCGAGCATGACTCTGTGTGCTAGGTGCTCTTAATCAGTTGCTGCGCAACTCTCATCAACGACTATTGCGCTCGGCTTGTAATCGGCCATAGCACTCAATTACAGTGCCGCAAACAAGTGAACGCCGGCACCCTTGTCCATCTGTGGAACTGCCCCACTCAAGCCAAAATCAGGCTTGAATGGGCCACCCGACGGACGGCATTTTAATCTGACGTGGCGTCGCGCTGGCGAGGGCGAGGATCGCTCCGGCAAGCAGCAGCGTGTCCGCAAAGTAGTTGATCCCCTCAACTTCGACTCCGATAGCCGGTTGGGATAGCGCCAGGATCAGGACAGGTCCATAGATGACGAGGACCATCAGCAAAATCCAACCGCCGACATAGGTTGCCACGATCCGAGTTTTCCTGTTCAGCAGAATGCTTCCCCCGAGAACGAGAAGAGCTGCGCCGGTCACATAGTCAATGAGCACACGCCCGGGAATCCACGTCGGCATTTGTTTTTCGAGCGGGACGCCGGGGAGTCCCGTCGGGTGCAGAAAGTGCTCCATGCCAAAGACTATTGCGGCGATCGCGACTAATATGCGGCCCACGGTTATCAGCGTGCTCTTGGTTGGTCCGCGCCATCCGTTGCTTGCATTTCCGGCAAGAATCCAGCCGGCGCCGCCGAATGACGATTCGCGGAAGACGATCGTCCATGCAAACCTGTCTCTAGGGTTGGCAAGTGCTCCCGGGATCATCAACATTGCCACAAAAAGAAACATCATGATCCCGAACAGCAGGCCGGACCAGCGCACCTGAATTTTTGTGGCAATGCTCAAAGACGCGGACAGCAGCGCAAAGCCGACGAGATACGCCCAAAACAATCGCCACGGCATATACGAGGGCACCAGAGGCAGGACGAACTCTACGGCCGAAAGATGCAGGGCGCCGAAGACCGCCAAGGGGATGGCGAAACACAAATTGCTCAAGGCTACGATCTTGTCGAGGCCGCGAGCGCGCGCGATATCGGCCTTGGCAGCCCAAAGGGCAATCAGGAAAACCAGGATGCCGGCGCTGCACATCGAGAGCGGGGTTCGGTGCAACGCAAAAAATGCAGCGAGAAGGGTTGTGTGCATGTGTATGCCGAGCGTAAGCTCGCGTGCGCTTCTGGGGCACGTTTCCCGGGTCAATAGGGTTTCAAATTGTACAACGAGGAGGTGAGGAGATTCTCAGGCCTGCTGACGGGTGCCTTCCAGGCGCATAATTTTGCGAATCTCACTTCGCGGGGTGTCATCAGAAGCAGTCAGCAAGGGGTGGCCGATGAATATAGCGTTGTGGGTCACGCAAGGAATCCTGGCTTTTGTCTTTGTCATGGCGGGCGGGATGAAACTGTTCTCCTACCAGAAGTACAGAGCGATGCTGGAGAAAAGCGGGCCAACTAGCTTGACGCAGGGACTGATAACGCTCATTGGGATTGCCGAACTGGCGGGGGCGGCCGGAATCGTGCTGCCGATGGCGCTCAACGTCGCGACGTGGCTCACTGTGTGGGCGGCGGCTGGGCTGGCAGTAATCATGCTGTCGGCGACCGTCTTTCATATACGCCGCCACGAACCGCCGATCATGACCGCTGTGCTTTTTGTATTGGCGGTGTTTGTTGTGGTGGGGAGGGTTCACGGGGCGTGAGCAGCAGCGCGTGCCCACTTCTCGCAAAAACCAGGGAGACCGCATTCGGTTCGGGAAAAGCCCCACTTCTCGAAAACCGAAGCTGTGAAAAAACCATTCCAAGTTAATTGACAGAATAGCGAAGCCGGGTAATCTCGTGACATGAGCGAGCCATTAATCCGCAGGGTGAACCGGGAGCAGATGTTGTGGCGGGGGGTGGATGTGGAACGTTTGATC
>WNFE01005073.1_pt1 | contig 11619 bp, 14 predicted proteins | sample 5400451 | NCBI WGS metagenome assembly WNFE01 (sample SAMN13153344, study PRJNA577476) | soil metagenome | isolation source: 200 cm saprolite under Douglas fir tree site 2 hole 2 | place: USA:California | collected 2015-04-18
CCGAGCGTCGTCGCCTCGGCCAGCGTCAGCCGGCGCAGCAGCGGCAGCCGCGGGTGCGGATTCGCAGGCAGCGCACGCCGGCGCCCGGCGAGGGCAAATAAAAGCGCGAGGCCGATCAGGCCGGCCTTGACCAGCAGCGTCTGGCCGTAACCGCTCGAGAGGACGGCGCCGAGGGAGCGAAACTCGGGGATGGCGGTCAGAACGCCGCTGGCCACGATGACGAGAACCGTCGGCAGCGCCAGACGCGCGTAGCGGCGAGCGCCGGCGACCAGCGCCGGACGCGGAGCGTCGGCCCGGGCGACGATGAGGACGAGATGAGCCAGCGCCCCGAGCCATACGGCGACGGCCGCGAGATGAATCGAGTCGGCGGCGACAGCCCAGCCGTACCCCGAGGTGCCGGAGTGTCCGCGCTCGGCGGTGAAGACGACGGCGGCGATGAGCGGCAGGATCGCCGTGACCCGCAGCCAGCGCAGCGGCACGAGCACGCCCGAAATGGCCAGGGCGATCAGGGTCGCGAGCGTCAGCTTGCCCGGTCGCGTCCCGAGCGCATCGCCGAGCGCGCCCCCGTGCAAGCCGGAGACGAAGCCACCGCCACGCTGATTTCCGGCCAGGAGCACGAGCTCCACCAGCGCTCCGACGGCGGCGAGAGCCAGCCCGGCCGCGACCGGCGCCGCGGCGACAGTCCTCTCCGCCGGTGTGCGGCGCCAGACGACGCGCTCGCTGACAAGGCCACCGAGAGCGAGCGCAAGGCCGCTGAAGAGCAGCCAGCTCGCGGCCACCTCCGACCACGACCTTCCTTGGGAGGAGCTGCCGACGGTCGGCAGGGCGCCGGCCGAGCCGGCGGCGAAGGCGAACTCGCCGAGCGAAATGTGACCGTCGTCGGAGAGGACGCGCCAGGAGACGATAAAAACGCCGCGCAGGTTCGCTGGCAGCGGCTGCTCGATGACGGCGCCGGCCGCCCGCGACGCAGGCAGCTTGATCGCCGCGCCGTTGGCGCGGCCGAGCGTGACCTGCTGGCTGCCGCGCACGAACCGCTCGCTGAAGTAGAGCGCCATCGTCGACGGCGCCCGCGCCAGCCGCGAGCCCGCTTGCGGCTGCGAGCGGATCAGGAACGCGTGCGCCGACGCGGTGGCCGGCAGGATCGCGGCGAGCAGGAACACGGCGCCGGCAGCGAGGGCGAAGCGCGCAAGCCGTTGTCGGCCGGGGTTGGGCATGTGTCTAACTCCTACCAAGCTATAGTAGGTAAGACGGTGTTCAACGGTTTGCTCATCGCGCTGGTCGTGGTTGCAGCGCTCGCCTGCCCGGTCATGATGCTGCTCGGGCGGCGCGGGATCGGCCCCGGCTGCGCACTCATGGGCTGCCGCCCGCGCGGGCGCGACGAATCGCTCGCGCGCAGTGGAGATGAATTGCTTGAGGACCTGCGCGCACGCCAGCGCGAACTCGCGCGCCGGGTGGCCGAACTCGAAGCGGACGGGCCCGAGCTGGCACCAGCGCCGCGCTAGCCTCCGTCCGCGATCTGCTCGACTCGGATTAGTCGCCCAACGTGCGGGGCGATGCTGAAGCGCCCCCGTACCTTCACACGCTCGCCGCGGTAGCGGCGGACGCGGCTTGCCGGTCGCAACGCGACCAGATCCTGTTGCGGGTCGGTGAGCACGTAGTAGTGGGAGCCGTTGGCGTTCGTTTGCTCCCCGACGACGCCCGCCGTTGAGACCTCCTTGCCGACGTAGGCGTCTTGGTTGTTCGCGAGCTGGGCGAGCGGGAGCGCGCCGTGACCGCCGCAGCCGGCCAGCGCTCCAAGAGCAAGGAATGGAGCGGCGTGGCGTAAGGGAGATTTAATGCTCAGCAACTACTACCGTGTAGCAGACCAGGCATAGTTTTGAGGATCGAACCGACTCCCGATAGCGATCTCCGGCCCTACGGACGGCGGGCGTTCCTGGCCCTGGTCGGCGGGGGCCTCTCGTCGCTGCTGTGGGCGCGGCCGCTCTGGCGATTGATCAGCCCGGTCACCGAGCTGTTGCCCTCGCAGGTTCGGAACGTGCTTCCGAGCGGCTGGCGGATCTACACGGTGGCGGCGACCATGCCCGTGTTCGACCCGCAGCGCTGGCGCCTACGCATCGACGGTTTAGTCGCGCGGCCGTTGACGCTGACCTACGCGGAGTTACGCGCCCTGCCGCGGGCGGAACAGACCTCCGACTTCCACTGCGTCACCGGCTGGTCGGTCAAGAACGTGCACTGGGCCGGTGTCCGCTTCCGCGATCTGCTCGCGGCGGCGCGCCCGCAGCCGTCGGCGCGGGCGCTGACCTTCGTGTCGGCCGAGCGGCCGTACGGGGACTCGCTGACGCTCGAGGAGGCGTACCTCAAGGACGCGATGCTCGCCTACGAGATGGATGGCAAGCCGTTGCCGCGCCCGCACGGGGCACCGGCGCGCGTCGTCATTCCCGAGATGTACGGCTACAAGAACGTCAAGTGGGTCGAGCGGATCGTCGTCACCGATCGCCCGCTCGACGGGTACTGGGAGCTGCGCGGCTACGACCGCGACGCCTGGGTCGGCCACTCGAATGGCTACGGCGCCTAGAACGGTCTACCTGCGCCGGTTCTCGCGGACGGAGCGCGCGCTGCACTGGGTGCACGCAAGCGCCTTCTTCCTCCTCCTCGGCACCGGGCTGGTCCTCTACCTGCCCCGCCTCTCCGAGGTTGTCGGGCGCAGGCCGCTGATCAAAGACGTCCACTTCTACACGGGCGTCGGCTGGGCGGGCGCGATCCTGCTCATCGCTGCCGCCGGCGACCGGCGCGGCCTTCGCCGAACGGCGCGCGATCTCAACCTCTTCGACGCCGACGACCGTCGCTGGCTGCGCGGCGGCCGCGCGCCGCAGGGCCGCTTCAACGCGGGCCAGAAGCTGAACGCCGCCATTACCGCCGCCTTCGCCGTCCTCTTCTTCCTCACCGGTCTGCTGCTCTGGTACGGCGAGCGCGACACCCGCTTCCGGCTGCCGAGCACGATCCTCGTCCACGACGGGCTCATGTACGCCTCCCTGCTCATCGTCGCCGGCCATCTCTACCTCTCTCTGGTGCACCCCTCGACGCGCCACGCACTGCGTGCAATGACCCTCGGCACCGTTCGCGAGGAGTGGGCGCGCGAGCACCACGCGAAGTGGGTGGAGGAGCTCCAGCCAGCCATCGAACCCGTGCAAACGGAGCAGGTCAGACGATGAGCACGATGACGCGCCGGGCGGCGCTTCGTGCCATCGCCGCCGCCGGTGGCCTGCTCGGGCTCGGGGTCGGGGCGGGCTGTGGGGGACGACGGAGCGGGCCGATGATGGGTGGGATGATGGGCGGCGCCAGCTCGGCCGATATGAGCACCTACATGGATCTCTTCGGTCGGCACACCGAGATACGACGAACGGTGGAGGAGATTCACGGTGGCGTGCGCACCGTCACAGAATCCGACGCCCCAGAACTTGTGGCCCAGCTCCAGGACCACGTGGCGAGCATGTATGAGCATCTCGAGCGCGGCAACGCGGTGACGTGTATGAGCAAGACCCTGCCGACCCTGTTCCGGAATGCGGGTGGCTATCGCAGACGGCTGACCACGACGCCGAATGGAGTGGTCGTCACGGAGACGTCGCCCGACCCGCGGCTTGCAAAGATCATTCGAGAGCACGCCCACGAGGTCACGGGCTTCGTCCGCGAAGGTATGCCGGCAATGATGCAGGGCATGATGCGCTGAACGAATGTTGACCCAGCTGAGACGGATGAGGAGATGGACGTTCCTCGGCGCGGCTGCACTGGCGATCGGCGGCGCAACCGCCGCCATCCTCCTGACGCGCGGCGGAGACGCATCGACGACGCACGCCCCCCGCGCGACGGCCGGGGCAGGGCGACCGACGCTGGCCGACCGCTTCGCCGCCCTGAGCAGGGCCCACAGCAACCGCTGCGGCATGCCCGCATCCGCCCTCGACTCGATGCAACCTGGTAGTCATCTCCAAGGCGCGTGCTGCTTCCCGATGGACTACCGCTCCTACGTCAACCAGGTACGCGAGCTCAACCGCCGCTACGCGACAGTCGACGTGATCCCAAAGGACCCCTACGACATCCCCGTCAGCCTGGCTAAGCGACTGATCGGCTACCAGAGCATCAAGCTGACGCCCGCGCAGCGGCGGACCTACGACCAGGCGAAGCCGCTGTCCGCGACAAAGGGTCCCTGCTGTTGCCCCTGCTGGCGCTGGACCGCCTTCGGCGGCCAGGCCAACTACCTGATCACGCGCCGCCACTACACGGCCCAGCAGATCGCCGATGTCTGGAGCGCCGAAGAGGGCTGCGGCGGTCCGAGCCATCGCCACGGCTAGACCGGTAGCCGCGCCCTGTGGCTGACGCCGCCAAGCCGCTCGATGCGCGGCGGACACGCGAGACCGACCGACCGCGTCCGCGGCGTGTACGAGAAGGAAGCGCACAAGTACGACCGCGACATGCGCATCTTTGAGCGGCTGCTGTTTGCGGGCGGGCGCGAGTGGGTCTGCTCGCAAGCGGAGCGGCGAGGTGCTCGAGATCGCAGTCGGAACCGGCCGCAACCTGCCGCACTACCCCGGGGATGTGCGGCTGACGGGGATCGACCTCAGCCCGGCGATGCTCGAGATCGCCCGCGCGGGCGCGCGAGCTCGGCCGCGACGCCGATCTGCGCGCTGGCCACGCCCAGGCGCTCCAGTTTCCCGACGAGCGTTTCGACACGGTCGTCTGCACGCTCTCCCTCTGCACGATCCCCGACGACCGCGCCGCGGTCGCTGAGGCACGCCGTGTGCTGCGGCCCGGCGGCGGGTTCCTGTTGCTCGAGCACGTGCGGAGCCGGCTGCTGCCCGTTCGCGTGGCGCAGCGGCTGCTCGACCCGCTGCTCGTCCGCTTCGAGGGCGACCACCTTCTGCGCGAGCCGCTCGAGCACTTGCGGGCGGAGGGCTTCGAGATCGAGCGACTCGAGCGCGCGAAGCTCGGCATCATCGAGCGCGTGGCGGCGCGCAAGCCTGCACGGACTCGCGCCCTCAACGGTTAGACCGGGGCGCGAGCGCGCCTACGGCGTTTCGTGCGCGCCGCCCTGGAACGTGCCGCCCCGGGACGGCCTGGTGATGGTCGCGATCCCTTCCTCGAGCGTCTGCGCCGAGACGGCGCCGGGGATGTGGGCGACGATCCTGCCGCTGGCGTTGAGGAAGTAGGTCTCCGGTACGCCGGTCAGGCCGTAGCTGTTCCAGGTCTTGGCGCCGCTGCCGTCGCGGGCGGAGACGTAGTTCAGCTTGTACTTGCGGGCGAAGGCGCGGGCATCGCCGGTCAGGTCCTTGACGTCGACGCCGACGAAGACGACCCTGCCGCGGTGGCGCAGGGCGGAGGCGTGCAGGATCGGCGCCTCTTGACGACAGGGGACGCACCATGAGGCCCAGAAGTTCAAGGCGACCGGGTGCCCTCGCAGCTCGCGCAGGTCGAGCTTGCCGTCGGCGATCGCCGCCGCGAGCCGCGGAGGCCAGCTCTCGGTGTGCGGCCAGAGGACGCCGAGGTTGAAAGGGGGAGCGGCGGGCTTCTTGCCGGCGGCGATGCGGGCGACCAGGCTTGAGCCGCGGCCGGCAGCAAGCGTCGCCCAGACGAGCAGGCCAAGCAGGCCGACGACGGCGGCGAGCACGCCGAGCTTAAGGGCAAGAAACCAGCGCGAGCGTGGCTCGGTCGGCTCCGTCTCGCCGCCGCCCGTCGGCGGCTCCGCCGCAGCCGCTTCCTCCGCCGTGGCTAGAGGTTCTTCCACCAGTCGAGGTGCGCCCAGGAGAGCGCGTGTTGGGCGTAGATGTTGAGGATGAACAGGTACCCGCTCAGCAGCAGCGCGCCCATGCCGACGAGTAGGACGCCGCCCACGCGCTCGACCGTGCGGTAGTGGCGCTGCAGGCGTTTGAGGGCGCCGAGCGCGCGGGTGAAGCCGAAGCCGACGGCGATGAACGGCACCGCCAGTCCGAGACCGTAAACCGCGAGCAGGAGGACACCGCTTTGCAGGGAGGCCGAGGCGCCGGCGACGGTGAGGATGGTGGCGAGGATCGGGCCGACGCAGGGCGTCCAGCAGAAGGCGAAGGCGACGCCGAGGGCGACGGGCCCGCCGCGGCGGCGGGCCGCGGACTGTACGCGCTCCGTCCAGCCAGCGCCCAGCGAACCCGACCAACCGACGCCGAGGAACGAGAGGCCGAAGAGAACGATCAGGCCGCCGGAGATCCGGTTCAGCCAGAGGCGGTGCTGGGTGAGCAGCTCACCGATCACCGACGCACTGGCGCCGAGGGCGACGAAGACGGCGAGGAAGCCGAGGAAGAAGAGAACGCTGGCGCTGACGACGGCACGGGCGATGCCGCGCTCGCGTGTCGCTATCTGCTCGAAGCTGACTCCGCTGACGGTCGACAGGTAGCCGGGCAGGAGCGGCAAGACGCAGGGTGAGATGAACGAGACCAGTCCGGCGGCGAAGACGAGCGGCAGCGAGAGTCCAGCGACGTGCATCGCCTAGAGAGGCTGCCTGACTCTGCTGCGAGGCGCTGCCATGAGCGGCTGCGCTCGCACGCGTAGCCCGCTTCGCATCGCGTCTTCACCGACGCGCTGGCGATGGCGGACACGCGGCCGCGGAGAAGTCAACGCCTGCGCAGGTGTCGCACGACGCGGGGTGCGGACGAGTCGGGCTGGGCTTGATGTGCGTCTGGACGTCGTCACGCGACCGTTCCTCGAGCGGCGTCTACTATAGCCCGGTAGGAGTTCCCGAATCAGCACCCCGCCCCGTCGCCTGACTCGTCTCGCGGCCGCGATCCCGCGCCGGCGGCGGCCAGCGAGAGGCACCCGACGCTTGGCCGAGCTCGAGGGCGAGGTCATGTGCCCCGTTTGCAACACGACGCTCGACCAGTCGAACTCGCTCGCGGCCCGCCGGATCGAGGCGTTCACTACCGGGCGGATCCGCGCCGGCGATACGAAGAGTGAGATCAAGGCCAAGCTGGTCGCGCAGTTCGGGCCGGCGATCTTGGCGGCGCCGCCGCGGCGCGGCTTCGACTTGATCGTCTGGTGGCTGCCGATCGTCGGCATCGTTGGCGCCGGCGGCGTGATCGCGGTCGCCGCCCGGCGCTGGAGCCGCGCAGGCGCCACTGATCCGGGCGGCGGCGAGGAGGACCGCCTCGACCCCGAGAGCGAGAAGCGCCTGGCCGAGGAGCTGGCGGGCTTCGACTAAGCACACGCAATACCCAGCAGGGGTATACTCGTCTGCGTCACTCGAGGAGGTTGGATGACTGAATTCACCTACCGCGTTCCGGGGATGCACTGCGACCACTGCAGGGCTGCGGTTGAGGGCGAGTTGCGGCAGGTCAGCGGTGTCGACGCGGTCGACGTCGACCTCGAGACGAAGCTCGTGACCGTCCGCGGCGACAACCTGTACGACGAGGCGCTACGCGCGGCGATCGACGAGGCAGGGTACGAGGCGGAGGCAGCCTAGTGGCGGTCGCCGCGCCCGAGCAGGTCGAGCTCGAGATCGGCGGGATGACCTGCGCCTCCTGTGCTGCCCGCGTCGAGCGCAAGCTGAACAAGCTCGAGGGCGTGGAGGCCTCCGTCAACTACGCGACCGAGCAGGCGAGCGTCCGCTACGACTCGACCCGCGTCAAGCTCGAGCAGCTGATCGCCGCCGTCGAGGGCACCGGCTACACGGCCGTCCTGCCCGCCGCCCGCAGCGAGGAGGGCGATCCGAACCGGTCGCTGCGGCTGCGGCTGCTGGTGGCAGCGGCGCTGACGGCGCCGCTCGTCGCGCTGGCGATGATCCCGCCGCTGCAGTTCGGCGGCTGGGAGTGGTTCGCCTTTGGGCTCGCGACGCCGGTGGTGCTCTGGAGCGGCTGGCGCTTCCATCGGGCGGCGGCGCTCAATGCGCGCCACGCCCTGGCGACGATGGACACCCTCATCTCGCTCGGGACACTTGCCGCCTGGGGCTGGTCGAGCGTGGTGCTGGTGAGCGGCTCGGCCGCCCATACCTACTTCGAGGTCGGCGCGGTGATCACGACGCTGATCCTGCTCGGCCGCTTCTTCGAGGCGCGCGCCCGCCGGCGCACGGGTGCGGCGATCCGGCGCCTGCTCGAGCTGGGCGCGAAGGAGGCGCGCGTCCTGCGCGACGGACGCGAGCATCTGCTGCCCATCGAACAGCTCCGAGTCGGCGACGTCTTCGTCGTTCGCCCCGGCGAGAAGATCGCCACCGACGGGGTTGTCGAGGAGGGCTTGTCGGCGGTCGACCAGTCGATGCTGACGGGCGAGCCCGTGCCCGTCGATGTTGGCCCCGGCAGCGAGGTCGCCGGCGCGACGATCAACACATCTGGGCGCCTGCTCGTCCGCGCCGCCAAGGTCGGAGCCGAGACGGCCCTGGCGCAGATCGCCCGCCTCGTCGCCGAGGCGCAAGCGGGCAAGGCGCCGATCCAGCGGCTCGCCGACCGCGTCTCGGCCGTCTTCGTCCCCATCGTCGTCGCGATCGCGCTCGCGACGCTCGTCGGCTGGCTCGTTCTCAGCGGCCACGCTGCCTCAGCCTTCACGGCCGCCGTCGCCGTGCTGATCATCGCCTGCCCCTGCGCGCTCGGCCTGGCCACGCCGACCGCGCTGATGGTCGGCACAGGCCGCGGCGCTCAGCTCGGGATCCTGATCAAGGGACCGGAGATCCTCGAGCGGACGCGCAGGATCACGACGGTCGTGCTCGACAAGACCGGGACGGTGACCGAGGGCCGGATGCGCCTGGTCGCTGTCGTTCCCGTCGCCGGGCTCGTCCGCGAGGAGCTGCTCCGGCTTGCCGGCGCCGCCGAGGAAGGGAGCGAGCACCCGATCGCCCGCGCGATCGCCGACAGGGCTCGCGATGAGCTCGGCGCGCTGCCGCCGGCCGAACAGTTCCAGAGCCGCGCCGGCCTCGGCGTCGAGGCGAGCGTCGACGGCACAGCGGTACTCGTCGGACGGCCGGCCTTCCTCGCCGAGCGGGGAGTCGAGTTTCCGGCCGAGCTCGGGCGCGCGCGGGAGGAGGCGGAGGGGCAGGGGCAGACGGTGGTTGCCGTCGCCTGGGACGGCGCCGTCCGCGGGCTGCTGGCCGTCAGCGACCGCGTCAAGGAGACGAGCGCCAACGCGATCGCCGACTTGAAGCGGCTGGGACTTTCCCCGGTGCTCCTGACGGGCGACAACGAGCGTGCTGCGCGTTCGGTCGCCGCGGCCGTTGGGATCGAGCGTGTGCTGGCGGAGGTGCTGCCGGACGGGAAGGCGGCGGAGATCCGCCGCCTGCAGGAGGCCGGTGAGGTGGTTGCAATGGTCGGCGACGGCGTGAACGATGCTCCGGCGCTCGCACAGGCCGACCTCGGCCTCGCGATCGGCACGGGCACCGATGTCGCGATCGAGGCGAGCGACCTGACCCTCGTCTCCGGCGATCTGCGCGCCGCCGGCGACGCGATTCGCCTCTCCCGCCGCGTGCTTCAGACGATCAAGGGCAACCTCTTCTGGGCGTTTGCCTACAACGTTGCCGCGATCCCGCTCGCCGTCGCAGGCCTGCTGAACCCGATCGTTGCCGCCGCGGCGATGGCCTTCTCGAGCCTGTTCGTCGTCTCGAACAGCCTCAGGCTGCGCCGCTTCCACAGTCGCCGCGAGCAAGGGGACACCGCGAGCACGTCCGTCCCGCAACCGCAGCTGCAGGGAGAGCCGGCATGAGCCAGACCGAGAGCGCAAGCTACGGCTACGTCTCCGACAAGAACGCCCTGATCAAGCGCCTGCACCGGATCGAGGGTCAGGTGCGCGGGATCGAGCGGATGGTCGCCGACGAGCGCTACTGCATCGACATCCTGACCCAGATCAGCGCGGTGACGACAGCGCTCGAGTCGCTTGGGCTGAAGATTCTCGGCGAGCACGTCAAGAGCGTTTCACGAAGACGCGTTAGCGGGGCGCGATGGCGGTCAGGGCACTGCACCTCCCGCACCTTCACCCGGGCGGCCTCGTCGGCGCCGTCCGCGCACGGCGGGAGGCGTCGCGACGGCGCGCTGTCGCCGACGAGTGGCTGGTCTGGGGTGCGAGACCGCAGCCGGCTTCGCCGCTTCTGGCAGCACGCGCGGCCGAGCTGACTTCGGCGAAGATGCGACGCCAGCTCGCTGCGCTCGCGCGTCGGATCATTGCCGAGCAGAGCAACCCGCGCTGTCGTGCCTATGCGTTCAATCGACCCGCGATCCGCCAGCACCTCGATCTCTTTATCGCCCTGGCGGAGCGGCTCGAATCTCCCGAGCCAGCGGGCGTCCAGGGCATGGCCCTGGCCGCGAGGCTTCTCAGCGACGGCGGCGGACCGCTCTACGACCCACAACGAGCAGACGAGCTGGGACCAACCCTGGCGCACGCTGTCCGTGACCTCGATGTGTGCCACTAGCGGCGAGCCCCAACTCGGCCTGGCGTGCCCCCGAACCATAAGCCGGAGGTCTGGATGAACACTGCGACCGCGAGGACAAGACCGGGCTAACTGCGCACCACTGCGCGTAGAGCCAGAGGCTCCACCCGGCAGCCCCAGGAGAATCATGCTCGCAGCTCGCCCAGAATTCTGCCCGACGCGCTCTCGTTCGCGTTCGGGATGTTCTGCTGGGAGGTCCCCTGGCCGCTGATCCTCGGCTTCGCCCGTTCCGACGCCGTCCAAGCCGTCGTTTCGAAGCAAGAGATGCGGCGCCTGCCGCCCGACGACTCGCCCCGCTGGCTCGCGCGTGCCACCGTCCTCGGCGCCGCCTCTTCTCGAGCACCACTCGACGCTGGCCAAGTTCTGGGGCCCCACTGAAAACGCCCCGGGCCACCGTGCGCGGCTTGAGGACCTTCGTGGGCAGGAGCCCGACTTCGTGCGCGGCTCGCGACAACGGGCAACGAGCCGGCCGACAGCGCCGCCCACTCCCCGCGCCCGGCTTAGAGGACGCGACGACCTCGGGCGTCCTAGCCAATCAACCTGGCCTACCAGCGGTGAGATTCCCCGCCGAACGCTGACAGTGGCTGGACAGTTCACGGACAGTCGCTTCCTGCCGGGCTGTGCTAACCGGAGAGATCTGTGGCAGGTCGTTCCGTCACACCATGCTCCCTTGGCGGTTGTTCGCGGTCGACTGTCACAGCACTGTCACAGAACCGTCACGGGCCTCGCGTATCACAAGCAGGCGATGAACGACCTCATCCCCGTCTCCGGTTCGGCATCGGGCCATAGGGAGCGCGGTCTGAGAACCACGTTGAGAGGGCGGATGGCATGTGGTGTTGCCGCTCACTGGCTCACTGTCAGCGTCACTGGCTCACTGTCAGCGCACTGTCAGCGTCGTCGGCGAGTCTGGTGGCATGGACGCGAAGGATGAATTCGGAGTGGCGCGACGGGTCGGCTGTAAGGGTCTCGTAAATCTTGCCGCTCGCTTGTCAGAAACGGAGGTGGAAAAGCGCATTGGAGGATGGAAGGGCGATTCACAGACTAAGTGTTGAAACCTGATTCCCGCCGTAGCGGCAAGCTGGTGCCGCTGCGCGCAGCAACCGAGCGTGACGAGATCGTGCTCAAGCCGCCGCGGCTCGAGCCGCTCACCGCCGCGCAGGAGGCCGAGGCGGTCGAGCTGTTGGCGGCGCTGTTCG
>WNFE01003532.1_pt1 | contig 11617 bp, 8 predicted proteins | sample 5400451 | NCBI WGS metagenome assembly WNFE01 (sample SAMN13153344, study PRJNA577476) | soil metagenome | isolation source: 200 cm saprolite under Douglas fir tree site 2 hole 2 | place: USA:California | collected 2015-04-18
TAACGATCATTGACCAGGCCACCTACGCGAACCCTGCGCAGCTCTCGAAGGGCGTTGACTACGTCATCGTCAATGGGCAGCTCGAATTTGACCACGGCACGCTCGCCGGCGCAAAAGCTGGCCGCGCTCTTCGCGGCCCCGGCTGGCGCAATGATGCCGCAAATCAATGATCGGCTGGGTTCGGGGGTAGCTGTTCGAGGACTGGGCGCAGCGTGATCTCGCTGCCCTTTGCGACTTCAAGCTCGCGCTCCCAGTTTTGCCGCCCGCGCGATTTTAGCTCGATATGATGTGGACCGCTCGCGAGGTGAATCGTCGAGGGCGTCTGCCCTGCAAATTTCCAATCCACATAAATTTCCGCGCGCGGCGGATCTGATTCGATTTCAACCGTGCCTGAATTCGAGGACTCCTCATCAGCGCTTGACCATGCGGAAATTGCTGGATGAGGATGGATCGGTCCCGCTCTTGTGTTTGCCTCCGTCCCGACCTTGGCGGAATTAGCGGCAGGCTCGAGCGTGATATCGAAGCGTTCGGATTTCAGCAGGAAATATTTCCCATGATGCCGACCCGTAACTGCCACCCAGTCAAACGGGCCGCTGGTCAACGCCATTTTCTGCGGCGCATACCCATCCTTATATACATGCAACACCATGGCATGCTCGAGCCGGGTTCCGAATACAGTGTGAGTCTTGTGAAAGTACCCGCCAGGGTAGGTGATCTCGTACGGCGTGGTACCAACAACTGCCCCGTCGATTTCCACTGTCGCGCCGGGTGGCGAACTTGTGATCGTCAGTGTTTCGGCATGCGTCCGCGCCGCCAGCAGCAAAAGCGCCGGCAGCACGAGCGATGCATAGAGACATTTTCGCCTCGACGCCTGCATCGGAGGCCTCCGAGGGAATTAGTAATGTGATGACAGTCTCACTCGGACGAATGAGTGTCAATGCGCAGAACTACGTAGGCCGCTCGCACCGCTCCCGTCGCACTCTATTTCAAATACTTCGCCAGCCAGCCGTGGAACGACTTGTACCAAAACTCGCTATTCTGCGGCTTCAATATCCAGTGGCCCTCGTCCGGGAAAATTAGCAGCTTCGACGGCACTCCTTGCCTTTGCAGTGCGTTAAAGAATTCCAGGCTTTGGGTGTACGGCACGCGGAAGTCCAGCTCTCCCGCTACCACTAGCGTTGGCGTCTTGTATTTCCCCAGCGCGCCGGCATATTCGTGCGGGGACCATTTCTTGTAGAGCTCCGGATTCGACCACGGCGGCCCGCCGAACTCCCATTCCTGGAACCACAACTCTTCCGTCGCATACATGCTCACCTCGTCGTAGGAGCCTGCGTGGCTGATCAGGCATTTGAAGCGATCCGAGTGCGTCGCTATCCAGTCCACCATGTAGCCGCCATACGACCCGCCCGCGGCAGCCATGCGCGAGCCATCAATGAACGGATATTTCGCCAGCGCCGCGTCCACGCCCTTCATCAAATCCTCATAGACTTTTCCGCCCCAGTCATGCGTGATCTCCGCCGTAAACTTCTGGCCGTAGCCCGGCGACCCGCGCACGTTGATCATCACCGCCGCATATCCCGGCGCAGCCATCACCTCCGGATTCCACCGATTGCTCCACGAGTCCGCCCACATCTGCTGCGGCCCGCCGTGAATCAGCAGCAGCATCGGATACTTTTTCGCTTCATCGAAGTGCGGCGGCCGCAACATCAGTCCCTCCACTTGCGCACCTTCAGCCCCAGCAAACCAGAATGGCTCCGGGAGAGGAAGCTCGAGTTGCGCCAGCAACGCGCCGTTCTGGTGAGTCACTTGGCGAATTTCGCTGCCATCGGAATTGGCAACAAATACTTCCGCGGGCTTGGTCATGCTCATGCGCGTGAACACCAGCATGTGGCCATCCCGGCTAACGTCGAATTCCGGGTTGAAACTTGCGCCGAGCACCACCTTCGGCGTGTGGCCTGCGCCTGCGGCGATCGAAAAGATTGGCATCTCAGCTTTATCTTCCGCCTGGAAGTAAAGCGTCTTGCTGTCGGGCGCCCACGCGAATGCATCCACGCTTCGATCGAAATCCTCCGTCAGATTGATCTGCTTACCGTTTTTCCGTTCGTAAAGCATCAGCCGCCAGCGATCGCTCTCATACCCGCGCTGCACCTGCGCGCGATACGCAATCCATTTCCCATCGGGTGAATAAGTAGGCCCCCAGTCATTCCCCGGATTCGAGGTCACTCGCCTCGGCTCGCTCGCCCCTGTTATCGGTACAATGAAGAGGTCGCCGTTGGTGCTAAGAGCTTCGTCCTTGTCCGTGTTCGCCGTGAAGCAAAGTTCCTGGCTGTCAGGCGAGAAACCAATCGCTTCCGGGTCGCTCAAGTTGAACGGAGGCACGTCATAGTCTGCGCCCGGCGTCAGGTCGCGCGGAGCGCCTCCGCCCACAGCCATTATGAAAAGATGGCTGCGCTTGCCATCCCACCACGCATTCCAGTGGCGAACCATCAGCCTGTCGTACACCCGCGCCTTCGCTTTGCTCTTTTCTTTCTCGGCGTCGCGCTGCGCGTTGCAGGCATCGTCCTTGCAGTCGGGATAAACGCTCGAAATAAACGCCACCCATTTTCCGTCTGGTGACCACAATTCATTGTCCGCTCCGGTGGAAAAGGAGGTGGCGCGCGTCGCTTCGCCGCCTTCCGGTCCAATCCAGTAAATCTGCTGTGTGCCGTCGCGCGCGGACAGAAAAGCCAGCTTCTTGCCGTCCGGCGGCCAGCGAGGCCGCGTGTCGCTCCCGCCTCGTGTCAATTGACGCGACTCGCCGCCCGCAGTTGCCACCACCCAAATGTCGTGCGAAATCTTGTTGGCAGCCAGATCCGGCGTCGCCACTTCATAAGCAATCCATTTGCCGTCCGGCGAAATCTGCGGTCCCGTCAACCGGCGCATCGACACCATATCTGCAAATGTGATTGCCCGCCGCTGTGGTTCCTGCCCGGGTGCCGCACCCGCAAAAAACAAAATGGCCAATGGTATCCAAACGGCTCGCGCGCACAGATTCATGCTTCCTCCCTAAAAACAAATTGTGCCAAACGGATCGGCAAGAGCGGAAATGATCACACTTCTCGCCCCCATTTCCAAGCGCTTAGAGCAGCGGCCCGCATTGCGGACGCTTACTTACGCACCCGAATAGGAATACAATCACGAGGCAATCATTTCGCAGTCGCGCCAGGAAGGGCATGGAAGACGCACTCACTGTCCACCGCCTTCATTTCGCTTTCACCATCACGTTTCATTACATTTTTCCGCAGCTCACCATGGGCCTGGCCCTTCTGATTTTTATCCTGAAAACTCTCGCGCTCCGCACCGGAAACGAAATCTGGAATCAGGCTGCGCGCTTTTGGGGCAAGATTTTCGGCATCAGCTTTGCTCTCGGAGTAGTAACCGGAATCCCGATGGAGTTTCAGTTTGGCACCAACTGGTCGCAATTCTCCCGGGCGGCAGGCGGCGTGATCGGCCAGACGCTTGCGATGGAAGGTGTGTTTTCTTTTTTTATCGAGTCCTCATTTCTCGGCCTTTTTCTCTTCGGCGAGAAGCGGCTCGGCCCGCGTGCCCATTGGTTCACTTCGCTCATGATGTTTCTCGGCTCGTGGCTCTCGGGCTACTTCATCGTGGCCACCGACTCGTGGATGCAGCATCCGGTCGGCTGGGCGTCCGGTCCGAACGGTTCTTTTGAGCTGACCAGTTTCTGGGCGTTGGTTTTGAATCCGTGGGGCCTCTGGCAATACGCGCACACGATGCTCGGCGCGGTCCAGACGGGCTGTTTCACCATGGCGGCCGTTGGCGCGTATTACCTTCTCTCCAATTTGCACGCGGATTTTGGAAAACAGTTCGTCCGCATCGGGGTCGCGGTTGGAGTGATCGCTTCCATCCTGCAACTTTTTCCCACTGGCGATGGCCAAGGCAAGATGATCGCGCGCTATCAGCCGGTCACGCTGGCTGCCATGGAGGGTCTCTTTGAGACGCAGCAAGGCGCCCCCATCGCCGTACTTGGCCAGCCTGATGTCCCCAATCGCCGGCTCGACAACCCCTTGGTGATTCCCCGTGCCTTGAGTTTTCTTACTTACAATAGGTGGGCGGCGAAGGTGGACGGCCTCGACCACGTTTCTCCATCGGAGTGGCCCGACAATATCGCGCTCCTCTATTTCAGCTATCACATCATGGTCGGTCTGGGAACTATCTTCATCGCCATCCTAGTGCTGGCGGCCTGGAAATTATTTCGCGGCACTCTGTTCGACTCAAAATTCATGCTCTGGACGTTGATGCTCGCGCTACCGTTCCCCTTCATCGCGAATACCGCGGGGTGGATCACGGCCGAGGTCGGCCGCCAACCGTGGATCATTTTCGGATTGATGCGCACGCGCGCCGGCGTCTCGCCGCTGGTTTCCGCGGGAAACGCATGGTTCACGCTGCTCGGTTTTCTCGGCCTGTACACGATTCTCGGCATCCTTTTCCTGTTTCTCGTCTATCGCGAAATTGAGCACGGCCCAGCGCCCGTTGGTCTGGCGGTTCCGGGCGCGACCGCTGGATTTTCAGCGGACTGAGGAAGGAACGCGATGGGAAGCGTCTGGTTCTGCCTGGTGGGATTCATGCTCGCAGGCTACATCGTGCTCGACGGCTTCGACATCGGCGCCGGCATCCTGCATCTCTGGATCGCACGCAGCGACGCAGAGCGCCGCATGCTGATCCGTTCGATTGGCCCCGTGTGGGGTGGCAACGAAGTGTGGCTGATTGCCGCGGGTGGCACGCTCTACTTCGCGTTCCCCGCGCTTTATGCCGCAAGCTTCAGCGGCTTCTATCTGCCGCTGATGGTGGTTCTCTGGCTGCTGATTCTCCGCGGAATTTCCCTCGAATTCCGAAGTCATGTAGGCGGCCCAATCTGGTCCGCGATTTGGGACGCCGCTTTTTCGCTTTCCAGCCTTCTGCTCGCCGTTTTTTATGGCGCCGCACTTGGCAATGTGGTTCGTGGAGTTCCTCTCGACGTCACCGGCCATTTCTTCGAGCCGCTGTGGACAAACTTTCTCCCCACCGGCCAAACAGGAATTCTCGATTGGTACACAATCTTCGTCGGAGCTGTCGCTCTGGCAGCCCTCGCTCTCCATGGCGCCGCATGGCTGGCATTCAAGACCGAAGGGGACCTGCAAGCGCGCGCGCTTCGCGGCGCCTCGCGGCTCTGGTGGCTCGTAGCAGCCTTCACCGCCGCGATCACTGCCGCAAGCTTTCGTCTGTTGCCTGGTTTAGCTTCGAGTTTCCGGCAGCGTCCTTGGGGATTTGTGTTTCCAATTCTCGCGGTCGCTGCTCTTCTCGGAGTGAAACTGTTTCTCCGCACAAATCGCGACGGCTTGGTCTTCGCCGCTTCCTGCGCCTACCTCGTCGGCATGTTGACGAGTGTCGCTTTCAGCCTGTATCCCAACGTGCTCCCGGCCAGCACCAATCCGTATTTCGGGCTCACGGTTTCCAGCGCCAAGGCGGCCGACTACGGCCTCCGGATCGGTCTCATCTGGTGGGCCATTGGGATGGCCCTCGCGGTTTCCTACACCGTCTTCACTTATCGAAATTTTGCAGGGAAAATCACGTCAACTGAAGATTCCGGGCACGGATCTTACTAAGCAATCTGCCCCACGACTGGCGACTAGTGCGGGACTACTTCGCTGAATCGACTTCGAGTGAATCCCTCAGGATTTCCGCGCGCCGAAAAACACCAATCCTGCGCCGCATAAGATAATCAAGCCACCCACAACCGGCGGAACATTGACGATGCGCCGCGTTTCCACTGGCACTGTCACCGGGCCAACCTGGACTTCCTTGTGTTCCGCTGGCATCTTGAATTCAGGGTTAGCCAAGGCTGCCAGTCCCAGCACGACGAGCAAAATTCCGAAAATGACCATCAGATTGAGTTTCATCGCTGTTCCCTCTGATCCATCCAACTATGCCTTGCCGAAGCGAAACAACGCCTCCACCGGGGATCACTGCTCGAACTCGCGAGGCCGCTCACTTTGCCAAGGGATGCAGTATCTCGCTCAAATAGTCTGGGCGGCTTGATTCGCGCTCGAGGTGGGGATACCGCAAACCTTTATGATAATCCACGGAAAAATTTTGAAATTGCGCGCCGTTCGCAGTCAGCAGTTGCAGTGGCACGCTGCCAGTCTTCGCCGCATCAACTGCATCTTTCAGCACCTCGCCATCAAATTGCTTCCCATTCACAGCGGCAATTTTCATTCCTGGCCCAAGGCCCGCAATATACGCCGGTCCGCCATGAATCACGTCAACCACCGTGCCGTCCTCGCCGACAATCATCCCGATCGAATACGTCAGCTCCACCTCTCTTCTCACTGTGCCTCTGTTCGCTTCGATTTCATTCGGTAGCTCGTTATAAACCAACTTCCACCCGCTGTTTTCGATGGCTTCGACGGGTGTGTTGGGAGACGTTGTGTCCAGCCGCGTGCGAAGAAATCCCGTCCAATCGTACGACGCAAGTCCATTGAGCGTCGCAACGACATCTTCAAACATGTAGGTTTTCAGTGCTGGCTCGCCGCCGGGGCCGCCATGAAACACCTTGCAGAAATCGTTCATGGATTTCTGATCGCTCGTAAGCCTGCGCAGTGTGCTGTCCACATCGAGCCACAGCAACTCCCCCTCGTCGTAGAAATCCACGTTCCGGCGCCAATTTGCCCAGTCTTCCTTCGCTTCGTAAAGAAACGGGGCCGCATCCGCCGTGTCTTGCAGGGGACGCCACGCGCGTCCCGGCTGGTTCGCAAACCATGCAGCAGTGCGCGCCAGGTTTTCGCGCGTCTGCGCTGGCGTCAGGAGCCCGCTGCGCGACGTCAGTACGTCTCCCAGGTATTCCGTCAGCCCTTCGTACACCCACAATAGATCGTCTTTCATCGGCTGCTGATAATCCGGCGTCGCCAAATCCGCCGGACGCCGGTATTTCCCGTTCCACGAGTGAACCATTTCATGCGGCAGCAGCCCGGAAAAATAAATGCGTTGCGCGTCGTCAATCAAACTGCGTTCATAGGTGCGGTCGTCGCTTGATTCATGGTGCTCCAGCCCGAAGTGAGCAACATCGTCGCTCAGCGTCACCAGGAAATGATAATCGCGATAATGGCGCGAACCGAACAGCGCCCCTGTCTCGACCACCAGTTGATGAAAATGCATCTCCGTATCCGGCGGCATGGCCAGCGCAGCGGCGCTGTCGGCAGCAATGTCCATGAAGTGCGGCGGATTCTCGCCCGGCGTCAGTTGAATCGTGCGGAAATATTTTCCGGTGATCACCGGCGAATCCACCAGCATGTCGAGTCGAACCGGCGCAAATTCAATCATCGAGCCCGCTTGCTTTGCTCCTGGCAGCGCCGTGCCGTATTTCCAGCCGTCAGGCAGCCGCAGACTCGGAGCAAACATCACATCGTGCGCCGCATGACCCGCCGGGTAGAGCACCACCTGGTTCCAGCTCAACACTACGAGAGACGCGGTCGCCGAGGCGCCGGAAGAATATCCGGCAGCGGGCGCGGAAAGCAGCGCATCGAGTTCGATCTCGAGCGACGTCGTGCCTTGCGGAATCTCCAGATGGAACGCGAACATGTCCACCAGATCGCGGCGCCAGGCAATCGTCTTCCCCCCGCTGCTGAATTTCAGCCCTGCCAACTGAAGAATCGGGCCATTGGGCATGTGCTCCCCGGGAATCCATTTTGGATACACCAGCGTCAGCGGCCCGGGCTGCACCGGCATCTCCAGATGCGCTTGGAGAATTTTCTGCGGCGCTTGCGTCGCATCCACCGATAGACGGATCGGCTGCACCGGCTTTTGCGCCTGCAAGCGCGCGCCACCTATCAACAGCGCAACCGCGCCCAGAAATTTAAAACAAAGACTCCCGCTCGAAAATGTCCTCATTCTTTCTCCTTGCTTCACGTGGAAGCAAACCCGTAATTATTTTTCGCAGCCCACGCCCCCGGGGCCGCGAGAAAGTTTCAGTTCGCCCGCTGTTTTTCTGGTTGGCCAGCTACGTGACTGGCGTCGCAGTCTTTCGAGGCGGGTTGAAAAACGGTAATTCCTTGGTCGTGGCTCGCACTTTGTGGCGCACAGCCTCGACTGTCAATTCCATGTGAAGTTCTGTCCCCGGCGCAGCCTGCTCGCGGCTGAGGCTCGCGAGCGCGATCATCTTCTTCAGCGTCGGCGACCAGGTGGTGGACGTTGCTTTCCCCACTTGCAGCCCGCCGCGGTAAACAGGCACGGCCACGCGCGATGCTGTGCTCGGCACCTGCGGCGCCAGGCCAATGGCATCGTAGAGCCGTTCGACATCCTCCCAATTGATGTCCAGCCCCATCAGCAACCGTTTCGGACCGCGCCGGCTTTCCTCCTCCAGCGCCGCGCGCCCGATGAAATATTCCTTCTTCAAATCCACCAGTCGCCCCAGCCCGATTTCATACGGCGAGTATTTCTGCGATTCAATCAGCGCTTTCTTGCTGCTGAAATAATCCACCTCGATCAATATCAACCCCGCTTCGATGCGCGCCACATCCAGCGCCACCATTCCCGCCGCATGCAGATCGAATCGCTTCCCGTGCTCCACCAGCGCGTCCCACACTTTCGGCGCATCGTTCCACGGAATCCATATTTCGTACCCCAGATCGCCCGTGTAACCGGTGCGCGATATGTCCACTTCAACGCCCGCAATTTTTCCGTGCGTCACGCTAAAATATTTTAGGTTTGTAATGTCGGCCTCGGCTGCCTGTTTCAGCAGCCGCCCTGAAGTCGGTCCCTGGAGCGCCAGCGAAGCCAACTTGTCGGAAATGTCCTCGATGTTCACATCAAGCCCAAGCGCGTTCTGGTGGAACCAGCGCATGCTTGGGTCCGCCGCCGTCCAGCGGTACAGATTTTCGCCCAGGCGCGAGATTGTGCCGTCATCAATCACCTTGCCCTGTTCGTCGCACCAGCAGCAGTAAATCACCTGCCCGACGGCCACTCTGTTGATATCGCGCGTGATCACGCGGTTCACGAATTTCGTCGCGTCTTTGCCGCTGATGCGGTATTTGAAGAGCGGCGTCACATCAATCAGTGCCGCCGCGTTCCGAATAGCGTTGTACTCATGCTCGTGGTGCGTCTCATAGACGCTCACTGCGTAATAGCCCGACCATTCGCGGTAATTCAGGCTCTCACACAACTTCGAGGTCTGCTGGTGTACCGCAGTTCCAATCGGCATGGCCGCTCCTCTTCTGTCCGCCGCAAAAATCGGCCCGCAAATTATAGTTCGCGCATCGTCTCTGCCGCAAGGCGAACCGCCCTCCGCCACCACGACTCTTTCAACAATCTCACATGGCTTCGAAACAATGAACCACTTGCCCGCGTAGCCCTTTACGCGCCCATGTTATCTTGGTGGTGGCTGGCCATAACAAGGCGGGCGCGGCACATTAAATTACTATGGTGCGTGATCGCTGTTACGAGAATTCGTCAAAATTGGATCGCTGGAAATTATATTCATGGACGTTCTCAAAAGGCTTTTTGAGCAGCATTTCCAATCACCGGTGGGGCAAATCAAGCCGCTGCAGGGCGAGCTCGGCGGTTCAGGGCGTAAGATCGTCCGGCTTGCCGGCGAAAAAGTCAGCGCGATTGGCGTTCTGTATGACGTACGCGAAGAGAACGTCGCGTTCCTCGAATTTTCCAAGCATTTTCGCCGGCACCGCCTGCCTGTGCCTGAAATCTATGCGGAGGATTTGAGCCACGGCGCTTATCTCGAAGAAGACCTGGGGGATTCGACCCTCTTTGAGTTTCTCTCAAGAAATCGTGTTGGTGAGAAGATCGCCCCTCAAGCGGTTGAGGCTTATCGCAAGGTTGTGGCGGAGTTGCCGCGCTTTCAGATCGAAGCCGGCCGCGATCTGAATTACAAGGTGTGCTATCCATGCGCCAGCTTCGACCAGCAATCCATCGCGTGGGACTTGAATTATTTCAAATATTATTTTCTTAAGCTGGCCGGAATCCCCTTCAACGAACAGGAGTTGGAAGACGATTTCGGCCGCTTGACGAAGTTCTTATTGAGCGCGCCCCGCGATTACTTTCTCTATCGAGATTTCCAATCGCGCAACGTCATGTTGCGCGATGGCCAGCCGTTTTTTTTGGATTATCAAGGCGGCCGCAAAGGCGCGCTGCAATACGATATCGCTTCTCTTTTGTACGATGCCAAGGCCGATCTGCCGCCGGAATTGCGCCAGCAACTGCTGGATTACTACCTCGAAAGGCTTGCCCATTTCACCGACCTCGACCGCCAGGCGTTCATGCATCACTACTTTGCCTACGCGTACGTCCGTATCATGCAGGCCTTGGGCGCTTACGGCTTTCGCGGCTTTTATGAACGCAAAACTCATTTTCTGCAAAGCGTGCCCTATGCGCTGAAAAACTTGCGCTGGCTGCTTCGGCACGTCGAACTGCCCGTCGCGCTGCCGACACTGATAGGCGCATTACAAAGCATGTTGACCTCGGAGAAATTGCAGGGGCCGGCTACTAAAGCGGGAAAAATGACCGTGCGGATTTTCAGTTTCTCATTTCGCCGGGACTTGCCGAAAGACGAGACCGGCCATGGGGGCGGATTTATTTTTGACTGCCGCAGCCTTCCGAATCCCGGACGCGAAGAGCGCTTCAAGCCTTTCACGGGCAAAGACACGCCGGTGATAGATTTTCTCAATCAGCAGGACGGCGTACACCAGTTTCTCGCGAACGCGATCTCGCTCGTGGATGCCAGCGTGGGCAATTATCAGGGTCGCGGCTTCGAGAATTTGATGGTGTCGTTTGGCTGCACTGGCGGCCAGCATCGTTCGGTATATCTCGCGGAACAGCTGGCAAAGCATTTGCGCGGCAGGAACGGCGTGGATGTGCAGGTCCGGCACCTTGAGTTGGAGAAAATGAGCAAATGAAAGCCATGATTTTGGCCGCGGGCCTCGGTTTGCGCTTGCGGCCAATCACGGACAATCGCCCCAAGGCGCTGGTGGAAATCGCTGGCCGCACGCTGTTGGAGATCACACTGTCCCGCTTGCGCGCCTTTGGGATCCACGAGGTGATTATCAACGTGCATCACTTTGCCGACATGATTCTCGAGTATCTGAAAACCAACGATAACTTCGGCATGCGTATTGAAGTCTCCCGCGAGGAGGTCTTGCTCGATACTGGCGGCGGCCTGAAAAAGGCCGCCTATTTCTTCCTCGAGCATTCCGACCGTTTGGAAGAGCCGTTCATTCTGCACAATGTCGATGTGATCAGCACGATTGATCTCCGACGCATGGTCCAATTTCATACTGAAAATCAGGCTCTCGCCACCCTGGCGGTGCAAGACCGGGAGACTACTCGATACCTGCTCTTCGACGAGCAGCTTCAGCTTTGCGGCTGGCGATCCGGGCGCGATCAGAAAACTGAATTGGTTCGATCTTCACAGCAGGCGCAGGCGCTGGCTTTTTCCGGCATCCACGTTATTTCTCCTCGTGTTTTTGCGATGATGACTGAAGAGGGCGTTTTCTCCATCATCGCCGCCTATCTGCATCTCGCTGCCCACGGAGAAAACATCCTGGCCTTTCGGGCCGATGAGTATTATTGGCGTGAT
>WNFE01013733.1_pt1 | contig 11613 bp, 10 predicted proteins | sample 5400451 | NCBI WGS metagenome assembly WNFE01 (sample SAMN13153344, study PRJNA577476) | soil metagenome | isolation source: 200 cm saprolite under Douglas fir tree site 2 hole 2 | place: USA:California | collected 2015-04-18
CGACGTGGTGCGCCGCGTTCGTGCGCTCACAGGCGAACTACTCGCCGCCTGACGACATCAGGTCGTCGACCGGTCAAGTAATCGAGGTCGCGCCGTCGTCTTTCCGCAGCGTGTGGACGGTCGCGCCGTCCAGGAGCCGCGCGAGCGCATCGGAGTGAGTGACGACGAACACCTGGCCGCGCTTCGACGCCGAGACGATCAGGCGCGAAAGCGGCGCCAGCATGTCGGGATGCAGGCTGGTCTCCGGCTCGTTCAGCGCCAGGAACGGCGGCGGGCGGGGCGACAACAGCGCCGCGAGCAGGAACAAGAATCTCAGCGTTCCGTCGGAAGCTTCGGACGGTTCGAGAGGCCGCAGCAGACCGGGCACTTGAATGCGGAAGGAGAAGCGGCCGGACTCGCCCGTCAGCTCCAGCGAAGCGCCAGGGAAGGCCCGCGAGATGGCGTCGTCCAGAGAGGGCGCGTCGCCGATCTCGCGGATGGTCATCAGGGCGGCGGCCAGATCTCGCCCGTCGTGCGCCAGCGCGGGTGTCCGAACGCCGACCTGCGGCTGCCGCGCAGGAGCGTCGGAGTCGGTGCGGAACGCATGGTAGAAGCGCCAGCGCCCGAGCCGCGCGCGGAGCTCGGCAAGCAGCGGAAACCGCTGTGGCTCGACGATCTGGGCCAACATCGACTCCCCTCCCCAGAGCTGGAAGGGAAACGCCGTGCGCCTCCCTTCAGCGTCGCGCGACCAGGCGCTGTTCCCCCGCCTCTCGGCGACCCCATGCCGTTTGTCGCCGTCCTGCACGAGGACACGCTCCTCCTTGACATCCGGGTCGAGCGCGAACGCGCCCTGCGGTGGCGGGATGACGCCAAGTTGCAGCTCGAACGCCAGGTCCTCCAGATCGATCCACAATTCGATACGATGGCTTTCCTGCTTGCGCCGCGGGCCGGCCCACATCGCCGAAGGCAGCCCACCCTGCGCGGCCAGGGACTGCGCCAGCGACCCCTGCGCGGCGGAGGCGAGGAGCTGCAGCGCCTGGTACAGGTTCGTCTTGCCAGTGCCGTTTGCCCCGACCACGACAGTCAGCGGTGACAGCTCGAGGGCGATCTGGCGCAGCGACCGGTAGCCGCTCACCCGCAGCTCGCGCAGCATTACTTCATGCCCGTGTCGCGTAGCCGGCCCGCTACCACCTTCGTCATGGCATCTCGCAGCAAGTGAGCGATGCTATCATCAGGGCTGCGGCGGTTCGCCCTGTCGGGAGTCTGAGGTCCTGAAGGGCCGACAGCATGCCGGGGAGGCATCGGTGCCGGACAAAGATGCCGATACAGAGCTGCGCGCCGTCACCTTCGCCGACGCGAAGCGGGGCCTGCAGTTTCGCGCGGGGCACCCTGTTGTGGTCATCATCACCGACATCCACGCGACTCGACGGAGGGTCCGCGGCAAGAAGGTCATCCGGGGCACCTTCCGCGTCGGCGATCACATCATGAAGGCGGCCACCTTCCGCCTGCACAAGGACAGCGGCGACGGGCCACTGGTCACGCCGGAGAGCCTCGCCGGCGGCAAGACCGAGCTGCGCTGGGCCGGCGACCACTGGGTCACCGGCGACGACGGCAAATACCGGTTCACCAAACTCGCCGAGGGAAGGTATTTCGTAGAGCTGATCGCAAAGGAGAGCGGGGGCGAGTCATGAGCGACCGCTTCATCCCGACCCCGGGACGGAAACCTGCAACGGCCGAGATCGAGAAGTTTGCCAGAAACCATCAGGAGAAGTTCCACGAGGAATATGTCTGGCAGGGAAAGGAAGGAATCTATACCTGGCAGCCGGAGGGCGACCTGCTCGGTACCGTCATCTTCGTCCACGGTAAATACGACAATGTCGAAACCTCCTGGAGCGGCGACTTCGGTCACTTCGATTCCGGCTATCACGAGCCAGGCAAGCCGCTGAAGGAGCAGTTCGCGGCCAGCGGGCTGAAGGCGCTCTTCATCGTCCCCGAGGCGGAGATCACGTCGTCCCGGGGGGAGGAAGTGGTGTGGCGCGACCTTCAAGCGCTGCTCGACGCGGCGGGCGCCAAGAAGGGCCCGGTCGCGGTGCTGAGCCATAGCGAAGGCTACTTTACCGTCCAGAACTGGCTGACCGGGCACGGCAATCTCGTGCACATCAGCCTCATCGACTCGCTGTATGGCTTCGTGGGCAAGTACGCGGACTGGGTGAACGGGGAAGGGCACAGCGTCGATCTGATCGGGGCCGGCGATTCGGTGCGGAAGAACTGCCAGACAGGGGTGGTGGACAAACACGCCGGCCAGGTCGTCGAAGACACCACGCCGCCGGCGTTCAAGTCCGCGGGGGCCCTGCAGGCGAAGATCCTGTGGATGAAGGCTCCTTACCATCACATGACGCTCGTCAACGGCATGGGCAAGGTCAATGGCAAGGAAGCCCCTCTGATCCCCGCGCTGCTCAGGCGCGTCGAGGCGGCGTTCCTGCGCGCGGCTGGCAAGCCCGTGCCCGAGTCGCAGGCCGGGAAGAAACCCGCTGCGGCGGTGTTCGAGGCCGGGAGCGGCGACGGCGAGGATGAAACGCACCACGTGGTCGAGCACCCGCTCCGGAGCGAGCTCAAGGACGTGCCGGACCTGGCGCAGATGGCCGCGCTGCACCACCTCGTCCTCAAGTCGGGTACCACGCGGCAGGAGGCGGTCAAGGCCATCCAGAAGGCGCTCAACAAGGCCATCGGCACCAAGCTCGAGCAAAGCGGGAAGTACGATTCGGACACCGGGAAGGCGGTGCACGACTTCCAGACGCGCTGCAACGACCAGGGCCGGCAGCCCCGCCTCGACACCGATGGGCGGCTCGGGGCGCATACGCTGCTCGCGCTCGACGAGGCCCTCGTCAATCCATCGGCTGGCGCCGCGGCAGCACAGCCGACGCCGTCCACTCCGGCTCAGCAAGCACCGCAGCAGCCGCCGTCCAAGCCGGGTCAGTACCCGCTCGATACCGCCCAGGCCCAGCGCCTCGCAACGAAGTACGGCAACATCTATCGCTTTGTCGAGGCCCCGGAGGTCAAGAACCAGGACAACCGTCCGGCGTTCTGGCACCCCGAAAACATCATGGTCGAGTACAAGGGTCCGGGTTGGGACCCTGTTGCCGCCGGCTCCAAGACGAAGTACGGCCGCCACAATCGCCTCATCCACCCGGTGCTGGTCGAACCGCTGACCAGGTTGATGAAGGAGCTGATCGCGGAGGGCGAGCGGATCGACGACGAGAGCATGAAGCGGGCGACGATCGGGAGCGCCTGGCGTACGTTCGCGGAGGACGGCGCGGGTTTCCTCAGGCAGCTGAAGAAGCGACTCAGGCTGAACCCGAAGATCTTCGGCAGCCTGACGTTTCCCGCTGCGCTGGAGGAGGACGCGCAAAGCAATCTGTACGCGGACTCCGCGCGCAAGAACTTCATCGCCCAGCTCGGGGCGCAGCCGGGGGGGTGGACTCCAGCGCTTGCACAGAAGCTCTATGAGATGTCCAAGCAGTTCAAGGCGCCCGCCGGCCTGTCGCCTCATGAGTCTGGGCTGGTGGTCGACATCGACTTCCCCTACGCCGTGGTCGACGAGAACCAGAACGTGGGTGCCCGGTTCCACCAGATCACCACCGAATACAATGCCGACGCCCGCCTCGCCGGAGCGGGCATGTGGCTCGCGACGCACTCGCAGAAATTGGGGTTTTCTTCGTACAGCACGCCAGCCGAGATCTGGCACATGGAGTGGCTGAACTGGAAGGGCACCGACGCCGATCGCGGCCACGGCACGGCCAGCTGACAGGAGGAGACGAACGCTTCCAGCTTCAAGTGGGTGTACGGCCGCCGACGGCGTCCAGCCAGTTGACGATGACGCGCAAGGAGAGACCCAGGTTGCCGATCTGGCAGTGATTCTGCGCGTGCTCGGCTTCCGTGAAGAGTCGCGCCGCGAGGGACCGGGCGTGGGTGAGGGACAGGAGCTGATCCCCAAGCTGACTGACGGGGACGTAGTGGTCCGCACATCCAGCCATGAGCAGGACGTCCTGCTTCACGTCCGGTGAGACATCATCGGTGCGAAGTGAGTCAATCGCCGCAAACAGTTCGGCGGGGCCTTTCACGCCCAGGACTCTCATCCCTTGGGCCACTCCCCAGTCGACGACAAGGTCTCCGCGTCTTGCCCCTCCGACTGCCGCGTTCACGATCGGGGCCGGAAGCCAGCGGGATTGTCCGAGCACCCATCGGCCCGCAGGAGATAGCTGACGTTTGATGACGGCCCGGAAGTCCGTGAGGACGTCATCCGCTATCACTCGGCGAACGCGAGGTTCGCGTGCCGCCGCGCGAATGGCAAGACATCCGCCAAGCGAAAACCCGAGCAGAGAGACGTCCGTGAGACCAAAGTGATCCAGCACCGCGCCCACCGGCTTGTGCCATTCCGAAGTCATTGGCACGCCTGCTTCCAACGCGGCGCCCTGTCCGGGCCCGTCAAAAGATACAACATCGAGACCTTCGGCCTGCAGAGCGAACAGGATGGGAAACCACTCCTCGATGTAGCTGTCGAATCCGCCAAAAATGACGAGCTGGCCTCGTGGTGAATCCGGCGTGAAGCGGTACGCAGAAAGGCGACCGCCTCCGTAAGGGATGCTGTGCCGGGCACTTTCGTGGATTCGGTGTTCGCGCAGCACGATTTCGAGAAAACGCTCGCGCGCCGGACGGCGCCTGGGATCGTCCGCCCACATGAAGAACTCCGCCATCCGCGTGAAGTACGCGGCGGGAATCGCTCGTCCTTGAGACAGCGCGCTGTCAGCGAGCCCGAGAAGCTCTCGCGTCCAATCCGCATAGGATTTGATCCGTGGAGCGACGGAGCGCATCTCCTCAAGCATCTTGGCCTCGCCCACCCAATTCCAGAACCTGTTCAGTTGGAAATTGAGAGACACGTCTGGGTGCAGGTCGTGATAGCCAATGGGAAAGGCGAACGCATTTTGGACAACCATCGGTGTCCTCTCCTGCGCGGCTGGTGCGTAGCACAGCCGCGTGGGGGTCTGCCACGCTGCCGGCGGACGCGGGAGGCGGGCGGGAGTGGACATAGCCGCGACTATCTGTCCTCTAGCTTGGCAGGCAGGGTGCATGGGTGGCCCTCTTGCGAGGGCGGGCGGCGGTCTAATAGAAGCCAGACGGGATGCGCAAGCTCGTCCAGGGGATCGTGGAATTCCGGAGGAGCCGGCGGCCGGACTACGCCGAGACGTTCTCGCGCCTCGCCCTTCGCCAGAAGCCGGACGCGCTGTACATCGCCTGCTCCGACAGCCGCGTGCAGGCCAACGTCTTCGCCTCCACCGAGCCCGGCGATCTGTTCGTGGTCCGCAATCCCGGGTCGCTCTCCGACGAGTCGGAGGCCGCGGCCATCGAGTTCGCGCTCGACGCCCTGGAAGTGCGCGACATCATCGTCTGTGGGCACTCGGGCTGCGGCGCAATGGCCGCTCTCGCCGCGGGTCGCGAGAACGTCCGATGGCCGCACCTTCGCTCGTGGCTGCGCCACGGCGAGCCCGCCGCGGAGCGCCTGCGGCAAGGCGAAGGAGATCCGGAACGAACGCCCCAGGACCGGCTTTCGCAGCTCAACGTGCTGCTCCAGCTCGAGCACCTCCGCAGCTACGAGCCAGTGCGGCGGCGCGCGCCCGGCCTGCATCCCTGGTGGTTCGAGATAGCGACCGCCGAAGTGCACGCTTGGGACCCGGGTCTCGGCCGCTTCCGCCCCATCGACGACGATCACGCCGCGCAGATCCTGCAACGAATCAAGCGCTGAGAAGGGGCTGTCAATGCGAACGGCGCCGATCCTTCGAGGGGACCGGCGCCGTCAGCGGTCATGCCTGGGTGCTTAGGCCTCGGGCGGGACGATGATCGTCTCCTCCCGTCGGGTGGGCACGGGCGGCGGTTGACGCGCGTCATCCCGCTTGCGCTTCTCCATCCCGTCCGCAGTGCTCTTGTTGGTCCTGCGGCGTGCGGCTGCGAGCGCTCCGATCATCGAACCGACGAGCCCGAGGAATGCGCCGCCGGCTGCTGCGCCGGTGGTCTTTGCCGCCGTGTCGGTGGCCTCGGCAGCGCGGTCGCGATCCGCCTGGGTGGGGCCCGTGTTTCGCCGGGCGTTGGTCTCGCGCTCGGCCCTCGCCTGCGCCCGGGGGCCGGAGGCGACGGTCGCCGCGCTCTGCGCCGCGGTACGCGCCGCGCCGAGCGCGAGCATCGCGCCGATGAACAGCGAGAACGCCCAGCAGAGCGCGCCGTGCAGCAGCGCCTCGCTGCGCCGGCGGTCGCCGGCGATGCGGACCGCCAGATACGCGCCCAAGAACGAGCTCACGAGGAGGGCGATGACGCCGAAGATTCCGGAGCCGGCGCCCAGGCCGTTCGCCGGGTTGGCGGAGTATGGGTCGAATTTCGCGAGGCCGATCGCGGCGCCGAGCAGGCCGATCAGCGAGAACACGGCCCAGCCGAGGGCGGTGCCTGCGATGATGCCGCTCCAGCTGATCCGCAGGCCGCGATCGAAGCGGACATCGGAGTGCCCCTGGAACTGGGTTGAACCTGCCAGAACGGGATCGTACATCGCCATCATGTGCTCCTGTCTCAGTATTGGACGGCATCACCTTGTGGACTGAGCGCCAGGAATCCAAGCAACGGCCGCTCTCGTCGCTGCTCAGACGGCGGCCACGCCCTCGCCTGCTTTGAGGGCTTGTGCGAGAACGCGTTCTAGAGGTCCTTATCCGAGAGAGGAGCTCCCCGTGGCGGACATGTACGGCGGACGCCGGGAACAGATGTTCCCGCGCCTCTCGACGGCTCAGGTGGCGCGGCTTGCGCAGGTGGGTCACCGGCGCCAGGTTGAAAGCGGCGAGGTCGTCGCCGAGCAGGGCGACGCCACGCCCAGCTTCTTGGTCGTCATTTCCGGAGCGCTGGCCATCGTCCACCCCGGGGCCGCCGAGGAGCTGCCCATCACCATCCTCCGCGAAGGTGAGTTCACCGGAGAGGTCAACATGCTCTCCGCCCGGCCCAGCCTGGTCCGAGCGCGCGTCACCGAGTCGGGCGAATTGCTCGTGATCACGCCTGAAGCGTTGCGCAAGGTGGTCCAATCCGACTCGGAGCTGAGCGAGCTCCTCATGCGCGCGTTCATCCTCCGCCGGGTGGGCCTGATCGCGAACTCGCTCGGGGACACGGTGCTGATCGGGTCGACCCACTCGGCGGCGACGCTGCGGATCCGCGAGTTCCTCACCCGGAACGGGCAGCCGCACGCCTACATCGACATCGACAAGGATCCCGCCGTGCAGGCACTGCTCGATCGCTTCGATCTGCATGTGAACGACGTGCCGGTGGTCATCTGCGGCTACACGCGCGTCTTGAAGAACCCGAGCAACGAGGAGATCGCGGAGTGCCTGGGCTTCAACAAGGTTCTCGACCCGTCAGCGGTCCGCGATCTCGTCGTCGTGGGCGCCGGCCCGGCCGGCCTTGGGGCCGCAGTCTACGGCGCGTCCGAAGGCCTCGATGTGCTCGTGCTCGAGTCGGAAGCGCCAGGCGGACAAGCGGGCTCCAGCTCGAAAATCGAGAACTATCTCGGATTTCCCACCGGCATCTCCGGGCAGGCGCTGGCGGGACGCGCCTATACGCAGGCGCAGAAGTTCGGCGCGGAGGTCGCCATCGCGCGTTCCGCGGTGAAGCTGCGTTGCGAGCGTCCCCTCCACACCGTGGAGATGTCAGCCGGAGGGTCGGTCAGGGCGCGCAGCCTCGTGATCGCCACCGGCGTGCAGTACCGCAAGCTGCCGCTGGCCGACCTGCCGCGCTTCGAAGGGCTGGGCGTGTATTACGGCGCGACTCACATGGAGGCACAGCTTTGCCAGGCGGATGACGTGATCATCGTCGGCGGCGCCAATTCGGCTGGCCAGGCGGCCGTGTTTCTCGGCGCCACGGCGCGTACCGTTCAGATTCTCGTGCGCGGGCCCGGGCTTGCCGAGACGATGTCGCGGTACCTCATCCGCCGCATCGAGGAGAGCCGGAACATCACTGTGCGCGCGTTCAAGCAGATCGTGGGGCTCGAGGGAGATGGGCACCTCGAACGCGTGCAGGTCCGCGATGCCCGGACGAACGAGACCGAAACGCTGCCCATCCGCCACGTCTTCTCGATGACCGGCGCGATTCCGAACACGGAATGGCTGAAGGGCGCCGTGGCGCTCGATGGCAAGGGCTTCGTCAAGACGGGGCCCGACCTGGGCCACGACGATCTCGTCGGCTGGCCCTTGTCACGCCCGCCATTTCTTCTCGAGACGAGCGTCCCGGGAATCTTCGCAGTCGGCGATGTTCGCGCCGGCAGCGTGAAGCGCGTCGCAGCGGCGGTCGGTGAAGGCTCCATCTGCGTGCAACTCGTGCACCGCGTCCTCGCCGAATGAGCCAATCTGGCACCAAACGGAGCTGCCCATGGCGTGCAAACACCTGAAGGATGTGAAGCCCATCGCGTCTCGCTCGGACGGATGCGAGGAATGCCTGAAGATCGGCGACAGCTGGGTACACCTGCGCCTGTGCATGGGCTGCGGTCACGTCGGCTGCTGCGACTCGTCCAAGAACAAGCACGCGACCAAGCATTTCAAGACGACTCGTCACCCAGTCATCCGATCGCTCGAGCCTGGAGAGCAGTGGGGCTTCTGCTATGTCGACGACGACTCGTTGGACCCGCTGCCGGTGTGAGCGGCGATGCAGGTGAGGTCGTGGGTCTGGGTGCTCTTCGCGCTGATGGTCCTGGCGCTGCTCGCCGTCGACCTCGGCCTCTTTCGTGCCTCGCGTCGGGCTCCGCAAGAGGTGGCCCTCCGCTCCGCCGCTTGGTGGAGCGCCGCCTGGATCGGGCTCAGCCTGGTCTTCGGACTCGTCATCCTGGTGCTCTACGGCTCGGCACCGGCGCTCACCTACCTCACGGCCTATCTGCTGGAGAAATCGCTCTCGGTAGACAACGTCTTCGTGTTCGTCCTGATCTTCTCCGAGCTCCGGATCCCACCCCAGCAGCAGCGTCGGGTCCTCTACTGGGGCGTACTTGGCGCCCTCGTCGTGCGCGCGGTGTTGATCGCCGGAGGCGTGTTTCTGCTCAGGCGTTTCCACTGGGTCGTCTACCCGTTCGCGGCGCTGGTCATCTTCGCTGCCGTGCGCATCCTCTGGGGGCGCGAGAAGGAGCGCGAGCTGGTCGCCACCGCCTGCGCGGTTTGCGGCAGCTGGGTCGCGCGCATCATCCCGATCACGCCCGTGCTCCGCGGAGGTTCCTTCTGGGCCCGCGAGCGTGGGCGGCTCGTGGCCACACCGCTCTTCATCGCGCTCGTCGTCGTCGAGACCACGGACGTCATCTTTGCCCTGGACTCGATCCCCGCTGTGTTTGCCCTCACCCAGGATCTGTTTCTGGTGTACACGTCCAACGTCTTCGCCATGCTCGGGCTGCGCTCGCTCTACTTCCTGCTCGCGGGCGTCGTGGATCGCTTCCGCTTTCTCCGTGCCGGCCTCGCGGCCATCCTCGCCTTCGTCGGCGTGAAGCTGCTCTTCAGTGGCGTCGTGGAGATCCCTACCTGGGTATCGCTCGCCGTCATCGCCGCCGCGCTGACGCTCGCCGTGACTGCTTCGGTGACGACCACGGCACGCGCTGCCTAGGGACTCGTTCCCGAGGCAGCGCGAACCGACTTGCCTGTACGACTCTTCAGTCGCCCGCCTTGAAGAACGCCAGCAGATCCGCGTTGACCTGGTCCTTGTGCGTCGAGGGCATGCCGTGCGGCGCGCCAGGATAGACCTTCAGCGTGGAGCCCTTGACGATCTTCGACGAGAGCATGGCCGACGCGCCGATGGGCACGATCTGGTCGTCGTCGCCGTGGAGGATCAGGGTCGGCACGTCGAACTTCTTCAGGTCCTGCGTGAAGTCCGTCTCGGAGAACGCCTTGATGCAATCGACGACGCCTTTGAGACCGGCTTGCATCCCTTGCAGCCAGAAAGAGTCCCGCAGGCCTTCCGAGACCTTGGCGCCCGGCCTGTTGGCTCCGTAGAACGGGCCGCTGAGATCCTTGAAGAACTGCGAGCGGTCGGCGAGGACGCCGGCGCGGATGCCGTCGAATGCGGCGAGCGGCGAGCCGCCGGGATTGGCGGCCGTCTTCAGCATCAGCGGCGGCACCGCGCTGATCAGCACCGTCTTCGTCACCCGTTCCGTGCCGTGGCGGCCGATGTAGCGGGCGACTTCGCCGCCGCCCGTGGAGTGGCCGACGTGGATCGCGTCCTTCAACTCGAGCGCCTCGACGAGAGTCGCGAGGTCTTCGGCGTACGTGTCCATCTCGTTGCCGTTCCAGGGCTGGCTCGATCTCCCGTGGCCGCGGCGGTCATGAGCGATGCAGCGGTATCCGCGGGCGCCCAGGAACAGCATCTGATCTTCCCAGGCGTCCGCGCTCAGCGGCCAGCCATGGCTGAAGACGATCGCCTGCCCGCTTCCCCAGTCCTTGTAATAGATCTCCGCGCCGTCCCTGGTCGTGATCGTGCCCATGGCGTGTTTCCTCGGCTCTGCTTGTGAGGACGTAAAAGCCGCTTCGCGTGCTACTCGACGTACAAGCCGCTTCGCGTGCTACTCCACGCGCCGCGGTGACTAGCCTCTGGGCGTCGGGCCCGCAACGCTAAGCGCTTCGCGCGTAGATCATTGCACCCGCGATCAGTCTCCGCCGGTGCCGATTCAGGGCGGCTGCGGAGGCGCCGAGCCGCGGGCGCACGCGGCGGCGCGCTCGAGGAGCAGGGTGCGCTCGCGTCCGTTTCGCGCGAGCGATGCCGCGCGCTCGAACTCCGCACGCGCCTCGTCGAAGCGGTCTAGCTTTGCGAGCAGGTCGCCGCGGACGCTCGGCAAGAGGTGGTAGCGCTCGAGCGACGGCTCCGACGTCAGCGCATCGACCAGCTCGAGGCCCGCTGCAGGCCCTTCAGCCATCGCGATAGCGACCGCCCGATTCAGCTCGACGACCGGCGATGGCGCGACGCGGGCGAGCTCCTGGTAGAGCGCCGCGATGCGCGCCCAGTCCGTCTCCGCCGGGGCGCGGGCTCGTGCGTGACAGGCTGCGATGGCGGCCTGCAACGCGTACGGGCCCGGCGCGCCGCCGAGCGCCTCGGCCCGTTCGAGCGCCGCGAGGCCACGACGGATGAGGAGGCGGTCCCAGAGCGCGCGGTTCTGATCGAGGAGCAAGATGGGCTCTCCGGCCGGGCCGGTCCGCGCCCCCACGCGCGACGCCTGGATCTCCATCAGGGCGACCAGGCCGTGGACCTCGGCCTCCTGCGGGACGAGCTCGGCCAGGATGCGGCCGAGGCGGAGCGCGTCATCGCAGAGCCCGGGTCGCATCCAGTCGTCACCGGCGGTCGCCGAGTAGCCCTCGTTGAAGACGAGATAGAGGACCTCGAGCACCGACGACAGACGGACGGCGAGCTCGGGCCCGCGGGGGACCTCGAAAGGAACGCGCTTCTCGGCGAGGGTCCGCTTGGCCCGGACGATTCGCTGGGCGACGGTCGGCTCCGGCACGAGGAACGCGCGCGCGATCTCCTCGGTGGTCAGGCCTCCGAGCAAGCGGAGCGTGAGCGCAACGCGCGCCTCGGTCGAGAGCACCGGATGGC
>WNFE01004240.1_pt1 | contig 11611 bp, 10 predicted proteins | sample 5400451 | NCBI WGS metagenome assembly WNFE01 (sample SAMN13153344, study PRJNA577476) | soil metagenome | isolation source: 200 cm saprolite under Douglas fir tree site 2 hole 2 | place: USA:California | collected 2015-04-18
ACAACCACCGCGGCCACCTCGAGGGGATCCCCTGTTAGTGGATCAATCGCACTCTCGTCCTGGAGGAGCCTCCGGTACCGCCCTGAGGCGGGATCGTACTCGAACCGGACCGTGTAGCCCCACCCGTAGGGAACGGTAATCGTCATCGCATCAGGTGCGGGCGCGAGGTCTGCGGTGTCCCACAACCGGTCGGAGGTAGGGCGCGAGTCTCGCGCGTACTCCCGCAACTGCGTGACCGAGGTGAACAGATTGTGTGGCATCCGACGGGTGTGATCCCGGCGAAACGGCTGCGCTTTCCAGAACTCATTAATGACGGGTCCGCCCCCGCGGGCGAGGGCGTCCAACGCGCTCTCACTCGACCCGGAGTGCGCAATCGTTGCTCCATAATCGTGGGCGATGGCCAGGAACTGCAGGCGCAGGCTGCGGACGGGCCCGAGCGTATCCGGCCCGCCGTTGCAGAACAGGGCGAGGAATCTCGTGATCATGCCTTCGGTCGGGACCTCATAGACAATATCAGCCTGGGACAAGCCCCACTGCGGTCGCGCTTGAGGTGAGTTGTCGACGACGACCCCGAGCCACGAGCAGGACAGGGCTTGCGGAGGGGAGGCCGGGATCACCAGGCGGGCCGCCATCGGTGCTGCGCGGAATAGGTCCGCCTGCGGCCGGGCGCACCCGCTAGCTGAGAGTCCGATAAGGAGGGCGATGATGAGGCGCGAGGTGGAGTCCATTGATGTCCTTTGTCAGGTGTGTCGTAAAGGGTGTATGCGTATGGGGCGTGCCTTACCTGGTTGTGTCCTCCTGGGTTGTGCCCGAGTGCCGGGCCGCTAGACTCTGCCACGGCGGCTCATCCAGCCGCTGGCGCAGCCACGCCGTCACGTCCGCGAGGCTGTCCTCCGAGACATTGTGCCCCATGGAATATTCGCGATACGTCAGGGCCACCGGTAGGGAGGAGAGCCGGTCGCGAGCAGCGCGGCCGTGGTGAATCGGAAGCACGACATCCTCGGTGCCGTGGACCACGAGAATGGGCAATCCCCGCATCGCTTCTGCTGGGGCCATTTTCGGCAACACTTCCGGCAACACCCGACCGCTCATAGCGACCACACCGGCCAACTTCTCGGGGCGTGTGAGTGCCAGCGACAAGCTTATGATGGCCCCCTGGCTAAAGCCCAGCAGGTAGGTCCGGGACGGGTCTGTATTGTACGCCGCGATGACTTCATCAATGAAGAGCAACAGGGTGATCCGGCTGTGCTCTGCTTCCTGCGCGTTGATCTGCGGCGCGACCGGATCGAGCACGACATGAAACCACGCGTACATCCCGGGGCCCAGCGTGACCGGGCCCCGTGCGCTGACAATGAAAAAGCGCTCGTCCAGATACGGGCTCAACCCCATGAGGTCGCCTTCGTGGCTGCCTACACCGTGGAGAAGTAGCAACAACGGAGGGCGTGGGGATGAGGGACGGCGGGGCAGCTGGGTCAGGTGCACAAGGGACAGCCGCCGAGACGCAGACATACCGAAAGGATTTTCTCCCAGACCCGGCATCTCCTTGACCGCAGCCCGGGGCGTCTGCAGCGCGAGCGGGCGGGCAGGGGAGGGCACCGCCCTGTCGAACACACCCGAGAACCGCACTTGTCTGATTGTCTGACAGAGGGTGGCCTCGGTCGCCAGATGAGGCGTGATCGGCAGTCCGATTGAACGACGCAAAGTCTACGCTCAGATCGCCGAGCGGCTCCTCGCGCAAATCGGCGCGGGTCATCTGCGGCCCGGAGATCCGCTTCCCACCGAACGGCAACTGACACAGTCCTTCCGCGTGGGGCGTTCCTCAGTGCGGGAGGCGCTGCGCATCCTGGAGTCCCAAGGCCTGATCAAGCCGGTCGAGAGCGGCTCCTTCGTCGTCGCGGACGCAAGCACCCCCCTCCATCACTCACTGGACCTGTTGCTCGCGTTGCAGGGGGGGACACTGCGCGAGCTGTTTGAGGTGCGCAAGATCCTGGAAGCAGAGTCAGCGGCTCTGGCAGCGACGCGGCGCACCGAGAGCGAGATGTCGGCCATGGCAGACGCCATCGAGGAGATGGAGGAAAGCCTCCAGGCCCAGGAGCGATACATCGAGGCCGATCTACGCTTTCACCTGACGATCGCCGCCGCCACCCGCAATCGCATGACGCTGCACATGATGCAGGCGATCCGGGCCCCGTTGCAGCGCGCCTTGGGGTCCATCTACCACATTCCTGGGAGTCCCCAGCGTTCGATCGACCAGCACACGCAAATTCTGCAGGCCATTCGCCTCGGCGATGCTGCAGGCGCCCGGCAACGCATGCGCGAGCATCTGGCCCGAGTGGAAGGCGATATTGACAACGTGCTCTCCCCCCAGCCCGCACCTGGCCCTGACCCCGTACATATGGGAGGTCTCCGTGGCTGAGCTGGCGTTCATCGGGCTGGGGGTGATGGGAGGCCGGATCGCCCGCCGACTGCTGGCGGCTGGCCATCGGGTCACCGGCTACAACCGGACGAAGGCGAAAGCGCGGTGGCTCCTGGAGGCGGGGATGTCCTGGGGCGACACCCCGCGCCAGGCCGCGCAGGCTGCCGATGTAATCTTTACGATGGTCACCGACACGGGAGCGTTGCAGGCGGTCACGAGCGGACCGGATGGCCTGATCGCGGGGCTGGGAGGCGGCAAGGTCTACGTGGACATGAGCACGGTCAGCTCGGCCTCCAGCCGCGCCCTGGCCACGGCGGTCGCAGCCCGGGGGGCGGCGATGTTGGACGCGCCGGTATCTGGCAGCGTCAGCACGCTTGAGGAAGGGCGCCTGTCCATCATGGTGGGCGGAGACCGCCAGACCTTCGAACGCGTGAAGCCGATCCTGCTCGCCATCGGCCCGACTGTAACCTACATGGGAGAAAACGGCTCGGCGGTCCTCATGAAGATCGCCACAAACCTCAACTTGGCCACGCAGATTCTCGCGTTCTCCGAGAGCGTGCTCCTGGCCGAGAAAGGGGGAATTCCTCGCGAGCTAGCAGTCCACGTGCTGCTCGACAGCGTGATTGCGTCCCCCATGCTGAAGTATCGTGGGCCCTTCGTCCTGCAGATGCCGAAAGAGGCGTGGTTCGATGTGACGCTGATGCAAAAGGATCTCGGTCTTGCCCTCGACCTCGGCCGCGAGCTCGCCGTCCCCCTGCCCACGACGGCGACGGCCAACCAATGGCTGACCGCTGCGCGGGCGATGGGTCTGGGAGACCAGGATTTTGCCGCAGTGTGCGAGGTGCTCGCGCGCCTCACCGGTCCGCGGCAGCGAGCGACCGGTCCCGCGCACGGCGCGGATGGCAGCGAGACAGAGGCTGAGCGATGACCGCGTCCGCGCCGCAGCCGCCCGATGGGACCGCCATCAGCCGGGAGCAAGGGCTACAGATGTACGCGCAGATGTACCGCATTCGCATCTTCGAAGAGCAGGTCAACGAGCTGTATACGTCTGCGAAGATGCCAGGCTTGGCCCACCTCTATATCGGCCAGGAAGCCGTGGCGGTGGGAGTGTGCCAAGCGTTGCGCGCGGATGATTACATCACGTCGACCCACCGCGGGCACGGTCACTGTCTGGCCAAAGGCGCTGCCGTGGATCGGATGTTCGCCGAGCTGCTCGGTAAAGCCTCCGGGTATTGCCGGGGCAAAGGGGGGTCGATGCACATCGCCGATCAGGAACGCGGCAATCTCGGCGCCAACGCCATCGTTGCCGGCAGCGCCGGGATCGCCACCGGCGCGGCGTTCACGGCGAAGCGATTGGGCACTGCCCGAGTGGCCGTCTGTTTCTTCGGCGAGGGCGCCCTCGGGCAGGGGGTGCTCTACGAGGTCATGAACTTGGCCTCGTTGTGGACGCTGCCGGTCATCTACGTCTGTGAAAACAACCTCTATAACGAGTACACGCACTACGCTGAAACGACCGCAGGCGAGATGCTAGCGCGCCCCAAGGCGTTTGGTATCCGGACCGAAGACGTTGACGGTCAGGACGTGCGTGCGGTGTACGCGGCAACGCACCGCGCGGTGGCCGCCGCCCGGGGCGGGCAGGGTCCGGCGTTTCTGCTCTGCCACACCTATCGCTTCCTCGGTCACCACGTGGGCGACGTCAACCGCGCGTACTACCGCAGCAAAGACGAAGAGCAGCGTTGGAAAGCGACACGCGATCCGCTGCAGGTGCTCGCGACGTGGATGGCCGCCCAGCGCTTGGCGGCGCCGGCCGACGTAGCGCAAGTGGAATCGCGGGTGCGGGGCGAGGTGACCTCCGGACTCGAGGTTGCCTTGACCGCGCCGTATCCGGATCCCCATGAGGTCGATCAGCATGTCTACGCGTAGCGAAACGGCCCCGGCGACAGCGGTCCGCGAACTGACCTTCGGCCAGGCGGTGCGCGAGGCGTTGGCCGAAGAGATGCGGGCGGATCCGTCAGTGTGCATCATCGGCGAAGATGTCGCCGAGGCCGGGACGCCCTTCAAGGTCCTCGCAGGGTTGGTGGACGAGTTCGGCCCGGATCGGGTCATCGACTCGCCCATCTCCGAGGCAGGGATTATGAGCCTGGCCGTGGGTGCGGCGATGACCGGGTTGCGACCGATCGTGGACATAATGTTCGGGGATTTCCTCACTCTGGCCATGGACCAGATCGTCAACCAAGCTGCCAAGGTCCACTACATGTCGGGCGGCAAGCTGAAGGTTCCGCTGGTCGTGCGGACCACGCTGGGCGCCACGCGCCGATCCGCCGCTCAGCACAGTCAGAGCCTGCACGCCTGGGTCAGCCACGTCCCTGGGCTAAAGGTCGCGCTGCCCTCGACCCCGTATGACGCGAAGGGTCTGTGGAAGACGGCGATCCGCGACGACAATCCCGTGGTCATTTTCGAGGACAAGCTGAGCTATCAGCTCAAGGGTCCCGTGCCCGACGGCGAGTACACGATCCCGTTCGGTCAGGCAGACATCAAACGCCCGGGAACTGACCTCACGATCGTCGCTACGAGCAGCATGGTGCAGGTCGCGCTGCGCGCCGCCCAGCTGCTCGAGGCCTTGGAGATTAGCGCGGAGGTTGTGGATCCGCGGACGACCGTCCCGTTGGATACCCGCACCTTGGTGGACTCGGCCAAGAAGACCAGCCGCGTCATCGTGGTGGACGAAGGCTACCAACGCTACGGTGTGACCGCGGAACTGGCAGCGGTGATCGGCGAGGGAGCCTTCCACTACCTGGACGCTCCGGTGAGGCGGGTGGGCGCATTGGACGTGCCGGTGCCGTTTTCGCCCGTGCTGGAGGATCTAACCGTGCCCACCAGCGAGCGTGTGGTGGAGACCGCGAAGGTATTGTGCGGACGCGTGTGAGGGGGGATTGAGATGGGGATCAAGACCTACGGCCTGATGACGGTGGACTGGGAAGAGCGGGTCAACGTTGAGCGCTTGCGTACGGAGCGTCTGGAGCGCGTGAAGAAGTTCTTGCTCTCGTCGGAGTTGGGCGCGCTGCTGTGCTTTGACATGAACAACATTCGCTACATCACGGCCACCCACATCGGCACGTGGGCGATGGACAAGCTGGTGCGTTTTACCCTGCTGCCCCGGGAGGACGACCCGATCTTGTGGGACTTCGGCTCGGCGGCGCGGCACCACCAGCTGTACAACCCGTGGCTGGGCGAGCGGTCCCGGGCCGGGATTTCCACGCTGCGGGGGGCCTACCCCGAGAGAGCGCAGGACGTAGCCCGCAAGATCCGCGTGGAATTGGAAGCGCGCAATCTGCACCGGGCGCCGCTCGGAGTGGACGTCATCGAGATTCCCGTCCTCGACGCACTCAAAGCGGAAGGCATCACTGTGGTCGACGGCCAGAGCCTGATGCAGGAAGTTCGGAAGATCAAGACCCAAGACGAGATCACCCTGCTGGCCACCTCCTGCATGATGGTGGACGCTGCGTACGAAGAGTTGTACCGGGTCATGCGCCCGGGGATGCGGGAAAACGAGTGCGTGGCCCTGGTTAACAAGGTGCTCTACGAGATGGGCTCCGAGCACGTGGAAGGCGTGAACGCTATTTCGGGGGAGCGGTGCAGCCCGCACCCCCACGTTTACACCGACCGCGTCCTGCGGCCGGGCGACCCGGCGTACTTCGACATTCTCCACAGCTTCAACGGGTACCGGACCTGCTATTACCGGACCTTTGCGATCGGCAGTGCCTCGCGAGCCCAGGTCGACGCCTACAAACGGTGTCGCGACTATCTGGATGCGGCGATCAGTCTCGTGAGACCGGGGGTGAGTACGGCCGACGTGGTCAAAGTGTGGCCTAAAGCGCAGGAGTTTGGCTTTGCCAACGAGGAGGCCGCGTTCGCTCTGCAATACGGTCACGGCGTAGGCTTGTCGATCTGGGAGAAGCCCATCTTCAGTCGCTTGGTCTCCCTCGACCACCCGGAACGGATCGAGGAAGGCATGGTCTTTGCGCTCGAGACGTTCTGGCCCGCGTCCGATGGGTGGTCAGCCGCGCGGATTGAAGAGCAGCTGGTCGTCACCAAAGACGGCTGCGAAATCATCACTCGCTTCCCGGCCGAGCAGTTGCTTGTTGCTGGCACCCGCTACTACACCGCGACCGGCCCGCTGCCCACGACGCGCGAGACCCAGTCTAACCTCAACCGCGCAGACTCCGGTACACTCGGGGCAGTGGCCAGCAGCGCTCGGCACGAGGGAAGCAAGGTCAGAGCCTAAGGACCGCAGTGGCGACACGCGTGATCATGCCAGCACTGGGCATGTCCCAGGAGACGGGTCGCCTGTTGCGTTGGTTGGTTGCGGAGGGCGCAGTTGTCGCCGCGGGCCAGCCCCTCTTGGAGATCGAAACGGATAAGGTCACGACCGAGATCGAGTCGCCTGCTGCGGGTCTCCTCGCGGGCGTTCGCGCCCGCGAGGGAGAAGAGGTTCCCGTGGGGCAGGTGATTGCTTTCGTCCTCGCTCCCGGAGAGTCACTGCCGCCTGTGGACCCAATGAAGCTCTCATCGCGGGAAGGTCTCGGTGCACCGCCGCACGTGTCGGCCAGTGCACCGGCGAGCCCCCCCGGGGGGCGGCCCGCAGCGTCCCCGAAGGCGAGGCGGTTGGCCCAGGAACGCGGCGTCGACCTCGCGGCGGTCACGGGATCGGGAGCGGGGGGGGAGATCACGGCGGCGGATGTGATGAAGGCAGATACTGCGCTTCCCGCCCCACGACAGATTGCTGCAGGCAGCACGACGTGGGCGCGGATGGCCGAACGGATGACCCAGAGCTGGATATCCGCCCCTCACTTTTACCTCAGCCGGGAGCTGTCGGCCCAAGCGATGGTGGACCGGCGCAAGCATTGGTCAGCCCAGATCCCGACGGTCACGTACACTGACATGATCGTCGGCATGGTGGCGAAGGCGTTGCGCCAGCATCTGCAGTTGAATGCACGCTGGAAAGAAGGCGCGGTCGTCGTGGCGGATCAGATCGGCATCGGCGTAGCCGTGGCCACGGACGCGGGTCTGCTCGTGCCCGTGCTGCGGCGGGCAGACGAGTTGGCACTGGCGGAGATCGCGCGGCGGCGATTTGATCTAGTGACCCGCGCGCAATCCGGTCAGTTGCAACCCGACGACGTGGTCGGCGGGACGTTTACGATCAGCAACCTCGGGATGTATGGCGTGGACACCGTGGCGCCCATTCTCAACCCACCCCAGGCGGCGATCTTAGGGGTGGGACGGATTGCCGACCGCGTCGTAGCGGTGGACCGAGCGCCCGCCGTGCGTCCGATGATGACCCTGACCCTGGCGTGCGACCACCGCGTGGTTGACGGCGCCCGCGCCGCCCAGTTCCTCGAGACCGTGGCGCGCGGGCTGGAAAGCCTGGAGGGTTTGGTCCTGTGAGGGCGGATGACCGGATCAGTCCTCTTCCAGCGCTTACACGCGCGCCCGCACCCATCCAGGCGACGGTGGTTGTCGATCAGGTCAACAAGAGTTTCTGGCGCCGGGGGACAGCCGCATTGCAAACGTGCAGTCTCGAAGTCCCCTCAAACGAAATTGTGTGCGTCATCGGTCCCAGCGGATGCGGAAAGACGACGCTGCTCCGCATCGTCGACGGGTTGATCCCCGTCGATAGCGGCCGCGTCCTGATCAACGGGACCGAGGTGGAGGCGCCGCGACGGGATGTGGCCATGGTGTTTCAACACGTGGGGTTACTTCCTTGGAAAACGGTCTCCGACAACGTGGCCTACGGGCTGCGTCTCCAGGGCCACCCGGAGCGTGAGGTTTCAGAGACTATTGCCCGCTACATCGACCTCGTCGGCCTCCGCGGATTTGAATCCGCCTACCCCTACCAGCTGTCTGGGGGGATGCAACAACGGGTCGGCTTGGCGCGGGCCCTTGCGGTCAATCCCACAGTCCTCCTCATGGACGAGCCTTTTGGCTCCCTGGATGCCCAAACCCGCGAGTTGATGCAGGAGGAGTTGCTGCGGGTGTGGCGCAGCCAGCCCACGACGATGATCTTCGTCACTCACAGCATCGATGAGGCGATCATCCTGGGAAGCCGTGTGGCCCTGATGACCCGTCGACCGGGACAGATCAAAGAAGTGCTCGACGTAGACATTCCCCGGCCTCGAGATCCCGAGGCAGTCCGCCGTTCGCCGCGCTATCTGGAAATGCGGGAGCACATCTGGCACCAGCTGAAAGTCGAAGTGGGGGGGAGGGCTCTCTCATGAGTGCGGTGGTCGACCAGAGTCGACCGGTGCAGCGACGGCGGGAGGGTGGCCTGACGCTGTCGCCTCGGATGGTCCGTGTCCTGTCTGTGGTGGTCGGGTTGGCGGCGTGGGAAGTCTACGGCCGCGCCGTGCACTCTGTCATCCTGACCTACCCGTCAGCTGTGGTGCGGGCGGCATACGAGCTCATCCGCGCGGGAGAACTCCAGTTCTACCTGCAGAGCAGCGTCGTCGTGCTCGCGTTGGGACTGGCCTCTGCCGTGGCCGTGGGGATTCCCCTGGGGATCCTGATGGGCCGCCGCGCGATCATTGAGCACGCCATCGATCCGTACGTGAACGCCCTGTACGCCACACCGCTGGTCGCAGTCATTCCCGTCATCGTCGTCTGGTTCGGCTTTCAGACTACGGCCAAGGTTGTCCTCGTGTTTCTGTTCTGCGTCTTTCCCGTGCTCATCAACACGTTCCAGGGCGTCAAGAATACCGACGCCAGGCTCGTCGAAGTGGCGCGGTCGTTCTGTTCTTCAGAGTGGCGGTTGTGGCGCGACCTGGTCCTGCCGTCTTCAGTCCCGTTCATTTTGGCCGGCATTCGCTTGGCGATTGGCCGGGGGCTGGTGGGCATGGTGGTGGCGGAGTTCTACACGACCATTACGGGATTGGGTTATATGATCGTCCAGTACGCCAACTCGTTCCGCATGGACCGGCTCTTCGTCCCCATCGTCGTGCTGATGCTCATGGGAGTGGGATTGACGGGTGTGTTGCGGTACCTCGAACGCCGGATCGCCCCGTGGCTCCAGGTGCCGCAGGAGGAGTGACGGAGTGACGACTGATCGGAGGTGGGGAATGCAGAGGAATCTAGGACGATCGGTCCGCGTCGCGGTAGCCGTGGCGGTCCTGCTGGCCAGCGTGCCGGGCTCGGGGACCGCTCAGCCGAAAGTGAAGACAGTCGGGTTCGCCATGCCGACCACACCGCCCAACGTAGTGCACATGCCCGTCTGGGTCGCCCAGGACGCCGGCATCTTCGCCAAGTACGGCCTCGATGCGAAGATTTTCACGTTCGAAGGCGGGCCCGCCGCGATGCGCGCATTAATCGGTGGCGGAGGCCAGATCACCGTCGCCGCCCCGGGGATTCCCCCGTTCGTTTCCGCGCTGGCGCAAGGTGCGGAGCTGAAGGCGATCGGCACGTATGCCGTCCGGCACCCCGTCGCCATGGTCGCGCAAGCGGAGATCACGCGGTGCGAAGATCTGCGGGGCAAGAAGATCGGGACCCCGGGGGGGACCGGCGCGTACGCCGAGGTGATGGCCCGCGGCTTCTTGCAATCCTGCGGGTTGACTCCCCGTGATGTCCAGTACGTCAACCTGGCGATCGGAGCGCGGGTCGCCGCGTTGGCCACGAATCAAATTGATGCGATCGTCTTGCACGTGGACCAAGTCTACGAGGCCAACAAGACCAAACCGTCGTTGCACATCGTGGCCCACATGGCCCAAGTCCTGCCCAACGGGTGGTACGCCGCGTACGTGGTCACCGGAGACCAGATTCGCACCGATCCGCAGCTAGTCCAGAGTGTGGTGATGGCGCTGGTCGAGGCGAATCGCTTCATCTACCAGAACCGCGCCGCGACAATCGACATCGGCGTGAAGTACACCAAGTTTAGCCGAGACGTAGTCGAGAAGACCTATGACGAGCTGGCCCGGATCGGGATTTGGCCGGTGAACGAAGGACTCACGCCAGAGCGGGTCACCGCGGGAATTGAGACTGAGGTGCAACTCGGGACGATCGCGGCCGACACCAAGCCGACGTACGAGCAGGCAGTGCAGTGGGGTTTTTTGCGCGCCGCGATTACGAAGCTGGGGCGGTGGACTGGGGACCCGCGTTGGCACTAAGTATGCATGCCATGGGGACGGTGACAACACGGCGACAGCGCCGCGGTCGGTTGGCCGGTGCGCCCAGCGCAGCTGATGCGGAGTGCATCCGTGGCGTCACGTTTTGTCGCGCAGGGGGTGGACTACAACGACTTCGTGCGCACGACATCGACTCTCGAGCGCTGGGAACAGTGGCTGGACGCCTGGGTCGCCACCGCGGAGGGCCATGTGCACCAGGCCGAAGAGGCCGAACGGCGCGGGAGGAAACTGACGGCGGGCGAGGCGTACGTCCGCGCTGCCGTCTGCTTTCATTTTGCGAAGTTCGTCTGGCTGGTCGATCTCCCGAAACGGCGCGCCGTCGCCGACCGCGCCGTCCGCACACTGTATGCCGCCCTGAGCCTTCTCGATCCGACCGCGTTGCGGTTGGAGATTCCCTTCTCCAGCACGACCATGGTCGCCAACGTCCGCCGGCCCTCCTCCGCCGGTCGGCATCCCGTCGTGCTCCTTCTGCCCGGGCTCGACTCTACGAAAGAGGAGTTCTTTCACTGGGAAAACGTTTTTCTGGCCCGGGGCCTCGCCACGCTCTCGTTAGATGGGCCGGGGCAAGGAGAGACCGGGTATGCGACCATAATTCGTCCGGACTATGAGGCGGCGGTGACCAAAACCCTCGACGCACTAGCCCCTCGGACAGATCTCGATCTCAACCGAGTGGCGGCCGTGGGGGTGAGTCTGGGCGGGTATTATGCCCCGCGTGCCGCCGCGTTTGAGCCCGCGATCAAAGCGGTCGCCGCTATCGGCGGACCTTACGATTTCGGAGCGTGCTGGGAGCAGCTCCCTTCGCTCACGCGTGAAGCGTTCATCCATCATGCCGGCGCGAGCGGTGAGATCGAGGGGCACACCAAAGCGTCCCACCTATCTTTGGCGGGCGTGCTGGGCCAGGTTCGTCAGCCGTTCTTAATCGTGGCGGGTAAGCAGGACCGGCTCATCCCTTACCAGCAAGCCGAACGTGTCGCCGCCGAGGCCCCCAACGCCACGCTCGCACTGTACCCGGAGGGCACGCACG
>WNFE01003536.1_pt1 | contig 11605 bp, 2 predicted proteins | sample 5400451 | NCBI WGS metagenome assembly WNFE01 (sample SAMN13153344, study PRJNA577476) | soil metagenome | isolation source: 200 cm saprolite under Douglas fir tree site 2 hole 2 | place: USA:California | collected 2015-04-18
GCGGTCGGCGCCGCAACCCGGAAACTCACCGTGTAGGTTCTCGCCGACGCGACATTCACTGTATACCGGAACCACTGACCAGCGCCGGTCCAGCCAAGGTTAAAACCGCCTCCGGTGTCTGACGTTGTTTCAATATCCACTCCGTCCGAACGATAACTGTTGGCGGTTCCGTTGACCGAGTTCACGCTGTAGCCCACGCCCTGACCGCCCACATCATAGTTTTCCGCCTGCACCGTGCCAGGGATCGCCGCCGGCGTACCGCCGTATGGCGCTTCCGACAACCCAGCAAACGTCATGTAGTTGAGGTTGTAATTCCCGCTACCGTTGTCGTCTACGAGTGTCAGTATCTGCCGACCGGCCGGTAAGCTCAGAGTTGCCGTCACATTCACCCATGTCCCAAAGCCGCCCGTCGACGGTATGTTCACCTCGCCTGTCAGGTTCGTGCCTGCCGCGTTCGCGATATGCAGCGCCGAGTTGATCGCCCCGATCGAGGCGACTCGGAACGTGACAGTGTACACGCCCGCGGTCGATACATTCACCGTGTAGTTGAACCACTGGCCGGCGTAGTTCCAGCCGAGATCGTTGCCGCCGCCGATATCGGAAGTCACTTCCAAGTCGACGCCGTCGGTCCGATAGCTGTTTGCCGTGCCGTTTACCGTGGCGACGTTGAATGCGACGCCTTGACCGCCGGTATCATAATTCTCCGCCTGCACCGTGCCGGGAATCGCGGCGGGTGTGCCCCCGAACGGGGCGGAGGACTGATGTGGCGCGAAAGCAAAGGTAATCGGAGAACCGGTGTAGGTGGCCGTCTGTGGGCTTGACGTAACCGAGACGCCCGTACCGTAGCCCGGCTGCACAAAGACGACATTGACGGTGCGCGAATTCAGCATGCCAGGGAAAGACCCTGTGCGGCTCCCGATGGTGAGGACCCCGGTAGCGTCGTCGTAGCTCATCGGGATTGACGCGGAGGTCCCCTGCTCGTAGTCGTAGTTGTCGCCCTCGTCCTCGTAAAGCGTAAACGATCCGTTAGCGCCCCGGTACACGCGAATCTCCAGAGGATCTGCGCTCTGCGTCGCGTACTGGATGTTCGGTCCCATCGGCACGATCGACCCCGCCTTGACGTAGAGTGGCATCTCGGAAAGCGGGGCGCTCGCGACAATCGTTTGACCGCCTGGCAACGAATTGCCCGTCCAGAAATCGACCCACTCGCCGGCGGGCAAGTAAACCGAACGGCTCGTTGCGCCCTGCTGGGTCACAGGATTGACCAGGATCGCCGGCCCGAACATGAATTGATCGGCGATGTCATACACGTTCGCATCGCTTCGATAATCCATAACCAACGGCCGCATCAGGGTATACCCCTGGTTGGTGGCCATCGCCGCCGTGGAATAGATATAAGGCATCAGGCGGTAGCGCAGTGTGTCGATAAGCAGGAGATTCGCCTTTGTCGACGCGCTCCACTGGCTGCCATAAAGCTCCTTGTGCCCCTGGCCGTGGATGCGAAAGATCGGGCAAAACGCCCCATATTGGAACCAGCGCGTAAACAGCTCATTCTCGCTCGCGCTCGACCAAGCGGTCCCCTCGTACCCGCCGATATCGGTGGTCCAGTAGGGTATGCCGGCGACGGAGAAATCGAGGCCGGCCGGGATCTGTCGGGCAAAAGTGCTCCAATCGCTGTTGGTATCGCCGGACCAGCTTGCCGCGGCATTGCGTTGCTGTCCCGGGTAGGACGATCGCGACAAAATGAAGACGCGCTTGGCGCTAGTATCCGCACGTTGGCCGGTGTAGATACCCGTCGTATGCATCAACGGGTAGGCGTTATAGAAGAGGCTGCCCGATCCGAGCCCGGTTTCCACGTTGTGCCGGTCGAAGCAGCATTCAGGAAATCCCGTGTCCCATTCATCCGAGTCGAGCCACCAGGCATCCCACCCATAATTATTGAACAGATCGTTCTGGATTTGCTGCCAGTAGAGGCTGCGTCCGGTGGCGGAGTAGGCATCGTAATAATGTCCCTGACTCGTGTAGAGAGAGTTATTGTTGGCGAGCTGCGTATAGTTGGAAGAGCCGGCTTGGAAGTAGGACCATACAGAGATCATGCCGTGGATGTTCTGGCTGTGGAACGTGCTGAGCATCTGGGCCGGATTGGGATAACGCGTCGGATCCATGACGTGCGATCCCCACGGGGCCGGATCCCAGTAGTGCCAATCCTGTACGATGACGTCGAGCGGAATCTTGTCTGCGCGATAGGTATTGACAACATTCGTCAACTCCGACTGACCGGAGTACGTGTTGTACGATTGGAAGAGGCCGTAGGCCCACTTGGGAAACAGCGGCGCTCTGCCCGTCAGCGTGCGGTACGAGGCGATAATATCGTCGAAACTTGGCCCGTAGATGAAGTAGTAATCGATCATGTTGCCGGCTTCGATTTGAAATCGGAACTCGGAAGCCGGAGTGTCACTCCCGTTTCCTCCGAAAAACGAGGACTTGGCATCGGTGTCCCACAGCAGGCCGTAACCCCGCGTCGAGAGCAGCATCGGCAGCCCGATCTCAGCCCCGGTTCCCCCGATATTCCGCTGGTCCAGTGTCTCGTTCTGTCCTTTGCGGTTAACTGTTCCGTCCTGAAAGTTGCCGAGGCCATAAAGGGCCTCGGTAGAGGGGGAATCGAATACCGTTTGCAGGGTGTAAGTCGAAAGTCCAAACACAGTCGCCGGCGTCATCGACCGATTGCTATTCGGATCTTCCGCCAAAAGGGTATTGCCTTGCAGATCCTGAAAGGTGATTGCCGACGTGCTCTTGTCGACGATCACGTTGAGCGAGCTGGTTGTGAGCGTGACCGCGCCGCTGGAGTTGGTCACTGTGAAGCTTGTCTGCGCCGGCCAGTTCCCGGTCACAATGAGCGAACTCTTGGCCGGGAGCGGAGAGAGAACGCTGTAGCGCACCCGGACGATGCCGTTATTGACGTCGAGCTGCAACACACCGGTCTGGAGCGTGAACGTCACACCGTCCTGATTCTGCTGGAACGAAACTACCGGAGACGCAGCTTGCGCTGTCTTGCAGGCAAATGTCGAGATTGTGAGCACAACGATCGAACGGAGCGCCGTACGAATCGCGCCCTTTCGTCGTCTAGCCAAGCAACATACAAAGGACAGCACGCATAGGGAAATGTATTTGGAATGCATGTGATCTCCTTTCGTTCCTCTACGCCCCCTCCGGCCGTTTCTGTTGAGGGCGGAGACAAGCAGTCTTGTGAAGAACACGGCTTGACGTTGGTCTAGCCGGAATCATTGGCAGGCCCCGATTGGAGACCACAGCGCAGGCGCATTTGGGTGGACTCCCATCCGGTCTCAGATATATCTGCCTGCGGGGCATTTGTAATTCTCTCCGTTGTAACTCACGATCTGCCCAACGCTGTAGCCCATAACTTCAAAAGCCTGCTACATCGGTTGATAATCAGATTTACTTGTTCGCAATCGACTGGTCCAACGGCGGAGCGTTCTTTTTTAACAGCAGGCTCCCGGTTTAGACGCCGATAACCGGCCCCGACCATAGCGATCTGGCCCGGTGATCTTCGATTTAGTGATACGACATGTAGTTGATGTTCCACCCGCCGTTGTCCTGATTTAACGTGAGCACCTGCTGGCCTGCTGGCAGCGTGACGTTCGCTGTCACTGTCGTCCAGGTTTGCCAGCCTCCTGTGGCAGGAACGTTGATAGTCCCGCTGAGATTGGCTCCCGAAGAACTCGACAGATGAAATGCGCCGGTTACCGCAGTTGGCGCTGCCACCCGGAAGCTGACGGTGTACACTCCCGCGGAAGCCACGTTGACGGTATAACGGAACCACTGCCCGGCACCGGTCCAGCCCAGATTGAAGCCGCCTCCTGTGTCGGACGTTGTTTCCAGATCAACGCCATCGGAACGATAGCTATTCCCCGTGCCGTTGACTGAATTGACATGGTAGGCAACTCCCTGACCACCTACATCGTAATTCTCTGCCTGCACTGTGCCTGGGATCGCTGCCGGCGTTCCACCGAAAGGCCCTTCGGACGACGACGGCAACGCGAATATGGCGAAATTAATATTCCAGCCGCCATTGTCTTCATTCAGCGTCAGCACCTGCTGGCCTGCTGGCAGCGTGACGTTCGCTGTCACTGTCGTCCAGGTTTGCCAGCCTCCTGTGGCAGGGACATTGACCGGTCCGCTGAGATTGGCTCCTGAAGAACTCGAAAGATGAAATGCGCCTGTTACAGCAGTCGGCGCTGCTACCCGGAAGCTGACGGTGTACACTCCCGCGGAAGCCACGTTGACGGTATAACGGAACCACTGCCCCGCGCCCGTCCAGCCCAGATCCAGGCCGCCGCCTGTGTCGGACGTTGTTTCCAGATCAACACCATCGGCGCGATAGCTGTTCCCTGTACCGTTGATGGAGTTCACATTGTAGGCAACTCCCTGACCACCTACATCGTAATTCTCTGCCTGGATTGTGCCCGGTATCGCGGCAGGTGCACCACCGAACGGACCTTCGGATGTTGAACCTCCTCCTCCAAGCACTTGTATGTAATCCAGGTTGGTACCAGCATCGCCTGGATCGTTCTGCAACTTGATGGACGCCCCTGGCGGGATATTAACGTTGAGCGTAACTGCTGAATAAACGCCTGACCAGCTATTTGTCGTCGGAAAGGTCACTACCTGATTCAGCGACCCATCAATATAGAGCCCGAGCTTCCCGGGATTTGACATGGTGGAATATCCAATGACCAACTGTTTTCCTGCACGGACGTTGTTGAATGTTACAGAAGAACCAGGAGAGATATTCGTCACTTCAGCTCCGCCAGAAGCCGCAAAGTCTCTGCTCACGATGCAATTGTTCAGCACCGCTTTCTCGGCCTGATATTTGCCGGTGTCTGGAGGTGCTCCAGCGAACAATCCCAACTGGTTGGCCCCGCCATCAAATATCTTGGCGTCATCGTTGAGCAAACCTGTCAACTGCACATGGGAATAGCTACTGAAAGGCACGGCTACGCGTTCGACGACATATACCGTACCGGCAGTGGTCGCAAAACTGAACTGCGCGTTGGAGGTCGTCAGCACAACCTGACCACTTGACATATTCCGCACTTCGACCTGTTGCGTGCCCCAGGGGTTAAAGACATTGGCGGTATTGCCCAACAGACTCTTGATCCCGACATACTTTATTCCACCGCTGTCTCTTTCTGAGCTGACGAGAAATCCGTCTTTTGCCGCCAGGGTGAAACTGCTGACAAATGAAGAATCGCTCGGTTTCGCCGGAAAGACCCGAATGACATCGTTATAGCTTTGCAGCAACTGTTCGTTCATCGCGCTCAAATGCACGCCGGTGTACTCGAACTCTCCATTGGTGTTATTGGTGCGGCCGTTCGGATAGTTCTGATAGATTTCCAGCATCGCCCTCATCCCCGTATAGGAGGCGTCTCCTAGACCGAGACGAGCTGCCTGTATCGCGTCGGGCGCCCAGACATTGTTATAGGGAAAAGGCCGATTGACCCACGCGTTATCGATCAAAGAATAGTCCGGATATCCAATTCCCGTGACGCTATATGGCCAGAGCAGTTCTGAAACAACATTCTCGTCGTTATGCGTAGGCGCAGCCGGTGGATCATTCGGCAAGTAACTTGTTCCATTCGACGGATATGGCACCAGGTTATTCAGCACGTTTTGCCACTGTGGAACCAGCGACGAATCCACTCCCAATTGATTGGCCGCGGAGATCACTTCGGGAAAGAGGGAGCGAATTGCCGCCAAGTCGGTGATGGCATCCTGAACCTCCCAGTAAGTCTCATGCGAGTTGGAGACAGCCATGAAGTATTTGCCCGACGCATTCAGCGAGAGCTTGTTTGTATAAAAAATCGCGATCTGTCGCATGAACGGATAAGCGACGTTCGCGAGGTATGTACTGTCTCCTGTGTATTTGTACACAAGATACATGTTTTGGGCGGCCTCGGTGCCAGAGGACAAAATGTCTTTCGTAAAGCTGCTGTTGATAGTTCCATTTGCATTTCCATCCCACCCGATCGTTTCCGGCACCCAAACGCCGTTGAATCCATAGCGCGTCTTCGTGAATGACTCTAGTGTGCTCAAATTTCGAAAATAGAGATTATTGAGCCCTTCGATAATCTCCGGATGGTTCGAGGCTAAAAACGAGTTATAGATGTCTCTCTCGTTCCAGTACCAATAACCGTACCCCCATTTCTGCGCATGCTGATCCTGCACCGCGCTGAAATCTCCGTTAATGAAGTGGAACGGATAATTCGCATAGGCACCGCAGGCAATGATGTAGTTGTACAGGTAATACATGTTTTCCATGTAGTCCGCATCGCCTGAGGAATTCGAATACTGGACAAAAAACTTGGCCCAAAAAGCATGCCACCAGTCCTGAAAATTAACCAGCGTTGTATCGTATCCCGTGCTGACGGCGTTCGCGAGGAGGTTGTGAGCCTCAGTCACAGAATCGTGATTCGGCGCATTCAACCTGCTGGCACACACAAACCAAATCGTATAGCTCGATGCGGGCGTGATGACCAGCCGTACTGTATTCGAGTTGACCTTCTGTGTTGTGAAAGGTGTTCCGCTGACGGTGGCAGCCAGAGTATAGCCGAAGTTGTCAGGATCAACCTGTCCGCGGCTCAAGCCGATTCCGGTGGAATCAGCATAGGTGGACACGGTTCGCCATGTGGTTATGTTGGAAACACTGCCTCCCGTCACTTGGCTTACGTCCCAGATGCTCAAATCGAGGGTGACACTGGTGACGTTCGCTCGGGAGTCACTGACGTGGATGCCCATGACCTCGGAGTTGGGCGAACCCATGATGGTCACGGTTCTGTTCGCGTCGTAGGTTGTGGTAAGAGTTCCGTTGTACAGCGAGAGTCTTTGCTGATATTGGGAAAAGCCCGAATCCATCGCAGGATTCGTGTAAAGATTCAACATGCCCCCGGAAAATGCGGTTTGCTGGGAGATGTCAACGCCACCTACTTGCATGGTCAGGCCGTTGGCGCTCCAAACCATTGCGCCCACGCGACCATTGCCGACCGTTGCTCCCCATACGGGCGTCGTGATGGGCTTGTTGTAGATGATGTCGTGCTTGGATAGATAACCGCTGTAGTCGACATCCGTCATACCCGTGCTTGGGTTGAAGGACTCGGTGGAGGACTGGCCGAATGCAGTGATCCCTGCAACCGGCAGGAGCAGCAGAACGATAGTCAATGCATGCTTCCAGCTCATTTGCGCACCTCATGTTCTCCGTTGCGGCAATCTATGGAGATTTTTTTTGATGAAGAATCATTTAAAGACGCTGTAGTTAATGTTCCAGCCGCCGGTATCTTCATTGAGAGTCAAGACCTGTTGGCCTGCCGGCAGAGTGACTGTAGCCGTTACCGTGGTCCATTTCTGCCAACCTCCCGTCGCCGGAACGTTGATAGACCCGCTGAGATTGGCTCCTGAAGAACTCGACAGATGAAATGCGCCCGTTACCGTAGTCGGCGCTGCCACCCGGAAGCTGACGGTGTACACTCCCGCAGAAGCCACGTTAACGGTATAACGGAACCACTGTCCGGTACCGGTCCAACCCAGATTCAGGCCGCCGCCAGTATCGGAAGTGGCCTCCAGGTCCACACCATCTGGACGATAGCTGTTCCCTGTACCGTTGATGGAGTTCACACTGTAGCCCGTGCCCTGTCCGCCGAGGTCGTAATTCTCTGCCTGGACTGTGCCTGGTATCGCCGCCGGCACTCCGCCGAAGGGTCTCCCCGTGAAATTCGCGAATGTGGCGTAATTGATATTCCAGCCGCCATTGTCTTCATTCAGGGTCAGCACCTGCTGGCCTGCTGGCAGCGTGACGTTCGCTGTCACTGTCGTCCAGGTTTGCCAGCCTCCTGTCGCAGGAACATTGATAGATCCGCTGAGATTGGCTCCTGAAGAACTCGAAAGATGAAATGCGCCTGTTACAGCAGTCGGCGCGGCTACCCGGAAGCTGACGGTGTACACTCCCGCGGAAGCCACGTTGACGGTATAACGGAACCACTGCCCAGCACCGGTCCAACCCAGATTTAGGCCGCCGCCTGTATCCGAAGTGGATTCCAGGTCTACACCATCTGGACGATAGCTGTTCCCTGTACCGTTAATGGAGTTCACATTGTAAGCTGTGCCCTGTCCGCCAACGTCGTAGTTCTCTGCCTGGACTGTGCCTGGTATCGCAGCCGGCACTCCGCCGAAGGGCCCTTCGGACGATGCCGACAAGGCGAATGTCGTGTAATTGATGTTCCAGCCGCTGTTATCCTCACTCAACGTAAGCACTTGCTGGCCGGCGGATAGATTGACGCTGGCAGTCATCGTGGTCCACGTTTGCAAGCCTCCCGTTGCCGGAATGCTGACCGCGCCGCTCAGGTTGGCTCCCGAAGAATCCGACAGATGGAAGGCATCGAACACGGCATTCGGAGCTGCTACACGGAAACTGACTGTATACACACCTGCCGACTCCACATTCACCGTGTATCGGAACCACTGACCGCTGGTTGTCCAGCCTAGATCGAAGCCCCCGCCTGTGTCGGACGTCGTTTCCAGATCCACGCCGTCGGGACGATAAGAGTTGCCTGTTCCATTGATCGAAGTCACGTTGTAGGCCATCGCCTGGCCCCCTAGGTCGTAGTCCTCCGCCTGCAACGTTCCAGGAATCGGTGCAGGGGTTCCCCCGAATGGCGCCTCTTGCGCAGATAGCTGCCAACTATTGTTGTTGACGGTTGCCGCGAAGCCATTTGAGTTATTGATAAAGGGAGAGTTTCCCGATAGGAGCCCGGTAACACTATTGCCAGTAATAGTGGCGGATCCGGTTGGCGCAGGATAGAAAGGAGGCGAGATGACAATACCATTGCGACTGGGATCAATAATCGTATTGTCTTGCAGCTTGATGTTTGTGGCCGTCGAGAAACCAATACTGTCATACAACGAATGCATGATGGTGTTGCCGGAAACGGTGACATTGGTCACGGTTCCGACACCCTGGCCGTCTCCGCCATTGCCGATGTGCATGGCAGGTTGTCCCTGATTAAAACCGTTGCCACCCGATCTTACGATTACGTTTCCCGTTACGGTTGCAGATAAGAGGTCGCTGCCATTCACCCCAAATTTGCCAATGCCTAACCCCAGGTATCTTCCCGTATCGGCAACATAGTTGTTTTGCACGAGGTGACCGCTGCCTCCGTAAATTCCCACGCCCTTGCCCTGCCATGGCGCTACGGAAGTGTTGTTTGTGACCGTTGCATTCGACATCGGGGTGTAAAACACCCTGCCGCTCGGCGTGTCGTTGAAGTTCACCGAGTTGATCGCCAAGGCATCATCGCCCGTGCCGCGAATGAAGTTATTGGTTACAGTCAGATTGTTGCCTACAGTGCCATTCAACGAAACATTATTGATGTTGATTCCGTCTGCCCACTCCTGCGTCACGCGGCTATTCTGAATCGTCCCCCCTGTTCCCGATGCCCAAAAGCCTGATTCTGTATGCTGATTCCACATCCCATCGGCCAGCCAATTCGTGCCTGTGGTGTCCATCGCGCCACCGTCGCCGTCGTTTGTCCCCCGGCTTAGAGCATTTGAGTCGATGTGGAAGTTTTTGACTGTGCACGAGGTAACAGAGAATACCGCTGCTAAACCCAGGCTATTGGGAAGCGGAACATTCCGATAAATCGTGCTGTACCACATTCCTGCACCTTCAATCGTGATTCCTTGTGCGTGAAGCCCGGTTGCCCCCAGCAGATAGAACGTTCCTTCCGGTATCCATAGGATCTTTCCTTGCGCTTCAGCCTGATTGATGCAGTTCTGTATCGCCGCCGTGCTGTCCAGGGCACCGGGATTCGCCGAACCGTTCGTCGGATTGGGATCGGCTACAGCTCCGCAACTGGTGATCGAAATTGAGTTGGCGGGCTGCACCAGGGGCGGCGGGGGATTCTCGACATCGACCACATCGATGTAGTAGAAAGCTGCTGTGTTTGAGGCGTCCTTCTTGAGCGCGAAAGTGCCGCCGGGAGCAATCGGCGCTCCTGTGATGAACGCATGCGCCTCGTCGAAAAAAACGTGAGGATGTCCATCGGCCGGGTTCTGGTCATTTCCCTGATAGTTGTTGTTGCCCTCGTAGATCCACGTCTGTTTTGAGTTGAGGTTGATCGCCTGCCGGAAGACGCCATTCACATACAGATCGAGCGTGGCGCTGATTCCACCGCCTGTTGGAGAATCAGGAATCGACTCGCGCACATTGATGAACGTGATAGGCTGGCCGCTATTGTTCGTCCACTGCACAAACTGACCGGGTTGAGTAAGCTGCACGTAGGCATGCCCCGAGGCCTCGAGCGCCGGACTTGAAAACTGCGTCGTGGGAGGCGCAGAAAGGGAGACAATCGTAGCTCCCCCACCAAGCGTTCCAGCTTCGGCTTCATAACTTACAAAGGGCGTCTTCGCTCCTACGCCCCAGGCGGCGTTTTTCAGAAACAAGAGCTGAGTGACTATGCACAAAATGTAAAACAAACGGGTCATCATGTTTGATGCACGATATAGTATTCTTGCGACTGCCGAAACAGATTCGGTGTGCGATTTCGACCTTTGGGGCATAGTGACTCCTTTGAATTGGAGATATTTAGATTTGAGTTGGAAATATCAGACAGAGGCTAACGCCACCACGCTCTCCGTTTTGAGCTTAAGAGATTCTCCTTCTGGGACCAAGAGGAGTCAAGTTAAATACTGATAGTTAACCGTTAGCCACTGTTAGAAGGCAAAAACCCCCTTCATCTGAGGCCATGTTAACTCAACTGTTTAATCGGAAAATCTAGCTGTGTGAAACGTGATTCGAAGAAAACCGAGTTTACTATAATCCCCACGATTTTTGCGTAAGTTAGCTAGCTCCCCAAACGGACAACCAGCGAATTGTGTCCCACATACCGAGAATGGTGTGTGTCTTTTTCAGTTTTCACTCGCCAGCGACTTTCCCCGCGGCTATTCGAGACTTCCGGGCTTGAATCTGCCATATCGTAGCGTCAGCGTTGGCAAAACCAATAAATTAAGAATGGTTGAGGTTGCCAGCCCTCCAAGAATTACGACCGCCATTGGACCTTCGATCTCACGGCCTGGGTCACCGCTTCCAACTGCCAGGGGCAGAAGCCCAAGACCGGTGACGAGGGCTGTCATCAAAATGGGTGCGAGGCGTTCGGAGGCGCCGCGAAGCGCAGTATCCAATCCCCAGCTCATGCTTTCCACTTCGACCAAGTGTTCATAGTGGGAAATCAACATGATGGAGTTGCGCAGCGTGATGCCAAACAGAGTGACAAAGCCGACGAGCGACCCTAATGAAAGATTGCCTCCCGTAACCAATACAGCCAGTGCTCCTCCCACCAAAGCAAATGGCAGATTCAAAACAATAAGCAGCAAATTGCGGTTATTGCCCATGACTATCGAGAGAAGCAGAATGATTCCCAATGCCGCCAACAATGAGTCAAGGAGGAGATCACGGCGGGATTGGGCTTGCGCCTCAGCTGTGCCGGAAAACTCCACATACGTATTGGCAGGAAGCGACAGATGGGAGATACGTTTG
>WNFE01006795.1_pt1 | contig 11604 bp, 8 predicted proteins | sample 5400451 | NCBI WGS metagenome assembly WNFE01 (sample SAMN13153344, study PRJNA577476) | soil metagenome | isolation source: 200 cm saprolite under Douglas fir tree site 2 hole 2 | place: USA:California | collected 2015-04-18
CTGCGCTTGCTGCGAGCGGCGCGTTTCGCCGCTCGGTTTGGTTTCAAACTTGAACCTGCGACGTTGGATGCCATTCGCCGGCATGCTCACGAGATCAAGCAGGTCTCCGCGGAGCGCCTGCGCGATGAACTTACGAAGCTGCTGACCGAAGGCGCGGCCCGGCGGGGGTTTGAGCTTTTGGACGAGACCGGCCTCCTTGCCGAGGTACTGCCGGAAATCGCGGCTATGAAGGGCGTCGAACAGCCGCCGCAATTTCATCCGGAGGGCGATGTCTGGATCCACACGCGGCTCATGATCGAGCAACTGCCTGCGGGAGCACCGCCAACCCTGGCTTGGGGTGCCCTGTTGCATGATGTAGGCAAGCCAGCGACATTCAAATCGGCTGAGGAGACCGGCGACCGTATTCGGTTCAACGGCCATGTGGATGTTGGGGTGCGCATGGCTCAGGTCATTGCCCGACGTCTGCGCTTCTCGAACGAGGATGCCGAGCAAATCGTCGCTTTAGTGGCCAACCACATGAGGTTTAAGGACGTCGAACAGATGCGGGCTTCGACGCTGAAGCGGTTCATCCGGCTGCCGAGGTTCGAGCTGCATTTGGAGTTGCACCGGCTGGATTGTATGTCCAGCCATAAACGGCTGGAGTCTTACGGGTTCGTCAGTCGCGTTTTGGCGGAAACGCCAGATGAGGAGATTCGGCCGCCTCGATTGCTGACGGGGGACGACTTGCTGGAGATGGGACACAAGCCAGGACCGCTTTTTCGAGAGATCCTGCACGCAGTGGAAGATGAGCAACTGGAGGGTCGACTTAAGACCAAAGACGATGCTCGGGACTACGTGCGACACAATCTGGGCCGCGCTAAGCAGTTTGCACGACCAAACCAAGCCAAAGTGAGCAAGAATGGCTAATGTTATTGAGTCATCTAATTGATTTAATGAGGGTTGGATGTAACATTGCGCGGGGCGGTGGAGAGTGCTACAATCTTAGTTTGTCACACTAAGATTTTGTGCTACTTATGATTATAGGTCTAAGCACCCTTTACTACCACGACGCATCTAACCACTCAAGCGCCTATCTTTATCTGATTCGCGCCTAAGATTGGGGACATCATGGCTGAGAAAAAATTCTCGGTGCCAGACGTTTTGCCGGTCCTGCCTGTGCGGGATACCGTGCTGTTTCCCGGTGCCGTGCTTCCACTTACGGTCGGCCGGGAAAGTTCGCTGGCGCTAGTCAATTCATTGGAGGGGGAAGAAAAGCTTTTGGCGGTGGTCGCACAACTGGACCCACGCATTGAGGATCCCTCCGCCGCGGACCTACATAAGGTCGGGACCGTGGCTAAAGTACACAAGACCGTAAAAATGCCAAACGGCAATGTGGTCGTTTTCCTGGAAGGCCTGCAGCGGGTGCAAATTGCAGACCTGATCACGTTGCGTCCATTTATGAAGGCTCGGATTGAGCCGCAGCCGGACATTACCGGCGAAATGGACGCTGAGCTAGAAGCGCTGCAGCGCAATGCGCAAGAGCTCTTCCGCGACGTGGTAGGACATTCACCGCAACTTTCCGACGATTTGCAGTCGGTAGCGATGAACATCGACGATCCGGGGCGGTTAGCGGACTTCATCGCGGGAACGCTGCCTTCGTTGTCGACCCTGGTGCGCCAGGAACTTATCGAGACGCCCAACGTCCGAAAGCGTTTGGAAGCGCTCATCCGCGAGCTTTCCAAAGAGCTGGAAGTGCTCGAGCTGCGCTCGAAGATTCACGAGCAAGTGCAGGAGCAGGTCAGCCAGAACCAGCGCGAATACCTGCTTCGCGAGCAAATGAAGGCGATCCAGAAGGAATTGGGCGAATCCGATGACTCCATGCAGGAGATCGACGAGCTTCGGAAAAAAGTGGAAGACGCCAACATGCCGGTCGAGGCTAAGAAGGAGTGCGACCGCGAACTGAAGCGGCTTGCCAAGATGACTCCGGCCTCCGCGGAGTACATGGTTTCGCGAACTTATCTGGAATGGATGACTTCGCTGCCGTGGAGCAAGTCTTCCGGTCACGAAGAAATCGACATCACCAAAGCGCAGACGATTCTCAACGAGGATCACTATGACCTCGAAAAGGTCAAGGAACGCATCCTGGATTACCTGGCGGTCAAGAAATTGCAACCGGGCATGAAGGGACCGATCCTGTGCTTCATCGGGCCTCCAGGCGTGGGCAAGACCTCGCTGGGCAAGTCTATTGCTCGTTCGCTGGGACGCAAGTTCGTGCGCATCGCTTTGGGCGGCATGCACGACGAAGCGGAAATCCGCGGACACCGCCGGACATACATCGGCGCGCTGCCGGGCCAAATCATTCAAGGCATCAAGCGCGCGGAGATCAACGATCCAGTGATGATGCTGGACGAAGTTGACAAGCTTGGACGCGACTTCCGCGGCGATCCGTCTTCGGCGCTGATGGAAGTGCTCGACCCGGAGCAAAACAACGCATTCCGCGATCATTACCTGGACGTGCCGTTCGATCTCTCGAAAGTTCTGTTCATAGCCACGGCCAACTGGATGGATCCCATCCCAGAGCCGCTGCGTGACCGCATGGAGATCATTGAACTGCCGGGCTACACGGGAGAAGAGAAGCTGCACATTGCTCACAAGTACCTGATCCCGAAGCAGGCGGCGGAGCACGGCTTGAAGGTGGGCGAGCAATTGGAGTTCACCGACGAGGGGCTGCGGGAAATCATCCATAGCTTCACGCGAGAGGCGGGGGTACGTAACCTGGAGCGCGAGATCGCTACGATCACACGCAAGCAGGCACGGCGCATCGCCGAGGGCAAGCCTGAAAAGATGATTGTGACTCCGGAAGTCGTCCGGGAGTTCCTGGGCGTGCCGAAGTTCCGCACGGAAAAGGAAGTCGCGGAGCGGGTCAAGAAGCCGGGAGTTGCAGTGGGGCTGGTGTGGACGCCAGTGGGCGGCGACATCATCTTCATCGAAGCCACCCGCATTCGCGGCGGCAAGCAGTTCACTATGACCGGGAATCTTGGCGAAGCCATGCAGGAGTCGATGACGGCTGCGCTGCATTGGACAAGAGCTAACACCGAACGCTATGGCATCGATCCGGACTTCTTCCGCAAGCAGGACATCCACATCCACGTGCCGTCCGGCGCAGTGCCGAAGGATGGCCCTTCGGCGGGCGCGGCGATGGTAACCTCGCTGGTCAGTTTGCTGACTGGACGGCGGGTTCGCGAGGGCTTAGCCATGACCGGAGAGATGACGCTTTCCGGTGTGGTGCTGCCAATCGGCGGCGTGAAAGAGAAAGTGCTCGGGGCGAAGCGCGCAGGTATCAAGGAAGTGCTGCTGCCCGCGGACAACGAGCCGAATGCGGTGGCCGATCTGACGCCAGAAATTCTTGGCGACCTCAAGATCACCTACGTGCGGACGCTGGATGAAGTGCTTGAGCACGCATTGGAGAAGGAACCGGTGGCGCCGGCAATTGTGCCCCCGGAACCGAAGGGCAAGCGCGTGGAAGTGCCTCGCGCGATCCACTAAGGCGCTGGCGGCGCAGCAAACTGCGTCATACTAAATAACAATCGAGAACGATAAAGGCCCGGTGGAAACGCCGGGCCTTACTTTTTGTGAGTCCTGCTAACATGAGCGTCATGAGTCCGGCGAAGCGAACGGCCACGGACGGAGCAGCCGAATTGGCGGTGCGATTGCCAGAAGCGCTGCAGCGCGAACGGGTGGTACCAAGATTTGTTGATTCTTATGTCGTGGAACACGGACGGCATGGCTTGCAAGTACACGCCACACTTTATCGCGAGTTGCTAATGCTGTTGCAGCGCGAAGCGCTGATTGCCGCAAGCGTGCATGCAATCGGGATGATTACAAATGATTTCCAGCCGACGGCGAAGTCCAAGCCGCGGCCGATGGCAAAGAAGGACGCGACCGCATACCGCCGGAAATATTTGGGAGCATTAGCTCGCCACCAGAAGTGGTCCATGGGCGACACGTTGGATTTTCAGCGAGATTTCCAGATTTATGCAGAGCTGATTGCGCGCAGCGCATCCGGACGAAAACGTAAACCGTTTGAAGCGGCGAACCATCCTTTTGTCGATCGCTGCGCATTCCTGCTGGATTCATCGCTTTTGGAGAAGGCGCGGGTAGCAGCGAGCGGGGCCTTAACGGCGCTCGAGGAATTAACCGAGCAGGTCGTTTCGACGCTTAGGTAGAGGAAAGATTCCCTGTGGGTGCAATGTCGCGTGATTATTCCGCGGCTTGACTCGCTGTCTCCGGCTCAGGCACGGCCTCGCTGGCTTGGCCTCGATAGGAAAATGCCGCGGCGCCGTAGACGCCGATGGCCAACAGAGCCATGGCTTTAATGCCGAAGAAGATGCTGAAGGCCTCGAGGGCTCCGCCAAAGAGGCCACCGAGAATGTTGGAGCCGAGCGCGTTGGCGGCGTCACTGGTCTGCTGAAACATTTTTGCGAAGATCAGACTCGAGAAGAGTACAGGCAAGGCGGTGACACCGCCTCCGATCAAGCCGCGCGCGAGTGGCGAGAGCTGGGTTAATTCACTGAAAGGCACGAAATAACTAAGCAAGAGCGCCGCCCACAAGGCGGCAAATAGGAACGGCAAGCGAGGCACCGGCCAGCGTTCGACGATCAGGTTCGCGGCAATGGCCATGGCAAAAATGGAGGAAAAGACGACGGCGTTGGTAACCCAAGTGGCGCCGAACAGCAGAGAGAGCTGCGAGAGGTTCTTCGTCTCGACCAGAAGAAACGCACTGCCCATGAAGAACATGGTCCAGTCCAGGCCGTTTCGTGAAGCGGCGCCGGCGCGACCGACCGCGCGGCGCACCAAAAATGCACCCACAATCAGAACCAGGACGAGCGATCCGACGTAAACGAAGGGAAAACTTCGCGGGTTCTGATAGAGGAACGGCCAGTCGTCACGGACCGGCCGTGCAGGCACGCGAGCCAAATCCGCACCGATGGAGCGAACGTCTGGCATTTGAGCGAGCCGCGCTGTCGCTTGATCGAGGCCGGGTCCAGCAACAAAGCTCACGGTGCCCAAGTATTCTGATGCCTTGATTGCCAAAGGCTCTGCATGGTTGGCAAGCTCCAGGGTGTGGTAGATCCGCTGAGCCACCCAGTCCTTCCAACCTATAGAAAAGCCCACGACGAAAAGGCCGTGTTGAGGGTCGAGCAGCGAGAGCGCCTCTTCAAAGCTTTCGCGGCTGTAGAGAAAAAACTCCAGACGCAGGGAAGACATGACCGAAAGCGCGGTCTGTGAATCGACAAGTCCAAATACGATCACGTCAAAGCGCTGGCCTGCGGAACGGGCCTGATGAAAGAAGGCACGGCCATCATTGATATGGAGGCGCACCTTGCTCGAATCGTAGGGGTGTTCGGGATGCAGTCGGCGTCCGAGCTTGGCGATGGCCGGATCGATTTCTACCGCGTCGACGCTGACGCACTGCGCGCGGAGGGCCGCAGCCACGTCATTCCCGGTGCCTGCACCAATGATCAACACTCGTCCGCAGGGCGGCAAAGTCGAGTAAGGAAAATCGTAGTAGCGGCGCTGAGCTTGAAGAGCCAAAGTACTCGAGGTTGGGCCCAGGTTGAGCAGGTCCTGGTAAAAATCGTGGTCCACGTCCAATCGATAGCTGCCCTCTGGCGCAGGAACGTAGGTAATGCGGTAATACGGTGACCACTGAACGGGACTGCGCATCTCCACCGCCGCGATTATCGCCAGGGCGCTTCCTAAAATCAGCGCGTCTCGGGTGCGCTTTGAGGAAAAGTAGACGAAGCCGGCAAATATGGGCAGAATCCACGCCCAAGGCGGCAACGAAAAAAACACCAGCGCGGTAAATGCGAGAGTACCCACCAGGCTGCCGGCCAAGTTCAGAGTGTAGGCTTGCAAAGGAGGCCCGGCCGCTCGCAGGCATTCTCCCACTAGCGTTCCGATCCGATAAAAGATAGCAAGCACCAGGCAAAATAGCGCGGAGCCGACGACGAGTGCGAAGACCCCGAGCATCCAAGGCACAAGGGAATCGGGCACATGGCGAAGCACCACACCCAGCAGCGGCAAGGAGCGAGCGGCGGGCAGGAGCTGTGGGGAGTGCAAGTTTCCGCCCCACTGGTAGACACCAGTATCAGGGAAGAAAAGCCTGGTGAGGTGCAATTGCGGAGCGAATGCCAGCGTCAAGACCATCGCCGCCATCAATATCGGCAGCAGCTTTTCTGAGCGACCGCGCCGGCGGCTCATCATTCCCAAGCCCAAACCCAAAAAACACGCGAAAAGCGTGAAATTTTTCAGGTAAGCAAACATGCGAATTTCCGCCGACATCCAGCGAATGAGGACGACCTCTGTGTAGAGGGCCATCGCGCTGATGACAAAAAGCCTGGACCTGCTGGCGGTAAAACCGTTCATTCGGACGCCTCCTCGGTCGGGTTGGAAAGTTTATCAGAAAGGTGAAACAGGTCAGTAATCAGGCGATTATTTCGATAAAAGCGGAAGTTGGGCGCTCCTTTTCAAGAGAGGCGTTCCACTTGCACCGCGGTGCCGTAGGCAAGAACTTCGGTTACGCCTTGCATCACTTCGGTCGCGTCATAGCGCATGGCTATGACGGCATTGGCACCGTGCTGCGCGGCATGCTGCAAGAGGAGTTCATAAGCATCTTCGCGCGTCTTCTCGCAGAGATTGGTCAGGATCGTGATGTTGCCGCCAATGATGGTTTGCAGCGCGGCGCCCAGATTTCCGATAACGCTGCGTGACCTGACAATGATTCCGCGCACGATGCCGTAGTTTTTGACGATGCGGTAGCCGGCAAGTTCGTTGGCGGTCGTAACCATGGAACTATCCACGCGATTCATAGCGACTCTCCTGGAAGATGTTTACCGGTGCGATTCTACCTGTTCACGCAACTCTGCGGGAGATAAATGGTTCTGCTAGGCTCGGACTTACGTGGAAGCTCTGTTCTACTACCTGGCCGTTCTGCAAATCGCCGTGGGAGTGTACCTGGTGTGGCAAGGGTTACGCTGGGTGGAGTACGTGCGCCGCAGAATGCAAGGCGATCCGGGCTTCAATGCGCCGCGAGCCGCGCTGCTCTGTCCGTGCAAAGGAATGGAGCCGGGTCTGGAGCGCAATCTTGTTGCGCTGACGGAATTTGATTATCGCAACTACGAAATCTTCTTTATCCTCGCGTCCGCTTCCGATTCTGCTTACTCGACGGTCAAGCGAGTGGCGGAGCGCTCCAAACCGCCTGCGCACGTGATTATTGCGGACAAACCCGAAGGATGCGGCGAGAAAGTACACAATTTGCGCGTGGCAATCGAGCAACTCCCGGCCGAGTTTGAAGTCTTTGTTTTTGCGGATTCGGATGGACGGCCTGATAAGTTCTGGCTGCGCCGTTTGGTCGCGCCGTTGAATGACAAGCAGGCCGGAGCCGCCACTACGATGCGATGGCTGATCCCCAACGGGCATAATCTCGCCACGGCGCTGCTCGCTGCGTGGAATGCGTCTATCGTCACGATGCTGAGCGAGAAGGGCAAAAACTTTTGCTGGGGCGGCGGAACGGCGATCCGCCGAAGCGTGTTCGATGAAATTCGGGTATTCGACGAGTGGAATCACTCGGTGAGTGACGACTATTCCATGACGCGCGCACTACAGCGCGCTGGCCGTTCAATTGTTTTTGTGCCGGAGTGCCTCACCCCGGCTTACGTCGACGTTGATTTCCAAAGCCTCCTGGAATTCACGAACCGGCAAATCTTGATCACTAAGGTTTACTCGAAAAGGAACTGGGCGATGGGTGCGGCGACGCATTTCCTATACGGCCTGACCCTGCCCCTTGGTCTGGCTGTCACGCTTACGAATTTCTTTGCGACTCTTCCGGCCTTTCATCTGGCCATACTGACGTTTGTGCCGATGCTCCTGGCCGCTATTCGCGGAGGGCTTCGCGTGTCGGCGGCAACAAGCGTTCTCCCGTCCTCGCGGACGCAAATCGCGGGTCAAGCGTGGATGTATATTGTGCTGGGCATATTTATCCCATATTTATTCCTCGTCAATTTTGTAGCATCATTGTTCACGCGAAAAATTAAGTGGCGAGGTGTCACGTACGAACTGGTGTCCCCTCAACAAACCCGCATCCTGCTCCAATAGCGATGGCCCACGATTCCCTTAATGGAACGCAATGTTGGCTGAACGACACGGTGCGGATCCTGGGCCACGCCAATTGGAAGCGTGTCCAGGCCTAGAAGGTCGGGGCCCTAAGGGGGAAAAATTTCGTGGGGTATGAAATTCCTACCCGCAAATCAGGTTCTCCCCCCGGTGTTTCTGGTACGTAAGTACTGCTACCATAGGGCTTTGTCCCGATTCAAATTTACAGCGCGGTTTGCACTGTAATTGCGCTTCACGCGCCAGTATTCGTCGCAAGCGAAGTGACGAGGGGCTCCTTCTCACGCCTCATCTGATGGTTCTGCGGAATTGAACCGTCCTCAGCCCCAACCCTTGGCTCCTTGCCCGCGCTTGCTCCATGCAGTGGAACCATGCCTCGCAAAGAGGCAATCAAACATAATCCAAGGTCTCGGTTCCCATTCGAGGCTGCATATAAGGGGTGCACGTGAAAGTAATCCGCAGGAGTGAGTCAACACATTTGAATGTCTCTCGAACGAGTCTTCCCCGCGAACTCTATTTTTTCTATGAAAAAAACACTGGCGTTTCCCATTTCCATGTGGAAGCTGGTGCGGATGGGCAATTTCCGGTCGAGCAGGCTGCCGGCTTGCTGGCCATGCATTGCCTGGTTCGCGGCCAATCTCCCAGGGACTACGTTGTGATGGTGCAGGCTGCTTCAGACTCCCTTGAGGGGCTTACGGAGAAGGCCGAACAACTGCTGCAAGCGGGCCACTCTGTAGGGAGTTCCGTAAAGCTAACACGCCGTGAAGAAGAAGTCCTTGGCGGCGTTATGCGCAGTCTAGCCAACAAAGAAATTGCCGCAACGCTGAATCTTTCAGAGCGAACAGTAAAATTCCACGTGTCCTCACTGCTTGCCAAGTTCCGCGTGCGCGGCCGAATGGAGCTGGTCCGTGAAGCGGCGCGCCATACTGCGACTCCGATGACCATGGCGCCACCGTCAGTGTCCCCTCGGGAGACTCGGCCTTCGGTTCCGCCTCCGCACAGCTATTCGCAGGTAGCGCGCAACATGGGTCCCATTGCGCTGACCAAGCGACAACTGCTGGCCTGATTTCTCTCTTAGTTGCTAAAGCACAAAGGCCCGGACCGCATCGCGGTTCGGGCCTTTTGATTTTTCTGAACCGCCGCTACTTGCGGGCGGCAGCGTACTGTTCTGCGGCGGAGTCCCAATTAACTACGTTCCACCACGCGGCGATGTAGTCGGGCCGGCGATTTTGATACTTCAGATAGTACGCATGTTCCCACACGTCCAGCCCCAGCACGGCTTTGCCCTTCAACAAATAGGGCGTGTCCTGGTTTGGTGTGGAATCAATCGCTAGCTTTCCATCCTTTACCAACAGCCAAGCCCATCCGGAGCCAAAGCGCCCCGTTCCCGCGGCGGCGAATTTTGTCTGAAACTCTGCAAATGAGCCGAATGTGGACTTTATCGCTGCCGCGAGATCACCCTTCGGCTCGCCACCACCGCCCTTTTTCAATTGCGTCCAGAAAAGGGAGTGATTCCAATGGCCGCCGCCATTGTTGCGCACCGCCATTCGGATATTTTCGGGGAGCGAGTCGAGATTCTGCAGCAGGTCGTCGATGGACTTGGATTGCAAGTCGGCATGGCCCTCAAGCGCTTTGTTGAGGTTTGTGACGTAGGCCCCATGGTGTTTGTCATGGTGGATCTCCATGGTTTTGGCGTCGATGTGCGGTTCGAGAGCGTCGAATGGGTACGGCAGCGGGGGCACTGTAAATGCCACGGGTTTTTCCTCCGATTTTGAATTTGAACTGGGGTTCGCGGTTTCAGCGAGCAAAAGGCCTGGCAGAGCACCGCCTGCTCCAAGTATCCCTGCGCCAACGATTCCGGAACGAGAAAGAAATCGGCGCCGATTCATGGTGTCCTCCAACGATGCGCTTTCGCGGGTTCGAGGGGCACGCGAATTATACCGCTATATTGCTAAAGATCGTAAAACCAACTCGGCTACGCAAGGTTTAACTTTTTGCGATTCGCCCTTGCCTCTTATTGGATGCGAGAGAGCGCCCAAATGGCAGATTCCGCGATTACCGAATCGGTTGACGTGGAGAGTCGCTTGAGCAGTTCGGTGATCCTTTGGTAGGGGCGCCCGCCGCGGTGGAGATCAGAGTTGCCCAGCGCGATGCATGCGTTGCGTACGAGACCGCGCCACTTGGTGCGCTTTATGGGGCTGCCACGGAAGATGCGCCCAAATTCCGTTTCGTCCATTGCGGCCAGCCACTCGAGCCGGGGTAGAAAGAGTGATTCCTCCGGCGAATCGATAGTTTCCCGTTTACCGTGCTCCGAGAAAACCTCAGAATCCTCTTGGTTTCCGGGCGGCTCCGCCTCAGCCGCAGCAGCGAGAGTTCTGGGCAGGAATTCTTCGCGCGTCGTTGCAGGCGATCGCCTGTTCCAGGGGCAAACGTCCTGGCAAATGTCGCAACCGAAGACGTGGCTGCCCATGGGCTCGCGCAGTTCCTCAGGGATGGCGCCGCGAAGCTCGATAGTCAGATAGGAGATGCAACGGCGCGCATCCATAACGTACGGCTCGACGAAAGCCCCTGTGGGGCAGGCATCGAGGCAACGCCGACAGCTTCCGCAGAGATCTGGCGGAGGCAGGACGCCATCTTCCAGCGTTGGCTCGAGATCTAACGTCGTAAGGATCGCTCCCAAGAAAATCCACGAACCCAGACCCTGGTTCAAAAGGAGAGTATTCTTGCCCACCCAGCCGAGGCCGGCATACTTGGCAAAGATGCGCTCGTGCAGGGGTCCGGTGTCGGCATAAACGCGAGCGTCGAACGATTCGCCAAAATGTTCCCGCAAGCGTGCGAGTAATTCGTCTAGCCTGCCCTTCAGAACTTCGTGGTAGTCGTCGCCCCAGGCGTAGCGTGAAATCCAGCCGCGCGGCTCATCGTCTCCGGGAAGATGCGGGACGTCGGTCGATTTAGGCAGGCTTGTGTTGTAGTTCAGCGCGCAGACGATCACGCTGCGAATGCCAGGGAGCGCTCCGTCTGCTGTGCGTCGACGGGGATCAGAGAGATATTTCATCTCCCCGGCGAATCCGCGTGCGAGCCACTCTTCCGTATGTTCCAGCTCCGGGAATTTGTCGGCGGACACCACGCCGCAGAGATCGAACCCCAGCTCCTTGGCGCGGGATTCCACCCAGACGGTGTCAGACCAGGTTCCCATGTTTTGATTTTGCCGTACCTTAGCCTGCCTGGCGAGCAGCACAACTTGCAACCAAGGGGAACCAAAGAATTCAAGGAGTGGTGAGCCGGAGAAGCTACTTATAGCTGCGCAGAGCGCTGCTCTCGTCAGAATAAACTTCGAAGACGGTAAAAAGCTTGGTCAGTTGCAGGAGATCGTGCACTTTTTTCGTCAGATGTAATAGCTTCAGGTTCCCGCCGCGATTTTTTACGCCGGTATACGCACTGACTAGCTCGCCG
>WNFE01009743.1_pt1 | contig 11596 bp, 7 predicted proteins | sample 5400451 | NCBI WGS metagenome assembly WNFE01 (sample SAMN13153344, study PRJNA577476) | soil metagenome | isolation source: 200 cm saprolite under Douglas fir tree site 2 hole 2 | place: USA:California | collected 2015-04-18
CCAGCGGCTCGTCGAAGGCAGGAGCTTTTGCGGCGGGCGGCGTCTTCAAATCAGATGGCGGTGGCAACATTACCGGAGGCGCTCTCGACAGCAACAATGCGGGGACGCCTGGGACGAACACCACGATCGCAGCTTGCACCTATAGCGTGGACGCGACGACCGGGCGAATCGATTTGCGATTGTTTACTGGCACCGGCGCTTGCCCTGGCGGGGCGAATGCGAACACCGCTGAGTTTGCCGTGTACCAAACGGCGCAAGAGTCCGCTCTGATACTCGAGATTGACGCCAACGCGATTTCAAGCGGCATGGCTTTTCAGCAGGCGCCTGCACCGGCGGCGGCAACCGGAAGTTTCGCCCTAGAAATTGCCGGGCAGGGAACGACGCAAAATGTCGCCGGTGCGATTCCTCAGGACGCGGTGGGACAGATGACGCTCACTAGCACTAGCGTGTCCAGCGGAACCATTGATATCAATAATTTCAATGCCGTGTTCAGCGGCGATCCCGTGGGCACAGGCAGCATGATCGCTGCGCCGGATGCGAACGGCCGCGGAACTGCTACGCTCAACGCCACGAACCCAACCGCGAGTTTCAGCCTGATTTACTACGTGATTGATTCCAACCGAGCTTTGCTGCTCGATCAGGACAAGACGCGCGTAGGCACCGGGTTCATCGCCAGGCAATTCTGACGCGCCTCGTCACGACACTCCCGAAACATTTTCTTGTCGCAGCCGCGATGGAGGATACTCCGCGAAATTCCACGTCGCCGCCAGAAAAATAATGCTACCAAAAACGAATAGGATGGAGAGCGCTCTCCACTGATTTGTGATGTGGTTTGTCATTTCGATACCTCTGATTGAAAGAGGCCGGGCGGGAAATAAGCGTTCCAATAATAGGGATGCGTTGTGCACCGACTGTCGTTGCCCGTTGAGCCCCAGGCTAATTCAATGGCGGTAGCGGCGGAGGAGCGCCTGGAAGCGCGGGTCTGCGCGCAGGGGAGCAAAATATGGACTTCCATCGATGGCAGCGAAATCACGGAACCCCAGGTTGAACGCTTCCTGCATGGTTGCCAAGGCCTTCTCTTTATCTCCCTTTGCAGAATAGGCAACACCTTGCCAATACTGGTCCATCGCCGTCTTCCGTGTGCCACTCCTCTTCATCAGGTAAGCGAGAGCCTGATCGTAGTTCCCCTGAGCTATGGAAAGCTGGGCCCTTCCGAGGTTCGAGTAGTCGCTGCTCCCTACCTCTTCCGCGTGCTGGAACGCGGAGTCGGCTTCCGGGTAACGACCCTGAAAAAGAAGCGCACGGCCCAGATGATACTGGGCGGCCGGCGCAGATGGCTGGAGCCGAATCGCCTCCCGTGCCGCTTTTTCTGCCTCCAGCGCGTCCGGAGGTTGCTCATACGCAAGCGCCCACGACAACTGGTCCCAGGCCAGGGCATTATCAGGTTCCAACCGCGTGGCTTCCCGGTATTCACTCACGGCACGGGCGTAATCAAATCGCAGCGCGTAGGTCTGACCGAGCGCAACATGAGCCTCCGCGAGTTGCGGATCAGTCGCAATCGCGCGCCGGGCGAATTCCTCAGCGCGGTGCAGGTGAGACGGATTGGAGTCGAGATCGCGATAGTAGAGGCCTTCCACGTGACCAAGGCCGGCTAAAGCGGGAGCGTAATTCGGATCAAACTTCAGCGCCTGTTCAAAATTTTTACGCGCCGCTTCCAGTTTTTCAGGCGTTTCAACCGCAAGCAAAGCGCGGCCCACCAGGAATGCCTCGAACGCTTGAGGGTTTTGCGTATATCTTTGCTGGATCGCTTTCTGCTCCTGGGGACTGAGGTGCAGATTGAGCGCCTGCGCAATCTTCAGGGCAGTTTGCTCCTGAAGCGAAAAGACATCTTTCAGTTCGCCTACAAAATCGTCGGCCCAGGCCTGGAAGCCGGTGGTCGAGTCGATCAAATGCACGTTGATGCGCACCTGGTTGCCGGATTTCCGCACGCTTCCTTCGAGAAAAAAGCGCACGCCCAGTTGGCGGCCCACTTCCGCCGCACTCAAGTTTGCCGTTTTCACTGCTGTGACTGATGAATGCGGAGCCACATCGATTCCCTGAATCTTTGAAAGCTTCGTGGTGATCTCGTCCGTCATTCCGTCGCTGAAGTAGGCGCTGTCCGGGTCCGCGCTCAAGTTTTGGAGGGGCAAGACAGCAATAGAAGCTTTGGCGGCTGCCGGTGCGGATTGCTGTGTCGGCTTTTTCACATACCAAGTCACACCTGCAATCATGAGGACCACCAGCACAACTGCGGCCGCCGCAAGTGCTACCCTTCGGCCAAGCGGTTGCTTCCTCGCCGCCAGTTCGCTCCCCGTCGCCGTTCGGCCGGACTCCGTCTCCCGTTTCAAGCGCTTCAAATCTGCGCGCAATTCCGTGGCGGACTGGTAACGCAACCGCCGATCCTTTTCGAGCGCTTTTTCAACAATCCGCGCGAATTCAGCGGGAACTGCGGGGTTCAGGCGCATCAGCGGCGCAGGCGCGCGATTCAAAATTCCATCGAAGATCACTCCCGAGGTGGTGCCCGGATAAGCCACGACTCCGGTCGCCATTTCGTAGAGCACGACGCCCAGAGAGAAAAGATCCGTGCGCGCGTCAAGCTCCTCCCCGCGCACTTGTTCGGGCGACATGTACGCTACTGTGCCCACCGCGGTGCCCGGGCTGGTCAGCAACTCCTCGGCAGTCGTAGATCCGACCGTTCTGGCTGCAGCTTCGCCCACCGCTTGGCGAGCGGGGGCGAGTTTCGCGAGGCCGAAGTCGAGAATCTTCACGTGCCCGCGGATAGTGACAAATAGATTCGCAGGCTTGATATCGCGATGAACGATGCCGCTCGAGTGCGCGGCGTCGAGTGCCTCTGCAATCTGCGCTCCCCAGTCCAGCAACGTCTCGTTTTCCAGCGGATGGCCGGCGATGCGATGCTTCAGCGTGAGGCCATCGAGAAATTCCATGGCAATGAAATGCTGGCCCTGGTATTCGTCAATTTCATAGATGGTGCAGATGTTGGGATGGTTCAAGGCTGAGGCTGCGCGCGCCTCGCGCTGAAAACGTTCCAGCGCGGCACGATCGCGTTCCATCTCTTTCGGCAGGAATTTCAGCGCAACAAAACGGCCGAGCTTGGTGTCTTCAGCTTTATAAACGACACCCATCCCCCCGCCGCCCAGCTTTTCAATTACGCGATAGTGCGAGATGGTTTGGACGATCATGTCTCGGGCGAGGTCTTTGGCGACGCATATTAGGCTGCGTCCCGAGCCAAGTCAATGATTCAAGCTGGTTTAATTGCGGGGTGAACTGATCTGGCGGAATTGCAAGACCACACTCAAATAGGTGTAGCAGACGCGGCTTCGCGCGGCCTATGCTTTTCCGGGTACGGAAACGCCGACAGGTTGAGTCTCCGGCGGGGGCATCCCCGGCGCCACTTCCGCTCCCGGTGCAGGCGCTTCGATTTCCCAGTCGCAGCCTTCCTTGATGCAGGAGCGGAAATTGCCGTGCTTCGTGCGCTTTTCGACGATGAACGGCGCGCCGCATTTCGGGCAGGGCTCGTTGATAGGTTCGTGCGGAGAGGTGAAGTCGCAATCGGGATAACGGCTGCAGCCGTAGAAGATGCGTCCGCGCCCGCGGCCCTTGGCCGTCCCGCGGCGCACAAACTCGCCTTCATTGCACTTCGGGCACTTGATCCCAAGCGTGATTGGCCGTGTGTACTTGCACTTCGGATAATTCTTGCACCCGATGAACTCGCCGAACCGTCCGTGCCGCCGCAGCAGCTGTTCGCCACACGTGGGGCATTTTTCATCCAGCAGCACATCAGGCTGCAGCGCTTTCCGCGTGCCACTGGCCAGCCGCCGCGTCGTCTTGCAATCCGGATAGCCCGTGCAAGCCAGGAATGTGCCGAAGCGCCCGCGCTTGATGGCCATTTCCTTGCCGCAATTGTCGCAATACTCAGTCTTGCCGTCGCCTTCGGCATCCGCGTGGCTGGGTTCGGCTAGATCGCGAATGAAGTCACACTCCGGATAGCGCGAGCAGCCCAGGAAAAATCCGTGCCGGCTGATGCGTTCGAGCAGTTCGCCCTGGCCGCATTTCTCGCACTTCTGACCGGTCGGAATCCCTGCCTTGTAGGAATCCATCGCATCAGCAGCTTTACCCAGGTCCACTTCAAACCGGTCCCAGAATTCCTGCACCGCCGTGCGCCAGGAAAGTTTGCCTTCCTCGATTTCATCGAGCTCGTCTTCCATCCGTGCGGTAAAGCCCACATCGAAAATATCCTCGAAGGCTTTCACCAACAGCGCGCTCACTTTTTCGCCCAGCAGCGTCGGCGTGAAGCGGCCCTGCTCCTTGGTCACATACTCGCGCTCGACGATGGTGGAAATGATCGCGGCGTACGTGGATGGGCGGCCAATCCCCTTTTCTTCCAGGTCCTTCACCAGCGTCGCTTCCGTGTAGCGCGGTGGCGGCTCTGTAAAATGCTGCTCGGGACGTATTTTTTCTAGGCTGAGTTTCTCGCCTTCGGTCACTCGCGGGAGCGTGCGGCTCTCCGCGTCCTCGGCGTCTTCCTTTTCTTCTTCTTCCTTTACCGCCTGATAGGCCGCCAAATAGCCGTCGAATTTTTGCACCGATCCAGTCGCGCGGAAGGTGTAGTCGTTCGCCGCCACGTCAATCGTGGTCTGGTCGAAGACGGCGGGCACCATCTGCGAAGCGACGAAGCGCTGCCAGATCATCTGGTACAGCTTGAACATATCGTCGTCCAGGTAGCGCCTCACGGACTCGGGCGTGCGCGCCACGTCCGTTGGGCGAATCGCTTCGTGCGCTTCCTGCGCATCCTTTTTCGATTTGAAGAAGTTCGGTTTTTCGGGGAGATATTTCTCGCCGTAGCTCGCTCCGATGTGCTCCCGCACTTGCGCCAGGGCGTCGCCCGACACTTTCACGGAATCCGTGCGCATGTATGTGATCAGCGCGACGGCGCCTTCGGACCCAAGCTCGACGCCCTCATACAGTCGCTGCGCGAGCATCATGGTGCGCTTGGCCGTAAACCGCAGGCGGTTGTAGCCGGCTTGTTGTAGCTTCGACGTGGTGAACGGCGGCGGCGCGAACCGGCGCTTCTCCTTCTGGGTCACGCTCGCCACCTGCCACACAGCGCGCTCGACGGCGGCAAGCACCCGTTGCGCCTCCGCCTCGTTCGAAACTTCGATGTCTTCGCCCTTGTACTTGATCAGCTTGGCTTCAAACGCGGGAGGTTCGCCCGCGGCCAGCATCGCGTGAATGGTCCAATACTCCTTGGGAACGAACGCGCGGATTTCCAGCTCGCGCTCGACGATCAACCGCAGCGCGACTGTCTGCACGCGCCCCGCGGATAGCCCGCGGCGAACCTTGTCCCACAGGATCGGCGAAATCTTGTAGCCCACCAGCCGATCCAGCACTCGGCGTGCCTGTTGCGCATCCACCAAGTTTTCGTTCACCTCGGTCGGATGCTCGAACGCTGCCTTGATTGCTTTCTGCGTGATTTCGTTGAACATCACGCGATAAATCTTCGGCGCGGCTACCTTGGTTACTTTTTCTTGCTTCTTTTCCGGTTTCGCGGTGGCTGCGGATTTCTCTCCATCGCCATTTGTCTCTTCTGCGGCGGCAGTTACGTTTGCATACTTTCGCGGCTTGCCCAGTATCTCTGCCAGGTGCGCGCAGATCGCTTCGCCCTCGCGGTCCGGGTCGCCGGCCAGGTAGATGGCTTCCGCGTTACGCGCGGCTTTCTGCAGATCTCCGATCACCTTGTACTTGCTTGGAATTACTTCGTAGGCCGGTTCGAAGATATTCTCTGAGGTCACCACCACCGGCTTCGCGGTCTTCTTCTCTGCTGCCTTGCCCTTCGACTTGCCCTTAACCTTGCGCTTCTTTTTCCCGTTTTCCTCACCGGGCAGAAGAATACCAATCGTCTTCTTCGGCAGGTCCATCACGTGGCCGTAGGAGGCCTTCACCGTGTAGTTCCGGCCGAGATACTTGTTGATGGTTTTCGCCTTCGCTGGCGATTCGACAATTACGAGTGATCTTGCCATTCTTCTCTTTTGTCCCTCTTGTGACGCTCACTGCGAAAATACCGTTTCCTGGATTCGGACGCCCCCCGCCCAGCGGACACTTGACCGGACGCCCGTACCATCCTATCCCTGCTCTGCCCCACTTGGTTACAACAGGACTTTCAGGAATTGCTTACCCGGCAACTGACGTACCACGCCTTTGAGCTCCAGGTCAAATAGCGCCGCCAGCACCTCAGAAGATGTCAGCCCGGAAAGCTCCACCAATTCGTCCACGTGGCGCCACTCGTCCAAGCTCAGCAACTCATAAAGCGGCCGCTCTGTCGGTGCCAGACCCCGATGCACCAGCTCGGCGCGTTGTTCCGCGGACGCCGTCTCCACAGGCAGAAGCTCAGCCCTGACCGGGGTCGGCAACTCCTCGACCACATCTTCCCAGCCAGTCACCAGCTTAGCACCTTGCTTGATCAGTTGGTTGGGACCAAAGCTCGAAGGTTGGGTGGCATTCCCGGGGATGCCGAAAACCTCGCGGCCAAACTCCATGGCCAGTCGCGCGGTGATCAGAGATCCAGAGCACTGCGCCCCGTCGACGACTAGAACTCCCTACCGCCATTCCCGCGATGATCCTATTGCGAATCGGAAAATTTTGCGGCGCGGGAAACGCCCCCATCGGGAACTCGCTGATGATTGTGCCGCGCTGCTCCATCTCCGCGAAAATCTTTTTGTTCTCCTTGGGGTAGACCACATCAATCCCGCAGCCGAGAACCCCAACCGTCGCCCCTGTTGGCGAACTGAGTGCTCCTTTATGCGCGCAGGAATCAATCCCGCGCGCCAGCCCGCTCGTGATTACCAGGCCCGGATCGGCCAACTCTCTGCCTAATCGCTCAGCCATTTGATTCCCGTACGGGGTCGGACGACGCGCCCCCACGATCGAATTCAAGTGTTGGCTCAGAAGTTCAACGTTTCCGCGCACATACAGCAGAGTCGGCGGATCGTATATCTCCCTTAGACGCCGCAGGTACTCAGACTTGTCCCATGTCAGCAGCCGACAGCCCGCCGCCTGCACCATGGCCAATTCCTTGGCCGCATTGCTAAGCGGTTGGCGCTTGCGAATCAGTTCGACCCACCCGGACCCTTTGCCATCAATGTTAAATGTGTGTAAAACACACCTTTACTTTGTTACACGCGAGATGAGAAAATCTTTTTGTTATGGCATACGTTTACGTTAACCCCTATAAATCCACCTACTTGGCTGCCAAACAGGAGCTTGAACAGCGAAAAAACGAACAGAGCTTTGCGACCCAGAGAATTGTCCAACTGGAAGAAATCATAAGCACGCTTGAACCGCTTGCCAATGAAGATGGGATTGCTCCAACAGGGGGACTTTCTGAACTGTGCAGACAAGTTCAGAGGGGCGGATATGAGCGGATATTCCAATCCACTCGCCGTTCTTCACATCACTCTTACCAGACTTTGCAAACCTGAAAGCGGGTTTGTGAAGGGGAAATCTCCGGAAGGGAAGCCGATGTACACATACGATCCGCATCGGCGTGGACTTCCGCCCCCGCCGCCAGCCTGGGACGATATGGACGGGATGCCTGACGGAATATTGAGGAAGACTAAGAAGTGAGTAGAGAGAGAAAACCCCGCCGTCAGCTTGAACTAGCGGCGGGGCGAGATTCAAATGCGGACGAAGCCCGCATCTAAATCGACAAACCTGATTGTTGGGCTTCTCCTGTAAAAAAACAGATGATACGAATTCCCATCCGAAATGTTCCCGCTAGTGGAGATCCGCGCAACTTGCTACTTTGGACGCTCCAGCGCCCAGATCGTTTCCACTGCCAGCTCCAGCACGTTTCCATCGGGGTCGCGAAAATAAATGGAAGGTGGATTATCCCCGAAAGCGAACTCCTGCTCGATCGCAACGCCGTGCTCGCGCAGCCGCTCGCGCCACGCCGGAATTTCCGATGCCTCGATCCGAAACGCCACATGCCCCGCCCCAATGGTGCCATGCGGCAGCAGCATCCCGCCCTGCACCGTCAATTCGGCGCGGAATAGCAGCAGTACACTCGGTCCGGTCCCCACTTGCAGCGCCGCCCCGCGCCCGCCCTCGAAGTATTTGTCCTCAATCAATCGCAGCCCCAGTACCTCGCGATAAAATTTCACCGCGCGATCCAGGTCGCTGATGTAGAGCGAAGTTTCGAGCACCCCATGCAGTCTGTTCATATGCTCGGAATCTTAATCCTCGCTGCCCAGCGATTCAAACTCGCTCGGATTAGCAACTCTCGCTGGACACCGCGCCATCCACATGGTCAAAATGTCGCCGCAGAATTTCAGGGAGACAGGGATGAACGAACCGCATCAAGCCAATACCGCGCGATCTGGCTGGGTCCGCGCGTGCACGGCATGGCTGCTGGTCACCGCAATCTTTGCGCTGAATGCAGCTCGTACTTCCGCGCAAGCTGAACCTGCACACACTCCCAAGCCGCTCACGCCTCCTTTGGATATTACTGTCCCGATCGACCCGACAGCATTCAAAGCCAACGACAAGTGGCACCTCGTCTATGAACTCCACGTCGCGAATTTCGGCAAGTGGGATTGTCAACTCATGCGCGTCGAAGTCCTCACGAGTGACCCGCCATCGAAATCAATCGCAATCTTTGCGGATGCCGCCCTCGACGCCATGATGTCGCACCCGGGCATCGATAGCGCGGGGAAAACCCTGGAAGCAGCCAAGAAAACGATCATCGGCCCCGGAACGCTCGCAATCGTGTACATGTGGGTGACGCTCGACAAGCGCGAAGACGTGCCCGAGAGAATCCGCCATCGCATCATCATGAAAATCGGCGACTATCCCGAAGCCATCACGCTTGAAGGCGTTCCCGTCACGGTCAACCGGAATCCGGTCGTGGTTGTCAGCCCGCCGCTGAGCGGTGACGGCTGGCTCGCCTCCAACGGCCCTTCCAACACTTCCATCCACCGCCGCGCTCTTATCCCCATCAATGGCCGCGCCTTCATCTCCCAGCGCTACGCGATTGACTGGGTGCAACTCTATCCCGTCGGAAAAACGCACCGCGGCGATCCGAAGGACAACCGCAACTACCGCGCCTATGGCGCCGAAATCCACGCCGTCGCCGACGGCATCGTCACCGAAACGAAAGATGGCATCCAGCAGAATATCCCTAACGAAAAGCCCGTCGTCCCCATCACTCTCGAAACCATAGGCGGCAACCACGTCATTATGCAGATCGGCGACGGGCTTTTCGCCTTCTACGCTCACATGCAGCCCAGCTCGCTACGAGTCAAAGTCGGGGACAAAGTCCGCCGTGGCGACGTCCTCGGCCTCCTCGGCAATTCCGGAAATTCCTCCGAGCCGCATTTGCACTTCCACATCTGCAACGCCAGCTCCGAGCTTGCCTGCGAAGGTGTTCCGTATGCCTTCCCCTCCTACGACCTCCTCGGCAACGGCTCGACCTGGAAATCCTCCGACCGGCACGAGCCCCCCACCAAGCGCGAATTGGAGATGCCCCTCGAAAACGACGTCGTCCGCTTCCAACGGTAGTGCTGCACCAAATTAGTCGCAGAGCTCCTGCTTTTCACGCACGATGTCATCCTGAGAGAGGCGGCTCCCCACGACGCTTGTTTGCCTCCCTGGTGTTACGCTTCAAAATACCTGCACATCCACAGGCGCGATCCCTTGCAATCCCCGTGCACCCTGCTAGCCTGAAAATGACTCCAATGGAAGCCACATTCTCATCGGCACCTCCGGCAGCAGACCGGGCTAGTTCCGTCAAAGATCGTGCAATTTGGTGGGCGCCCGGAAGCCGTATTCCCGCCATTTCTAATCGCAACTCAGGTGAAATAGAAATCGCCGTAACTTGTTGTAAACAAACAACGGAAGCCAGTTCTAATCGCAACTATTTCCGGGGGTCCCCCATCGACCATTCACAGCCATTTTGTCCCCCGCCAGGCACCCGCACCACACAGGACGCGCCGCGCCCGTGTGTTACAATCGCTTCGAAAATGAGCAAGCTGCGCATCTCTATCGTCGAGTACCTCAACACCGCGCCTCTCGTCTGGGGCTTCGCCGAGGGTCCGCTCGCTGACAAATACGACCTCTCATTCACCGTACCCTCGCAATGCGCGGAGGCGCTGCGTCAAGGGGCTGCCGACATCGCCATCATCCCGGCCATCGAGTACCAGCGCATCGAAAATATCGTTGCGCTCCCCGGCATGGCCGTCGCCGCGAAAGGCGAAGTCCGCAGCATCCTGGTGGTTGCCAAAAAGCCCATCGACATGGCGAAGAAAATCGCCCTCGACTCCAGCTCGCGTAGCTCCGCCGCTCTCGTCCGCTTGCTGGCCAAGGACCTCTGGAAAATTCAGCCGGAATTTATCGAGGCAGCGCCTGACCCGTCCGAAATGTTGAAGCAGGCGGACGCCGCTCTGGTGATCGGCGATCCAGCTTTGCGAGTCGCGCTGAAAATGGATGCGCTCGCCGGAAAATCTCCGAGTGGCGACCAGTGCTGCCAGGGGGATCCAGATGAAATGCCCGTCCCCGGCTTCGAAACAATCTTCGTATATGACGTCGCGTATCAGTGGGAGGAAATGACCGGAAAACCCTGCGTGCTCGCAATTTGGGCAGGGCGGCGCGACGTAATCACGCCGGAGATCGTCGCCGATTTTCAGGCCTCGAAACAATACGGCCTCGAGCGTCTCCGCGAAATTGCCGAGGCAGCTTCCGTCAAACTCGAATTGCCGCCACGCGCGCTCGAGCGCTACCTGGCCGACAACATTAACTTCGATCTCGACGTGGAAAATCTCGCGGGCTTGCGCCTGTTCTTTGAGAAGGCCGCTGCAGCGGGTCTGATCCCTCGCAATCGCCCGCTCGAATTTGCCGGCGCGGCGCTAGGCAACGCAGCCGGCGCGCTCCGAGGATCGTGACGCCATGGTCCGCATCGGCGCACTGAGTAGTTTGCGGCGTTATCCGATCAAGAGCATGGCCGGAGAAGATCTCGCCGAAGCGCGCGTCACGTTCGCAGGGCTCGTGGGTGATCGCGTGTATGCTTTTGTGGACAATCAGAACAAATCGAATTTCCCGTGGATGACGGGCCGTCAGGGCCCCGAGATGATTTTGTTTCGCCCGCGGCTTCTCAATGCGCCGCCCGCTGGCGAAGAACATCCTCGCGCCGACGATTTCGTCATGGATGTGACTGTACCGGAGGGCGAAGCTTTTCGGATGGGCGATCCTAAATTCACCGAATACGCTGAAAAACGATTTGGACGCTCGCTGCACCTCCGATTTTCCGAACGCAGCATGACCGATTTGTATCCCGTTTCTCTCTTGGGGCTGAGCACAATTCGCGTCCTCTCCGATGAAACCGGAATAAAACTCGACCACCGCCGCTTTCGCGCAAATTTCTATGCCAGCTGGGAACAAGACACGCCATTTTTCGAAGACGAATTGGTTGGCCGCGAATTGCAAATCGGTGAGGAAGTGAAGGTGCGTGTGATGGAGAAGGACCAGCGCTGCAAAATGATTACGCTCG
>WNFE01003543.1_pt1 | contig 11587 bp, 9 predicted proteins | sample 5400451 | NCBI WGS metagenome assembly WNFE01 (sample SAMN13153344, study PRJNA577476) | soil metagenome | isolation source: 200 cm saprolite under Douglas fir tree site 2 hole 2 | place: USA:California | collected 2015-04-18
ACGCTCCAGCAATCCCATTACAGCGGCCTTGCCAGCGCCACCAGTTCCAAGGTGTTTCTTCTTACTCTTGTGCATATTGCGAGCAAGACCGCCGATGAAAGTTTCGTCGGCCTCAACGCGGCCTTTCATCTTTTCAATCGAACCATCCTGCATTGCCAAGCGAATCCGGTGCAGCATGAACCAGCCGGTCTTTTGAGTAACGCCAAGCGAGCGAGCAAGCTCGCACGAGCTGACTCCGTTTTTCGCATTCACAATCATCCAAGTTGCAGGGAGCCACTTATCCAATCCCAAAGGACTATCTTCAAAGATTGTTCCGACTTTGACAGTGAATTGCTTTCGGCACGCTCTGCAATTCCAAATTCGGCGAGGCAAAACAAGCTTGCCAACGTTTTCCGAGCCGCAATGAGGACACTGGATTTTATCAGACCATCGCATTGCAATCATGAAATCATGGCACTTTTCCGAGTCGCCAAAATAGCGAATCGCGCCCGTCATGGTTTCGGGAATGTGATCAAAATTCTTTGCTTTCATGTACCTATCTTATCACTCTTAAATAATGCGTCAAGTATATAATTACCCAAATTAGGACACTACCGGAGCTAGATAGCGCTGCGAGCTGGGAGGCCCCTGGCTTCAGCCAAAGCGGGGAGCATCCAGTAGTGGGCGTGAGCTGGGATGAGGCCAAAGCATTCTGTGCGTGGCTCACTGAAACCGAGCGGAAGGCCCACCATATCAGCGAAAAACAGGAATACCGGTTACCGACGGATGCGGAGTGGAGTAAGGCAGTAGGGAAGAGCAAGTATCCCTGGGGAAACGAATGGCCACCCCCCGAGGGCGCAGGCAATTATTTTGACGACGCGGCCGTGGCCAATCTGCCAGGGGAAGGGTGGAAACAGATTCCTGGAAATGACGGCTTTGCGGGGACATCGCCGGTGGGGAGCTTCAAGCCGAACCCGTTCGGGCTTTACGATGTGAGCGGCAACGTACGGCAATGGTGCGAGGATTGGTATCGCAAGGAGATGAATGAGAAGTCACTGTTGGATAAATATCCCAATCTCAAAGAAGATGGCGGAGGAGAAAAATACCGTGTCGTCCGGGGTGCGTCCTGGGACGTCAGCGCGGCGGAGCGTCTGTTGTCCTTCGGTCGCGGCGGCTACACTCCTGGCAGACGCTATAACTACTGCGGCTTCCGTTGTGTGCTTAGCGGATTAGAAATCGTCTCTGCGAAAGATGAGAAGTCGTCCGTACCTTTGGAGTCGCTTCCGCAAAGTGCCCCGCCTAACGCCACCGGCGCGCAGACACTAACAAGGGTATACGTTAAGAAGTACGGTGTATCGGCGCTGCTTCCGACAGACGTTTTTCCAGACGCGAAAAAGTTGAGCGAAAGCGACCAATCTTTCTTGCAAGGTAATAGCTGGTCCAGACAGACGACTCTGACGTTTTCCTCTGTGCGCGAGCCCTTAGCCAAGGTCTACGCCGAATGCGCAACAGAACATTCACCGCAGGCTCCGAGCAAGACCGTTCAGTACAAAGTTTTAAAACCGACTTGGTTTGTTGTCTCGGGAGATCTCGGACCCCAAGCAGATGCTAGCTTAGGGTTCTATACGAAAGGAGTGAAAAAAGACAGCTTCGTCGTGATCATGCATTTTCAGTGGCGGGAGGACGACTTTCCGTTCAGCGAGGAGACGTTTACAGCGATGTCGCGAGAATTCGACGGAAATTAGAATGTCCCGCATCAGAAACGCTCCCTTTTTGAGAAGGGGTTTTGGCGTAACGACCCCGGCTCCTACCACCCACCCACCTCTGTTATAAGATCGGTGACCCATTGGCTCCAGAGAACGCCCACAGACGCGGCGGACACCGGCGTGAATGAAGCCGCGGCGTAGTCCCATCACACCTTCGCCAGCACGCGCTTGGCCCGACCCGGTTTCACAAGCAGATAAAACCACGAGCCATGTACCATCCAGTTTGAGTCCACCAGCTTCTTCCGCTGTCACGATCCCGTCGTTTTCCGTCGGCGGCACTTCACGACGGGCCCATGCTTGCAATGTGGTTTCTGCACCCGCCAGAGCGAGACGGCTCCTGTGCATTGGATTAACGAGCTTACCCTTCGGGATCTCTTCTCCGCGCTGGAGCGGATTGAGCTCGCGGATCTTCAGAAGCGCGCGCCGACTCTAGACGCGCGTTTAGCTTTCTAAGATGTGGCCGCGACAGTGCGAACAGATGTTGGCCGCTGCATTTCTACAGGGCTACGCCAAAGGTGAAGCGGCAAACTGCCGAGCGCCATCAATGCCAATTGGCTGACGCAAAAACCGATCAGCCATGGAAACGCGCTTTCCATAAAACCGTACGAATGGAGCCCTATGCCGAGCATGTTGACACCGAACCACGACCAGCTTGTGACGATGTTGCCAAAGACGGCCATCACCATCAGCCCCCGCTGTTTGACAAGTCCGCCCCAACGGGCGTGGAGAATCATTGCATTCCAGAGCACGATGAGGAGCGCGCCATTTTCCTTCGGGTCCCAGCCCCAAAAGCGGCCCCATGATTGGTCTGCCCAGATGCCGCCGAGGATCGTTCCAACGAAGCTGAACAATGTCGCGAAACAAACGATGCCGTAAACCATTCGCGCGAGCGAGCGCGCAGTCTCCTGGTTGAGCGATGACGTTAGCGATCCGCGCAGGATGTAAGTGAGCGCAAGAAATCCGGCCAGGAACGTAGAGGCATATCCGAGTGTTACGCAGACGACGTGAGTCGCGAGCCAGCCGTTGGTGTCGAGCACAGCGCGCATCATCTCCATAGTGTCGCCATCCATGGAAAGATGATGAGCGATGAGCAGCGTGATGAATCCGACCATCGAGGCCGTCGCGCTGCCGATTCCGTTTCGGTAAAAACGTTCGAGCACAATACCGAGAAAAACCGCAGCCCAGCCGATGAAAACGGCGGACGAATAAAGGTTGGTGACGGGCGGGCGGCCTTCCAGATACATCCGGGTGAAGAGGCCGCAAGAGTGCACGATGAATGCGAAAATCAGCAGCGAATACGCGTAAGCTCCAAGCCTTTGCTCCCAGACCAACCACGAAGCGCAGGCCAGAATAAAAATCAGAACGTAAATAACCATCGCGCTGTAAAAAGGCTGGAGCGTATTGAAAATCGATTCCACGTGCGTCTTGCCAGCTCGCGCGGCGAAATGTTCCTGCAACCAACCACCGTAGTCCGAGAGAGCCGCGTTAAAGGTCTCCGGATCGCCCGCGGCGTAAGCGGACGCCATCGCGGCGTAGGCTTTGACCGCGGGATGCAGATTGCCAGCCGTGACAAAGCTGAGAATACTCTCGCCCATTTTCCGCCATTGCTGGGGATCTGTCTGGGGCGGCACTGGCGGAATCGGGAAGAAATAGCCGGTCTCGGCAAGGAATGCATAACGTTGTAGCGCGTCCGGTGAGATTCCGCTCTCCATTGGGGTCGTGGACGGATGAATGGTTTTCACCAGCTCTTCGATATCGCTTTTGAAATCATCCGTTCCGGGAATTTCAATACTGTTCTGGAGGCGGTGGTAAAGCAGGACTCGTTCGTAAAGCTTGACGATGTCGCGCTGAAACGGCGAGCGGAGCTGGCCGTCCACCTTTTGCGCAAGCTCCGCCTGTTGTTCGATCTCCTGAAGGTGTGGGAAGAGTTGGCGGAAAGAAAAATATTTGCCGGCCTCGACACCCCAACCAAGCGCGGCGAGCGTATCGGGATTCCGGATCACGAAAATCTCGCGCTCGTCGGCCTGGCCTGGGTTCATTAAGAGTTCGGTTAACCATTCGATCGCAGATAAAGTCGCACCATGCTGGAGGTGAATGGTCTGGCGACCGTGAATGATTAGGAGAGAATTGCGGGCAACAGTATCGAGCGGCTTGATACGGCCATTGAGCAGAACAGGCAGGCGGCCAAACTCGCGCAGGTGAAAGCCTGATTCCGGATCGTGCGGGAAAAGCGGCGCGAGAACAAAAACCGCGCTCGCGGCGATGATGACCCAAGTAAAAATAGGACCCCTTTTTTTCATGCGTTCCGTTTTCTTATGAAACCGAAAAGATGCATCGAGAACTGAGTAACGAGGCCGAGCGCGACCAGAGCGCACGCGACGTAGGGGATGATCATCGCCGGATTTTTGACCACTTGCAGAATGCTCGTCTTGTCGTCGTTGTCGAAGCCTGATTGATAAAAGGTGTAACCGCGATAACGCAGCGGGTCATTCATGGAAATTAGCACGTCGCGATTTTCGTTTCGCTCCAAATCGACCAGCCGGACGCGGCTCGAGAAGTTCTTTGGAATATCCGTGCCCGCATAACGGTCGTGAGTGAAATTGAGAAGCGTGAGCGCGAACTGTTTGTAAAAACGCCGCTGCCGCACGACAAGCTCGAAGGTCCGGCCACTGCACGTGAACAACTGCGGGTCAGAAATCGCATTCGACACGAGCCAAGTGCCGAGTGGGCCTTGCACAGTCTCAAAGTCGACAAACACTGAAACCAAATCGCGTTCGTCGTCTTTGACGGTGCGCGGAATTTCACTCACGGCGATGTTCACGCCCACGCCATTGGTCGCCTCCGAAGAAGAGGCCGACGAATCCTGCCCGCGCATCACGAGTTGCGAATTCGGGAGAAAGCGGCGGATTTTCAATGTGAAGGGAAGCGTCGGTTGCTGGATGGTTGATGCGCGTGCAAGAACTCGCTCGGGAATCGCGACCACTTGATCGTAGTCCGGATTGGTCACATCGATAACGGCGAGCTCGGTCTCTCGCGGGGCTTCGGAGTAGGCCCGGGTCTCGCCCTCGTCCAGTCGCAACTGGCTTTCCTGCGCCATCAACCCGGTGAGCAGTTGCCCGATCAGAAGCAGAATCACGCCGAAATGCAGGAGGATAATTCCCGCTTTTTTCCCAGAGAATTGAAACCGGGCCGCGTGGGCAGCGATCAAATTGATCAGCAACACAGTTCCCAGAAGATAGCCGCCCGGGAGCACTGGAATTTTCCAACCTGCTCCAGGCGGCGACCAAAAAACGAAAAGACTTTGGAAATAGCGCGCCTGAACGGCGTGGATCCCTAAATGCACTTGAGCGAGCGTCCCGAAAAATATGAGGAGCATCGCGAGACCGAGACAGACCACGGTCAACCGAAGCGAGGAGAGCACGCGAAACGGCTGCTTGAAAAAATCCCACGCGCGGCTCTGAGCAAGTGTGTTCGTGAACATGCGACTAGGGAATGGCAAGACTACGGAGGAACCCCACGAAGGCAGTTTTTTGCGAAGTGACCAACTGATCTTCGCCGGTCATTTTAACGAACCATGAGTGGTCATTCTCGTTCAGGATCGCTGCGAGAATGCGGACTTTATCGCGCTGCTCGCTGATGGGTGATTCGCTAACGAGGTCGACTACGAGGAAATCGTGTCCGTTTGCCTTGATGTGTTCGGCCGATTGAACGAGCGCGTTTGCGTCGATTGGCGAAAGCCTTAACTGATCACGCCACCGGTTAACATTCGCCAGATCGCCACCGGCCACTCCGGGTAAAGAGACGACTGACACATCGGCCTCCTTTCCGTTTTGGCCGGAAACTTTGAAACTCCCGACGCGCATCGAGGAAAGCGGCTGTTCCTGCCAGCCAACGGGAAGCGCATATCGCAACGGCGCCTTTTCCGGCGCTTCGATGGACGGCGGCGTAGGCGCGTTTGTGCTCGTCCCAGTCGTGGCCACTCCCCTGCCGATCTGGAGAGTTTCCAAAAATTGACGGAACGCATCGCGCTGAGATGCGACGAGTTTATCTTCGCCCGACATTTTGAAAAACCAGGTTTCGCCGCCGGTGCCAAGAATTCCGCCGAGCACGCGAGATTTCATACCACCATCGAGGACCGGCTTGTCGCTGACGATTTCGACGAAGAAGATTTGATGACCATCGACGGAAAGGGGAGTGATGGATTGGTCGATCTCGTTCACGGGTGCAAGCTTAAGCTGGGCACGCCATCGATTGACATTGGCCAGCAGGCCGCCCGCCGATTCCGGAAAAGAAACAACGGAAATATCCGCAGTGCGCCCGTCTGGATCCCGAACGATGAAACTGCCTTTTCGAAAACCAGTGGCTGGCTGCTCTTGCCAGCCGCTTGGCGCCTTCCACCGAACGATCGCGCCTGCGTCGCCTGTCGCCGAGACTTGGTCGGCCATTTGCGGTTTCGTTTCCTTCGGGACGCGATAAATCGTGATCTTAGAATTGTCCTTGCAGCCGACCGTGGCAAAAAAAATGGCGCCCACACAAATCGTAAGCCGGCACGCAACCTGGCGATGATCAGAGATTGAACTGAACAGGCGCGTTTTCACTAGAAGAGAGTGCGCTACCCCCGCACGCCAAACACGTCAAACGCCGAGAGGAAGATCACTCCTGCGAAAAGATCAGCAAATCCGAACCGAATCGCGTCCGGCGAAAAATGTTTCTCGATCTTGGCAAAGAACTGTCGCTCTGCGACAAAAATCACGGACTAAATACCGACCCCTTATACTGACTTGAAGGTGGAATCAACGGATCAACCGAGGCTAGATCAGCGCCTTTAAAAGTGCTGGCAATCTTTTTTCCCGCCGCCGAAATTTTCTCGGCTGCATCCATGATGGCCGCTTCGTTGTTGAGTTTTAATGCAACGCCATCGGCGATGGTAAGAATCTCCTGAATCTCCGGCTTGGGAAGGACGTCGGAAATTTTCTTGAGATTGGCCTTGGCCGCGACGACTCGCTTCGCCATCGAAACGCCGTAGGTCGCCTTCGCGGTCGCTTTGGCCAAGCCGCGCAGACTGTACTCGAGGTCCACCACGCGCCCGACCACGTAGAGCATGCGCAGGCGATCCTGCGTATTTGCCTGGTTCTTGGTTCCGCTGAGGAAATGATGACGAACTTCGCCTTGCGACCAGGAAACTAATTCGAGCGGACTGCCGGCGGCATGCCCGCTAGTGTTGACCAATTTTTCATTAGGAATGGTGTGACATTGGAAACAATTTTCCGCCAGTTTATAGACATTAGCCGGCGAGATGAACCCAGCCTCTTCGGCCTTCGCGATGTTCGCCTTCACGTTATGAAGCTTTACCCAATCTTTGCCCGCTCCGTGGCAAAGTTCACACGATATACCGGCGATCGGCTTCAGACTGGCTTCTGTCGCCCCTTGCGAAGTATAATGACAAGCGACGCAGGCGCCTTCACTTTTGATCCGCTTGACGCCCATTTTCTCGCTGATTGCCAAGGCGGAGGGTCTGCGGTGTAAATCCTCGAAGGTTTTAAAATGATGCGTCTGCTGCCATGCACTGAATTCGGATTTATGGCAATTTCCGCACGCCTCCGGCCCGAGCACTTTCGCCGGATCGACTGCTGCGGCGAGTTTACCAGTTGGAAGCGTGGCGAAGAAAACAAAACCGATGCCAGTCAAGAATCGCAGGATTGGGCACATAATTTTTTCTCCGCTTAATGAATCTTCAGTTAATTCATTTGCATTATTATGACGCGATCATGCAAGCCCTTTTTTTAGCCTTGCGAAAATTTTTGAAAAATTGATTGATCTATCAAACCAAACTGGTTTACAAAATGCACATAGTCAATGACGATTGCCGGGGTTGGTAGGCGCGCAATATGGAAACACCGTTCATTTCTGCAGGCCGTGATCCGATGTCATTTTACCTTCGAAGGAACCCTAGCTCGCTGAATCGATGGTGTCTTTTAGTGGCACTGGGGATTTGCATTTTGCAAATACTTTGTTTGAGCGGTAGCGCTCAAAACTCGCCCGCTCCTTCAGTTTCACCCTCGCCCGCGAAGAATGCGGAGGACTTGCTGTCCAACGAGAAAGCAAAGGATGAAGATCTCCTCGCCACTCCATCGCCTGGACAATCTCCGACGAAAGCGCAGGATGAAGATCTCCTCGCCGCTCCATCACCCGGACAATCTCCGACGGAGCCAAGCGAGGAGGAAAACCTCCTGTCAGTCGAACCGAGCCCGATTCCGGGCACGGAACCGAAGCCCCCCGAAGTGTTGCTTCCTCCGCCGAAGAAACCCCCAAGGGTGGAGCTCGATCCGCACCGGGAATTGTTTGCGAAAAATTATTATCCGAGCGCCAGCGACTGCGCGGCGTGCCATCAACAAATTTACGATGAGTGGCGTTCATCCAATCACGCCTATGCCTCGATCTCGCCCGTGTTTCACAAATTCGAGCAAAAGCTGACTAATCTTTCTCAAGGCACTGTGGGCTATTTCTGTATGCGATGTCATGGAGGGGTGGGCACATCCATGAGCGAGAAGCGTGAAGAGCCTTTATGGAAACGCGCTTCGGTTTCCCGCGAAGGCGTGACATGTATCACGTGCCACCGCGTGGACGAGGAATACACTAAGGTGAACGGCGATCGGCGCATTGTCTCAGGAGATATTTATCAGCCCATGTTCGGCTCGCGGAGCGGGGAGGGAGTGGCCGAGGTGATTCGGAACAAAGATACCTATCACGTCAAGACCAGTGATAGCGAACCGGGTCCCGGCATCAGCATTCATCGGAAAGGAATCAAGTGGGCACCTATTTCCACGTCGGAGTTTTGCGTGTCGTGTCACCAAGTGGCAGTGCATCCGGGGATCAAGCTGGAAGTGGTGTGGGAGCAGTATCGGTCCGCGCCTTCTCTATCGAAAGGCACTCAGTGCCAGGACTGCCATATGGGCAAAGTGCCGGGAGTCGCAAAGGGATACGCCATTGGAACTGCTGCGGTAGTGGGAGGTGTGGAAGTCAATCCCGGTCGCAAACATGCCAACCATGCGTTTTATGGGCCGGGCTATCCCACGGCGCATCCGGGAATTTTTCCGCACAATCCAAAGGCCACTCAGTTCGCTCTCGAGAGCTGGTTAAAGTTTGATTATCGCGCGGGCTGGGGGACGGAGGATTTCGAAAACAAAATCGCTGGTAGCAAATTCAAATTTCCGGAGGTTTGGGAAAGTCCCGATGACCGCTTTGCCGCGCGGGAAATCATTAACGAAAATCTGCAGATGCTCGAGCAGAAGCGGAAGTTGCGGAAGCAAGTGATGGAAAACGGTTCCCACCTTGATGGGCCATTTTTTAGCCGGTCGCCCGAAGTAGGGAAAGCACTGAAATTCACCTACAAGATCAGCAACGTGAATCCCGGGCACAACCTGCCTTCCGGATCGCTCGGCGCACAACCGGAGATCTGGGTAAATGTGGCTCTCATTAATCCCCACGGAAAAAACATCTGGGAATCCGGTTACACCGACAGCCACGGTGATATGGCCGACCTGCACTCTCGGGATGTGCGCACCGGCAAGATACGCGACGACCATCAGTTGGTGAATCTGCAAACGAAGTTTTTGACCACCAACGTCAAAGGGACCGACCGGGAAATGTATTTGCCGGTCAACTTCGACATCGACCAGATTCCGTTCATCCGGCCTCCCGGAGTACCAACCAGCGTGCTGAACCATCCGCCGTTTATCCGAATGGAAGGCCGCAGCTTGCCTCCTCTTTCCACCCGGGATGCCAATTACACCGTGCCCGCTTCGTTAATGAAAGAGCCGGGCAAATACCGGCTCACCGTTCGTATCCGAAGCCGCGCGGAGCCGATCTACTTCATGGATTTTGTGGAATCGACCCAGGAGATGGATCACGCCATGAATGAATGGATGATTGACATCCATCCCTACACGGTAGAATTCAACGTTCCGGCATCCCATTAGTGCACCGATGGTGCTAGCCCCGGAATTTCGATTCTATTTCAGCAAATCGCACCCGCTATGATTTGGGAAGCGACTGGCGCAATCATCATCATCGGCGCCCTCGGCCAGCTAGGCTTGGTGACCTTGCAAAATGTCCTCCGCGCACGCGGCGAGAGTCGAAGGAACCAACTCGACCTCCAACTACTGCAGAACCAGCTCGAGATAATGCGAGACCTACGACGCAAACACTCGGAGTCCGCACTGCCTTGGAACGGATACCGCAAATTTCTGGTCAAGAAAAAAATCATGGAAGCGAAGGACGTGTGCTCCTTTCACCTCGTGCCTCACGATCAAAAGGCGCTCCCTGATTTTTTGCCCGGTCAATATCTCACCTTTCGACTGGATATAGCGGGTTCGGCCAGGCCGGTCATCCGATGTTACAGTCTCTCCGCCGGACCCCGCCGCGACGGTTATCGCGTGACCATTAAACGCATCCCGTCTCCCGACAACGTCGCTCCGCCGGGCGTCGTTTCATCGTACTTCCACGATCAGGTGAAGGAGGGAGATATCCTCGATGTCAAGGCGCCCTCAGGACAATTTTATCTCGATCCGGAGGGGAAACAGAACGTGGTGTTGATCGGAGGGGGTATAGGGGTGACACCGGTGTTCAGCATGTTGCAGACACTCATCACGCAGCGTCCAACGCCGGAAATCTGGTTTTTCTATGGTGTCCGCAACCGGGCGGAGCACGCGATGAAAGAAGAATTGGCCGCGATCGCTCGCGAACATCCTGATGTCCGCATGCACGTTTGTTACAGTAAGCCCGACACTGATAGTAAACTGGGAAGCGATTACCATCACGAGGGCCGGGTCTCCGTCGACCTCTTCCGAAAGCTGCTTCCCTCGAATAACTTCGACTATTACATCTGCGGACCCGGCTCCCTGATGCAGAGCATCACCGAAGGACTTAAGGACTGGGGCGTGCCGGACACCAAGATTCACTTCGAAACCTTCGGCCCATCGAGCGTAAAAAAAATCGCGCCGACCGTTGCGCCCGGGGCTGTTAACCAACCCAGCTACGCCATTCAGTTCAAGAAATCGGGCAAGACAATCAATTGGGCTGGTGGAGCTAGTAACATCCTCGAGTTGGCAGAAGCAAATGGCATCAATATTCCATCCGGATGCCGGGCTGGCAGTTGCGGCACGTGTCAAGTCGCGGTGTTTTCCGGTGAAGTAGCATATCTCGATAAGTCCGACTTCGAGACAAATCCTGGAACCAAGCTAACTTGCATCGGAACGCCGAAAAGTGATCTGGTGCTCGACGCTTAAGGCGCTCCCTCAGAATTTACGCCGCAATTCCACTCGCACTCCAACAACGTTGTCTTGGAACTGGCGCGCCCCCAGGATTAAATCCGAGCGTAAGATCCAGGCATTGTTTAGGTTCCGCTGGTAACGCGCGCCAAAGGCAACCTGGAAGCCTTTAGCCGTGCGATCCTCTTCATCGCCGAACACGTTGAAGCCTCCCACTTCGAAAACGATCTGTTGATCCAGGCTGAATAAATACTCAATCCCCAGAGCGCCGCCATAGGTGTTATGGCCGGTCGCGTCCAGCGTCGGAAATCCCGTTAGATTGTCGGTCTCGAAGACCAGACCCGTGTTGACCAGGACCCCTCCGGCCGTACCGGCACGGGCGAGCGATTGCGGTTTGTCGAACCCAGCAAAAAGATTGAGGTAGGGCACCAAAGTGAGCGGCAGCGGAGAGATGAGCGAATTTTCGAGGAGGATTAAGGCGCCATTGGCCGTCGTCGCGTCGCCCTTATCCGGGTCCTGGCCGAAGTTGAAAATCACCCGGACGGAATTTGAGATCGTGTCGAAATACCGGCG
>WNFE01004078.1_pt1 | contig 11584 bp, 9 predicted proteins | sample 5400451 | NCBI WGS metagenome assembly WNFE01 (sample SAMN13153344, study PRJNA577476) | soil metagenome | isolation source: 200 cm saprolite under Douglas fir tree site 2 hole 2 | place: USA:California | collected 2015-04-18
AAGCTCGGGCGCCCGGGCGTCACGCGCCCCGACGTCGCCGGTAAGCCGAGGCCAGCGGGGGCCAGGGCGTGAGGCCTCGCTGGCGCACCCGGCCGCCCGATGGCCCAAACCGGCAGTCCCCGGCCGCGCTGATCACGGCCGTGCGCATCAGAGGCGTTCCACGAGCTACGGAAGCAGGCTGACATGTTCGCTCACCCGAAACACGTGAAGCTCCCGCGCCGGGGGCCGCTCTTCGACGTTCCTCACGCGTCGAGAATCCTGTTCCGGATCGCCTGCGGTGTCTGCGTGGCAGCGGGCACGTCGACGGTCCTGGCCATCTCGACCGGCGCGGCCGCGGCCCAGGCCCCTCGAATGGTGACGGTGACCGCCTTCTCCCCGCGAACGGTCGTCGTGACGAACCTCAGAAGCTGGGGACCGGGCTCTCTGCGGGCGGCGATCGAGCGTGCTGATGCGGGCCCGCTGGGAAGGTCCACGGTCATCGGCTTCTCGGTCGCGGGAACCATCACGCTCGCCAGTGGCCTGCCGGCCATCTCCAGGCCGACCACCATCGACGCGCGGTCGGCACCCGGGTACGTCAGCGGCGGCCCACCGGTGGTGGAAATTGACTTCAACTCCCGCGCTGGCCTGCGATTTGACGTCGGCTCGGGTGGTTCGCAGCTCCTGGGTGTGGCCGTCGGCCATGCCACCGGCAATGGCGTGACCCTCAACGCCAGATCAATTACTCTCAACGACGACTACATCGGCCTGGATCTAAACGGCCGGGCATTCGGCAACCAGGGCAACGGCGTATACGTCTCAGCGACCTCGTCGGGGAACTCTATCGGGCTGAACAGACGGGGCGCCTCGGGGGTAGTCGCGAACGTCATCTCCGGGAATAAGGGAGCCGGCATCGTATTCTCACGGTCGTCACACAATACCGTGGTGTCAAATCACATCGGAACGAACGCGGCGGGCACATCAGCCATTCCCAACGGCCGGGATGGCATATTCATCAGAGGGTCTGACCATAACGAGATCGGCGGTACTGTCTTTGTCGACAGCAAGACGGGCCAGGTGAATAACCCAACGGGAGACAAGGGCACAGTACCCCCGGTCTTCGTGGTGCCTCCACTGGGCAACCTGATATCGGGCAATACCCACAATGGCGTGGTGCTCGCCAACGGCTCCCAGTACAACGTCCTGAACGGAAACTTCATCGGCACCACAGCAAGCGGGGACGCCGCGATCGGCAATGGTAGCAACGGAGTATGGGTAACGAAGTCGAACAATAACTCACTGGTGGGCTGCAAATTCGTCAACAACCCGTTTGTCTATTACAACGTTCTCAGCGGCAACGGCAAGAATGGCCTGCGCATCAGCAACTCGAACAACGTGGCCGTTCAGGGCAATTTCCTGGGCGTCGGCGCGGACAACACGACGACCGTGAGTAACCGCCGGGACGGCATCCGGGTTGACGGGAGTTCGCGGGATACCCAGGTCGGCGGAGTGATTCCGCTGGGGAACGTGTCCGCCGGCAACGGCCAGAACGGCATAGAAGTGACTGACAGGGTGCGCGGATTCATTACCTTCAACACGTTCGGGGGCCTGCTGGCATTCAAGGGCGCCGCCCCCAACGGCAATGACGGCCTGCTTATCAGATCCACGGGGGGCGACAACCTGGCTCGGACCAACGTGTTCTCCGGGAACAGGAGGAACGGTATCGAGTTGGCGGGCAACGCTTTCGGGGTGACGGTCGATCCCGATATAGTCGGCCTCACGACCAACGGCGGCGCCGCGTTGCCGAACGGCGGCGATGGTGTTCTCATCGGCGGCACCGCACATGACAACATCATCGGCGGCTCCCGGCGTTCTGTGATCCCTCAGAATACGTTTTCAGGGAACGTGGGCTACGGGCTCGCGATAACAGGTAAGGCGCATGATAACAGGGTCCTGAGCACTTTTGTCGGGACAAAGCTTCTGGGTGTAGAGGCCCTGGGTAACCAGAAGGGCGGCGTCCTGGTAGGCGGTAGTGCCTACCGCAATTCAATTGGCGTGAGGACCTCGGGCCCGTCCAACCTGATCAGCGGCAACACAGGCAATGGCGTGACGCTGCTGGCGGGCACGCGCGGCAATCAGGTGATCAACAACTATATCGGTCTTGATCGATTCGGCCTGTACCTGCGGAACACCGGCCGCCCGGTCGTGAATATGGGCCAGCACAATATTATCCGGCACAACCGTTACCGGCCGCCTTTCAGAGTTCACTCCAACCGCTAGCCGCCGAGGCGGGCCTCACCTGGCGCTCGCCGGGTGGGGCTGGCCTCTCCCGCCGCGCGATACGGCCGCCGCGTCCACTGGCCCTCATGCCTGCCTTCGCGGTAGAAACTGGTGACGGCCGGCGAGGTGAGCGGGTGGGGTGGCGAATGCTGCGACGCGAGGGCACCTCGGCGAGCGCGGGCGCCTCGGCGGGCGAAGACGGCTCAGCGGGCGAAGACGGCTCAGCGGGCGAAGACGGCTGGCGGCCGGTGATCCCGCCGCGGGCCGCCGACGCCGCACTGGCCCTGGGCGTGGCGGTCCTTGGCGCCGTCAGCGGGCTCGGTGCCCGGGCGCAGCACGAGCATGTGCCGCTGGCCGCGATACCGGTGCTCGCCGCGATGGGGCTGGTCCTGTATCCGCGCCGCCGTCATCCGGCGGTGGTGCTCGCCGCCGTGGCCGCCCTGGTGGCCACGCTCTTCGCTCTCCGGACGTCGCTGGAAGGCGCGTTCGTCGCCGTCCTGTGCGCCTCCTACAGCGCCGCGGTGTACGGCGGGCGCCGCCTGGCGCGCGGGCTGGCCGTCGCCACGGTGACCGTCTTCCTCGCCTTCCTCGCCTTCGGCGTGGTACTCCGGATGTTGGGTGTTCGCGCGTCGCTGCTCACGGCGGCCCCGATCCCGACGCTGCTGGCCGCCGCGGGCGCCTGGCTGGTCGGCCTGGTGATCCGGAGTCAGTTCGCGGCGCGGAGCGCACGCATCACGGCCCTCGGGGAACGGGCCAACTGGGCGGCGGCCCAGCAGGAGGAGGAGGCGCGCCGGGCCACCCTGGCCGAGCGGTTGCGCATCGCCCGGGAACTGCACGACATCGTCGCCCATCACCTGAGCGTGGTCGTGATCCAGGCGCAGGGTGCCCAGCGCATGGTGAGCCGCGATCCGTCCCGGGCGGAGCAGGCCATGGCCGACATCGAGCGGACCGGCCGGACCGCCCTCGACGAGATGCGCCGGCTCCTCGGCCTGCTCCGGTCCGGCGACCCGGCGCAGGACCAGCTCGGTGATCCCGGCCCCGACCAGCCCGGCGGCTGGCTCCGCGAGGCCGGCGACAGCGGGCCAGGTGAACCTGACGCCACGCGCCTGCCCGTGCTCGGTGTGACGGATGTCGCGGCCCTGGCCGAGCGGATGAGCGGCGCCGGGCTGCCGGTCACGGTGCACACGGTGGGAGAGCCCCGGCCGGTCCCTGAGGACGTGGGCCTCGCCGTGTACCGGATCACCCAGGAAGCGCTCACCAACGTGCTCAAGCACGCCGGGCCCGCCCACGCCGAGGTTGAGCTGCGGTTCGGGAGCGAACTGGAGGTCACCGTCACCGACGACGGGCGCGGCGCATCGGCTCACCTGTCCGGCGCGGTTCCCGGCACGGGACGGGGCACCGTCGGGATGCGCGAGCGGGTGACCGTTCTGGGCGGGCGGCTGACGGTCGGCCCGAAGGCCGGCGGAGGATTCCGCGTGCATGCGGCCATCCCCTTGGAGGAAGCATGATCAGGGTCCTGCTCGCCGACGATCAGCCCCTGGTGCGAACCGGGTTCCGGATGATTCTCGACGCCGAACCGGACATGGAAGTGGTCGGTGAGGCCGGGGATGGAGCGGACGCGGTCCGGCAGGTCCGGCGCCTGCTCCCGGACGTGGTGGTGATGGACATCCGGATGCCGGTGCAGGACGGGATCGCGGCTACCTCGCAGATCACCGCCGAGGGCGGAGCACGGGTGCTCGTCCTCACCACGTTCCACCTGGACGAGGATGTCGTCAACGCGCTCCGGGCCGGGGCCAGCGGGTTCCTGCTGAAGGACGTGGATGCCTCCCGGCTGCTGGAGGCGATCCGGGTGGTGCACGCGGGTGACGCCATCGTCCATCCGGCGGTCACCCGCCGCCTGCTCGACCGGTTCGCCCACCGCTTGCCCGCATCAGCCCGGGAGGACTCCCGGCGGCCGGCCGGCGCGCCCAGCATGGACCGCCTCACCGGGATCACCGAACGGGAGACACAGGTCCTCAGCCTCGTCGCGCGCGGGCTTTCCAACGCGGAGATTTCCGCGGAACTGATGGTCACCGAGACGACGGTCAAGACACACGTGCACCACCTGCTGACCAAGCTCGCCGCGCGGGACCGGGTCCAGCTCGTGATCCTGGCCTACGACGCGGGCCTGGCCGGGCAGCAGTCTCCATCCTGAGATCGACACGGCCTGCCACTCCATCCCTGGATCGACTCCGCGGACGGCACCGCGGGTCGATGCCGCCAGCCACCAGCCCTGACAGCGTTCCTCTCGGGCAACACGCATGGAGAGGAACACATGATGACCACGACCACGACGGCCCTGGCCGCCCGGGCGGAGATGCTGACCAAGGCCTACGGAACCGGCCTGGTGAAGGTCACCGCGCTCGACCAGGTGACCCTCGGTATTCCCGCCGGATCCTTCACTGCCGTCATGGGGCCGTCCGGCTCCGGCAAGTCCACGCTCATGCACTGCATGGCCGGGCTCGACTCCGTGGACAGCGGACGGGCCTGGATCGGCGACGAGGAGATCACGACCATGCGTGATCGGCAGCTGACCCGGGTGCGCCGCGATCGCGTCGGCTTCGTCTTCCAGGCCTACAACCTGCTGCCTGTCCTCACCGCCGCTGACAACATCACCCTTCCCCTCGACATCGCGGGCCGCACCGCCGATCGCGAATGGCTGGACACCATCATCGAGACCGTCGGGCTCAAAGCCCGGCTGCATCACCGGCCCAGCGAACTGTCCGGCGGCCAGCAGCAGCGCGTGGCCATCGCCCGGGCGCTGGCCGGCCGGCCGGCGATCATCTTCGCGGACGAGCCAACCGGCAATCTCGACTCGAAGGCCGGCACGGAAGTTCTCGACCTGCTCCGCCGCTCGGTGCGGGAGTTCGGCCAGACGATCGTGATGGTCACCCACGATCCCGTCGCCGCCTCCTACGCCGACCGGGTGGTCTTCCTGGCCGACGGCCAGATCGCCGGCGAGCTCGAACAGCCCACCCCGCAATCCGTTCTCGATCGCATGACGACGCTGGGGAGTGAGTCCTGATGCTCCGCGCCATGCTCCAGAGCCTGCTCGCTCACCGCGTCCGCCTGGCCATGACCGCCCTGGCCGTCGCCCTCGGCACCGGCTTCATGTGCGGCAGTTTCGTATTCACCGCCAGCCTCACCCACAGCCTCGACTCGCTGTTCGCACAGGCCAGCGCGGGCACCGACGTTGAAGTACGGCATGTGGTCCCGGCCGGGGCGGTCCAGGGGGCCGGGAGCGCCGCAGCGCGGCCCATCCCCGCCTCGATCGCCACGGCGATCCGGGCCCTGCCCGGCGTGGCCGCCGCCGATGGGACGGTCTCCGACCGTGCGGTGCTGCTCGCACGCACCGGCAAGCCGTTGCCTGCCCCGTTCGTGGCCGCGCTGAGCTGGCCGGCTGACGCGCCGTTCCAGGTGCCGTTCGCGCACCGGACCGGACAGCCGCCTTCGGGTCCCGGGCAGATCATGATCGACCGCGATTCGGCCCGCGCGGGCCATTTCACCCTTGGCGACCGCATCGAGGTCGCCATCGGCGGCCAGGCCAGGCGGTTCACGATCACCGGCATCACCGGCTATGGGTCGGCGGGCAGCATCGCCGGCGGCTCACTGGCCATCTTCGACCTGCGGACCGCGCAGCGGCTCTTCGGCCGGGCCGGCTCCTACGACACGATCCAGGTCAAGGCGGTGTCCGGAGTCCCGGCCCAGCAACTGCGCGACCGGGTGGCTCACGTCCTGCCCCCCGGTGTCGAGGCCGTGACCGCGGCCAACGCGTCGGCCAGCGAGGCGCGCCAGCTCAACAGCCAGCTGGGGATTCTGACCAGCTTCTTCGTCGCCTTCGCCGGGGTGGCGTTGTTCGTCGGCGCATTCGTGATCTGGAACACCTTCTCGATCATGATCGGCCAGCGAGCCAGGGAGCTCGCCTTGCTCCGCGCGCTCGGCGCCGGGCGTGGCCAGGTCTTCCGGTCGGTGCTTACCGAGGCGGCGGTGGTCGGCACCGTCGCCGCCATCGCCGGCGCGGGGCTCGGCATCCTCGTGGCCAAGGGCCTCGCCGCGCTGCTGTCGGGGTTCGGTTTGGCGCTGCCCGTCACCGGGCTGGTGGTCCCGGCCGCCCAGGTCGCCATCGCCTGCGCCATCGGGCTGGTCATCACGCTCATCGCCGGGCTGGCCCCGGCATACCGGGCCTCCCGGGTCGCCCCCGTCCAGGCCCTGCGGGACGCCGTGCCCAGCCCGGTCGGGTTCTCTGCCGCCCGCCTCGTGGCTGGCCTGGTGCTGACCGGAGCGGGCGTCGCCATGCTGCTCGCCGGGCTGCTCTTCGGGGCCGCCGTCGCGATCACCGCCGCAGGTGCGGCGGTCTCGTTCATCGGCGTGACCGTGCTCGGCCCGCTGCTGGCCCGTCCTCTGGCCTACCTGGTGGGGCTCCCGCTGACCCGGCTGCCGGCCCGGGTCGGCATCCTGGCCCGCGGCAACACGATGCGCAACCCCAAGCGCACCAGCGCGACCGCGGCCGCCCTCATGATCGGCCTGGCGGTCATCACCGCCGCCTCGGTCCTGGTCAGCTCGGCCCGCGCGATGATCGGCGATCAGATAAGCGCGGCCAGCAGGACCAGTTTCTTCGTCCAGGCCACCAACGCCGACGTCGGCCTCACGCCGGCCCTGACCACGGTGCTGGCCAGCCAGCCGGGCGTGCAGGCGGTGACGGGGGTGGGCACGACCGACGCCACGGTGGCCGGGGCGACCCACCAGAGTGTCGATGGCGTTGACCCGTCCAGGATCAGCATGTTCACCGACCTCGGGCTCGGGCCGGGGCGCCTGGACTCGCTCAATTCTGGTCAGATGCTGGTGAGCAAGGCGGCGGCCGCGGCGCACCGGTGGCGGATCGGTGACCTGGTGCAGGTCGGGTTCGGCTCGTACCGCGTGTCCCGGCTGCGCATCGGCGGGATCTTCGCCAACGTCGGCCCGCTGACCGCATACCTGGTGGGCACGGCCACGTTCACCGCGGACACCGGGCGCAGTGCGGACACGGTGGACCTGGTCAAGGCACCGGCCTCGGCTCGCGGCACCGTGGCGCGGGTGCTCGGCTCCTACCCCGGAGCACAACTGCTTGACCAGGCCGGCTACGCCAAGAGCCGCGGTTCCACCCTGGGCAGCCTGCTCAACCTGATCACCGCCCTGCTCGTGCTCGCGGTCATCGTCGCGCTGCTGGGCATCGTCAACACGCTCGCGCTGTCCATCGTGGAACGGACGCGTGAACTGGGACTGCTCCGAGCGGTCGGCATGGGCCGGGCCCAACTCGCACAGATGATCACCGCCGAGTCCGTCATCATCACGGTGATCGGCGCGGTACTCGGCATCGTCATGGGGCTCGGCCTGGGGTGTGCCCTGGCCTATGCCGTCACCCGGGCGCAGCAGGCCACCGTGGTGATTCCCGGCACCCAGATGGTGGCCTTCGTCGCCGCCGCGGCCCTGGCCGGGGTGCTGGCCTCGATCACCCCGGCCCGGCGCGCCTCGCGGCTGAACGTGCTGAACGCCATCGCGGCCGAGTGATGGGTGATCTGTGGGTGCCCCCCGGCGCACCCACAGATCAGGTCAGCCGCAGATCACGGGAGAGCCGCGAGAAGTTCCCGGACGGGCTTGCGCCGCCCCGTGTAGAACGGGACCTCGACCCGCGTGTGCAGCCGGGCCCGGGCGCCGCGCAGGTGCCGCATCAGGTCCACGATCCGGTGCAGCTCACCCGCTTCGAACGCGAGCATCCACTCATAATCGTTCAGGGCAAAACAGGACACCGTATTGGCACGGACGTCGGGGTAGTCCCGCGCCATCATCCCGTGCTCGGCGAGCAGGGCGCGGCGCTCGGCCGGGTCGAGCAGGTACCACTCGTACGAGCGGACGAACGGGTAGACGCACACGTAAGCCCCGGGTTCCTCGCCGGCCAGGAACGCAGGAACGTGCCCCTTGTTGAACTCGGCCGGCCGGTGCAGAGCCATGGCCGACCAGACCGGCTCACTGGCCCGGCCCAGGCCGGTCCGGCGGAACCGGCTGTACTGCTCCTGGAGGTCGTCGGGGGCGGACGCGATCCACCAGAACATGTAGTCCGCGTCGGCACGCAGGCCCTGTATGTCGTAGCAGCCGCGAGTAACGACACTCTTTCGCGATGCCTGCTCCTGGAGATCCTCCAGTTCGCCGGCGAGGATATCGCGCGGCGCCCGCACGGTCCCATCGCCGTGCGCCTGCACGCCGGGGGCGACATCCTCAAGCGCACCGGGGCCCCGCACCCGGAACACCGACCACATCGTGTAGCGGATCAGCTCATTCAAATCACGCGCCCGCGGCTTGCCCGCCGCTGCGGCCGCTGCCTCGTCACGGCCCGCCTCGTCACGGCCCGCCTCGTCGTCTCGTGCCACATCGCTCCCTGCCATGTGCCTATTGTCCGCCATCAGACCACGGGCCGGCTCCCGCCCCTGCCTGCGGTGGTCCCTCCCCCACGCCCAGCGCACCTCCATGGCTCCCTGCCATGTGCGGCGAGTCGGTCTCCGTCGGCATCGACCCGCTCGCCGTGCTCGCTGGGCGGCTGCCGCCGCGTCCTCGGCTATGTCCTCGAGCGGGCCGCGCTGCTCCAAGAGAAGTTGCTTGCCGACTGGGCGCTCGTGGCAGCCAATCACTCGCTGACGCACGGCAAGAACGCCGTGCGAATGGACGCCGAGATCGGACTAAAGCGTGGAGTATCTGCTCGGCGTGTTCACCGCGGCGAGGCTGCGGCTCGCGATGAGCGGCGCGCGCTTTGAGACCTGCGGGTCCTATCGCGTGGTAGGCGGCGCCCGCGAGCACGGCGGTTGGGTCGATCCGAGCTACGAACCCGCGGCGGCGCCAAACACATACCGATCACTTCTGTGAAGATTGCTGTACCCAACCACGATGGCAGGCGACAGGAGCCCATGTGTCTGTCCAGAGCGCTGCCGCAACCCTTCGCACTCTCGACGGCCTGCACCTGGCCGGCACCCTCGTCACTCCCGGTGGATCGGCTGAGCGTGCCGTGGTCCTGGTCCACGGCGGCGGTGTCACCCGCGATGAAGGCGGCTTCTTCACCCGCTTGGCGGCCGGGCTTGGTGAGGCCGACGTGGCGAGTCTTCGATTCGACCTGCGCGGCCATGGTGAGAGCGAGGGCCGCCAAGAGGAACTGACGCTCGCTGCGATCCTCAACGACATCCGGGTTGCCCTTGAGCATGTCCGAGAAGCCACCAGCGCGAGCCGTATCAGCTTGCTCGGGGCGAGCTTCGCTGGTGGCGTCTGCGCCTACTACGCCGCCAGGCGTCCCGAAGAGATTGACCGGCTGGTCCTGCTCAACCCGCAGCTTGACTACAAGAAGCGCACCATCGACAGTCGGCCGTACTGGTCGAACGACTACCTGAGCGACGACATGGCTCGCCAGCTCAGTGAGCAGGGGTACTTCCAGTTCACCCCCACTCTGAGGCATGGCCGGCCGATCCTTAACGAAGTCTTCTGGTTCCAGCCGCTCAGCCTGCTCGGCGAAATCAGCGCACCGACGCTCGTTGTTCACGGCACCAAAGACACCTTCGTGCCGATCGAGTCGTCACGTGAGGCGATGGCGCAGTTCAAGGCTGAGCACAAGCTCGTGCAGATCGAGGGATCTCAGCATGGTTTCGCGGTGCACGATGACCCGCAATATCTCAATCCGCAGAGTCAGGAGTGGCAGGCGTTCGTGATCCGCACCGTGACGGACTGGATTACCGCGAACTCGTAGACAGCGCCTGCCTCAAGGCGCGCGGGCCAGGCCGACTGCTCCATGGTGTGAGCGTCCCTACTACGTCCATGAGGAGCCGCGTGGTGCGCTCCGAGTTGGTTTTCTGCGCGACCTGGACTGCTTGCAGGCCGACTGCGGCCGCCTCGTCCGGTTCACCGGACAGCGCGAGCGCTGCCGCCCGCCGCGCTCGGAAGAATCCGGCGTCACGCCGTGACAGGCACCCGCTGGCGATCACGTCACCAAAGAGTGCTGCGGCTTTGGCCGGCTTGCCTGCTTCCGTATAGCAGACTGCCCGGCGCAAGAGCAGCGTGTCGGTAGTGAAGTACACGCCGGTCGGCCCAGGGTGTTCGTCCTCTGGTGCCGCGTTCGTCAGCAGCTCGCGGGCCTCATCCATCTTCTGCTCGACCGTGCTCAGCGGTTCGCCAATCATGGCCAGGCCAAACGCTTGCTGCTGGGTGACCTCGGCGCGCACTCGGCTAGGGAAACGCCACGGGCCACCCTGCGCTGCCTCGGCGAATGTCACCACCCGGTGCGCGTCACGCAGGTCATAGGCCATCTGCGACTTCTTGAGCAGTGAACCTTTTCCACCCTGCTTATGCTGCCTGAATCTCCAGGGCGTGGATGGCCTTGGCGAGCTGGCCGGCGCGCCAGGGGCAGCAGCGGAGCTTGCGGAGGATTCTCCAGGTCTTGAGCTGGGCGTTCGCGCGCTCGCCGGGTGACCGCAGTTGCGCGTGCGCCTTATTGGCGTCTTTCTGGGATTGCGGCTTGTTCTTCCCCTTGTACGGGACTTTCGCGTGCGCGGCGCCGCGATCGCCCGTGGCGAACCTTGCGCGGAACACGCAAGTCATCCCTGAAAGGGGCGGCGCCGGTCAGAGGAGTCGTGTCGGGCCGTTTCTGTTTGGTCCGACACGGTTTGTGGGCGCGTCGAGGTCGGGCGGGGCCCGACCTCGTCAGCGGCCGGAGGACCTTGACGTCGATCCCGCTCGGGCGCTTCAGTGCGAGGATTAGCGTTATGGAGTCTTACGTGGCGCGTCCGCCGTTGCCGGGACTGGCGGGGGTGGTGCGGACGGTCTGGATCCAGCGCACCGGTGAGGCGGCGTACGTGCAACGGCACCTGCCCACGGGCGGGGTCGAGATCCACTTTCCGATCGGTGGCCATCCCCAGCTGGTTGGTCCGCTGACCGGTCCGGAGATTGAGGTCATTCCGGCGCGCACCACCATCGTGGGTGTGCGGTTCCAACCAGGGACCGCGCCGCCCCTTCCGACGGTGCTCGACGACCTGGTGGGCCAGCGCCTGGGCCTGGCGGGGCTGTGGGGCGGTTCGGGGGACCGCCTCGTGGAGGCGATGGCCCGGGCCGGGACGCCCGAGCGGGCGCTCTTGTTCTTGCAGGCCCACCTCGTGCAGGAGTTTCGAAGTGCGGTCCGCGTGGATCCGCTGGTTGGCGAAGCCGTGAAGGCGCTGATGCCCTGGCACCCGGTTGGCATCGACACCCTGGCCACCCACCTGGCGCTCTCGGCGAGCCAACT
>WNFE01003552.1_pt1 | contig 11568 bp, 7 predicted proteins | sample 5400451 | NCBI WGS metagenome assembly WNFE01 (sample SAMN13153344, study PRJNA577476) | soil metagenome | isolation source: 200 cm saprolite under Douglas fir tree site 2 hole 2 | place: USA:California | collected 2015-04-18
CCGGCCATCTGCGCGGCGTTCATCGCCAGACGGCTCATCGCGAAGGCCTCCTGCAGCAGGCGGCCCGGAACCAGCCTGGGCAGCAGCGCCTGCGACGCCGGGTAGAAGACCGCCATGCCCGAGCCGGTCACCATCTCGAGCAGGATCATCTGCCACACGCGCGGGTGGGTGGTCAGCACCAGGATGCCGAACGTCCCCTCGCCGAACGCGATCATCAGGTTGGCCGCGACGATCACCCGCTGCGGCGCGACACGGTCCGCGACAACGCCGCCGACCAGCGCGAAGACCAGCGACGGCGCGATCTGCGCGGCCAGCACGTAGGACAGGTCCGCGGTGGACCCGGTGCTGCCCAGGACTGCGAACGACACGCCGACCAGCGAGAACGCGAATGCCGCGGGCGCGAGCACCCGGTCCGCGAGCAGCAGTCGGAAGTCGCGGATGGCGAGGACCGGAAACCGGCGGGCAGGCGCGCGCCACGGCATGAGGCATCCGATCTGTGCTGTCCGTGAGGCTCCCGGCCGACCGGGCGGAGGCCCCCACCGACGCTAACCGGCATGTCAGCCGCACGGCAATGCAAATCTTCCCAGCTCACCCGCCCACAGTGCCGTAGCCGTACCCCCGGGACGTGAGCGACACCAGAGTCACCCCGGTGCCGCTCGCCGGGGCTAGCGGATGCCGTAGAGGTGCTCCAGGGCGAGCTGGTCGAGGCGCTCGAAGGCCATGCCGCGCGCGGCGAGAGCCTCGATGTCGGGCGTGAAGCCCTGGACGTCGCGCCAGGTCTCACCGTCGGCCAGGGTCGGCAGCGCCAGGTCGGCCACGTGCGAGGCGGCCAGCGCCGCGATGACCTCGTCGTCGGCCCGGAACGCGCGGACCTTCTCCCGCAGGATCAGGTAGTTGCGCATGCAGGCGGCGGCCGAATCCCAGACGCCGTCGTCGTCCTCGGTGCGCGGCGGCTTGTAGTCGAAGTGGACCGGCCCGTCGTACCCGCCCGCCTCCAGGGCGTCCACGACCCAGAACGCGCCGCGCGCGTTGCCGGCCCCGAACCGCAGGTCCTGGTCGTAGCGGGGCCCGTTCTGGCCGTTCAGGTCGATGTGGAACAACTTGCCGTGCCAGAGCGCCTGGGTGATGCCATGGGCGTAGTTGAGGCTGGCCATCTCCTCATGCCCGATCTCCGGGTTGATCCCGACCATCTCGGGATGCTCCAGCTCGGTGATGAAGGCCAGGGCGTGCCCGGCGGTCGGCAGCAGGATGTCGCCGCGCGGCTCGTTGGGCTTCGGCTCGATCGCGAACCGCAGGCCGTACCCCTGGTCGATGACGTAGCTGGACAGGATGTCCATGGCTTCCTTGTACCGGTCCAGCGCGGCGCGCATGTCCTTGGACGCGCCCGACTCGGCGCCCTCCCGGCCGCCCCAGAACACGTACACCTTCGCGCCCAGTTCCGCGGCCAGGTCCAGGTTGCGCATGACCTTGGCCAGGGCGAAGCGGCGCACGTCACGGTTGTTGGCGGTGAACGCGCCCTCCTTGAACATCGGATGCGAGAACAAGTTGGTCGTCGCGGTGGTCACGACCAGGCCGGTCTCCTCCAGCGCCAGGCGGAAATCAGCGATCTTCTTGTCCCGCTCCGTGTCGCTCGCGTCGAAGTCGAACACGTCGTTGTCGTGGAAGTTCACCCCGTAGGCGCCGAGCTCGGCGAGCTTGCGCACCGCGCGGTCGGCGGGCATGGGCGGCCGTACGGCGGGGCCGAATACCTCCACCCCCTGCCACCCGACGGTCCAGATACCGAACGAGAAGTGGTCAGCGGGAGCCGGAACGTAGGCGTCTGTGCTCACGGGTCAGTCCTTCCTTCCCAGGTGGTGGTGGCCTCACGCAGCGCGGCCAGTCTCTCTCGGATGGCTGGCTGCGGCGGCCCGGTGTACTCCTCCGCGCCGCTGCGTGGCCAGTCCGGCGGGTCCGGGGTGCCAGCCAGGGCCCAGGCCGCCTGGCGGGCCGCGCCCAGCGCGACGTACTCCTCGGGCTCCGGCACGGCGACGGGCACGCCGAAGATGCCCGGCGCGACGGCCCGGATCGCCGCCGACCGCGCCCCGCCGCCGATCAGCAGCACCCGGCGGCGCTCGACGCCCTGCGCGGCGAGGAGGTCGGCGGCCTCGGCGAGCGAGGCCAGCACGGCTTCGACAGCGGCCCGGGCGAGATTCTGGCTGGTGGCGTTCTGCGTGGTCAGGCCGCGCAGCACACCGGTCGCGCCAGGACGGTTCGGGGTCCGCTCGCCGTCCAGGTAGGGCAGCAGCGTGATCCCGCCCGCGCCGGGCGCGGCCGCCAGCGCCTGGGCGGACAGCCCGGCCAGGTCGGTGCCGATCAGCGAGGCCGTGGCGGACAGCACGAGGCCCGCGTTGACGGTTGCCACCAGGGGCAGGAAGCGCCCGGTGGCGTCGGCGAAGCCCGCCACGGCCCCCGACGCGTCAGCGGCCGGGACCGCGGCGACGGCGTACGCCGTGCCGGAGGTCCCGATGGAGATGACCAGTTCGCCCGGCTCCAGGCCGAGGCCCAGCGCCGCTCCCATGTTGTCGCCGGTACCCGGCGCGAGCACGGCCCCGCCCGGGGTCTGGCCGACGACCTCGGCAGGCTTGGCGACCCGGGGCAGGACTGGCTCATGACCGAGGGCGGCCGCGGCCAGGTCGGGTAGCCAGCGCCCGCTCGCGGGCGAGAAGTAGCCCGTGCCCGAGGCGTCGCCGGCATCGGTCACCGGCTCGGTCGCGCCGAGCCGCCAGCTGAGCCAGTCGTGCGGCAGCAGCACGAGATGCGTCCTCGCCGCGTGCTCCGGCTCGTGATCCGCGAGCCAGCGGAGCTTGGTGACGGTGAACGACGCGTTGGGCACGCTCCCGGTGTGCTCAGCCCACCAGGCTGGTCCGCCACGTTCGGCGATCAGCGCGGTGGCCGCGGCCGCCGACCGCAGATCGTTCCACAGCAAGGCCGGCCTGATCACCCGCCCGGCCTCGTCCACCACGATCATGCCGTGCTGCTGGCCGGCGACCGCGACCGCGTCCGCCCGTTCCAGCAGCCCGTCCCCGGCCTGCTGCAGCGCGGACCACCACGCAGCCGGATCACACTCGGTGCCCCCCGGATGCGGCGCGCTCCCGCGCGCGACGACGGTGCCGTCCTCGGCGCGGCACAGCAAGATCTTCGTGGACTGCGTCGAGGAGTCCACCCCGGCCACGAGCATGCTGTTAACCTCCCACGCCGACGGATTGAACCTATCCCGGCAGCGTATTCCGGCTCTGGCCACGGGCCCGCGACACTTCGAAAAACTATCCGAAAGTTGCGGTCGCGGATGAGTATAGGTATCGGTCACAGCGCTGACAAGACACCGGCGGCCTGCCCTCCGGGGCCGGCCATGGACGATCACGGGCGGACAGGCTGCTTCCCAGGCTGTCCTGGGGAAGGCCCGGGGAGCGTCCCGGCCCGGGCCGCCTGCCAGCCCGCCACGAGCTCGCCGCCGAGCACGGCCAGCAGCGCCGCTACCGGGACAGTCCAGCTACCGGTGGCGGTGTGCAGGAACCCGACGGCGAGCGGGCCCGCGGTGGCGACGAGGTAGCCGGTGCCCTGGGCGAACGCTGACAGCGAGGCGGCGACCAGGGGATCGGGAGACCGGGCCAAGGTGAAGTAGATGGCCAGGCTGAGCGCCGCTCCCTGGCCGAGGCCCAGGACCAGAATCCAGGCGGTGGACTGGGCCAGCGGGGCGAACCACACGCCGGCGAGACCGGCCGCGCTCGCCGCTATGGCGGCCACCATGAGCCCGCGCTGGCTCGGGACCCGGTGTGCGAGCACCGGGATGACCAGGGCGGTGACGGCGCCCCCCAGGTTCATCAGCGCCAGCAGGGTGCCCGCGTGCACGGCCGTTGCCCCGCGGTCACGGAACATCGTGGGCAGCCAGGAGAGCGTGGCGTAGAACGTGAGGCTCTGCAATCCCAGGAACACGGTCACCTGCCAGGCCAGCGCGTACCGGTACACCCGCAGCTGCCCGGCCCGGCCCGGCTGGGATCCGCCGCCCAGCGGCGCGGCATCCAGCGGGGCGGCATCCAGCGGGGCGGCATCCAGCGGCGCGGCATCCAGCGGCGCGGCATCCAGCGGCGCGGCATCCAGCGGCGCGGCATCCAGCGGCGCGTCCGCGGGGCCGGGCGGCATGGTCCGGTACTTGCGCTGCGGAAGCCAGGCCACGGCGGCGGCGATGGCGGGCAGCGCCCACAGGCCCAGCGTGAGCCGCACCGACCCGCCCGAGGCCCGGTACACGGGAACCGCGATCAGCGAGCTGAGGATCGAGCCGGCGGACAGGCTCAGCAGGTAGATCCCGATCAGCAGCCCGGCCCGGTCCGGGTTCCGCCGCTTCACCAGGCTCGGCAGCAGGACATTCATCGGCGCGATCGCGGCGCAGGCCAGCACAGTCCCGGGGAACAGCATCACCCCCGGCAGCGCCCCTCGCAGCAGCAGGCCCGCCGCCAGCAGGGCCAGCGCCGCTTCCAGCACACGTTCTTCCCCGAACCTGCGGCTCAACGGCGCCGCCACGGCGGAGAACACGCCGAAGCAGAGCACGGGCACCGACGCCAGCACGGCGAGCGCCGCCGAGGACAGCCGCAGGCTGGCCGACAGCTCTGGGAAGACCGGTGGCAGGCTGGTGATCGCGGCCCTCAGGTTGAACGCCAGCGCGACAATCCCGACGACGAGCAGCGCGATATGCCGCCTGGACGCAAGGTTACGCGCCCGGGCGCCAGTGCTGCCGGGGCTCGCCGCGTACGGTCCGCGGCGCCAGGTCACGTTCTTATGGCGCGCAATCCGACCGGCACGTGGGCGGCAAGCTGTGCCGCGATGCCAGCCGCACGCTCCGCCACGGTGCTCACGGCGGCCACCGCAGCGGCCCCGCTGGTGCTGGCGCTGGCCGCGCGGTTGGCCAGAACGGCGACCCGTTCCGATAGCACGGCCCACGCCGCCTCACGCGCGGGAGTGAAATTGCCCATCTGGTAGTACATCTCGAACGCCGGGCCCGCGGTCCGCCCGGGGTAAGCGGGCCCGGCCGGCAGCCGGGTGAGGGCCGTGCCGAGCGGCTCGAGCACCCCGGTCATGAGCCCGAACGCGGCGCCGATCAGCACGCCCAGTTGCTCGTCGCTCTCGTCCGTGTGAGTGAAGAACCGGGTCAGCGTCTGGAGCAGCGCCTCGTAGCCGAGGGTGAACAGCTCGGCGACCGTGATGGCCGCGGGCTCGGTAGCCAGCGGCTGCGGCGCCTCGATGTCGTAAGGCTGCCGGGTGAACGCGGCGATGACCGGCCGGGCCGGCTCGAAGGTGGGGTCCTGCTTGCGGAGCTCGCTGTACTCCTCCCACATGCTGAGGAAGCGGCCGTAGTGGGCGGAACGCCAGTCGCCGCGGGCGCCCTCGCCCTGCTCGATGATCTCCTCGATTGCCGCGTGCGCGGACTTGAGGTCCGTCACGGTGACAATCTCAGGCCAGCTGAACAGTTCCGGGGTGGCCTGCGCGCGGGGCGGCCCGACGAATACGGCGCCTTCCCCCAGGTGGCTGACAAGATGGCTGAGCCCTTCGGAGATGCCCCGGTAGAGATGCCCGACGGTGGCGAAATCCTGCACCCGCGGCAGCGCCTCGCCCGGTTCGACCGGCTCGTGCGGCGGCGCGCCCGGAACGAACCCCTCGGCGTCCTGGCGCTCCATTCCCTCGGGCCGTTCAAGGTACAGGAAATGGGTGAGCGCCGCCTCGCCAAACGGAAGCAGGTCAAGCTGGACGCCGGGCGGGAAGTAGTTGGAGCGCTGCGGGAAGTTGGGCCTGGTCAGGACCGGAGCAGCGCCGATCGAGGACATCAGGTTCGCGACCAGCGCGAAATGCAGCATCTCCTGCACGGCAATCCCGCGCAGGACCTCCCGCCACCTCGCGACCGCGGCCGCCTGCTCCGCGGTCAGTCCCTCCCCGGCATCCTGCTTCAGGCTGAAGCCCGCATAGAGGTACTGGCACATGATCATGTGCTCCAGCTGGGACGCCTCAGCCAGCAGATACCAGAGGTGCTCACGGTGCTCGACCACGAGCCTGGGTTCAGCCATCAGGTGCTCCAGGGGCTCCAGGGAGACTTCGGCCGGATCACGAACCGTCAATGTTTACATGATTACATGCCGATCCCGCCATGCGTGGGCATCGGCGGGAGGCTCTGTCCGGGCGGCAGCGGCTTCAGCCTCCCGCGACCAGCGAGCGGAGCACGTACTGCATGATCCCGCCGTGGCGGAAATAGTCCGCCTCGCCGGGCGTGTCGATCCGGACGACCGCCCGGAACTCCCGGCCGTCCGCGCTGACCGTGACCTCCGGTGGCACCGGCCCGGTGTTGATCTCCTCGATGCCGGTCACGTCGAACACCTCGCGGCCGGTGAGGCCGAGTGAGGCCGCCGACTGCCCCGGCCGGTACTGAAGCGGCAGCACGCCCATCCCGATCAGGTTGGACCGGTGGATCCGCTCGAACGACTCGACCAGGACGGCCCGGACGCCGAGCAGCAGAGTTCCCTTGGCGGCCCAGTCCCTCGACGAGCCCGAGCCGTACTCCTTGCCGCCGAGCACGATCAGCGGCGTGCCCTCCTGCGCGTACTGCCGTGACGCCTCGTAGATCGACATCTGCTCGCCATCCGGCAGCTTCACCGTCACGCCGCCCTCGGTGCCCGGGGCCAGCTGGTTGCGGAGCCGGATATTCGCGAACGTGCCGCGGATCATCACCTCGTGGTTGCCCCGCCGCGACCCGTAGGAGTTGAAGTCGCGCCGCTGCACCCCGTGCTCGCGCAGGTAGTCACCGGCGGGGCTGTCGTTCTTGATCGCGCCGGCCGGTGAGATGTGGTCGGTGGTCACCGAGTCGCCCAGCATGGCCAGCACCCGGGCTCCATGGATGTCGGTGACCGCGGCCGGCTTCTCGGTCATCCCCTCGAAGTACGGCGGCCGCCGCACATAGGTGGACTCCGGGTCCCAGGCGAACGTGTCGCCCTCGGGGACCGGCATCGCGCGCCACCGGTCGTCGCCCTCGAAGACGTCCGCGTAGTCGCGGGTGAACATCTCGGCGGCGACCGCGCTGCGCACCACGGAGTCGATCTCGTCCGGGGTCGGCCAGATGTCGCGCAGGTACACCGGCGTGCCGTCGGATCGCGCGCCCAGCGGCTCGTGGACCATGTCGATGTCCATCGTGCCGGCCAGCGCGTACGCGACCACCAGCGGCGGTGAGGCCAGGTAGTTCATCTTCACGTCCGGGTTGATCCGGCCCTCGAAGTTCCGGTTGCCGGACAGCACGGACACGACCGCGAGGTCACTGTCGGCCACCGCCGCGCTGATCGTCTCGGGCAGCGGCCCCGAGTTGCCGATGCAGGTGGTGCAGCCGTAGCCGACCAGGTTGAAGCCGAGCTTCTCCAGGTAGGGCACCAGACCGGCGCGCTCGTAGTAGTCCATGACCACCTTGGAACCGGGCGCCAGCGTGGTCTTCACCCACGGCTTGCTGGACAGGCCGGCCTCGACCGCCTTGCGGGCGAGCAGCGCGGCGCCGATCATGACCGACGGATTCGAGGTGTTCGTGCACGAGGTAATGGCCGCGATGACGACGGACCCGTGATCGACGGAAGTTTTCGTTCCGTCGTCCAGTGTGACCTGTACCGGTGCGGACGCGCGGCCTGGCGGGCCCTCAGCCACCGGATCGGAGGCCGGGAACGTGCCCTTCAGGCCGTTGTCCAGGCCGGGCGCGGACACATAGGTGCCCAGCGCGTCGCGGAACGCTGTCTTCGCGTCGGCCAGCGCCACCCGGTCCTGCGGGCGCTTCGGGCCGGCCAGCGACGGCACCACCGTGGACAGGTCGAGCTCCACTTCCTCCGAGTACCTGGCGGGCTGGCTGGGGTCGTGCCAGAGGCCCTGTTCCCTGGCGTACGCCTCGACCAGGGCAACCTGCTCGGCGGGCCGGCCGGTCAGCCGCAGGTAGGTCAGCGTCTGCTCGTCGATGGGGAAGATCGCGCAGGTCGAGCCGAACTCCGGGCTCATGTTGCCGATCGTCGCCCGGTTCGCCACGGGCACGGCGGTCACGCCCTCCCCGTGGAACTCGACGAACTTGCCGACCACGCCGTGATGGCGGAGCTTTTCTGTGATGGTGAGCACCAGGTCGGTGGCGGTCGCCCCGGACGGCAGCTCGCCCAGCAGGCGGAACCCGACGACCCGCGGGATCAGCATGCTCACCGGCTGGCCCAGCATCGCCGCCTCGGCCTCGATCCCGCCCACACCCCAGCCGAGCACGCCCAGGCCGTTCTGCATGGTGGTGTGCGAGTCGGTGCCCAGGCAGGTGTCCGGGTAGGCGCTGCGGGCGCCGCCGTCACCGGCCTGCGTCATGATCACCCGCGCCAGGTGCTCGATGTTGACCTGGTGCACGATGCCGGTTCCCGGTGGCACAACCTTGAATTGGCTGAACGCTTCCTGCCCCCACCGCAGGAACTGGAAGCGTTCTTGGTTCCGGCCGAACTCCAGGTCCACGTTCCGCTGGAAGGCGTCCGGCCGTCCGAAGATGTCGGCGACCACCGAGTGGTCGATGACCAGCTCGGCCGGCACCAGCGGGTTGATCTTCCCCGGATCGCCGCCGAGCTGGCGCATGGCCTCACGCATGGTGGCGAGGTCGACCACGGCCGGCACCCCCGTGAGATCCTGCAGGATCACCCGGGCCGGAGTGAACTGGATCTCGGTGCCGGGCTGGGCCGCCGGGTCCCACTCCGCCAGGGTGGTGATGTGCTCGCGCGTGACGTTGTGGCCATCCTCGGTGCGCAGCAGGTTCTCCAGCAGGATCTTCAGGCTGAACGGGAGGCTGGCCGCACCGGGCACCGCGTCCAGCCGGTGGATCTCGTACTCTGCCTCGCCGACCTTGAGCGTGGCACGGCTGCCGAAGCTGTTCGCGGTCATCGTGTGCTGGCCTCCTGTCCCGTGCCGCCTGCGGCGGCCGGCTCTTCCTGCATCCTGCCGCAGGACGCCTGGCACAAACTCATCGGCCCGGTACCTTCCGGCCCGCCCTGATGGTCTGGTAAGCCCGTCCACAGCAAGGTATCTCGACATCGAGCTAACTTACGAAGCCCACCGTAAGCGTGACTTATCTCGACGTCAAGCTATCTCGGGCTGCGGGCGACCGCGCCACGGGCCGTTTATTTTCATGGCCAGCTTGCCACCGGGAAAGTCAGGATTGGGTGGCGCCCGGGCGAGGATTCCCTGTCCCAGCCGGGTCGGCCGGTCGGCCTCAGCGGGCGCGCCTCGCGCGCGTCGAACGCCAGGTCGCCGGCCTCCTTCGGGCGCGGCGCGGGCGGCGCAGGACGACTTTCGCCTGGTAGGCCTGCACCACACGGCCCTGAGAGCGGAGAGTGCCTGCTCGGTTCGTCGCCGGATTTATACTATTTCAAGGGCGCATCAGATCCAGCAGTCTAGACCCCGCTGGTTACCCGTAGTCAGGGATAGAACGCATTCCGCACATAGGCGTCCGCACCCGGCCGGCTAGACAGCCATCACGAGAGCGTCAATGCTCGCAAGCAGGCACGTCCGCTACGCCAGCGACTTGATGGAGATCGCACAATGCCCGAGCGCGACCATGGCCCAAGCGCGGTCGCGACCCTGCTCACCGCGCCGACCAAGCAGTTAGACCGCCCCGCAGACCGCCCCGCCCAAGATCGTGACCTCCTGCGGTCCAGGGCTGGGCAATTCCTGGAGTCGCGAAAACGGGACCCCGCGGCCAGCTGGCCGCTGCGAAGCTACCTCCAACTCGGCGCCCTGCCGGGCGCGGTGCCGTGCGCGCGGTTGCACGCCAAGCTGGTGCTCTGGGAGTGGGGCCTTGATCGCCTGGTGGAGACGTCTGAACTGCTGGTGTCGGAGATCGTCACCAACGCAGTCCGCGCATCCGCCGGCCCGGCGAACGGCCAGGGCGACGAGCAGCAGGTCAGCGGGCTGCCCTCGGTGTGGCTGTGGCTGGCCACCGACCGGCGCGACGTGCTGATCCAGGTCTGGGACGGCAATAACGAAATCCCGGTATGGCGGGACTTGGGGCCGGAGGCGGAAGGCGGACGCGGACTGCTCCTCGTCGAGCGCCTCAGCGCCCAGTGGGGCAATTACACGCCGGAGGGCTGGAGCGGGAAGGTGGTCTGGGCGATCGTGGGCAAGGACGCTGCTGGGCGAGCTGATCTGACCGCGAGTGCCTGACCGCCGGGCGATCCCGATGTGATGTCGTCGCCCGGGCTCATGGAATCGAGCGCATCCACCGATCATGGCCGACGGCGGACTTGAATCACCGGCCAGCGGCGGCCTTGTCCAGCCCGTGCCGGGCGGCGCTGACGTCCAGGCCGCCCAGGCCCTCATCGACGAGTGAGTCCCACCGCCGGCCGATGGCGTCGAGGACGGGCAGCGACAGGTCCGATGCCGCGCTGAGCGCCAGCCGGATGTCCTTGAGCGCCCACTGGAGCGAGAAATCTGGCGAGTCGTCCCCGGCGTCCATCTTGCGGAACTTCGCGTGCGCCCACGGCGAGGCCAGGTTTCCGGCGCCGAGGAATTCCAGCACCTCCTGGTGATCGGCGCCGAGCGAGTCCGCCAGCGCCAGGATCTCGGCGGTTCCCTCGGCCAGGAAGACCAGCCAGCTGTTCATGACCAGCTTGAGCCTGGTGCCCGCGCCCGCCTCGCCGAGCCACTTCGTCGCCCGGCCGATCGCCTCGAATACGGGCTCGAGCACAGGCTTGGCCGCCTCAGGGCCAGATGCCAAAATCAGCAGCTGGCCAGCTTCGGCTGGGCCCCGGGTCCCCGAGACCGGCGCGTCCACGAAGTGGACGTCCGTGCGCTCTTCCGCAACCTGGGCGGCTAGCTCGCTGATGGCGGCCACGCCGATGGTGCCCATCTGCGCCCACACGGCGCCCAGCCGCATCGCGGCCAGCATGCTCTGGCCGAAGGCCACGGACTTCACCGCCTCTGCGTGCGGGAGCATGGTGATCACCACGTCCGCGTGAGCGACGGCGTCGGCGGGCAATTCGTGCGCCACCGCGCCCTCCGCCGCCAGAGCGGCGGCGGGCTCGGGCGTCCGGTTCCACACGTCGACCGGCAACCCGGCGCGCAGGAGGTTGCGGGCCATGCCGGCGCCCATCGTCCCGATGCCGAGCACGGCGACCCGTGGGCCCGTGCGATCCGGCGTAGTGTCGTTCACGAGTGCCTCCTAGTCATGTTCGCTGGCTGTCATGTTCGCTGGCTGCGTCCCATGCCCCGGCTGCGCCAGGCCACCAGCGTGGCCAGACCAGCCGTCACTGCCCCGGCGAGCATGGCCGCCCGGTCGCCACCCACGCCCGCCGTTCCGCCTCCGTGGCTGGCCGTGATGGCGATGGCCGGCAGCAGCGCGGCGCCGATGCCCGCGCCGATCTGGCGGCTGGTGTTGATCCCTCCGCCAACAAGCCCCTGATCGTCGTCGGCTACCCCGCGGCTGGCGGTCAGCATGGCGCCGAACGCGGTTCCGGCCGTCCCGAAGCCGATGAAGGTCACCGCCGCGAGCAGCGGGCTGTAGCC